>Ga0070695_100000003_pt1 | contig 111545 bp, 110 predicted proteins | sample KBSK1252metaG_FD_65471 | JGI IMG/M metagenome (GOLD analysis project Ga0070695, IMG submission 65471) | Corn, switchgrass and miscanthus rhizosphere microbial communities from Kellogg Biological Station, Michigan, USA - KBS K1-25-2 metaG | ecosystem: Host-associated > Plants > Roots >...
TTCCTCGGTCACGTCTGACCAGGGTGCGGGCGACACGAGCAACTACGAGATCGACGGTGCTTGCACGCCGGGGATCTCGCTCGTGAAGTCGTCGTCGGATACGACGTTCTCGGCGGCCGGTGCGGTGTTGCACTACAGCTACCTGGTGACGAACACCGGCAACGTGACGGCTACCGGGATCGTGGTGACCGACAACAACGTTGATTCGGCTCCGGTCTGTCTGGCAACGACGTTGGCGCCTGGTGCGTCGACGACGTGCTCGGCGCAGCACACCGTGACCTCGGGCGAAGTCGCCAACGGCTGCAAGGTCACGAACAGCTCATCGGTCAGCGATGACCAGGGCTCGACTGACAGCAGCGACTACGAGATCGACGGCAACTGCACCCCGCAGGCGCAGATCCTGCCGACGAACACGACCTGCCAGCAGTACGTGCTCGGCCAAGGGCAGTCGCTCGCGTCGCTGACCTACGGCGTCAAGAGCAACAAGATCAGCAACGTCGCGCCTGGCGTGTTCTTCTACTACAGCTTCGTCACGGTTGCCAGCAACGGCTCGACGCTGACCGTGCCCGAGACGAACCTGCTGGGGTGGAAGCCGATCAAGACGCTAAATACGCAAGCGTTCCTCTACAACACGAGCTGTACCAAGCTCGGGATCACCGGGACCGAGTCGTCCACCAGCACCACGGACACCATCACGTACAGCAACGTCCCGGCTGGAACGTATGTGATCGGGATCAAGTACGACCCGAGCACCATCGTCGGTCAGTCCGTCACAAAGTCCGGCGGCCACTATCCGACGAACACGTACAGCTACATCACCAAGGTCAATGGCACCGACTTCGGTGGGAGTGGAGCTGGCATCAACGTGGTACCGAAGTAATCCGTGAGGTAAGCGGCTCGAGACCACGCGCAACAAGAGTGGGAGGCCCGGATCATCGGGCCTCCCACTTTCCTTGTGGATAAGTCATGTGCGTCCTACAGTGTTGTGGTCAGTAAGGACAGTGCTCAGCGGCTTGAGGAATCTGGGGTCTGTATTCCAGCGCCTCTGTCGTCCACTCGACGGAAATCGTTCTAGGAGGACGGGTCAAATGAGGAAGGCATTGGCGATCTCAGCGGCGGCGGCGGCAATTCTCATCCTGCCGGGCGTTTCAGCCGGATCACGCGTCTCGACAAACACTTACAAGCTCCGGGCGTCGATGAACACACAGCAGGTGGTGACCCCCAAGAACCGGCGATGGAGAGCGCCAGCGAGCGTGAGGAACGCCCACGGCTCGTTTGCGGGGACGATGACGGCCTCAGGTGCGCGCCGCACACTCCGCTGGCGCATCACGTACGCCGGCGTAGGCCGGAGTCAACCTCGGGTCGCCGACATTCACTACGGAAAACCGGGCCACTTTGGTGCTGTCCTCGTTCGCCTCTGCGGACCGTGCAAGTCAGGTCAGAGCGGAACCAAGAAGGTCACCGCGGCCGGGGCTCGCGCCATTCAGACGGGCTCCGCCTGGATCACGATCATCACACCGAAGTACCCGAACGGTGTGATCCGCGGTCAAATCAAGGCCTCCTGAGCTCCGGGGAAGCCCTCGCCGCGGTGACTAGCCTGAACACGAGAAGGCCCGGAAACACCGGGCCCTTCGTTGTGTCGCACGGTTGCTGAAGCGTCGGCTCTAGGACTGCCAGTTGCCGGTTGACGCGAGAACCGTCGCGTACTCGACACCGCTCTTGAAGCCGTACGAGTACAGGTCTGCACGGCACAGAGCAGGGCCGCCGTCGCGGTTCGTCCAGATCGACGAGTACCCACCGAGAGTGAAGGTCGCCGATGGCGTATCGAGCTGCGTATAGACGACGTCGGGGCCGGTGACGCTGGTGTCGATCGTCCCGTCGCTGTTCACGTCCTGGTAGCACGACACTGCGACCATCGGATGCTGCCAGCCGGCAAGCGACTGGACGGTCGTCGTGAAGTTCATCGTGTCCCCGAGCTTGGTGGTCGGGGAGAGCGGTGCGGCAGCGCCGTCGATCGACGCGACCTTGATGCTCGAGGTGGTGCCTGCGCCGCCCTTGCTGTTACCGGCGAAGGCGGGCACGGCGAAGGCGGCGGCAACCAAAATGACGGCCGCGCTCGCCATGTACGTACCGAGGTGCTTGTACATTTGTCTTGTTCTCCCTCCGGTGCGGCTCCGAAAGGCGGTGGGCGAGTTCAGCAAGGCGAACATGACGCTGAGCTGGCCGAGCCGGTGGAACCTGCTTGCGGCGCCGACCCCTGCGCCTGGTTGCGGACTTTGTGCTCGTCTGATCGAACTCAGGAGCAGCGAGCGCCATGCCTCGTCTGGGGGATCGATGCGGGGATCCCTGGAAGGAGGGAGGCCAATTTTTGGCTTATTTACGCGGAACGGGCGAGCTTGCCACCCGCTTCGCGGAGTACGGAAGCGAGCGGCGCGCCTAGCGGTCGCGGGCGCGTGCCCCTGCCGCCACCGGCTGCAGCTTGCCGGCGGAGGGCTCGGCGAACGCCCACAGCTTGTTCGCCGCGAAGCTGAACGGAGTGGCGAGCACGATCGCGACCGCCTGGCCGGCAAGGTGCCCCGCGCCGGCGGCCACGAGCACGACGAGGAAGAGCTGGTTCGCGCCGAGCGAGAGCGCCGACACGACGAGCGCGCGTGCGCCCTGACCGAGGACGGGCGAGCCGGAGGTGCGGAACGTCCACGTGCGGTTCCAGAGGTAGTTGCTCGCGGCGGCGACGAGGAACGCGATCGCCGCGGCGGCGAGGTAGTGCAGGCCGGCCGCGAGGAGCGCTGCGTAGACGGCGAGGTTGACCGCATAGCCCGACGCGCCGACCGCGCAGAAGCGGACGAACTGGATCTCGGGCAGGCGACGCGCGACGCGGATCATCACGACCTCATGGTCATCGAGGCGGCACCGCTTTTCGTCGCCCGATCGGATGGGAGCTCCCCTCCGGCAGTCGAGTCGGAGCTACGAGCGACCGCGCCGCGTGGGCTCCCTCGACCGGGGGATTGCTCCGGGGGAAAGGCACAGCGATTCTGTGAGTGCGGTCGAGTGGCTCGCCGCCGCGACGAGTCGACAGGCTGTGGCCACCAAAAACATGGATTCCACCCACGCATCCAACGGTGCTGCCCGCACCCCGGCTCTTGACGACCCGGGACCACAGTCGCGCTCCGTCGTGCTCGCCGGTGGGCAGGCACTCGTTCGCGCGACGCGCCGCAGCGTGCTCGCGCGCGCCGGGCTAGCCGTCGTCGCCGACGTGGCCGACGCGGAGGCAGCTGCCGAGGCCGCGAAGGCCCACCAGATCGGCCTGGTCCTCCTCGACTCCGACGTGGCCGGAGGCTGCGTCTCCGCCGTTCGCCTCATCGCCGAAGTGGCACCCGGGACCGAAGTGCTCGTCGTCGCACCCGAGCTCGAACGAGAGCGGCTACTCGCGGCGATCCGGGCGGGAGCTCTGGGGTTCGTCGCCGAGACACTGGGCGCAAGCGGTCTCGTCCGTGCTGTGGAGGTCGCTCTCGGCGGAGAGTCGGTCATTCCCCGGGCCGGCGTCACCACGCTCATCGAGACACTGCGCGGCGGCGCGGAGGAAGAGACGCTGGTCGATGGACTCCGCCTGCAGCTCACTCGGCGCGAGGTCGAGGTCGTCAGGCGGCTCCGCGAGGGAATGACGCCCAAGGAGATCGCTCAGGAGCTCGATCTGTCCGACGTCACCGTGCGCCGGCACATGTCCTCGGTCGCCCGCAAAGCTCGACAGGCACGCCCCCTGACTCTCGCGCTCGAATCGACGTCCTGACCCGCACGGGCCCAAGGAGATCTGACCGTCTGCGCGGGGGCGTGCCTGTCAAATCGGATTAAGACGTACCGCACGACCCGGCATGACAGCCGGAGGTCTAGTGCGCTTCCGCCGCAGGTCCGGGTCCGGCGAAAAAGCGCTGGCTGATCCCAGCGCGCAGGCCGTCCAGGGCGCGTTCGCGCTGGCAGATCTCAGCGTCGACCGTAGATGCGCAGCATGTCGACGGCGGCTTCCCGGCTCTCCGCGCCGAGCTTCTGGAGCAGGAGGCCGACGTGCCGGCGCACCGTCACGGGGGAGACCCCCAGGCGGTCCGCGATCTCCGCGGTCGAGTGCCGCTCTCGCAGCAGCTCTCCGACCTCCCATTCGCGCGGCGTGAGCGTCACCGCGCCGTCCGGCAGCAACAGCCTGCGCTCCGAGCCGCGGCGGATCTCCTCGACGAGGTGCGGGACGAGCGACCGCGACAACGGAGGCTCGCCGTCGTATGCACCGCGGAGGCTGTAGGCGAGCCGCTCGCCGCTGATCCCTTTCAGCAGATAGCCCGACGCGCCGCGCGTGAGCGCGGTCACGACGTCGTCCGGGCGCTCCGAGCGGCTGAGGACGACGATCAGCGTCTTGGGCGAGGCCTTGGCGATTCTGCCGACCGCGGCCAAGCCGTCGCCGGGAAGCTCGATCTCGAGCAGAAGGATGTCCGGCCGCAATCGGGTCGTTGCATTGATCGCGGTGTCCGCGTCACCGACCTCGGCGACGATGACGAAGCCGTTCGACTCGAGCGCCTCGCGAACGCCGCGCCGGTGACTCGTGTCGTCATCGGCGACGAGAACCGACGCGCGCTCAGGCTCGACATTCCCCCCGTTGGATGTACGTGACGCCATTCCCATTCCTTCGGCGAGAAGTCCGTTGAGGTGAATGTAACCCTGCGGCGAGCTCGATGCGCCCGATTGGGCGCTTGGAGACCCAAGCGGTTCAGGACGGCAAGAACGGGGCTCTACGATAAGCGCCGATGCGGGCGATGGTCACTGGCGGAGCTGGGTTCATCGGGTCGCACCTCGTCGATGTGTTGCTCGCGCGTGGCGACGAGGTTCACGTCGTCGACAACCTCGCCACCGGGTCTCGGGGGAACCTCGCCTCTGCCGCGACGCTGCACGAGCTCGACATCCGAGACGAGGCTCTCGAGGAGCTTGCTGCCAGGGTGAGGCCGGAGGTCGTCTTCCACCTCGCGGCGCAGGCCGACGTCGGGACGTCGGTCGAGCGGCCCGCCTTCGACGCAGACGTCAACGTCATCGGGACGGTGCGGGTGCTCGAGGCGGCACGCGCGGCCGGGGCTCGCGTCGTCTTCACCTCGAGCGGAGGCGCGATCTACGGGGAGTGCGAGCGGCCCGCCCGCGAGGACGACGACCTGCAGCCGCTCTCTCCCTATGGCGCCTCGAAGCTCGCAGGTGAGGAGTATCTCGCCACCTGGAACCGGCTCCATGGCGCGAGTCACGTGGCGTGCCGTCTGGCCAACGTCTACGGGCCGCGGCAGCTTCCGAGCCTGGAGGGTGGCGTCGTCGCGATCTTCCTCGACCGGCTGCGGGATGGGCAGGACACCGTGATCTTCGGGGACGGCGAGCAGACGCGCGACTTCGTCTTCGTCGGCGACGTCGTTACGTGCTTGCTCGCGGCTGCGGCGTCTCCTCGCGGCGGGGTCTACAACGTGGGAACCGGCGTCGGGACCAGCGTCGGCGAGCTGCACCGGACCTGCTCCGAGGTCGCCGGCGTGGAGCAGGAACCGCGCTTCGAGGACGAGCGGCCCGGAGACCTCCGGGACAGCGTCATCGATCCGTCGAGGGCGGCGCGTGAGCTCGGCTGGCGTGCGGAGAGGTCGCTCGCCGCGGGTCTGACCGAAACCTGGAGCGCGGTGCGCAGCTAGTGGCGGCTGGAGGCGGGAGGACGGAGGCAGAACCTGGCGGGTCGTGCCTGCCGTATCTCATCCCCCGTTGGCGCGGTTGGCCGCCGCGTCGAGAACCTCGGGGGGTACGGGCCGGCCCTGCCACGGGTCGACGGCCACCAGGTGGGCATAGACCAGGTAGCGATGCGTCGCAAAGAAGCGCGGGTGGCAGGCCTGGAGTGCCAAGAGTTCGTGGCGCGGCGACCTCAGCACTGCGAGATCGTCGGCGGGCACGACGACGTGACGGAACGCGCGGTAGACGAACCTGCCGTACGGCATCTCAAGGGTGATCCGGTCACCGGGCTGGATGGCCTGAATGTGCGCGAAAGGTGCCAGAAAGGTTGTTCGATGGCCCGCGATGTAGACGAGGCGGCTCTGGCCCGGCATGAACGTCCGGAGCTCTCGCCCCGGGCCTCGTCGCAGTGAGCCTTCGTCTGTCCCGTTTACCACGACCATGTTCAGTCCAAGACGAGGAATCACGATGCGGCCGATCGCCTCGCCGACGGTCGCGGTGCGGCGAAAGCGAGTCGCCGCGCGCTCTATCCCCCGGGCCTCGGCGGCCAGTGACTGCCCCTGGACGAACTTCGGCCAGGGCTCCGCCAGCTCGTGCTGAAGCTGCTGAGCGAGCTTGTGCTGCTCCCACCGCGTGTAAAGACCCGTGAAGGGGTCCTGCCAGCGCCAGACGACGACTGCCCAAGCCAGCGTGAGCACACCGGCGGCGGCGAGGACGATTCCCGAGATCCGAGCGAATCTGCGCATCCGAGCTAATGTGAGTTCTTGCGGGCGGAAAGCAGGTTATTCCCGAATTCCTGATTAAGGTGTTCTACTGATGGCTGTGAAAATGCAACGACCGCAGGGGGTCAAGGCGTGATGTATCGGGTGAACAGCCCGCAGGTGATCTCGGAGACCGTGGGCGGTGAGACGATCATCGTCAACCTCGCGAGCGGCCATTACTTCAGCTTGCAGGGGACTGCGGTCGACGTGTGGGAGGGTGTCGAGCGCGGCGAAAGCGCAGAGACGATCGTGCTCCAGCTCGAGCAACGTTACGACGCCGCGGACGGTGAGATCGGCGCAGCCGTGCGGAAGCTGCTCGACGAGTTCGTCGCCGGAGAGCTTCTCGTGGTGGACGGAAACGGCGCCGGCAGCGCGCCGGCCGCGGCCCCGCAGGACGTCGGCGAGCGCGCCCCCTTCGTGGCTCCGAGCTTCACGACGTTCACCGACATGCAAGACATCATCCTGCTCGACCCGGTTCACGAGGTCGACACCCGGGGATGGCCGCATGCCTCTGCCGGCGCCTGAGACGGCCGGCGGCAGTCTCGACACGTCGATCGAGGAGCTGGCGAGGAGCTTCGACCATGCGGCCCAAGCCGCCGACCTCGTCGTCGAACGCTCGATCCGCATCGGAGAAGCGCTCGTCCGGCTTCGGTTTGCCGGCGTCCCCCTCGTCGAGCAGCTGAGCCGCGCCTTCGACCACCTGAAGGACGAGGATACGCGCGAGCCTGAGCTGACGATCGACGTCTGGGACTCCGAACGATCCACTCCTCCACCGCTTCCGTCGCTCGCCCCGGGGAGCCCGCGGGGGACGACCGTCTATACGACCGAGGAGGGCCGACACTTCGCGAGCCGCCCCTCGCTTGGTCAGCTCAGCGCGTACGAGCGGGCAACCGCACGAGCCTGGTTCTGGTGCAGGAGCGCCAACGACCTTCCCTTTTGGGAGCCCGCCGCACCGTTTCGTCAGATCTTCCATTGGTGGCTTCCGGATCGGGGCGCCCTGCTCGTCCACGGAGCGGCGGTCGGTCAGGCTTCGGGCGGGGTGCTGCTCGTCGGCGCAGGGGGTTCGGGCAAATCGACCTGCGCGCTTTCGTGTCTGACCTCCGAGCTGCTGTATGCCGGAGACGACTACGTGGTGGTGCAGCTCCAGCCCGAGCCACGGGTACTCAGCCTCTACTGTTCAGGGAAGCTCGAGCCCGGTCACGCGGCCCTCCTTCCGCATCTGCCGTTTCCCGCGTTCGCCGGAGACGGGGCACTCGAAGAGAAGTCGGTCTTCTATGTCGCCGACCAGTTTCCCGAGCGGATGTGTCGCGGCTTTCCGCTTCGTGCCATCGTCGCCCCCCGCGTGCAAGGAGACCAGCCGCGGGTGAGCGAGCGCGGTCCCGCGCAGGTCCTGGCCGCGCTCGCGCCGAGCACGCTGCTCCAGCTCGTCCCGGCGCGCCAGGAGGCGCTGTCCGTGATGGCGGCCCTGCTCGGGAGCATCCCGGCGTTCGGCCTCGAGGTTGGCGGTCCGACAGAACAGATCCCTCCGACCATCGAGCACCTGCTCGGCGAGCTTCCGTCGTGACCGGGCCAACAAGGGGCGGCGCTCCTCTGGTCAGCGTGATCATGGCGGCGTACAACGCGGCCGAGCACATCGGGGAAGCACTCGAGAGCGTCCTCGCGCAGCAATGGCGGCCGCTTGAGGTGGTCGTCGTCGACGACGGATCTACCGACGCCACCGCGGAGATCGTCCGCGGCTACTCAGAGGTCGTGTACGTGCATCAGGAGAACCAGGGGCCCTCCGCCGCGCGCAATGCCGCGGTCGAACGCTCGTCCGGCGAGTTCGTGGCGAACTTCGACTCCGACGATCTGTTGCCAGCGACGCGGATCGGCGACCAGGCCGGCTCTCTCCTCGCTCATCCCGAGGTCGGGGCTGTCTTCGGACGACAGGAGTGGATGAACGCGCCCGAGTGGATGGCCCGAGACAGCGTCTACGGTGACGTGGACGGGATCCCCCTGTCGTCGGTGATGTTCCGCCGGAACGTCTTCTTCGAGCTCGGCGGCTACGACACGTCGTTCGTGCACGGCGAGGACATGGACCTTCTGATGCGGATGCGGGAGCGCGGGATCGAATATCGGGTCATTCCCGAAATCGTGCTTTACCGGCGCTACCAGCCCTCGAGCCTCACGGGTGGGCGGGCGCCGCATGAGCCGCTCCTCCGCTCGCTGCGGGCGAAGCTCGCTCGCGAGCAGAAGCCGGGGCAGGAGGCGGGTTCGTGAATCCGCTCATCAGCGTCATGATCGGTGCCTACAACGCCGCGGCCTATCTCGGGGAGGCCATCGAGAGTGTGTTCGCTCAGGACTACGAGCCGATCGAGCTGATCGTGGTCGACGACGGCTCGACCGACGGCACAGCCGATGTCGCGCGCGGCTTCGCCCAGGTACACGTGATTCAGCAGGAGAACGGCGGCAACGGCGCTGCGCGCAACCGCGCGGTGGAGAACGCATCGGGGGAGCTCTACGCGTTTCTCGACGCCGACGATCGCTTCACGCCCGGGAAGCTGACCCTGCAAAAGGCGGCGCTTGACGCCGATCCCGGCCTAGACATCGTGTTCGGACATGTGCGCGAGTTCCTGAGCCCCGAACTCGACGAGGAGACCCGGGCCGGCTTGCGGCCGCCGGCGCCCGAGCCGATGCCGTGGACGGCGCCGAATCTGATGCTGGTACGGCGCGCGTCGTTCGAACGCGTCGGCCCGTTCACGACGGCTGTACGGGTCGGCGTGACCGTCGACTGGTTCGCGCGGGCAGCGGAAGCCGGCCTCCGCTATTCGATCCTCCCCGACGTCGTCCTCGAGCGTCGTCTCCATACCCAGAACAACGGGCTCCGTGAAAGCGCATCGCGGTCTCAGTATCTCGAGGTCATCCGTCAGGCGATGGAGCGGCGCCGGGCCGCGGCCGACGCGGTTCAGGCGGAGGAGAATTGAGCCGCAGCCGCCCGCGCGGCTCCTTCTGGCCCACCTCGACGCAGCGCGCCCTGCTGGAAGTCGCTCTCGGGCCGGTCGACAGAGCGTCGGGGCGCTGGCAGGCGCTGCAGCCTCTCGACCTCACCGCGCTCGAGACGGGAAGCTTCGGGCTGCTTCCGCTGCTGTACGAGCGCTTACGCGACGTCGTGCCGGACGAGCCGCAATTGCCCCGTCTGTTCGGCACGTACCGAAGCATCTGGTACCGCAACCAGCTGCTGCTCGACCGTCTCGCTATTCTCCTCCCGCTGTTGCGGCAGCGTGCCGGTGTCGAGCCTTTGCTCGTAGGCGGTGTATCTGCCCTGCTCCGCTGGTATCCGCGGCTTGGCCTGCGCGCGGTGCCGCAACTCGAGCTGATCGTGGAGGCGGGGGTGGCTGGCGAGGCAATGAAGGTCTCCACCTACGCCGGCTGGCGGTCCAGCGGGCAGACGCGTTCCGCGACGATTCTCCGTGACTCGTCCGGTCGAGTGCTCGTCCTCCACCATGGCGTCCCGCCGGAGGTCGCGGGACCTCTCGGGGTAGGAGGTTTCAGCGCTTTGCGCGAGCAGGCGGTCGAGCTTGGTGGTGTCGAGGGGACACCGCTCGTCCTGGACGCGACCGACGAGCTCCTCTACGCCTGCGCTCTGGGCGCGCGCAAGGTTCCAGTGCAGACGTGTCAGTGGCTCGTTGACGTTCAGCGCATTCTCGATTCGGCCGAAATCCCGACGCCACACTCCCTACTGGAGCGGGCTCGGGGAGTTCACCTGGTCACGCATGTCCGCGCGACGTTGGGCTACCTAGCGGCGGTCACTGACAGCGAGGTCAGCTATGAGTACGCCGCGACGTTCGAAGCCGAGTCCGTCGGACGGAGAGATCGGATCGCCTTCGCGCTTGCGGGAGCAGGAGGGAATCGCCGGGCCGGGGCCGCCCAAGCCCTGGCGCTCTATCTCCGGGCTACCGCTGACGAACGCGCGCTTCGCGCGATCGTTCGTCTACCGCGGCATCTGCAGGAGCGCTGGGGCGCGTCCAGCCTCGCGAGCGTCCCTTTCGTCGCACTACGGAAGACACTGCGTTTCCTCGACCGTCAAACCAAGCCGCCCGCTTCGGAACGGAATCGCTCCGCGTCGTCCTGAGGTTCGTAGCCCAGCTCCTCGGCGGCGTTCGAGAGATCCCAGAACCGCCACGTGTTGGCGGACACCCCGTAGTAGACGCCGTAACGAAGATCGAGCGGCGCTTCGAGCGCGCAGCGGGCCAGGCGGATCAGGTCGCCATGCGTCAACAGCGTCGCGTAGTGGCGCGGGATTCGAGGTCGGTCTTCGCGGAGCACTGTGCCGATGCGGAGGCAGATGCACGAGATGCCGTATTCCTCGGAGTAGTAGCGGGCCGCGGCTTCCGTGAACGCCTTCCCCACGCCGTAGGGGCTGTCGGGGCGCGAAGGCCAGTCCGCGTGGATCAATGGGATCGCCGAAGGATCGAGCCCGTCGTAATCGCCCGCGACGATGGAGGCGTACGGCTGGTCGAGCTCGTACATGCCCGTGACGTGATTCGAGCTAGCAAAGATGTATCGCCGCACGCCGGTAGTGCGCGCAGCTTCGAGAAGGTTGACGCGTCCTTCGATGTCCGCCTCCACCGTCTCCCACGGGACGTCGAGGTTCGCGCCGGTAGCGAGGTCGACAACGGCGTCGACGCCCTGGACAGCCCGGCGAATCGCCCGAGCTCGGCGCACGTCCACCCGCCGGATCCCACGCGCCCTGTCCTGTTGGAGGTCGATTCCCTCGAGGGAGTGGGCGTCCCCCAGGTTTTCCCAGAGGATCCCCCCGATGAGGCCGGTCGCGCCTGCGACCAGTACGCGCATCGCTCTCTCTACCCTTCTCGAGCCGACGCAACTGCGCGCAACAGATTGGCGACTTCCCGGGGTGGCCGAGCGTGCCAGAGCAGCGGCTCCCGGAGCTTCCGCCAGAGCGTGAAGAGCGGTCGCAGCAGCCGGAAGGCACTAGCTCGCCGTCGGGCGCGGAGCTCGCTCCTGAGCATCAAATCCAATGCAAGCGCCTGAACACCACTGTCGGCGGGCCATTCCTTCGCGACGATCCGATACACCTCGCGCTCGGCGGCGATTAGACGTCGGGAATCGCTCGTCAGGGAGTCACCGTGCTTCCGATAGACGGTCAGAAGCCCCGGGACGCGGACGAAACGAAAGCCTGCGGCGGCGAGGCGCAGCCACAGTTCCCAATCCTCGTCGATCCAGAGTCTCTCGTCGTACCCACCGACTGCAAGCAGGGATTCGCGGCGGGCGGCGACGGAGTTGAAGATGAAGTTGCGCCGCAACAGCTCGACGAGAAACGTCCGCGTGTCGGTGGGCACGGGCTCCGGCGGCTTCGCAGAATCCATCGCAGAGGACTTCCTGACGCGGCCGCTCACGTCGTCGAGGACCCATGCGTCAGTGAAAGCCACCGAGGCCTCGGGGGCATTGTCCAGCGTCGAGGCCATCGTCTCGAGGTACTGCGGCAACATCAAGTCGTCGCTGTCGAGGGTGCACACCAGAGGTGCTTGTGCGAGCGAGATGCCCTGATTGCGAGCCGCTGAGGGGCCCCGGTTATCGGTCTCGCGGACTACTCGGATGCGGGGATCGTCGAAACTCTCGCCAACTTCGGCTGTTGAGTCCCGCGAACCGTCGTCGATCACAATCAGCTCCCAGTCCGACCGCGTCTGGCCCCGGACCGACTCGATCGACTCTGCGATGGTCGCCGCGCTGTCGTAGGCGGCCATGACGACGCTGAACGTGGGAGACGACACGCCCCGCTACTGGGTGCGTTTCCACTGACCGGTGGCGGTGCGGCGATAACCCGACCGCTCGTAATGCTCTGAGGTAGAGGAAAACGGATGCGCCACCGCTCGGATGGTTTGGCGCAGCTTTCCGCCCCAGGTCTGGTTCGGTCTCGGTCGCACGTCTCCAATGACCGCACGGAGCGCGTTACGGAGCGCAGTCGGAGGCGACGCCAGCCAGAACGGAGAGAGCCACTCTTGGATGTGCATCTCGAGCACGGTTGGCTCGCGAAGCTCGCGCAGGTAGCGGGCCCAGACGCCGACGAGGCGCGGCTCAGGGGAATCCCGCAAGAGCCAATCGGCGACGGCGAGCGTCGACTCGCAGCCACGCTCGATACCCCAGCTGGCAGCTTGCCGGCGGATGTCCGGCCGCTCACTGTCGTCGACGAACGAGAGGACGTCCACGAGGTCCCGGAGCTTGCGCATCGGGACTTCTCCCCAGGCGTGAGAGACGAGCAGGACAGCGTGATGATGCGGGTTAGGCGCGACGATGCCCTCGACGCCGACGACCGACGGCAGGGCCGCCTCGAAGAGCTCCTCGTTGCTAGGAGGCCTGAGCCCGTCGGGCCACTTCACGTGCTTGTGGATCTCGACTCGAAGCCCGAGCCCGGGCCATTCGAGCGGGTGCAGGTGGTAATGCGGTCGGCGCACCTCGTCGTAGCCTTCTGGCGGCCACCTCGGCCGGTCTTGGAGGCGGAACCCTGCCGCTAGCAGCGCCGCCTGCGCCTCCTCGGCGTCCCCCGGCAGCAGATCGAGGTCGCCAAATCGTCTGGAGCTGTCCGGATAGCGAGCCGTGAGTTCCGGCCCCTTGACTAGCAGGAGTGGACCGCTATATGCCTCCCGGATCCTCTTCAGCAGAGCCGGCGCGATGAGAGCTGCCGTCCGGGCGGCGCGCTCCTCGCGGAAGAGCCGGGCCGGAACCTCGTCAGAGTTGCGACGGAGCCGCCTCGCCGCGATCGGGCCAAGTCCGTGTTCGGAGGCAAGTTCCGGCCCCAGTCGCGCGAGCACGCGATCGACACCTTCCCAGAGGCCGTCAGCAGCCATCCTTGACCCCTTCCTTCTCGCAATCCGGCACGGTCAAGAAAATTACCCCTTCCGGCCGACGCGCCTGCTTGGATTCTGCGTAATGGTCGGAGCAATGACAGCGCTGACCTGGCCCCAACTGGTTGCAGTCTGCCTCGTCTGTTGGGTTGCCGTCGCGCTGGTGGTCGGTACCATCGTCGGACACGGCATTGCCGTCGGCACCGCAAGCGACTGCGAATAGACAATATCCTGCGCGCGTCGCCTAGCGGGCGCCAGGTTTCAGCCAGATCTTGACGGTGGAGAATCCAATTCCAGTCGTGGAGAAGGGGGATTGAGCGTCAGCTTCGACCCAGCTTCGGGCCGTGTTCGCTACTGGCACGCCCTTCGTTCGCATGGTCCGCTGATCGTGACCGTCACGGCTGTTGCGCTTATCGCGGCGTTGCTGGTGGTGGTCACCGCAACGAAGCGCTATGACGCGACTGCGAAGCTGCAGATTCAGCCACGTGGCGCCTTCTCGCAGACGGATCCGCTGCAGGGCTCGCCGGTCTTCTTTCAGCCTGCCGACGGCTCGTCGGCCGCTGTAGCCGCTGCGAGCGTCTTTTCCGGGTACATCGGTGATTTCCACCGCACCCTCGGCTCGGTCGGCCACGGCGTATCGATCTCGGTGACGCCCCTTTCCCAGGCGGCTTTCGTTGCACTCCAGGCGAGCGCGCCGACGGGCAAGCAGGCCCGCGACGTCGCCAACCATTTTGCCTCTTTCATCCTTCGGCAGCGCAGAGCGTCTTTCCAGACTTGGCTCGCACAGAAGATGAGCGACATCCGTGGCGCGATGCAGGGTCTGCCGCCGCAGAGCGCGCAATTCGCGGACCTCTCCGCCACCCTGGCCACGCTGAAGTCCTACCGCGGCAGGGGCGGCGATCCCACGGTGATCCAGCTCCCGGGTACGGAGGCATCGCTTCCTGTAGGTCCCTCGTGGCCTCGCCCGAAGACGACACTTGCCGTCGCCCTTCTCGTCGGACTTCTGCTCGGCCTCGGTGCAGCTGTCGCTCTCGAGGTTGTGAACCCCCGATTCAGTCGTGAGGACGATCTGACGCAGGCCCACCGGCTGCCGGTCCTCGCTCGTATCCCGCGCCTCCCATCTCGCGTGATTCAGGGCTATTTCCTCGGGAGCGCGCCGCTTCCTCATGAGGCCTGGAAGGCGTACAGAACGTTGCGAGCCGCACTGTCCAACGCGGGGGATACCGACGACCGGTTCCCCGCGACAATCTTGGTCACCAGCGCCGGCCCGGGAGACGGCAAGACTTTGACGGCGGTCAATCTCGCGATCGCACTGAGCAGCGCGGGACTGAGCGTGACCCTCGTTGACGCGGACCTGCCGCGTCCGATGGTGGGCACCATCTTCAACATCGTCGGTCACCGTGATGGTCTCGTTCACCTGCTCAACAATCCCAACACACCGCGAACCGGTGTGGTCGAGGCGCCGTTGCACGCACGCCTGAAGCTTCTGCTCGCCAGTGAAGAGCAGATGCACGAGCTTCACCTGTTCGAGGCCACACGGATCCGAGCTGCGTTTGACCGGCTGGCGAGGGAGAGCGACGTCGTCATCATCGACTCGCCCCCGGTGCCAGAGGTGGCCGAGGCAGTTGCACTCGCGGACGCGAGCGAGGCGGTCGTCTTGTGCGTCCGGATCGGCCACACCCGCCGCGACAAGCTCGCGGAATTGCGCGATTTGCTGGGTCGGCGTGGCGTGGTACCGCTTGGGTTGTTCGTGACGACCCGGGAACGGCCTCGCCGGGGTGGTGATCGGGGTTACCAGGGGTATCCCGGTGAGCTCCCGGTGATTCCTGGGGACTACCTCTTGTCGCCGTCGCCGAGTGAGCGGCTTCCTTCGGCCGAGAGTTCCTGACGCTGCCGTGTACGCGGCAGTTCGTTCTCGCCTGATACCAGACTTCGCGGCTCGCAGCACCGTTATGGCTGTCGGCGCCGCCACGGCCGCCGCCCTACTCGGGGCGGTCGCGGTCTACTCCCCGAAGTATGCGGTGTACGCCCTGTTCGCGGCGGCCTTCGTCTGCCTTGCGATCACACGGCTGCCTCTCGCTGTCGCCGTCTTCGTCCTGTTGACCTTTCCAGCGCATCTCCCCGGAACGCTGGGGGCAGGTCAGACACTGGCCAAGCCGGTAGGCGCTCTCATCGCGCTCGCCTGGTGCGGGGCCGTGCTTACGCGCCGAGGAAATCTGCCGTTGCTGCCCCGGGAGCGACCAGTCCTGTTCTCGGCGGTCGTCGCACTTCTCCTCTTCGGGGCTGTTTCGGTCCTCTGGGCGCCCGATTCCAGCCAGACGCAGTACGTCCTGGAGCGACTGTTCCAGGTGGCCGCACTGCTCGTCGTCACCTACAGCGCAGCCTCGACGCGCGCGGGCCTTCGCACGCTCGTCTACAGCTATCTGTTCGCAAGTGCGGCCACGTCGCTGTACACCGTTACCTCCGGTAGCTACAACTCGCTTTCCGGTCGGCTAGCCGGGGTCATCGAGCCGGATTACTTCGCCTCAGAGCTCATCCCCGCGATCGTCATTGCCTGTCTCCTCTTCGTGACCGTGAGTTCCTCGCGGGGACGCTGGCTGTGTGCGGCCGTAGTCATCGCCGATGTGCCCGCGTTCGTGCAGACCCAGTCTCGAGGCGCCATCGTCGGCTTGGTGATCGGTTTGGTCGCTGCCGTCGCTTTCGCAGGTCGGGCTCGGCCCCGCATGCTGGCGCTCGTCTGCGTGCTCCTCGCCGGAGGACTCAGTTACTACCTGGCCTACAAACCGGCACACGTGTTTCAAACCAGCTCGCGTGGGGGGCTGTCGGCCACGAGTTCCGGCAGGCTCGACGAGTGGCGCGTGGCGTTGCACATCTTCGAGGGACATCCGATCGGTGGGGTCGGTCTCGGCAACTACCAGACCGTGGAGCCTTCGTACGCGACGCAGATTTTCGACCTCAACTTCGTCACCTATATCGTCAACGATCGGCTCGTAGCACATAACACGTATCTGCAGATTGCAGCCGAGCTAGGTGTGGTCGGTCTTACCTTGTTCCTTGCGATCCTCGTGCTTCCGCTGCGTCTGGCGGGGCGAGCTCTAGCCGGACTCGCACGGCGAGCAGACAATCTCGAGTTCCACGTTCGCGGACTGGTCGCCGGTGTCGTCGGCCTGATTTTCGCGTATTTCTTCTTGACGGCGCAGGTCGAGAAGCCGCTCTGGTTCCTTCTTGCGCTTCTTGCCAGCGCTCCTGCGCTACTCCGTGACTGCGACCAAACTCGGTGAGGAGGGCGCCTTGGCCGATGCGTCCATGATGCGGCGAGGGATCGAGCGGCCGATCCTCGTCACCGGCTCGCACCGCTCAGGCTCGACGTGGGTCGGACAGATGCTCGGAGCGTCGGACGAGGTCGGATACATTCACGAGCCGTTCAACATTCACCGCGGCCCAGGTATGTGCCGCATGCGTTTTCCTTACTGGTTCATGTACATACGGCCGGGGACCGAAGGCCCCGTAGCCGCTGACTTCCGTCGGCTGCTCGCCTTTCACTACAACTACCGGGCTCAGCTCTTCAGCATCCGTAGTTCTGCCGATCTTCGGGCACTTGTTCGCGACGGAAGCCGGTTCCTCCGCTTTCGCATGCGACACGCGCGCCCGCTGCTGAAGGATCCGATGGCCGTCTTCTCGGCAGAGTGGATTGCGGAGACGTTCGACGCGCAGGTGGTCGTGATCATCCGACACCCCGCCGCGTTCGCCAGCAGCATCAAGCTGGATGGTTGGGCTCACCCTTTCTCTCACTTCGTGAACCAGCCGGCTCTGGTCGAGGATCATCTCCGGCCTTTCCGGGACGAAATCGAGGCGTTCGCGCACACGGAACACGACATTCTCGAGCAGGCCGCGCTTCTCTGGCGTCTCGTTCACGGCACCATCGCCGAGTATCGGTCGCGCCACCGGGAATGGCTCTTCGTGCGACACGAGGATCTCTCCCGCCACCCGCTGGAGGGCTTCGAAAGCCTCTACAACAGCCTGAACCTTCCTTTCACGGGGCCCGTACGGGAAGCGATCCAGCGCTCGACCAGCTCCTCCAACTCGGCCGATCGAGATCCGGACGGGCGCCTCTTCCTCGCTCGAGACAGCCGCGCCAACGTCGACAACTGGCGCCGCCGGCTCACCCCGGACGAAGTAGCACGAGTCCACTCGCGCGTTGCCGATGTGAGCCAGTTCTTTTACAGCGAAGAAGAGTGGTGACCCGTCAATGGAGCGACGTAGCCATCTCTAAGGAGATGGCTGCGTGTTCTGATAGTTCTCGCTGCAGCCAGTCTCCCAGGGATTCTGGCCCGCATAGAGGGGATTCTGGTTCGAGTTCGACGCGATCCCGCGCTCGACCGTGACGTTCTTACAGATCTGTCCCGCAAAGACGCCGTGGTCCCGCACTGCGAATCCTTGAAGATTGGTGCCTTCGAGGTATTTGACGTCGAGACCGAGGTTCGATGTATTGCCCCAGAGCTGGAGGGCGTTGCCACCGGTCTGAATCGCCGCGACGTCGGTCGCGTTCACACACTTCTCGTAGAGGACGTTCCCGCCAGCAGCCGCCGCAACGAGAGGACTACCGACCTCGACGCAGGCGCCCGTCGGGATGTCATGGGCGTAGAAGGCGAAACGGTTGTTGGTGAACGCGTAGCTGAAGTTTGAATCCCAAAGGATCGCCCCGTGCTCACCGGTGCCCTTTTCGAGATGGGGATCCCAGGCCAGATTCTGGCCCACCTTGGTTATCTCTCCCTGGAAGTCGTCGTGGTCGACGGCGGCGCCACTGGTGAAGGCGGCGAATCCCGAGCCGCCGCAGTCGTGCAGATAAAAGCCCCACCAGAGGACGTACTGGGACCCGTGGTCGACGAGGCACGTTCCGCCGGAACCTGCCGTCGAGAGGTCGCCTCCGAAGATGTACAGGTTCTGCGCGTTGTTCAGGTAGACCGCGGCCAAGTTGCTGCCGCCGCTGTAGACGAAGCGGACACCGGTCAGGTCGAGTTCTGCCGGGGCGGACAGACGGTTCTTGATGATCGTCTCACCGCTGACTGTGAATCCGGAGGTCGCTTTCACGAGGTCGCCTGGCTGGAGACCGGAGAGCGCCGACTGGAGCTCGGCAGCGTTACTGACACCCACCGTTCGGGTCGGGGTGAAAGAGGGTCGTGTCTGCGTATACGCGATCGCCTCGTCGTAGCTTCCAGAGCCGGCAGAGGGTGTGGTGGTCGTGGTCTGTGTCGTCGTGGTGGTGGTGGTGGGCGTGGTGGTCGTCGTGGTGGTGCTGGTGGTCGTCGTCCTCGGCGGCCGGTGCTTCCGACTCGCCGGCTGTCGCTGAAGACGGGCGAGCAGGAAGAAGTGCAGTCGCTGCCATGCCCACGGGTGGATCGGGCGCGGCGCCGCATGCGGACGCAGGTCCCGTTGGAGCCTGTGCCCCTTCCATTTTCCTTCGCCCAGACGCCACGCTGCCCATTGCCAATACCACTGCGGCGTGGGCTTGGGGCCCAACCGCTGCTCCTGTTCGATCGCGGAGAGCTGCTTCGGCTGGGCCAGCGCGCGTGTTACGAGAGCTGATGAGCCAACCCCAGCGAAGGCAAGCATCAGCAGTATCACAGCGGCGAGATCCTTGCGCACACCTCAAGACTCGGAACCGGACCGGTTCGTGTTGACCCCTCATCCGAGGTAAAGGCTTCACTGATGGAAGCGCGTTTCCTTGTGTCTTTGGTCTCTAGCTCAGGTCGACGGGTGCCGCGCTTCGGCATTCTCGGGAAACTCGAGGAGCGTCTTCAGTCGGCGGACGACCGATTGAACAGCGAACTCCCGCTCGACGCGCGCCCGCCCGGCTTCGACCACTCCAGCGCGGAGTGCCGGCGTTCGGAGGACACGTTCGATCGCGTCCGCCAGGGCGTCGGCGTCATCCGCGGGTACGAGTTCGCCACATCCATCGCCGAGAAGCTCCGGGATGCCTCCCACCTCGGTACCGATTGCGGGCACTCGGTGGGACAGTGCCTCGATCAACGAAACCGGGAGTCCCTCTCGGTCGGAGGCAAGCACGACGCAATCGACGTCTCCGGATCCGAGCCAGTCGAGCACTGTGGCTCGTGGAACGAATCCTCGGAAGCGAACGACGCCGTCGAGGTCGAGGCGGTGGGCGAGCTGTTTCGCCCGCTCTTCGAGCGGACTTTCCGGGCCGGCGAACCAGACTTCGATCTCGACTCCTCTGTCGATCAGGCGGCGTGTGGCCTCGAGGACGAGGTCATGACGCTTTTCCGGCGCGAAGCGCGCTGCCATGAGCAGAACAGGAGGGTCGTTCGGCGCCTCGTTCCGCGGAGGTTGCTGTGGTACTTCGACACCGAAGCGGACGAGTACCCAGCGTGATTCGTCGATTCCGGGCGCTGTGATGCGGGCCCGATCCATCATTCCTTCCGCGATGAACCGGACGAATTTCGCCGAGGCGGATTTTTCTCGGAGCAGGTTGTTGGCGGCGATGTCGTCGGCGTGCGCCGTAAAGCTCCAGGGCACGCCGGACAACTTCGAGGCAAGAAGGGCGACCGTCGACGGCGGCCCAGCCCAGTGGGCGTGGATGTGATCCGCCTTCCAGGAACGCGCGAGGCTCGCTAACCAAAGCGCCTTCGGAAAGGCGGCCACGTTCCGGAGCAGGGTCCCCGGGGCGGGGCTGCGACAGAGAAGCGCGAATGCACGAGCCGCCGCGGCGGGGTCGGCCAGGATCTCCAGCAGGGCAGTTCGCGCGATTTCGAAGTCGAGCAGGGCCCGCTTCTGAGTGAGGGACTCCGCATCCGGCGTGGTCAAAGGGCCGCGGGGACGAACCGGGACGGACATGACATCGACGCCCTGGCGTAGTAACTCTTGCACCTCGGGAGCGAAGAATCGGTCGTTCAGGCCGTACGGGAACGAGGACGTGACATAGAGAAGGCGTGCTGCCGCCACTACCTAGGCGGCGAGTCCGTGCTCGGCGAGGAACGTCGCGAGCGTGAGGACACGCCAGGGCGTCGCGGGAGGCTCCCGTCCTGGTGCCAGGATCTTCTGGGAACGGAGGTACTCGACCGACTCGCGCACCTTCTCACGGATCGCCGGTTGCTCGAGCCACTCGCGATCTGGCACGTCATAGGCGGTCTTGCCACGTCGCCAGACGATCTCGTCCGGGAGACGACGCATAGCCGCGTGACGAAGCCGCTCTTTCGTCCAGCCGGACTCCAGGCTGGTCCGCCAGCCACCGCCGAGGCCGAGCCGCACGACGCGCTCGTCCAGAAACGGCAGCCGTAACTCGCGGCTCCAGGCCATCGAGTTGCGATCTGCGTAGCGGAGAAGCCGCGGCAACATCACGCGCGAACCATCGGCAACTGCAGCCTGCAAGAGCAGCGGACCACGCAGCTTCGTTCCCTGGGGATCAACCAGTGACCCTTCGCGCAGCGCCGGGCCGAGCCAACGCGTGGAACGGCGGAGCATGAACCGTGCGGCGCCCCGCCCCCGGGACGGAAGGGCGAGACCGGCCACCTGGAGGAGATCCGGCTGCGGCAGGTCGGAGGCGGCGCGCCAACTCCGCAGGATCCGGCCTCCGCTGCCGAAGTGCCCGCGGAGGGCTGCGTCTGCCACTGCGAACCAGACGTACTTTCGATAGCCGCCCCAGGTCTCGTCGGCGCCCTGTCCGTCGAGAAGGACGGTGACATTCTCTGCGGCAGCCTCCCGCATCACGCACCACTGCGCATATACCGACGGCGAATCGAACGGGCCACCCTGCCGACGCACAAGCAGGGGGAGTTCGTCGATGAAACCGGCCGCGGTCGGCTCGACTCTGTGAGCGTGTGCGTCAAAACGCGTGGCGACCCGGTGCGCTCGATCCCATTCGTCGATTCCGTGTCCCGGGAAGCTCGCAGTGAAGACGTGGAGCTCCCGGTTCGGATCGACGTGGCGAATCGACGCGACGATTGCCGAGCTGTCGACCCCGCCGCTCAGGCTCGCTCCCACGGCTACGTCGCTCCGCAGTCGCATCCGCACCGAATCGTCGAGTGCTTCCTCTGCATCACCGGCGTTCGCGCCGTTGCGCCATGACGCGGCTGCGAACGCGCCCAGGTCCCACCACTGGCGCGTATCGGGGGAGCTCCCCGTAGCCAGGAAGGCGAAGTGCCCAGGGGGGAGTTGCGAGATGCCCTCGAAGAACGAACCACCCGGGTCCTCGGCGTCTCCGAAAGCGAGGAAGTTCAGAACTCGGGCGTGGTCGCAGCGGCCTGTGCCGACGCCGGCGGCGTGAAGGGCGCTCGGCTCGGAGGCGAACCACCAGGCACCCCGTGCGTCCCTGCCGAGATAGAGCGGCTTCTCCCCGAATCGGTCGCGCGAGATCAGGACACGACCGCGACGCGGATCATGGATGGCCAGGGCCCACATTCCGTTACAGCGCGTGAACAGCTCGTTGCCCCACTCGAGATACGCGCGCAGAACGACTTCGGTGTCGCCGCGCGTCCGAAACGTGTGGCCTGCTCTCTCGAGGGAAGCCTTCAGCTCGAGATAGTTGTAGATCTCGCCGTTGAAGACGAGCGCAACTCCGGTCTCCACGTCGGTCATCGGCTGGTTTGCGTCGTCGCGGAGGTCGAGGATCTTCAGGCGACGCGAACCGAGCCAAGTGCCGTCCCGATAGGCGTGGCCGGCGGCGTCCGGGCCGCGATGATGGAGCGAGTCGAGCACCGCGGCCGCTGTCTCAGGCGTCGGTTCCTCGCTCAACCCGACCGCACCGACGATGCCGCACACGGCGAGCCAGGGTACCTAGGCAAGAGGCCGCGACGACGTGTCCGCGTGGTCAAGCCGGCTGCACTCAACGCCGGGGGTAGACGAGGCGGAATGCGACCTTACGGGCGACTGCAGCGGTTCTGAGCGGGAGACGGCTGGCTGCGGAACCCCAGGCGGCCGCCTTGTCTCGAAGGGCTTGCTCCCCGCTGAGATCGGCTGTCGCCTCGAGCAGGGCGACGTGGAGGGAGTGGTAGAACGGGCTGGCCACGTGGACGAGACGGTGGGGATAGAGGTCATAGCGCGACCACCCGAGGCCGGCATCGTAGAGGTCGACCCGACGGACAAGGGCTGCCGTGCCCTCGAGGAACGCACGGCGTGCCTGACACCCGGACGGGCCAGCGCCGTTGGTCAGGGCGGCGACGTCGTACAGCCCCCACAGGGCGAAAATCCACCCGTTCAACACATGAGAAGGCGGTCGTGTCGGATACTCCTGCAAGACGGGCCCTTCGGGCGTCCGGGCGACGACAATGGAGTCCTCGGCGGTCAAGGGCCGAATCACCCGCCCGGCGGCGTCGGCGAAACCCTCGTCTCCCAGTGTGAGCGCCGCCCGCACGAAAACGCTTGCGGCTTGACCTTGGGCCATCGCGGAGTACCAGGGCGGGTCGATCGTATAGGTGTGCGGCATCGCAAACAGGTACGGGAGGCCGCCGTCCTCCTCCAGACTCGCTGCGAGCCAGGCGGCTGCTCCTGCAAAGACGTCGAGCCACCTCGCATCCTCTTCGCGCCTCTGCCACGCGCCGAGCGCGAGCTGGGCAATCGTGACATGGTTGGCGCGGTGCCGGTCGTTCCCCAGCGCCCCAAGACGCCGTCTCGCTCCTGCCGCGTCTTCTGTGCCAAGCTCGACTCGCAGGTCGTTGTAGTAGCCGGAGGCCGGGTCGCCGGCGACGAACGGCGCTAGGCCTTGCGGGGGACGGTTGAGCCTGCTCAAGATGGAGGACACCGTTCTGTACCTTGGCGCCGTGGATTCAGCCCCGTGGTCGCGATTCTAGGGCGGTGCTTCAGTGCCGCGTCCTCCTTCGCTCGTGAGTCCCGAAAGCACATGGAGGACGCCGAACGCCGCAAGGCATCTGACGGCGCTCGTCCAGGAATGGGTGGGCGCGCCATCGAACCTCGCCGTCGAGGAGCTGCCGGACAATCTGGCCCGTCTCTTGCTCCGGCTCGAGGAGCGTGAGAATTCCCATCGGGATCAGTGGGGTAACTGGGAGTACGGCTTCTCCGAGAACTTCAGGCGCGGTCAACTGTGGGTGCCAGAGGTCGATCTCTGGGTCTCCGCCGAACGGCGTCGGTTGGCCAGCCATGGCCGCCTGGAGCCACCCTGGCCGGAGAACTCGTCGTTCGCTCTCTGTCTCACACACGACGTCGACATGGTTGCCCGTCGCTGGACGGCGAGTCAGCACGCCAGATCGCTTTCTGTCGCGCTGCGAGGTTCGACTGGGTCGACGGCCGAGTCCCGTCGAGAAGTTGCACAACGGCGGGCCGGGGCAGCGGTGCGGGCTGCCGCGCGGGTCCCGTACTTCGGGGTGGCAGCGGCTCCTGACACAGCGGACACACTCGAGCGAACGGTTGAGCTCGAAGAATCGCGAGGCGTGCGCGGGTCGTATCTGTTCACGGTGTATCCCGCAAGACGAAAGACGATCTATGACGCCGTCTACGCAGGCGACGATCGATGCCGCTTTCGCGGCCGCACCCGGAAGGTGCGCGAGGTAGCCCGCGAGCTGCAACAGGAGGGCTTCGACGTCGGGCTGCATGCCGGCTATGCGACCGCCACGGAGGCGGACGACTTCAAGCACGAGAAGGCGGTTGTCGAGGAGTACATCGGTACGGAAGTGTTGTCGTGTCGACAGCACTATCTGCACTGGGATGTCCGGAAGACCCCCCGCATCCAGGCCGAGGCCGGGATCCGGGTCGACACGACCGTCGGCTTCAACCGCAATGTCGGCTTTCGTGCAGGAACCGGGTTGCCCTACAGAATCTTCGACCTCGAGGCTGACCACCCACTCGACCTACTCGAGGTGCCACTGATCATCCAGGAGTCGCCGTTGCTCGCGGCAAACGCTCTCGAGCTGGACGTTTCGCTCGCCCGAGAGACGATGAAAGGCTTCATCGACGACAGTGCCGAAGCCGGGGGAGTCGTCACTTTGCTCTTCCACCCGCACAGCCTCGCTCAGAACGAGTACCTGCGGCTGTACACGTGGGCGCTGGATTACGCCCGCGACCGCGGTGGCTGGGTGACGAATCTGAGGGCGATTCGCAGCTGGTACGAGCAACGGGCGGCACGGCTCGGGCTCTCGGTCGCTGCGCCGGTGTGATGCGGCTCCGCGTCGGCTCGATTGCCGGCCGCAGGACGCGGCGGGCGCTATCGCGCATGAAGAGGCGCCTCGTTCGGCGACGATACGGATCCAGCGGGTTGCCGCGAACCGGCAATCACAGGGTGCTCGTGGTCTGCCTCGGCAACTACTGCCGGTCGCCGGTCGCGGAGGGCGTGCTTCGTGGCAAGCTCGAAGAACTAGGGCTGGGCGCCGCAATCACGGTCGAGAGTGCCGGCACAAGCACCTACTACGAGGGAAGCCGGCCGCACAAGTACGCACGCGAGGAGGCGCGACGCCGCGGAATCGACATCGAGCGCCATCGAGCACGCGGGCTGGACCAGGTCGATCTGGCCTCCTACGAACTCGTCGTCGCCGTCGACGAACGCACGCGCAGCGAGCTTCCTGTCGACCCCGAGCGCCTCGTCCTGCTCGGGAACTTCGGGGAGGGCGGCGACATCGGCGATCCCAACGGCGGCGCCCCTGAGCTGTTCGCCCAGACGCACGATGCGATCGACATCGCCTGTGCCGGCCTCGCAGAGTTCGTCGCCGATCGCTTCGCTCGTTCGCCGAGGCCCGGGACGTGAACGTCCTCGTCACCGACACCCACTACAAGAACGGGTTGTGCGCGGTTCGCAGCCTCGGTCGTCGCGGAGCGACCGTCGTGGCAGCCGCCCCACGCCGACTCGCGGCGGGCGCATACTCCCGCTTCACCAGCGCCCGGGTCCTCTACCCGCCTGCGCAGGAGGACGAATTCCTGCGGGTCATCAACCGCGCGATCGAACGCCATTCGATCGATGTGATCCTTCCGATGAGCCAGGAGCTCGTCGAGGTCTTCGCAAGGAACAGGAGCAAGCTACTGGGGGATGTCCGAGTCCCGATCGCCGACATCGAAAAGATTCGGATCGCGGCCGACAAGCGAGCAGCGCTCAGATTCGCCCGTCGCATCGGCGTCCCGACGCCGATCGTCTTCGCCGACCCCTCGGACGTCGATCGCCTCCCCGTCGTCGTCAAGCCGGCACACGGTTCAGGCGTCGTTCGGTACGTCAACGACGCCGACGAACTCGCGAAGGCCTTCCACGCCACCTCGACGATCCAGGAGTACATCCCGGGCACCGGCTACGGCTTTTTCGCCCTCTTCGATCGAGGCACCGAAAAGGCGGTGTTCATGCACCGGCGCGTACGCGAGTACCCGGTCACGGGTGGGGCGAGCACCGCGGCCGAGAGCTTCTATGACCCGCGGCTGCGTGAGCACGGACTGAAGCTCTTGCGTGCTCTCGACTGGCACGGAGTGGCGATGGCCGAGTTCAAACTGGACGAGCGCGACGGCGAGTACAAGCTGGTCGAGATCAATCCGAAGTTCTGGGGGTCGCTCGACCTCTCCGTCGCGGCGGGCGTCGACTTCCCGTGGCTGGCGATTCGGGTCGCGCTCGGAGAGGAGTTCTCTCCCGTCGTCGACTATCAGGTCGGCCTGCGGTTCCGCTGGATCTTCGATGACCTCCTCCACATGCTTGCGCGACCGAGCTCGACCGGATCGATCGCGCGAGACATTGCGAACAGATCAGTCCGCAGCGACCTCGATCGGCGCGACCTGACGCCGACGGCAGTCGATGCCATCCGATTCGGAGGAGCGGTCGCGAGGCGGATCTGGACAGGGACCCTGCGCCGTCCTCACGGGGCGGCGGCGGCGGTGCCGATCGAGCGGCCGTGAGCCATGGAGTGAGACCCGCGCAGTCGCTATCTTCGCGCGGGAAGCAGCCACCTCTCAGGATCAGGACCTCGGTTGAACGTGCCAAACACGTCCCCTCGAACCCACACGCTTCAAGCCGGCGCGGAACCCGACTTCGATCGAAAGAAAAGGCTGACCGTCCTCACGGTCATCGACGGCCTGATGACCGCGGGCGCCGAGGCGGTCGCGACCCGGATCGCGCTCGGGCTCGACAGCAGCCGGTTCGAGAGCATCATCTGTTCGACCCGTCCCTCTGCTCCACAGCATGTCGCAGCCGCGCGCTCGCGTGGTGTCGAGGTCTTGGAGCTGAACCGCCGGTCGCGTCTCGACGTCTGGCGGTGGCGGCCCCTGGCGCGGCTGCTGCGCAGCGGGAGAATCGACATCGTCCACACCCACAAGTTCGGCTCGAATCTCTGGGGAGCCCTGCTTGTCCCCAGGCGTCCGTTGCCCGTGCTGCTCGCACATGAGCACTCGTGGTCATACGAAGGGACACTGCGGCGTTTCATGGATCGTGAGCTGATCGCCTCGAGGGCGCGGGCGATTGTCGCCGTATCGCCGAGGGATCGAATGCGGATGATCGAGCTCGAGCGAATCCCCGCAGAGAAGGTGATCTTCATCCCCAATGGGATTCCCGACTGGCCTGCCGGGGACGGAGCACGGGCGCGGCGCGAGCTCGGTATCGCCGCCTCGGAGCACGTCGTGGGGACGGTGTGTGGTCTCCGGCCGGAGAAGGAACTCGGAACCGCGGTACGTGCGCTCGGTGCCCTTGCGCAGCAGCGACCCGACGTACGCTTCCTCGTGGTCGGGGACGGACCCGAACGCGGCCACCTCGAGCGGCTAGCCGAGGAGCTGGGGGTACGCACGCTGTTCGCGGGACATCGGCCGAACGGCGAGGTGCCGGATCTCGTTGCTGCAATGGACGTCGTCGTCCTGCCGTCGCGGTTCGAAGGGATGCCACTGGCGATGCTCGAGTGGATGGCGGCGGGCAAGGCGATCGTCGCCAGCCGAGTTGGCGGGATCCCCTCGATAGTCGAACACGGTCAGGAGGCACTCCTGGTTCCGCCGCGCGACCACCTCGCGTTCGCCGACGAGATCGGGCGGCTCCTCGACGACCCCTCCGAGCGAGCACGGCTCGGGAAGGCGGCGCGTCGACGGCAGCAAGCGGAGTTTCGCTTCGAGCAAGCACTCGACCGCCTCGAAGCGCTTTATGAGCGCCTGTACCGCGAAGCGGCGGCCCAGGCCGCCTCGGTCAGATAGGTCTCGCGCTCCTAGAGGAAACGAAAGGCGAGGTAACCCAAGGTCGCGAGCCACGAGAGCTGGGCGATCAAGACCATGCTGAGAAGGAGGAATCGGTCCGCACGCTCCCATCCCCTCGATGGTGTCGTACCCGGCAGGGCGGCCTCCGGCCTGTCGGGCGCGCTGGATCTGGCCGGCGCGACCAGCCGCTCCACATACTGCTCGTTCATCCTGCTCCCCCTTCCGACACACCCGCCGAAGGTGGCTCCGGCCGCGTCCATGTGAGTTCTACCGAAACTGGCTCCCATAAACCGGGACCACGAAAATCCTCACATCTGCCTTACGTCCGCTCACTTTCGGGTCGGTCGTGCCTGGCCTTTGGTCCTGGTTTGGGGCTAGAGCGCCGCGCCTAAAATCGTCGTAGCGTGCGCGCTCGGGAAGGGGATAGCGCGCCGCCGCGTCGGCTGCCTCCGCGCCGCGCTGCGGCGATCCGGGAAACCGGGCGGATCGTCGTGGCGGTGGTGCCGGTCGCCGCCGTCGTGCTCGTGCTGCACGGGGGCAGCTTGGAGCAGCGCATGCTCACGGGTGCCCTGCAAGCAACACTCTGGGGCGTCGCGGTCGCTATCGGCCACAGTCTAAGTGGCCCGGCACTGACCGCCCTCGGGCCGCGGATTGCAGTTGGACGCTGCATCTTGATCGCGGTGGTCACCTCGGCGGCCGCTTCGGCCTGGCTTCCGCATGCGAATCTTTCGCTTGACGCAATCGCATTTCTCGCGGTGGTCGTATTCACGGCTGGCGCGGCGTGGGAGACGTTCGTTTTGCGGAAGATCGCTCCCGCGGTGCGGCTGCTCCTCGTCGGTGAACTCGCCAGCGCAACGACCCTGCTCGACGACCTTCGACGCGGCCGCGGTGGAGGATATGAGGTGATCGGGGTCGTCGAGGACGGCGACGAAACGCGGGGTCATGACCAGCAGGCGCCCCTGCTGGGTCGGCCCTCACGGCTCGATTCGGTGATCAGGACACATCACCCGGACCTCGTGGTCCTGAGCGGTCGCCAATCACCCGAGACGTTCTCCCGCCTTCTCGATGTCGCGCAAGCGGGCTTCAGAGTCGTCCAGCTCGCCGAGTTCTACGAATACGCTTTCGGACGCGTTCCGATCGAGGATCTTCCTCACGACTGGTTTCTGAGCGTTCTGCACCTCTACCAGCGCCGCTACTCGAGCGTGCTCAAGCGGTCACTCGACATCGTCGGCGCATCTCTGCTCCTGATCGCCACCCTTCCGCTCTTCCCCTTGTCGGCGCTCCTCGTGCGCCAGACGAGTGGACCGCTGATCTTGCGCCAGACGCGACTCGGCGAGCACGGAAAGCTGTTCACGATCTTCAAGTTCCGCACCATGTACGCGGACGCCGAAGCAGCCGGACAAGCAATCTGGGCGACTCCGCACGATCCGCGCCTGACCTGGACAGGCAGCATGATGCGCCGGCTCAGGCTCGATGAGCTTCCACAGCTCTGGAACGTCTTGCGCGGCGAGATGTCTCTCGTAGGTCCCCGACCGGAGCGCCCTGAGTTTCTCGCCGAGTTGAGTGGGCGTGTTCCGTACTGGACGCGTCGGCACCTGATCAAGCCGGGCCTCACCGGATGGGCTCAGGTCCGACAGGGATACGCAGCGAGCGCCGACGAGACGGCGACAAAGCTGTCGTACGACTTGTGGTACCTCCGTCACCGGGGTCTCACCGTCGATCTGGCAATTCTCCTGCGCACGCTGGCCGTGGTCATCCAAGGGGATCAGTCCGCGACGAGAAGCGCTGCGCCGGTGCCGACGTCGGTATCTGATCGTATGGCTGAGTCGCGTTGACCCGAGGCGGACGGCTAGCCTTGCGGCCGTTCGTGGCGAACCGTCTCGAGCAGCGTCTCTAGCCGATCGACGTTCGCTTCCAGACCGAAGTTCTCGAGTCCGTAGCGCAGCGCCCGTCGGCCGCGGGCCAGCCGCTCCTCGCTGGTCAGCGCCGACCATGCGGCGAGCTCTCGTGCCAGCTCGACCGCAGACGACACTGCTGCGCCACCGCTCGCCACCGCGACCTCCGAGGGTAGGCCCGGCACGGAGGTTACAAAGGGCAAGGCGGCGCCCAGATATTCGAGCGCCTTGGTCGGCAGAGCAGAGCCGAAAACGGGGTCGAGCCTCAGCAGATGCAACCCGACGTCGGCCGCGGCGAGTAGGTCGCTGACCCCCCCTTGATCGACCGGAGGGAGCAGCGTGATTCGTGTGTCTCCTCTGGCGCTGACGGCTTCTGCGAATGACCGACGCGCGCTGCCGTCTCCCGCGACGACGACCCGTATCGAGACGTCCTCCGGGAGTGAGTCGACCGCCTCGAGCAGAAGATCGAGGCCGTTCGCAACGCCGATCGCCCCGAGGTAGAGGAAGACGCACTGGTCATCGGTGATTCCGAGACGCGTTCGCATGCGCCGACGCGCCGCGGGATCGCTCGTCCGAAGGGACACGATTCCCGGCATGACGTTCACGTGCCGAGCTCCGTGTGAGCGGACCAGCGGCTCCAATCCAGGAGTCGGCACAACCACCTGCGCGGCGCGACGGGTGACCGAGCGGGCGAACCGGGAAAGCATTTGGTACGCGGCGCTGTCGGGACGGAGCCAGCCGACCGAGACCGCAGACTCCGGCCAGATGTCTCGAATCTCGAGTAACCAGGGAGAGCCAAAGCGGCGCGCGAGCAGCGGCCCGAGCCCTGCGACGGGCAGCGGCGGAGATGAGACCAGCACGACGTCCGGGCGCGACAGCGTGGCTGCCCGGAGACCCGCGGCGGTCGCGAAGCCGAGGTAGTTTGCGACGCGGGCGACCCGGGAGCGATGGATACCGCCGGGTGTCCAGACCCAATGGTGTTCGATTCCTTCGATCGTCTCGCGGGTGAACGGACGGCCGCGATACCGAGCCGGCACCTCTCCCGTCATGTAGTTGCGAGGTGTCGAGACGAGATCGACATGCCAGCCGCGTCTTGCCAACTCGGCGAAGTACCGACGATGACGGTAGATGCCTGGTGCGTCGGGCGTCGGTGCGTGTTGGTACACGCACAGGAGGCGCCCGGACCGAGCTGGCTGGTCTGGCGGAACTTCGGCGGACGCGTTCGGTTGCGGCAGAACCAGACCTGCCAGGCTCAAGCGGGATGTCTAGCGGCGACGGCGACTCGCCCGCTGCAACGTCAGTCCACCAACGAGCAGTAGGCCGCCTGCGCCGGCAATCCCGGCAAGGTTGAGCCCGGTGAACGGCAACGTCCCGTTGCCGTTGCCGTTGCCGGTCGGTCCGCCCAAGTTCCCCGATCCGCAGTTGGCGCCGTGCGCACACGTCCGCGAACTCGCGAGGGCCCCGGACGAAAAGACAAGGGTTACTGCCACGATCGCGGCCAGAACCAGAATCCTCTTCACCACCACACTTCTCCCCAAGTCGAAAATGACGACGACCTCGTTCCCGAAGGGGCGTCAAGCGAATCCTCTTCGTGGCCCACGTTCGGCGACCCCCCCAAACGGCTGAGTTCATTCCCCCCGGAGGATTTGGTTCACCTGTTCCTGGGTGACCGGGTTACCCCAGCTCAGGCGCCGCTGGGCCCAGGTGACCACGAGATCTTCTGGGGAAAGCCCGTGCGCCTGTTGGAGTTCCTCGCGCGCGAGCGCCGTGCGGTGGTCGCGTCCGTCCATGACTCCGAGAATGAGGTACGGGTACGGGTCGTAGGGGTTTCGGCGGAGCGCCTCGTGCAACGCATCTCGCTCCTGCTTCCGGTCGCCGGCGTTCGCGGCGAGCGCGGCTCGGGCGAGTGCCGGTTGTTCGCTCCACGGGTTCAGCCTCGCGGCGGTGTCGAGCAAGGAGCCGGAGCTTGGACTCGGTCCGCGAGCGACCGCCGCGTCGATGAGGCTGACCGAGGCCCACGGAATGGCGAGGGCGCCCGCCAGGAGCAGTGCGCCTGCCGCGACGGCGGCGACTCTGACTCTCGGAAATGTGGTCGGCTGGGCCGGCGACCTCTCCCTGGCAGGCGGAGCCGCCGCGATTGCCAGCAGAGCTAGACCGGCACCGGTGAGCGCGGGCAACTCCCAAAACCAGTCTGTTGACGCATGGAGGAGCCAGTAGGTGGACCCTGCGAAGCAGGCAAGCGCGAGTCCCGGCAGACGTGTACGGCGGGCGGTGCGCGCCGCCCGGAAGAAGGTAACGCCGAGGAATCCGAGGAAGAGAGCGGCGCCGACGATCCCCGTCTCGGAAAACGTCCGTAGCTCGATGCTCTCCGGATAGCGCGATGTCTCGTGGGTTCGCCGCTGTCGCAGATAGCCGACGATGTAATTGTCGGCGCCCACTCCGGTCACCGGATGTGCAAGAAACTGGCGCAGCGCGATCCGCCAGACGTCATAGCGGCTCGTGCCAAGACCCGAGGAGAAATGCGGGGCCTCCGTCGGCGCGACCGCCTGGTTCGTCGTGAAATTCCGCCACGCACTCTCTGCCCGGCCCAACGGGTGGGAGCCGGCGGCGATGGCCGCCGCCGCAATGACGGCTACAACCACCAACGCCGACACGCCGGTGCCGATGAGGACACGCGTGCGGGCCGAAAGCGTAACGCGCCGCTCGAAGAGCAGGAGGAAAGCCAGACCGACAGCCGCGAGACCCCCGCTCACAGCGATCCATACTGCGGCGTGGGTTACGGCCCCGCTGCGGCCGTGTCCAGCTACGACAGCCGAGTAGACGCCCAACAGTGCGGGGGTCGCCGCGGCGACCGGGGCCGCCGCGACGAGGAGGTACGCGAATGCTCGCAGCTTGCTACGGGTCAGCGCGAGATAGATGAGGAGTGCGCAGGGCAGCCAGATCAGCGAGCCCCGGCTCTGGCAGAGCACGCTCAGGTCGGCGAGCACGACTCCGGCGACGCAGGCGAGGAACCGCGATCCGGTATTGGCGTGCCGGCGAGATGCGAGAACGAGCAGGGGGAGGCTGGCCGACAGGAAGAGTGCAGCGTCTCCGTCCGGATAGCTGATCGGCGACGCCAGGCGTCCCTGGACGAAGTGAGTTGCCGTAGCGGCGGACCCGGCCTGGATGAGCCCGATCAGGCCGAGTGCAGCGAGTGCTGACCCCCATGCGAGCACCAGGACCGCGCCAACTCGCTCGGTGACGCCGAGTCCGGCGAAGAGCCCGAAGATCAACAGGTAGACGAGCGTGCGGTTAGCCCCGTCGACCGCGTCCGCAGGCACCTGCGCCCAGAAGATGGAGAGATAGCTCCATGCCACGTACAGGCCGAACAGGACAAGCGATAGCCTGAAGGTGAGTAGCCTTCTGCGGAAGTCGGCTGATGCGGCGGCTGTACACACGAGCGCGAGCAGTAGGAGGCCGCCGGGTAGCCATTCCTCCGGGGCAAAACCGCCGTCGCGCCACGCCCAAACGACGCATGTGCCCAGGCCGACAGCGGCGAAGACAGTCTCGACTGCGGTGGCGGAGAGAAGCAGCCTGAGAGGAGCAGCCCGTGTGGAAAGCCCTTCGCCGGCGATCGGGGCTGGGTCTGACTCCATTCGACCATTTTGCCCCGGGAGAGCACCGCTAGACGCCCGAGTGGGAGCCCGCCCGAGGACTCTCCCCGAGGCCGGCTGCTCCGTGGGAGCCCGCTCGTCCCGTCGTTCGCTCACGCGCGCGCCTTCCCCTAGTCCCGGGCCTTGCGAGTGAACGGCATCCTCGGGCGGAGCCGCTGGGCATCGATCACGGTCAGCCCTCCACCGGCGTTCAGCGTGTGCGTACCCACGAGATTTGGCCGCCAGGCAGGCAGCAGCCGTCCCACTTCTGTCTCGGTGTAAGCCGTTTCATCGAGGCGCGTGATCCGGTTGACCACGACTGCGGCTCCATAGCGACCCGAGCAGTCTTGCGAAGGTCGGTACCAGGCGCCGCGGAAGCGGAAAGGCCGTCCCGCGGGCCGCGCGCTCCGAACGTCGGATTTCACCGGGTTCCAGGGATGCGCCAACCACGGGCCGAGAGGCGAGTCAGCGGAGTACAGATGCAATTCGTCGTCGAGCGGGGCCTCTTCCGACTCGGCGATGTTCACGAACATCCACCACCGGCCGTCGATCTGGGCCAATGTTGCGTCGACAGCGCGGAGATCGGACAACAGAACGCGGTCGAGCGTCCATCGTGTCGGGAAGTCCTCCGCTCTGTACAGCTCGACCGTCCGGTTCTCTTCTGTCTCCGGGATCATGTAGGTCGCGCCGTCCCACTCGAAAATGAAGGGATACGAAAGGTGATACGGCCGCTCGAGTACCGGTATCGGTGTTCCGATCACCCCGCTCGGTCCGACCTCGACTGCCGCAATGCGGCCGGGTCCGGCGGAGATCCTCTCCTCGAAGAGGATCCAGTGATGCCCTTCATGCAAGGCAGGAAAGGGATCCGCCCACAACCGATCCTTCGGGGGCAGCAGTTCCCGGAAACGGTAGGGAGAAGTGTCGGGAACTTCGGGATCTGCACCCTGGGGGTGGATCCGGTAGGCGAGGAACCACTGATCCGGGCGGAGGCTTGCCCACACCTTGTCGCGTGCGAAGCGAGCCGAGAGGCGCGCTAGGCCGCGAGCGGTCTCACCGTTCGTCGGTTCGCGGTAGAGGGGGTGACTGTAGGGCCGCCATGGAGCATCTTTCGGTGATTCGGCGGACAGGGGCCGCCCCTGTTCGTGCAGCCGCCGCAGTGCTCGCTCCAGGAAGGCGGCGGACTTCCAGTAATAGGTACTCCGGTTCCGGTGCACCGATCGAGGATCCGTCCGCGACCACGATCGGTAGAGGACCTCGCCTGCGTCCAGCTCGTCGGTGAGGATCTGGAGGATGGAACCGGTGGTGGGAGATCCCTGCATGACCTCCCAGAAGCCCGGTGGCCCGCCGCGGTTGACGAGATTGTCTCCGTGGTGCCATGACCAGACGCCATGGCGGGCGATGCTCAAGGCACGCCCCCTGAGGATCCGAAAGCCGAAGCGGACGGCGACATCGAGTCGGTATTCGTCGATCGCGGCAGCGTCCTCGTCGGAGAACAAATCGCTGAAGCGGGTCTCGGTCGGTACTACATCGATCAAGGGGCAGCCGGCGACCAGCGGCTCGATGTCGACCACGGCCAGTGGGTCGCATAGAACCGGGAAGAGCCGCCTGTCGAGCCGGGCGTAGAGAACTGCGAGGGCTACACGCCGTTTCCGCCAGAAACGTGAAACGCGTGCGCCTCGCCCGCGGTCAGTGGGCGGCTCCTGCGTCACGGAGAGGCCACGCCGCACGACGAGCACCAATTCGGCACGAGGAGACGCGAGCACATGCTCGAGTGCCCGCGCGACCCAGGCAGGCTGCTCGTGCGAGTCGATGAGGATGCCTATGCGGAGCGGCGGCGCATTGGCGGAGGGCGTTCCTGCCGAGGCGGCTCCCATGGCCGAAGCATGCGCGCAGCACGATGGTGCCGCAACAGCCGAACGGCTTGGAGCACCTGGATGCGCCGCGGATACCCTTTCCTCGATGTTCGGACGTCGCCGAGAGAACCGGACGACGGGTCTACCGCGTTCGCGACCTGCCCTGGGGGATGGACTTCAGGCGGACAGCGATCGGCGGGCACCGCAGGTGAGCTTCGGAACTATCTTCGACGTCGGCGCCAACGTCGGCCACAGCACGCTGCGCTTCGCGAGTTCGTTTCCGCACGCCACGGTTTGGGCGTTTGCCCGCGGCTACACGATCTTCGAGTTGTATGGGCAGAAACCCCAATGGATCGGAGAGGCGAGGCTGCGGTTCGTCGACCCAGTCTTCTGCTCCGCCACGGTTGCCGCAGGGGCCATTTCGTTGTCGAAGAGCAACGGCAACCCGGTTGATGCGACCTGATAAGGCCCTCTCGGAGCGGTTCAACCTCACGCTGGCGCGCGCATCGCTCGTTCGCGAGCTAGGCGTCACTCACAGCGTCCGCCGTTGGCGAGCCGACCGGCACCTCGGGAGAGCGCTGCCGGCGCGCCGCGAAGCGTTCACCCGCCGGATGTGGACTGAGGCAGCCGAGGCGGTCGGCGCATCCATCTCAGAACCAGCGCCGCGACTGTTCGAGTTCTGCCGCGACGGTCTGGCGGTGCACGTGCTCGGACAACGAACACCGTTTGCCGATTCGGTCTCTATCGAGCTCGCGTCGGCGAAGGACCTCGCTTACGAGCTTCTCAGTCGCGCCGGTGTCCACGTCCCGGAACACATCGTCGTGGGACGAGACGGCCGTCGCGCCGCGCGCGAGTTCCTCGAAACGAGACCTGGGCCACTCGTCGTCAAACCGGCCCGCGGAGGGGGAGGCGGCCTCGGCGTCACCCCGTCGATAGAAACCGCTTCACAGCTCGACCGCGCGTTGCGGCGCGCGGGCTCCACGTCGGAGAGGCTCATCGTCGAGCGTCAGGCAGTCGGCCAACATTTCCGGTTTCTCCTGCTGGACGGTGAAGTCCTGGACGTGATCTGCCGTGGGCGGCCCCAGGTCGCAGGCGATGGCAGGTCGACGATCGAGGAGCTGATGTTCGCGGAATACGACCGCCGCCTCGGGATCGAAGCGATCGAGGGGATGAAGCCTTTCCCCGTCGACCTCGACTGCCTCTTCACGCTCGAGCGGCAGGGGCTTCGCCTGTGGAGTCGGCCGGCGAACGGAACAGTTGTCGTGGTCAAGGGCGCCAGCAGCATCAGCGGTGGCCAGGCATGCGTCACCGTGAAAGGGCCCATCGCTCCGGAAGTCGCGCGCGAAGTGCGCGTCGCCGCGGCCGCCGTGGGTGTTCGGCTGGCGGGAGTGGATGTCGTGGCCCCGGACGTCGAGAGACCGCTGGCTGAGAGCAACGGCGTCGTGCTCGAGGTCAACCCGATTCCCGGCTTGCAGCATCACTACAACGTCGCGGAGCCCGAGGCAGCAACACGGGTGGCTGTTCCGGTGCTCGAGGCGTTATTCGCGCAGCGAACCGCCGCCGAACAGGCGCAAACGGCCGATCAGAGTGGGTCCGTGGGGCTCTGATCCGAACGCGATGTACCCGTAGTCCCGGCGGTAGCGATCCCGCACGGGCCACGCGAGTGAAAATCGACGTCGCCCGCGGTTCGACGGGATCGCGCGCGCGTGCAGCTCGCCCGACGTCGTGTCGATCACTTCGAAAGCGCTCTCCGAGCTGGAACGCGAGCGTGGCTCGAGCGGCCACGCCTCACGGGCGCGGACAGACCACGAAAGGCAACCGGTGCCCCGGTCGCTCGAGAACCCGCCCAGGCACAGCCGGCCGATGTCCCGCGCGCGCGACATTGCGGCGAGGCCGGTGCCGAACAAGAGTGTTCCGGCAGGCTCGAACCCTACGGCTGTGCTCCGCGATCGCGCCCGGCCGAGCCCTGCTCTGTAGCTGCCACCTCCGAGCGCGAGGGCCGCAAGCGGAATCTGCGAAGTGGCATCGACCGCATCGACCGTGAACCCATCTCGATCGAACGACACGACCCGGACAAGTGCGCCCAACCCGCCCGAGGCTGCGGCAACGGGAAGCACTGCCAACGCGTCGGCGCACTGAGCTCCGCGCACGATGGCTCGGCCGCCCTCGACACGCGCGACGAACCCCGCCGCCACCTGCTGATTCGCCCCGGCGGCCGCCCCGAATGTGACCAAGAGATCCGATCGCGGCTCCCCGGCCCCTGACCCTGCCCCTGCGGTCGCCATTACGAGCCCGGGCGTGAAGCCAATGCCCGTGACAGCGCTGACGCCCGCGCCGTCGAGCACCAGACTGCGGACGGCCGCGCCGCGTACGTCTGATCCACCCAGGGCCAGGTAGTGGACGAGCCACGCGTGATCGGGCGGCCGGTCGCACTGGACTGAGAATCCGCGGTCGGCGAACTGGATGCGACCTCGGATGGGTGCATCGGGTGCACGCGGATCGTCGCAGAACAGGAGCGCCGTTTCCGAACCCAGGCGACTCAGGACGCCCGGCGCCAGCGCGTCGTCCGCCGCCCAGGCCGTACACGCCTCACCCTCCCCGTCTGTCGCGAAGCCGATTCCCCCCGTACAACCCGCCGGCGGTTCGCGGCACCACCAGACCACGACGGCATGGGGCTGAAAGGCGAGATCCTCGGCTGCGCCGACGTGCGTATCGAGCCGCACGATCCCCTTTGCGACTTCGAGGCCCATCAGGCGCGGCGGCGAATCAGCGAACGAAACTCGCCGATCACGTTCGGGGCCCACACCAGGAGCAACGCGCCGTAGACGACGATGCCGAGGAGGACGAGCGCGGCCAGACGGGCGCCGGCGGGGAGACCGAGATGGACAAGCCCAAGACGCGCCAGGGCAACGGCGACGGCCATGACCAGGGCGAGGCATACGACCAAGGCCTCCCCTCGCACCCCCCAAATTCGTGAGCACCCGAGCGCTCGGCACGTGATCGTCGTGCTGACGGGCGTGACCACGAACCGCGATACGGCGAACGAGGCGGCGACACCGACGACCCCCCAGTGCAACCCGATAGCGAAGGCGATCAGCGTCACCGGGGTCGAGAAGAGCCGGAAGCGCAACATCACACCCGGTCGGCCCATCGCTTGCATGGTCGCCCAGTTGAGCGTCTGCAACGTGGCGCCAACCCCGGCGAGGCTGAGGAACTGCAACACCGGGACGGCGGCATGCCACTGACGGCCGAGCACGACCGGGACGAAGTCCGGTGCGACGACAGCCATGCCGAGGAACGTGGGAACGTTCAACGCGGAGATCACCTGATTGCCGCGAGCCCACGCCTCGGCGAGCCGCTTTGGCTCGCTCTGGAGCTTCGCGAACGCGGAGAAGAGAACGGTCTGGATCGGCTGAGAGACGCGGCTTACCGGCAGGAACATCGCGTTGTAAGCGACGCTGTAGACGCCGAGAGCGACCGTACCGAGAAACCGGCCCACGAGCAGGTTGTCGACGTTGCTGACGAGGTATCCGAGCAACTGCGAGATCAGCGTCTTCCCGCTGTATGAGCCGAGGGAGCGCAGGCTCGATTTCGAATACGTGAAGGTCGGACGCCACGAAGACAGCATCCAGAGGAGTACGAGGGACGTCGCTGCTTGCACCAGCCCTTGCCCGACGATCGCCCATGCGCCAGCCCCCGCCACCGCCAGCGTCACGGCAGCGGCCGCGCCTGCAAACGCCGAAGCAATCGCCCGGAGCTCCAGGCTACGGAAGTTCATCTCCCGCGTAAGCAACGCAGTCTGAGTGGACGAAAGGGCCCAGAGCAAGAAGATGACCGAGGTGCCGGCAAACAGCGGCGCCACCGACGGTCGGCCGAAGAAGTCGGCGACGAACGGAGAGATGCCGATGCCGAGCAACATCAGAAACGACCCTGCGGCGACGTTCGTCCAGAACGCAGTGGAGCGATCCTCCTCGAGGAGCGTGGGTCGTTGGATGAGTGCCGCGCTGAAAGCGAGATCGCCGAAGACGGCGCCAATGCCTGTGAAGACGAGCGCCATCCCGGCGAGACCGAACTCATGCGGGTTCAGCAAGTGCGCGAGCGCGATGGACGAAGCCGCCGTGGTGACCTGGGCGGACGTCTGCCCAAGGACCTTCCACCGCACACCGCCCGCGACGCGCGACCGCAACCCTGTCGGGCTCTGACCGGACTGCGAGTCATGGACTTCTTCTATGACACAACCGTCCCGACTCGACGCGAGATGCTGGCCAGCGCTTGGGTTTTCGCGGCGACCAGAACGGTGCGACCAAAGCTGCGATACCCCGCCAGCGCGTCGGCGAGATCAGGGGCGGCGAACTCCTCGCGAAGGATCCGGCGTGCCCGCCCCGGCAGGACCAGATCCTGAAACGCTCCTACCGGCCGCTGTCCCCGGCCCTTCGCGCTCCAGAGACTCTCGGCATGGTTGACGACGTAGGTGACAGCCGGAAAGGGAAACGCGACGGGCGGCCGACCGAGATCCGTCGCGACCTGGTCGTACTCAGGATGCCCGCGCTGCTCGGGCGATGCACCGAACTGGCTGAACGGGGCGGAAAGGTCCTCCCACGATGCCGGGAGCTCAGACCGGGCAAAGCGGAAAACGAACGAACTGCCGCAGGTCTTGTGGAAGTCGCTCCGCCGGTGGCGAACGAGCCTTCGCTCGAGGTCCGCGACGTATCCGGTGTGCACGATGTAACTCGGGCGTCCATTCGAGCGCACGTGAGGCACCAGGTCACGATGGACGAGGTCATCAGCGTCGAGAAACATGACGTAAGCCGCGTCGTCGTCGCCCATCGACCGACGCAACCATGCCGCGGCGTGGCGCCGCTTCGCCGCCTTGTCCCGACCTCCCTCTGCCGGCCCGGGCGGTTCAGGGAACGAAACGCGCAACGTGACCACGTTTTCGCTGAACTCGCCAAGGTCGGGTTCATCGTGGCAGGCGACGATTATCAGGGCGGAGGGGTCGGACGCTCGGGCCGACCGAATCGACCGACGGAGATTGGCCTCCACCCGCTGCCAATCGGAGGAGACGGACCTCGGCTTGAGCGAGACGGCGAAGACGAACCTGTGCGGCACGGGGCCAATGATGCCTTCGTGCTTTCGAGGAGCGGAGGAGACGGGCGCTGAGCACGCGGAGCGGTCCGTGAAGGGGATAGGACCGCTCCTGTTGGAATGCCCGAACGAGCCGCTCGCGTTCCCTGCGGCTAGGGACGCGGCTACAGCCAGCCAGACATCCCCGGAGGTGATCGTCCAAACATGCGATTGCCTCGATCCCTCATTCGAGGGATTCGGGCCTCAGAACTCTGCAGATTCCGCTACAACGTGGGGTGCGGTGGCCTGTGGCCGCGTCTAAATGCGAGAAGGGGGATAAGACGTTGGCGAAAGGTCGGATTCAGCTACCCGTCCTGCGTGTTCTGGTCGCGGTTGTTGCCGCGGTCAGCCTGTGGGTCGGCTTTCTGGAATATCCAGGGCATGGTCAGGGCGCCGCGACAGCCGGCACCCAGTCGAGCGTCAACATCGCCGTGATCCCGGGCTTTACGCCACCGGTGTATCCCGGTTTTCACGGCGTCTCCACGCTCCCGGTTGGCTCCTCCCAGCTTTCCGGGTACCACTTCTCCCAGCTCCCCGTCAACCAGGTCAGCGCTTCAGCTCTCAGCAGCTACGACACGGTCATGTTGTATGGCATCCGCTGGAGCGACCTCTCCGCGAGCGGCCAAGCCGCCATCAACGCGTTCGCTGCAACCCACAAGGTTCTGATCTGGGACGCTGACGGCACCGGGCCGCAGAACTACTCGACCTTCATCCACCCGTTCTCCGATCAATCGAGTGGAGAAGACAACTCGAGCACGAAAGCCTCCGTCGTCTCGTTCCCCCAGGACGGGAACTTCCTGGCCAGCGATCAGCCCAGCAGCCCCTACTATCTCGACCCCAGTCAGCTCGTCACGGATCGAGACGAGATCAACCATATGAACGCAATGACAGCTGGGACGAAGGACTGGGTGCCGGCCCTTGTGGCCGCGAACGCGAAGATACCCAACGGAGGTTGGCCGCTCGCCTGGTCGTACGGCGCGATCGGGGACCAGACTGGATTGACGGTGTACTCCGGGATCGATGCGGACGCGTTCGGGAACAGTCAGCTGAATCCGAACAACGCGATCCAAGAGCTGTCGATACAGCTGAAGGCACCGTTCCGACTGACGCCGAACACGTCCTGTGCGCCGGAATGCACCCCGCCCCCCTCCAGCGGTGGGCCGCCACACGCGGCCTGCACCTTGACGAAAGTCCCAACGCACTGGATCCACGGCCGCGTGCCCGTATGGCTGACTACGAGCGACGCCGCGGGTATCACGGGGCGCGTGCTGGCTCCGACAGGCCGCGTCCTCGCCACCGCGAGCGAGCAAGGGGGACTCCTCCGCTTCCGCGTGAACACTCGACCCTTACGCTCGAACCACGCCTCGCGACTCCGAGCCCTGGTCTACGTGAACGGTAAGCAGGCTTGCAGCACGTCGTTCCGGCTCAAGGTCGATAACACTCCGCCTCGACTGCTACGTCTCGTCACCCAGCGCCGTGGCCAGTCCGATCTTCTCTGGCTGCGGGTCAGTGAGGTGTCCGCGATGACGATCGTCGGCGCGCATGTGCCGCACAGGAAGACGGTGCTGATCGCCCCGCGCCGGACGATCCATCGCGTATTTCCCGCCCGCGTCCGGCGTGCACGGCTGATCCTTCGCGACCGTGCGGGTAACACGGTCAGACGAAAGCTCGTGTGGTGAGAGGGGGCCTGGGGGGCGGCAGGCTCAGCGAGCCGGGCTGATCTGCTCGTAGACGACGTTGCCGCCTCTCTGCCAAGGCGATTGACCCGCGGACCGGGGATCGAGGTTCGTGTGCGAGGCACGCCCATACTCGATCGTGACGCCGTGGAGGTTCTGGCCTGGGTAGAGCCCGCTCGTGCGCACGGCGTATCCCTGGGCTCTGGAGACCTCGAGGTATTTCACGTCGAGGCCAAGCTTGTTGGTGTAACCCCATAACTGAAGCCCGTTGCCTCCGGCTTGGTCGACGGAGCGCTGGGTCTCGTCAACGCATTTCTCGTAGAGAACATTTCCCGTGGCTTGAGCCGGTTGGTTATTCCCGAGCTCGACGCAGCCGCCGGTGGGAATGTCATGGGCGTAGAAGGCGAAACGGTTGTCGTTGAACGAGTCGGCGTACCTCGAATCCCACAGAATCGCACCGTGGAGCCCGGTCCCTTTCACGGCGTGGTTGTCCCAGGCCAGATTCTGACCAACTCTCGTGATCTCCCCCTGGAAGTCGTCATGTGAGACCGGCGCGTTTACCGTGTAGGCAGCGAAGCCACTGCCTCCGCAGTCGTGGAGGTAGAAACCCCACCAGAGGACGTGCTGAGACCCGTAGTCCACCAGGCAGGTGCCGCCTCTGCCGGCCGTCGAGAGATCGCCACCGAGGACGTACAGGTTGCTGGCGTTGTCGAGCCAGATCGCGGGTAGGTTCGCAGTGCCCGGGTAAACGAAGTGAATGCCGGTCAGGTCGAGCTCCGCGGGGCTCGAAAGGCGATTCTTGATGATGGTCTCGCCCGTGACAGTAAAGCTCGACGAAGCCCGGACGAGGTCACCGGCCTTCAGGGTCGCGATGGCCGCCCGGAACTCCGCGGCGTCGCTCACCTCGACTGTCCGAGTCGGCGTGAACGCCGGCAACGTCCGTGTATAGGCGATGGCCTGCTGGTAGCTCGCTACACCCGACGGAACGGGCCTGGTCTCCGTGCCCGACAATGATCGGGCGAGGACGAAGTAGTGCAACCGCTGCCAGGCCCAGTGGGGGATCTGAAGCGGGGCCCGACGCGGCCGCAAGGCTCGCTGAAGCGCATGCCCCTTTGCGTATCCCTCGCCCAGACGCCACTCGACCCAACGCCAATACCAGCGCGGAAGTGGCTTGGGCCCGAGCCGCTTCTCTGCGCGGATCGCGCTCGCCCGCTCCGAGCGGACCGACGTGCGGTTAGCCAGAGCTGAGGACCCGACTCCGGCGAACACGACCATGAGCAGCGCAACGACGGCAAGGTGTTTCCGCACCTACTTTCTGTCGGCACATGGCGGGAGAGGCTTGAGCAGCTCACGCGCGAGGCCGGATCGGAGCCGGCGGCCAGCTCCGATCCTCCCGCTGGCTCCTGCCAGAGCCCACTACCATTGCCATCGCATGGATGAGCGAGTCTTCGCCTCGGACGTGTGACAGGGCGCGTCGCAGGCCATAACCCGGCCGTGCGAGTGGCCCGCTTCATGCTTGGTCTTGCGCTGCTCGCGTGCCTTGCTGAGGTTCTTTCCGCCTGCGGAAGTGGTGGGGCTCGCTCGCCCACGACTTACGGCGTCGAGGGCACGACTGCAACGCTTCGAAACACCGGGTGCGACCCGAGCCCCCGAGCGGGAGTGCACGGTCCCGATCGCCTGAAGGTGGTCAGCCCGTGCGCTGCTTTCCAGGGAACTGTCAACGAAGCACCGGTGAAGAATCCCGACGGTGACGTGAGCTTCCAGGTCTCCCCCGATCCGGGGTATGCCAGTTTCCTGAACGCGCAGAACCGTCGCGAGGGCGGTTTGCACGTCGAGATCGTGCCGCGTGACCAACCCGGGTGCACACCCGGTCAGCCTGTCCACGCGGGAGACGTCCCCGACCTCGGAACGTGCTCCGGGCGCGACGTCGCCGCTCCCGAGGTCGGTGCCCACGTGCGCATCATCGGATCGTGGGTGCTTGACCGCAGCAACGGCTGGTTCGAAATCCATCCAACGTGGAGAATCCAGCCGGCCGGCTGCCGCGTACCGCAGGTCATCGGCCAGTCGTTGCGACGGGCACGCACCATGATCCTTCGGAATCTCTGCGTGATCGGCAAGATCGCTCACCGGCCGTCGCGTGGGCGACTCAAAGACCGGGTGATCGGGACACGCCCTCGCCCCGGGTCGCTCCTCCGATGGCACGCCCGCGTCAACCTCACCGTAGGTCTCGGTCGCCGAAGCTAGTCGCCGGTCCGTCCTGAGCGCTGCGAACCCTGAGCGCGGAACTAACAGGGAAAGCGCCCACGGGCGCATGGGCGGCCTGCAAGAATCACCAGTGTCGTTACGGGCTACCGGAGAGTGGAGGGATAGCGATGCGCAGGCTTGGTCTCTTCGTCGTGATGCTTGTGCTCGGTGGTGCTCTGGCCGGCGAAGCGGCCGGATCGGCGAGTGGCACGCAGCACGCCGTGTATTCGCATACATGGCGAGGCGTCACCTTTGTTACAGGACTGAGCGGCTGCCCTCTCTTCGGCCCCACCCCGAACCCTTTCTATGCTTTCGATGATGTGGGACTGACTGATCACATCAACAGCAAGTACACGCCCATCGCAGATCCCCTGTTCCAGATCGACTCGGTCGGCACGCTGAACGGGGTGATGAACACTTCGAGCGGCACGTTCACGGTCAGCGGCGGAGCGTTCAAGGAGCACAGAGTCGACGTGCTCGACCCCTTGTACTTCAGCGGCAGTGGCCCCACGACCATCTCGGGGCCGGGCGGCACCGTGATCGGTCAAGCCGTTTTCCAAGACCTCGCCGACTTTCCGCCTCCGGAGTTCGATCTCTTCTTCACAACCATCACGAGCTGCCACCTGAACTAGGGCGCTCGCTCGTTCCCCAACGCGGTCGCGCGGGCGAGACTCAGCCGGCGAGAATGCAGCGGCTCAAGCCACTGCCTTTGTTTGTAAGCGTCGAGGGGAATGCCGAGAAACCGGAACCTCCGCCGACCCCCCGCGGAATGCCGGTCGGGAGCACGTTCGCTCCGGTCAGAACGGACGCGTTGCTGGCGACGATCCCGATTCTCGGGATGGTCGAGCCTGCGAGAAGGTCGACGAAGTAGTAAAGCCCGCTCGTCGGAGCGGTATAGGCGTTCGTGAGCGGCAGCTCCACCCACGAATCGGCGGCGGCGGACTGAAAGGCCGCCGGACTGTCAGCTGTATGGGCCTCGAGGTCGAAGTTCGAGTCGTAGATCGCAAAGCCGCCGTGGGTCATCCCCGAGCCTGCAGCGACCACGAGTTCGGCAAGCCAATTGATCGTGTCCCCCTGGTTGAGCCAGACGGCCGCGCCGTGGATCGATCCCGAGGAGTCGACGATGCTGGTTGACATCAGAGCCGGGTCGGAGGTCCAGGCAACTAGGCCCAGACTCTGAGCGAGCGCATTGGGCGTGCTCGGCCCCGGCGGACCGGGCGGGCCCTCTACGCCCTGCGGACCTCTCGCCCCGGTGTCTCCCTTCGGCCCCTCCGGCCCTGCGGGGCCTTGTTCGCCCTGTGGACCGGTCTGACCGGTAGCACCCATCGGGCCCGCAGGCCCGACCGGCCCCGCGGCGCCGATTGGACCGGCTGAGCCGGTTGCGCCGATGGGCCCGATGGGGCCCGTCTGCCCCGCGGGTCCGGTTGGACCCAGCGGGCCGATCGCCCCGGGGGCACCTTGCGGCCCGGGGGGTCCTTTCTCTCCGGTTGGCCCCTGCTGCCCATGCAGACTGGCGACTGCCCGAGACGTGAGCTTCCACGCCGGAACAGAATGGTTAACCAGTTGGGCCCCGGAGATGAGGCGACTCGCCACCGCGGCCCCGCTTCCCAGCGCGATGAACAAGGCGAGCGCCGCGAGGATCGTCACAGGGTGCCTCAAGCCTTTCATATGGCAGGGGACCAGAATTCGGCCATCGAGACAAAGTGAATTCGCCTCTCCGTTCTATGAGTTCCCCCTTTGAGCCAGACATTCCCGCACTTTGGGCAAGGTGCGCGGCTTGGCGCAGCCTCTCGCGAGGCGGACTCGGAAGGGACGAGCCGCTTCGCTCATTTCTCGTCGAAGCCCCGTGATGGAACCGGGGCGGGCCTCGGGAAGGGGTTTACACAAGGCGCCGCCCCGTCGTCGTATTCGCCGGTCAACCGGATCGACCTCTCGCGGACGCGGCTCGTTCTCAGTCCGGAGCCGCAAAGGATTCGGCATCTGTTCGGAGTGACGCGGCCTCCGGCACGGAAGGACGAAGGTGCACCCTGCCGAACTTGCGCGCATGTACACGCTCGGGTTGGACACGATTGCCGGCGCGAAGATATTGCAAGTGAAGTTCGGAACCGCCGGTGCCTTTCAACCCGGCCAGACCGTACTCCACAAGGAACGGCGAGCCCGGATCATCCGCATCAGCGCCGACACCGCAGCCATCAGATATTGGGGCGAAAGCGACGAGGTCGCTGTTCCACCCGAGGCACTCTCGCCTCCGCTGAACACTCTTGCACGACTCTGCGTCACGGGCATCCAGGGGAACCGAGTCGAGACTTCCCCCCAGGTCGCTCGACTGGCGTTCGCCGGCCGTCCGCGCCGGGGAGGGTCGAGGGTCACCGCCAGTCCCCTTATCGGTCTCGTCACCTTGGAGGCCGGGCCGCCGACCAGTGTTCGGTATCAGCCGGATGCCGTGGTGATACCGCGCCGGTCGCGTCCTGAGCGGCGATCGGTGCCGGAACGACGGTCGGAGAGGGGCGGCTTCCGGCTGCCATCGGAGCGGCGGTCTTGACCCGACCGGCGATCACGGCCTGAGCGTCGCTCGTAGCTTGCTAGCCGTCGTTTTGCTGATTCGCGAAGCGCCAGATCACGCCGGATGTCGCCCGTCGTCCGACTGTTCAGACGCTCGAGAATACGCTCGCGATCCACTTCACCCAACTTGTGAAGTAGCTCGTATGTGCTGACGACGCGTGCCTCGACCTCCGCTCTCTCTCGGAGCAGATCCGCCATCGCCTCCGCGAGCTCCCGGTCATCGGTGACACCCGCCGGAGCCCACGTGCCCTGACGTCGAAGCGGCCCTCGTTGCCGCCCCCGCCGCACGAGGACGACAAAATCATGCTTGCCCAGAATCGTGCCGCCATGCTGGCAGGCGGTGCGGACACCCTGGGTCAGCGCGCCGCGTCGGCGAGGATCTCGCGCACCCTCTCGCGCAGATCCTCCGGAAGTGATGCGAACTCGTCACCGTCGTGCACACGGCGAAGGCGATTCATGATGGCGTACCCGCGACGCTCGACGCCCGCTGAACCCGCTAACCAGACGAGGGTCTCAACGGCTTCTGCCGAGAGCGGCGAGTCGTTCTTCTTGTCTCTGTGGTTCACCCAATGTCCCCCGTGGAGGATTCCCGCGCACGGCCAAATTTGGGTCGAGCGAGTAGATCGCTGGTAGCCGCAGAGATTGTTTCGTGATCCGCTGGCGGCGTGGAAGCAACGCTGTCTCCGCGGCCCGCCGACGCTTCCAATAGGGTCCCGCCACCAGTCCATCCGAAACCGGTAGTAGCGAGCCGGAAGACGGCGCAGGAGTGCAGGATCGGGTCGACCTCGTCGTTCTTCCTTCGAGGCTAGGTACGGAGCCGGTTTCGTCGACGTGGGAGGGCTCTCTCGTGACACCCGAAAACGCTCGGTTCCTCGGTCGGTTTCGCTACGTAATCCGTCCGGCGCTGCTACTGGGGCTTGTCTTCGTTGGCGCTGCAGGCATAAGGCCCACAACTTCGGCGCACGCTGCCCCGATGTTGCAGAAACGCTCGCTGCAGCAGTCCCATCGGCCTCCTCAGAAGCTCACCTGGCGGAAGGCGACCAACTTCGCTCGACCGGCTTTCCGGGCGAGTCGGACGATCACGGTGGACACGGCGGCGGGGTTCTGGCACGCATGGGATCGACTCCGGCCACGCGACGAGATTCTCGTCCACGGCGTAACCTTCAAAGGCGAGGTCAAACTCCTGCACAAGCACCTCGACGGGTGGGCCGAGATCCGCTTCGACCGAACGACGAAATTCGTCGGCGTCGCAAGCGCCATCAACCTCGCGGCGGTCTGGATCGACGATGTCAGTCACGTCCGCTTCTACGGAGGAGACGTCTCTGACTCGGCATCCGGCGGAATGGCGGGTCCCGGCGTCGTCGTCTACGACTCCAGTTATCTCTCCTGGTGGGGAGTCAGAATCCACGACGTCGGGGGCGCCGGCATGTACATCACCGGCATCAAACGGGCAAGCGACCATCTCGACTTCAAAGCCGACGTTTCAGACTGGGGTCACAACCTCAAGTGGGATCCGCATCCGGAGAAAGGCACCGGGCTGCATGGTGCCAACATCGGAGATTCCCATTACGGCGTCAACCACAGCCGTCTCGCCTTCCACGTTCACGATAGCCGCGTCGGCTCCGGCCTGGAGATGGGCGGCGCCGTCGCGACGGACGGCGCCCGGGGCAACGAGGTCTACGTCTGGTGCCGGAATCTCACGATCGTCACCCTGGACGGTCAGGCCGGAAACTGCGCCCAGGTATGGGGACAGAACGTCACCGGCAACACCTTCAGATACATCCTTGCTCAACACCTCTCGGGTCGCCCCTACCAGGCGAGCGGAATGTTTGCCAACCAATCACTCGCTACGGACAGGGTCGTATACGGACGCGCGGCGCGAACGAACCTCAATCGAGCGTACGGCGCGATCCGCTGGGACCCCCGCTATGGCACCGTCTTCGAGAATGTGGGGGGCGCCTAGCACAGCGGCCCAAGGCGGCTGACACGGGATCCGCGTTCCCGGAACCTGTCGTTCGGCTGCCGACGATTCGACTCGGGGCAGATTGGAAAGAGGACCGGCCAGTGCAACCCTCGCTGCTCACTCGGGTTCGCTGGCGGTTGGAGGAACTTCGCAACCTAGGCGACGCCAAGATCATCGTCGGCCTCATCGCGGTCGCCGCGCTAAGCCTCGGCGGTTTCCTTGCCGCACGCGCGACCACGCGGACTTCGGCCGGCTCGGCATCGGTGACCCGGGAAGTCACGCTGCGGCAGAAGGTCCGGGTGCGTGAGCACGGCCACATCGTGACGCACTGGCGCGTCCGGCGCCTGTACTCGCAGGCACAGACTGTGTTGCGCACGCAGACGCTCAGTACGCCCACCGGCATTCGTGTCGTCACGCGTCCGGTCACCCGCTACCGCAGGGTCTACCGTGACCGCCCGGCGGCCCCGACCAGGACGGTCACCGTGACACGCCCGGGAACCGTGGCACCGGTAACCGTGTCGAACTCCGTGACCGTCACGCAGCCGGTGACGGTCGTCGAGACGACTACCGCCATCGCAACCGTGACGGACACGCTCCCGATCACCGTCACCGTCACTGTGCCCTGACGTCGAAACCGGCCGTTCGGGGCAGGTGCGAGGATTCCCGGTCGCATATATTTGCCGCGCGCGTCCTGACACTGCGGCTACAGCGAGGCGAGGTTGACCGAAGAAATCTTGAACGACCTTGCCCAGAGGTTGTCGGAACTGAGACGTCACCTCGAACAGGTTCGCACCGAACTGACCCGGAGAGACGTGGGAAAAGGCAGCCTCCGCTGTTACGCATGTGGCCGGATGCAGGTTTCCGAGCAGCCAGGCTGGACACTTCGTCTCTGCGCAGATGACGAACTGCACGCGTTCTGTCCCGATTGTGATCGCCGGCACCTAGGAGGCAATGGCAGAAACGGGACAGTGACCGACGCCCGTCCACCGCTCTGAAGTGCGACGCCGCGACGCAGTCGTCGCCACCGGGCACCGAAGCCACCAGAGAGCCTTACACGATCAGGAGCGGTAGCTCTTCTGCAGCCAGGAAGCGAATGAGCCGGCGACTAGCCGCGCTGGCGCCGCATCGCTGCCTTCGCGAGCGCACGCCGTTCCCGTGCTTCCTTCTTCTCCAGAGCAGCAATCCGCTGCGCCGCTCGCTTCGCCGCGCGCTTGTCATCTTGGCCGACGTCCTTGACAGCCGGAACTTCTCCCCCCGGAGGAATCGACCGGTCGACCCCGCCGATCACGCGAGGAGCGAGACCGGCCCACTCGACCGCGGAATGCATCTCGCCGCCGGCGGTGACGATCGCCGGCGCTGAACGGACCGCTCTGGCCCGCGCCCTCTCGGCCCGGAGTCGCTCGACCTCGAGGCGCATGAGCTCTCGTTCGGCAGCCTCGCGCCGAGCGTGCTCCTCGGCCGCAGCCGCCGCTTGCGCCTCTCGTTCCTGTGCTTCGGCGCGCGCCCGGACGTCAGCCTCCTCTGCGGCAGCGAGCTTCCTGACCTCCGCCTCTTCTGCGTCGATCATGTAGCGATGCACGAGCGCCAACCGACCGGCCGAAAGACCTGTTTCCGGCTGAGGATCCGACCCGTTTGCAGGGTGCGTCATGGGCGCCCGCACCTTCCCAAGCATGGCCAAGATGTTACGCCCAAAACAGCGCCTTCGGAAATGAAAGTGGCCGGCTTAACCGACCGACGCGGAGGGTCCCAGCCGAATGGCTAGGGCGATCGGGGCGTTACTCCCGACGATGAGAAGGAGGCGCAGCGAGGGGGCCGTGCCGGGCGTCAGAGGAGTAACGGGTGGTCTTGAGGACAAAAGGCGGGCTGCGGAAGGACCGTCTGCATGGCGTCATTCTGGCCGGACTTGTCGTGCTCGTGCAGCTCGCGTGGGGCGCGGTGCTCGTCTACCTCGGGTTCCGCTTCCTCTAGGGCTTCAGGCCCTCGTTTGAACAGGGTGGCCGCCGCGAGGACCACCGAACAGGTCGTGCAGGATTCGCGCAAGCAGCCAGACCCAACTCACCATGAGGTATGTGAGGGACGGGATGAGGAGTGCCAGAACGACATATGGTGCCTGGGACGGCGACGCCGTGATCGGCAGCAGGAGTCCGAGCGCCGTCGGCAAGAGCGCGAACGCCGCGAAAGAGACCGCCACATGAACCGCCGCCAGCACGAGCGATCTAGGGCGTAGGCGCGGGTAACGGAGGTAGACCCAGAACGCCACCGCACCGAGTCCGATGAACATCGCAGGCTCGAGCATCTCTCTCACTCCTGCCTGCGGTTTGGCTTCCTAAACGCAGGGCTTGAGCGGCCGCTCTAGAACAGGTGCGACGGTGCGCCGTCGTGGGCCCCAAGGTACGACGGCTGCAGGGTCGACTGCGGCGCACCCACGAGCCCCGACGTCCCTCAGCCTGACTAGCATCCTGAACCCGTGAACGAGCGCCGCCTCCCACATCTGCCGAGCCGCCCGATGCGGATCGCGCTGTACGTCGGGCTCCTCGTCATAGCGCTTGCCCTTAACTACTGGGGCGCGCACAGAGTGACGCAGGTGACGCGGAATCGAATTCCGTACAGCCCGGTCTTCCTGCAGGAGGTCCGAGCCGGCCATGTCGCCGCCGTCACGTCGTCGGGCTCCGAGCTGCAGGGCGACTTCAAGACGGCGACGAAGCCACCCGGGACGTCGACCGCTTCCGTCCACTTCGTCACGGAGATCCCATCGTTCGCCGACACGAACCAGCTTTCGCGACTCCTGCAGCAGCGCGGCGTCGTGGTCAACGCAAAGCCTCTCGACAACGGCGGCCCCGTGTGGGAGCGCCTCCTTCTGGGCTTCGCGCCGACGATCATCCTGTTACTGCTCCTCGTCTGGATCTTCCGCAGGATGAGCGGCTCCCGGGCGGCCGGCGCGCTCGGACGCGCCAAGGCCCTTCGCTACAAGCCGGGCAGCGAGACGGTCACGTTCGACGACGTCGCCGGCATCGACGAGGCGAAGCAGGAGTTGACCGAGATCGTGGATTTCCTGCGAGACCCGGACAAGTACCGCAGGCTCGGCGGCCGGATCCCGCGCGGCGTGCTGCTCAGCGGCCCGCCGGGGACGGGCAAGACGCTCCTCGCGCGCGCGGTCGCAGGCGAGGCCGGAGCGCCGTTCTTCTCGATGTCGGCATCCGAGTTCGTCGAGGCGATCGTGGGCGTCGGCGCCTCGCGCGTACGTGATCTTTTCCGCCAGGCCAAGCAGGAGTCACCCGCGATCGTCTTCATCGACGAGCTCGACGCGGTCGGCCGCGCGCGCAGCACCGCCGGCGGCTACGGCGGCGGGAGTGACGAGCGAGAGCAGACGCTGAACCAGATCCTCACCGAGATGGACGGCTTCGACTCGTCGACGAACGTGATCGTGATCGGCGCGACGAACCGGATCGATGTGCTCGACCAGGCGCTCCTGCGGCCCGGCCGCTTCGACAGGCGCGTCGTGGTGCAGGCGCCGGACCGGGAGGGGAGGCGGCTCATCCTCGAGGTGCACACGCGTGACGTGCCGCTTGCGCCCGACGTCGACCTCGAGCGGATCGCCGCGACGACGCCAGGTATGGTCGGCGCGGATCTCGCGAACCTCGTCAACGAGGCGGCGCTTCTCGCAGCGCGGCTCGGCAGGAGCGAGGTCGAGGTATCGGACTTCACGCAGTCGCTCGAGAAGATCATCCTCGGCGCCGAGCGCAAGATCATGCTCAGGCCGGAGGATCGCCGCCGGACGGCCTGCCACGAGGCCGGCCATGCGCTCGTCGGGATGCTCACGCCCGGCGCCGACCCGGTGCGCAAGGTCTCGATCGTGCCCCGTGGCCAGGCGCTCGGCGTGACGCTCTCGTCGCCCGACGTCGACAGGTTCAACTACTCGCGCGCGGAGCTCGAGGCGCGCGTACGCATGTCCCTCGGCGGCCGGGCGGCCGAAGAGGTCGTCTTCGGCGACCAGACGACCGGCGCCGAGGGTGACATCGCGCAGGTGACCGCGCTCGTACGGCACATGGTCGGCCGCTGGGGAATGAGCGACAAGATCGGCATGGTCGCGGTTCTCCCATCCGACGGCGGAAACCCGTGGGGCGAGATAGCGTCGCCGCGGACGCTCGAGCTCCTCGACGAAGAGGTGCGGCGCACCGTCGAATCCGCCTATAACGACGTCGTGGCGCTGCTCACCGCCGAGCGCTCTCGGCTCGACACGCTCGTCGAGGCGCTACTCGAACGCGAGACGCTCGACCAAATCGACGCGTACCGCATCGCCGGCCTCGCCGAGCCGGAACCCCTGCCCGTCGACTGATCAGCCGGCCTTGCGGCCGTTTGCCTTGAAGACCCGCTCTTCGTCTCCGTAGCGGACGCGAGCCCACTTGATGCTGTGCCCCTGAAAGACCGCTGAGACGGCATCGATCAGCTTGTGCGTGTCGTCCTTGCTCTTGGCGTCGACGCGGATGACGCCGAAACCCCGCCAGGACTGCGCCTCGGCCGCCATCGGCAACTGTTCTGCAATGAGCTGCGCCTCCGTCTTCGAGGCGGCCTCGATCGTGACGCGGACGGACATGCCCCCTCCCCTCAGGTCGTGCGGGTCGTGCGTTACCGGGCGGACGAACCGCCTTGCCTACCGCTCCTGCCTGTGGCCGGACTAGCGGCTCAGGCGCCGGCTGCGAATGCGCATGTACGCGAAGAGCAGCACGACGAAAATGATTGCGAGAATGGCGTAGATCATCGGTCCCTCCCAGTTCTGGCCTGTAGTTTCAGTTCCTTCCTCAGTATCTTCGGATTTTGATGCGGGATCCTATCCATCCGATGGGTCCGTTTCCGACGATGGGCTATCCCCGGAGTGAGTTCTGCACCGCCGACGCCACGATCTCGGCCGGCGTCGTCTCCTCGGCGCTGACTCGGTGGGTGAGCACGAAGGGCGCGAGCCAGGTCACGTCATCCGCCTCGACCGTCTTCCGGCCCTGAGCCGCCGCGCGTGCCTTAGCCGCGGTCATCAGGTGCCGAGAGGCGCGTGGGCTGGCGCCGAGCTCGATGCCTTCCGTCTCGCGTGTCGCGCGGACGATCCGGACGCAAAGCCGCGCAATCTCCTCGGGCACCGTGACCTCGTCGGCCACTTCCTGTGCGACGAGGAATGCGCGCTCGCCGAGCAGCGGTGAGATGTCGCCGAGCATGTCCGGGATGACCCCACGGTGGGGTAGCGAGAGAGTGCTCAGCTCCATGTTCTCGTCGCCGTACTCGAGGTCGACCTTGACGAGGAAGCGGTCGAGCTGCGATTCGGTGATCGGGAAGACACCCTCGTGCTCGTATGGGTTCTGCGTGGCCATGACGAAGAACGGCGGATCGATGAAGTACGTGCGCCCGCGCAGCGTCACATGGCGCTCCTGCATCGCCTCGAGCAGGCCCGCCTGCACACGTGGCGGCGTCCGGTTGATCTCATCGGCGAGCAGGACGTTGGTAAAGATCGCGCCGCGCTCGAGCACGAGTTCACCGCCGCGCGTCTCCATGGTCCCAATCAGTTCGCTGGGTGTCGTATCCGGGGTGAACTGGACACGCTGGAACAGCGCGCCGAGCACACGCGCCATTGCCTGCGCAAGCAGCGTCTTCGCAGTGCCTGGCGGCCCCTCAAGAAGTACATGTCCGCGGGCTAGTGCCGCCACCAGCATCAGGTCCACAGCCTCGTCGTGGCCGACGACGGCCTTGGAGACCTCGACACGCGCCCGCGCCAACAGCTCGCTCAGTCGCTCGGCCGCATCTTCCTCACGGATGACGTCTCTGGTTTCGTCGAGCACGTCTGCCATCGTCAAACTCCTTAGCCGAGGAAGTACGCCACGATTGCGCCAAGAGCGAGGAACGGGCCGAACGGGATCGTGTCCTTGCGCGCAGACGCGCCGCGGCTGGCAAGGATGTACAGCGCGGCGACGAGCAGCCCGGCGAATGCGATCAGCGTCGCCCCGAGCGTCTTGGAGCCGAGGGAGAGTCCGATCAGGAAACCGAGCTTTGCGTCTCCCATGCCAAGGCTGCCTGCCAGGATCGCCGCGAAGATGAAGAAGAAGCCACCGAGCGCAGCTCCTGCTGCAAGGTGAGTCAGGAAGTCTCCCGGGGTGCTGGCCGCGACGATCAGGCCGACCGCCAGGCTCGCGGCTAAGATGATCTCGTTCGGCAGGAGCTTGTGTCTCCAGTCGATCGCCGCGAGAAGGACGAGCGCCGGACAAAGGACGGCCCCAAGGAGCGCGTGGCCATGGAGGCCGAAATCGGCGAAGCTCCCAACTATGAGCGCAGCTGCCGCGGCAATCACGAACACGCGTGCGTTGCCGGTCGGCAGCAGCTCGGAGAGCGGGCGCCGCGTGGCCGCCTCCGGCTCGGAGAGAGACTCGGTGTCGGCGGCAGGCGGAGGCATGGGAATCGCGGGCACGGCCATCAGCTTCGCAGCGCGTCGAAGATTGCCACGACTGCCGGCCCCAGGATGACGACGAACAGAGCCGGGAAGATCATGAAGACGAGCGGGAAGAGCATCTTGATCGGTGCTTTCTGCGCCTGCTGCTCCGCATGCGCCCGGCGGCGCTTGCGCATCTCGACGGCCAGGTTACGGAGGATTTGTCCGATCGAGACCCCGAGCAGCTGACCCTGCACCATCGCTCTGGTGAACGACTCCACGGCGGGCGTCGGACATCGCTTGACCATGTTCTCGAGCGCCTGGACGGGCGTGAGGCCCATCCGTTGCTCCTGGAGCACGATCCGAAGCTCGTCCCCGAGCGGCCCGATAACGCGCTCGCCGGCGAGCTGCAGCGCCGCACTGAGGCTCAGTCCGGCCTCGACGGTCACGACGAGCAGATCGATCAGCTCTGGCATCCCGCGATCGATCCGGTGAATCCGAGCTTCGGCACGCCGCTGGACGATGAAACCCGGGACGAACCAGCCGATCAACGCCAACAGGAATGTGGCGATGATCGCCAGCTTGGCCGAGACGCCGGTGGCGACGGCCAGCCAGATCCAGAGCGTCGGAAGCCCGATCCCCGCGAGGAGCTGGTACCCGACGAGCATGCGGGGCGAGGTGTTGTACATGCCCGCGGAGATGAGCGTCTTCCGGAGCCGCTCCTCGTTCATGATGTTCAGGCGCTCGGTGAGGAGTAGCCCGATTGCGTTGGCGATCGAGTCTGCGACGCCGCGCAGACCGCCGGTCGGCTGCAGCTCGGCAGGCGTTCCGGCGAAGCCGTAATGCCCGATCTGCACCAGGTTGTCGACTGTGCGAAGCCGAGCGACGATCACTCCGCGCGCGATCAGGGCGGCAGCTACTCCGAGGAGCACGAGGCCGATGAGAAGGATCAGGATCATGGCAGCCTCCTCAGACCTCGATCTCGACGATCTTCTTGATTGCGAACGACCCTGCGACCGCCCAGGCAGCGGCGAAGCCCAGAACGATCCTCCCGCCCAGACTTTGCACCATGGGATGGAAGTAGCCCGGGTGCTCCAGCTGGACAGCAAGCACGATGACGATCGGGAGTGCCGAGACGATCCAGCGCGACATGCGCCCCTGCATCGTCAGCGTCTGGATGAGCCGCCGGAGGTCGAACCGCTCGCGCACGGTCTCGGCCACGCGATCGATTACTTCGGCAGCGTCGCCGCCGGCCTCGCGCTGTAGCTGGGCGACGAGTGCCAGCTGCTCCACGTCGCGGCTCGCCATTCGCTCGGCGACGACGTTCAGAGAGTCCTGGATCGGCACGCCGAGCTGTTCGTCGGCGACGACCCGCTGCATCTCGCTTTTCATCGGCTCCGACGAACTCTCCACGACGACCGCGAGCGCTCCCGCGAAGCTGTGCCCGGAACGGATCGCGGACGCGATCACCTGGAGCGCATCGGGCAACTGCTCGGCAAAGCGGTAGCGCCGCCGGGCGAGAGTCCGGATGATCCACTCGCGCGAGATGTACGGGATGGCCAGTGCAAACAGCGACCACCACGGAGATCCAGTACCCACATAGATGAGAAGGAACGTCAGCGCCGTCACCGCGAAGGTTCCGGCGACGATCCACTCAGGCTCGATCGTGATCTCCGCGATCTCGAGGGTTTCCTCGAAACGTTCCCAGAAATGCGGTCGACGCGCAGCCTCTTGGGCGCCCTGCCCCTTGTCTCGCTGCAGGTTACGGATGGAGACGAACTCGGCCATGCGCGCCGGCAGGCCGCTTCGCTTCGGTTCGAGCAGCCCAATCACGAGGAAAGCAATAACGCCCGCAGCGAGGAGCGCGATCACGATCATCGTGATCACCGACCCCCAGATGCGGCTGCCGAGCGACGGCTTGTACGTCCCCGGCGTCGTGTTCGTCGTCGGCAGAGCGGGAGTGCGATATCCGGCCGAGGCCTTGCCCAGGCCGTTGACGCTCACGTCCACATGGATAGGCGAGTTGGGGCCTGACAGCGACTTGTACTGGAGAAGGTATTCGTTCGAGATCTGGGCGCCGAGCTGGTCGAATAGCTCCGCGAGCGTCTCGGCCCTCGCCTGAGCGTACGTGCCGCGGCCGTGAACCGCGAGCGCCTTAAGCGTTCCGGGCTTATAGCTCTTGTCGCTGAGGCCGACGGTGTAGATCTTCGTGCCCGCGGCGACAGCGGCCCGTGCGACCTCTCGAAGCGTCTTTGTGCTTCCGGTGTCCGCACCATCGGAGAGGAGCACGATCGAGCCGGCACCGATGTGTGCTGCGGAGAGCATCGCCTCGGCCCGCGACACGGCGTCGTAGATATGCGTGCCGGTGGCGATCACGGGTGGTTTGGACAGGACTGCAGCGATCTTCTCGGCCGAGGTGGTGAGATTCAGTGCGACCGCCGTCTGGCGGTTGAACACGATCAGTCCGAGCTGCTCGTTGGAATTGCGCTGAGCTGCGAAACTTTGCGCCGCCTCGAATGCTGCGGCGAGCGGCCTGCCTTTCATGCTGTAGCTCGCGTCGAGCACGAGCACGACGCCGAATGTCTGCTTCGACGCCTGACTCGCCGGAACGAGCGTCGGATCGGCAACCGGGTTGCCGTTCTCGGTCACCCTTACGTCGCCTGCGGTCAGGTTGCGTTTGGCATTCAGCGTCAGCACGTACGTCCGTACCGGAAACGCGGGTCCCTTGGCCTCGACGATGCCCGGGCCCGGTGACGTTGCGCCGACCGCCGCCGCGGCGAATGCGGCGGCAGCTGTAACGGCCGCAACGGTAAGCGCGACCCGCCTCACCGCCCGGCCGTCCCGAATGCAGCAGCTGCCGCGCCGAGCTCCGGCTCGGGGCCCTGGAAGAGGCCGAGCGGTAGTGCCACGCCGCGCTTCTCGAACTTCGAGAGGAACGTCGGACGCAGCCCCGTCGCGCGAAGTCCGCCGAGGATCGTGCCGTCCCTCGTCACCTCGTCGATCTGGAACTTGAACAGGTCCTGCAGTGTGATCACGTCCGACTCCATCCCCTGCACCTCGGTGACGGAGGTGACGCGGCGGGAGCCGTCCTCGAGCCGTTCGAGGTGGATGATGCACTCGAGCGCCGACGAGACCTGCTCGCGGATCGCCCGTACCGGCAGGTCGTACCCGGCCATCAGCACCATCGTCTCCACGCGGGCCAGCGCGTCGCGTGCGGTGTTCGAGTGGATCGTCGAGAGCGATCCGTCATGGCCGGTGTTCATCGCTTGGAGCATGTCGAGAGCCTCGGCGCCGCGAACCTCGCCGACGATGATCCGGTCGGGACGCATGCGCAGAGAGTTGCGGACGAGAGCCCGGATCGGGATCTCGTTCTCGCCTGCGAGGTCCTTCGGGCGAGCCTCCATCCGCAGCACGTGATCCTGGTTGAGCCGCAGCTCGGCGGCGTCCTCGATCGTGACAATCCGCTCCTCGTTAGGAATCGCAGTCGAAAGCGCGTTGAGAAGAGTCGTCTTCCCCGAGCCCGTTCCGCCCGAGATCAGCATGTTGAGCTGCGCCTTGATGCAGCGCTGTAGGAACTCGACCGTCTCCTGGCTCAGCGTGCCCATCTTGATCATGTCATCGAGCGTCAATCGGCGGCGGCTGAATTTGCGGATCGTGATGAGCGGACCGCTGAGCGAGAGCGGAGGGATGACGGCGTTGACGCGGCTGCCGTCGGGCAGGCGCGCGTCGACCATCGGCGACGACTCGTCGATGCGGCGACCGACCTGCGCGACCATCTTGTTGATGATTCGGCGCAGGTGCCATTCGTCGTTGAACTGGACGTCGCTCTGGGAGAGGCGGCCGCCGCGCTCGATCCAGATCTCGTTCGGGCCGTTGACCATGATCTCGGTCACGGACTCGTCGGCGAGAAGCCGCTCGAGCGGACCGTGGCCGAGGATGTCGTCGGCGATCTCGAGCGCGATCCGCTGCCGGTCGTCGCGCGAGATCCCCGTCTCCTGGGCCAGCTGGTCACGGACGTCCGCGAGCACGCGCTCGCGGAGCGCGTCCGGGTCCATGTTGACGTTGTAGAGCTGCGGCCCGAGGTCGCCGATGACCGTGAAATGGACGCGGCTCTTGACCTCCGCGAACGGGTCGTTGGCGCCGGAGATCGGCTTCGACGTGTTGAGACGCTCGTGAAGTTCCATCAGCGTCTCCTACCCATCAGAGCCCGCACGCCCGAGGGGCTGGCCTGCAGCGGGGCCGGTGCCGGCGCCTTCGTCATGGCGTACCGATCGGCAAGTGAGCGGAACGCCTTCGCTGCGCCGGAGCTCTGCCGAGCGGCGACGATCGGAGTCCCTTCGTTCACGGACCGGGGGATCTCGCGGTCGCTCGGGACGGACACGTCCGGGCTGCGGCCCACGATCGTCGACACGTCGTCCGGAGTGATGCCGACCCGGGAGTCGGCCCGGTTCAGCACGAGCGAGACATGATCCGTGTCGTAGCCCATGAGGTCGAGGGTCTCGAGGCCGAGCTTCGTGTTCTTGAGCGAGAGCGAGTCGAGCATTCCGACCATGCAGATCTCGGTCGAGACGTCGATCGTGGCGATGACCTCCGGCGTGAACCCGGGGGGCGTGTCGACGATCACCGCGTCGCACATCGTCCGCAGCGAGGCGTAGATGTCACGCAGGAAGTCGATCGAGACGGCACTCGCCTGATCGGGCCGCGTCGGCGCGATCAGCACTTTGACGCCGGAGGAGTGCTTGATCAGGTGCCGGTCGAGCTTCTCGTGGTCGAACGGCGGCCCCGCCTTCATCAGGTCGTACATCGTGCGCTCGGGTGAGAGCCCGAGAGCCAGACCGATGTCGCCGAACTGGAGGTCGAGGTCGACGAGGACCACGTTCGCGTCGCGCTGGGAAAGGGCGACTGCGAGGTTGGTTGCGACGAGCGTCTTCCCGGTACCGCCCTTTGGCCCGAGCACCGCGACGAGCGGCGCGGTCGCCCTGCCCGGCATGGCGAGGCCCTTCCGCCGCGCGATGACCTTCTGGAGTGTGAACGCGACCTGCTCCGACGACTGCGGGAGCGTGATCACGTCGTCGGCGCCTGCCTCGAAGGCGAGCCGCAGGAAGCCATTCGGCGAAGCTTCGCTCATCACGACGACCGGCCGGTCCGGCCGATGCTTCACGGCGTGGTCGACCATGGCGGTCACGCCTTCGTCGTGACCATACGAGCCGACGATCACGATGTCCCCGGACTGCTCGAGGAATGCGCGCCAGTCGTCGAGGTGCTCGGCGACGCCGACTACCTCGAGCGACGAATCGCCCTGGAGCGACTGCTCGACGAGCTGCGGGTTCGCGTGCTCCGCGAGCGTGACAAGGATGCGGATCGTGTCAGCCATCTCAGTGGCCAACCAGTGCACTCGCGCCGATGACCGGAGCCTTCGGGGTCGTGCCGATGGTCGGGCGAAGGGTGAGCCAGATCGCGGCGTTCGACGATGCGTAGATGAGCGTTCCGGCCTGTGTGGGCGTGGCCCGCAGCGTGACGTTGTCTCCGCCTAGGCCGAGCACGTACATGTCCTGATACAGCAACTTGACGGTTGGGCGGGTCACGCCATTGGACCCCTGCGCACTGAGCAGAACCCAGAGGTCAACGTGGCTGCCCACGCCGATCTGACCGCCCACCTGCTGCGGCGAGTTAAGGGGGACCACGACAGCTCGCTGGTTCGAATTGAGCTGAGTGGCAAGCCCTGCCCCTGGCCCAAAGTCCGCCGCGGTGAGCTGCTGGCCGGGTGAAATGTCCGTTAGCGCGACCTGCCCGGCGAGCGTCTTCGGATCGACGATTGCTCCAGTCTGCACCTCGCTCTTCGCGAGGCTCGTCGTCTTATAAAAGCCGGGATTCGTGCGAAGGACGTCTCCCGGGGTGTTAGCCTGAATCAGCCTCTGTGCGACGAGAACCGAGATCGCGGCGCCGCCGTTTTTGACGCTGTTCCGATAATGGTTCAGGTACACGAGCAGCGCGATGGCTGCGATTACTGCTGCGATCACGCCGAGCAAGACGGTGCCCTGCCGCGTCGTGAACAGCTTGCTCGACGTAATGGTTTCCACTTCTTCCTCCTTCTAGCGCGTCAGCGCAGGAACACAATTGGTCGGCACGACGCCACCGACGGAGCAGAGCTGTCCGTTGGGCGTTCCGGCCGTATCTTCGTAGTTGATCCAGTGGCCCCAAACGGCACCGTTTTGCGAGTTCCTCTTGCCCTTGGTGGGAAATCCCTCATTTTGGCGGTTTCCTAGACCTGGACTCGTACACGACGGGTTGATGTTGCTGTCCCACCCGGTGACGTAGAACGTCGCGAACTTTCGGATAGGAACCCAGGCCTGCGGCTGGCCCAAACCCGTCGCGAGGTCGACGGTCGAGGTGATGATCATCGTGATTGCCCGCGCGTCGCCCACTCCGATGTCCTGTGTCGGCCAGTGGTTGACTGGGCACGTTCCTGGGGCATTGCCGCTCGCGCAGCTGCCACCGAACGGAGCTCCGACGATCCTTTGGACGAGCGGGCAGATGATGTTTTGCCGGCGCTGGCCCGGGGTGGTCTGGACGCAGTCCTGCTGGTTCCCGCCCGGCCAGCCCGTCGTATTCCCATCCGTTGCCGGACTGCAGTTGCTGCCAGGCGGGCGCGAGTAGACGAAGAGCGGGTTCATCCCAGGGACCAGCGGATTTTGGGGGCCGCAGCCGTAGTAGACGACCTTCGAGTCGTCGTTCCCCGAGTTGCCCTGGCCACAGTCGACGAGCCCGGTCTGGTGGTTGGTCGAGTTCGCGAAGCGCAAGACTGTCGCCGGCGAGCCAGCGGCGGCGACATTGAGCCCGGAGAGCTGCAGCGTGAACACGAGGTTGTGTGTCGAGCCCCCGGCGAAGGCATTCGTATCGTTGCCCGTTATCGTGCCGGCCGCGTTCGCCTCACTGGCACGCGCGAAGATGATCGGGCCTGAGTCATCGGGCTGATCGCAGCCGTTGCAGGCGCCGAAGACCTGTTGCAGGATGGCTCCGTTGTTGATCTGCCCGGTGCACGGCGGCGGCTTGTTCCCAGTGCCGGTTCCGCAAGTCGTACTGCCGATCGACCCGGCCGTTTCCGTCCAGTTCAACGAGAACTGGTCGATGCCGGTCGAGTCGAGGAGAACAATGCTTTTGCAGTAGTCAGCGGTATTCTGGCAAGCATTCGCGCCGTTCCCCGAGGGATGCATGGCGTTCTGCGTCGTCGTGAACACGTTGTTCGTGTTGTCCCACTGGTGCTGCACAAGAGTGAGGTTGGCGTCACTACTGCCAACGTCGGACGCGAACTTGACACTGGCGTCCACTTCGATCGTGCAGTCCGCTCCGGACGGCAGGAAGTACTTAGGGGACATGCTGTTCGGGCAACTGTCGAACACGATTACTCCGCCTGTGTTGAGCTGCGGAGGGTTGCCAGGGGCGATTGTCCCTACCGGAGAGGACGGGTAGGTGTTGATCATCATCAGGCCCGTGTTCGAGTTGTCGTCGTACGTCTGGCCGTTGCCGTTGCAGTCGTTGAGGAACGGCTGAACGTAGACGTTGTCGGAGCTCGGCATCGTGAACGAGGCCGGAGCGGCCGTGTTGTCCCACTGGACCGGCGCTGTGGGGTTCTGTGGGTCCGTCGGCTCCTTCGCGAGGGTGAGGTTCTGAATCACGGAGTTCGTGGTGGCGTTGACCAGTCGCACCGAGACGCACGGCGTGAAGCCGCTGTCTCCGACGGCGATCGGGGCCGCGGTCGTACTCGACTCACCCTGGAGCGCCGCCCTGGCGTGGGCGCTGATCGTTGGCCTGAATCCGAACAGCGGGAAGAAAAGGCCAAGGTTCGCCTGCGTCAGACGCACGTCCACCATCGCGCCGACCTTTCCGTCCTCGTCGCGCGAACTGCACAGAGCCGTGCTGTCCGTGTGTCCGGTGGTTCCCATATTCCAGTTCACGCCGCTGGGATAGTTCTGCGTCGAGTTCAGCAGCATGTGGAAGTTCGCCGGCGTGCCCTTCGTCAGATTCGGCTGGTTCTTGTAAGCCAAGCCTGCGGACGGGATCGAGTTGAACGTGTACGGGAGATTTACGTTGGGCGTGTTGGCCGGTGGCCCGGCGTACTGCTGAGCCACCTTGCCGATGCCATCCGTTTGGCCGCTTGTCGCGCTGCCGAAGCAGGTTCCCCCGTACTGCACCGCGGCTCCCATAGCAGCGGCGTCCGCGCGGTTTTGCAGGTTGCGGCTGTAGTCGTACCAGTGCCCAACCTCGATTCCGAACGCCACGAAAAGGATTAGGACCGGAAGCGTCACGGCAACTAGGACCATCGCCGCGCCGCGCTCGTCGCGCGCGCGGAGTCGCCGATGAAGAAGTGTGCGCATCACGAACACGCTTGACCGTTCTGGTTTCCGGTGGCGTAGCTCGGAGGGACGACTTCAGCGCGCTGGGTCTCCGTCGCGCTCAAGGTGAGTCCACCCAGCGCGGATCCCGCGGCCCCAATGAGCGGTAGGAAGTGGAACTGGTAGCTGACCTTGACGGTTACCGGATCTCCGACGTTCGTCGGTAAGGGTGACACGATGCAGACGACCTCTCCCTTCTTGAGCTCCGGCTGGGCGGTGAAGTTCACGAGCTGGTTCTGAAGTGCGGAGCCACTCGTAATCGCCGAGCCATCGGGCATCCGGTTGACAGCCGCAGCCCTCGCGCCCTGTCCGGCCAGTTGCGTCACCTGGTTGTAGTAGTTGAGCGCACGACCAAAATCGATGATCCCGAAGAGGATCAGAAAGAGAAAAGGCGCGATCAGCGCGAACTCGACGAGCGCCGTGCCGCGCTGATCGCGGCGGAACGCGCGCAGATGCACGCGTGGCCGAGGAAGCCGCCCCACGAGCGGCCCCTGCATATTGCCCTCGGTGGGAGCTTCCCCGACCATGCGTGCGAAGTTCGAACCTGTCTCTACAGATCCGCGTTGATCGAGCTGAAGATCGACGACACCGAGGTGCCGAGGGCGGCAAGGATGCCAACCGCAGCGACCGAGACGAGAGCCAGGATGAGTGCGTACTCCACCATGGCCTGACCGGACTCGGCGTCGCGGAGGTCCTTGAGCGCGACGTAGATCCGCATGGGGATCAGCTTCGCTCTCTCCATTTCGTGCCTCCTTTCGGGCTCCCGAGGGGCCGCATTCGACGTCGGACCGGGGAGTCCCGCACATTGTTTCCCGCCACAGGGTTTGTGGCCTATAAGACTGATAAAGCCCTGAGCCGGCGGTTGCTTCCGCTGGAAGGCTGGGTCGGCTCAGGTCCTTCGTCCCGACTACAGATCCTGGTTGATCGAGCTGAAGATCGACGACACCGAGGTGCCGAGGGCGGCAAGGATGCCAACCGCGGCGACCGAGACGAGAGCCAGGATGAGCGCGTACTCCACCATTGCCTGACCGGACTCGGCGTCGCGAAGGTCCTTGAACGCCACGTAGATCCGCATCGGGATCAGCTTTGCCCTCTCCACTTCGCTCCTCCTTTCGGGCTCCCAAGGAGGCGTATCTGGTGCCCTTCCGAGGAGTCCCGCCCGTTTCCCACCACAGAATTTGTGGCTTATAAGGCTGATAGATCTCGATGCGTCGCGTTTCTTCAGCCGGAGGGCTTGGTCCGGCCAGGTCCTTGGTCCCGACTAGAAGTCGTCGTTGATCGAGCTGAAGATCGACGACGGGAACGCCCCCACCGCGGCTAGGAGCGTGATCGCAGCGACCGAAACAAGGATCAGAATGAGCGCGTACTCCACAAGTGTCTGCCCCTCTTCGTCAAAACGCAAGGCGCCGAAGGTGCTCACAAGCAGTTGAGTCATCCGCATAGATCGTTGATACAGCGAGGAAAACGGCGCCAAAACGCCGGGATGGGTGGCTCTACCCGTCCGTTCGTATCTCCCCGAACGAGGGACGCTGCGCCTTACCGGCGGGGCGAACAGGTCCTTCGTCGGCGGTTGCCAGCGGAGGCGCTCGCTTCAATGCGGCTTGTGCACCGGGTCGACGCTTTCGGAGAGCGCCTTCGCTCGTTCGCGCAACCGTGGGAGGTCGTGTCGTTCCTCTGGGTTCCGGCGCTTGGGATCGCGTACGCGTCCTGGTACGAGTTCTCGGCGCGCGAGGCGCTCGAGGACTTCGCCATCTTCCGAACGGCCGCCCGCGCCGTTCTCCACGGACGATCCCCGTACGTCGACCCGAACGCGACGGCGCTCGCGCACTTCGACAAGTTCGTCTACCCGCCGGTCGCGGCGCTCGTCTTCGCTCCTTTTGCGGCGCTGCCGTCCGGAGTGGCTCGCGTCTTGATGTTCGTTCTCGGGCTTGCCGCGATCCTGGGTGCGCTTCGCCTGCTTCGAGTCGAGGACTGGCGTTGCTACGGCGTCGCGATCGTTTCCGCGCCTGCGATCAACTCGCTCGCCCTTGGAGCTCTCACTTCGTTCCTGCTTCTGGGTGCTGCACTGGCCTGGCGCTATCGGGACCAGCCGGCCGTGGCAGCCGTGGCGACCGCGTTCACCGCGGTCCTGAAGCTTTTTCTCTGGCCGCTCGCGGTCTGGCTCCTGGTCACGCGTCGCTGGCGTGCGACGGTGATCTGCGCGGCGACGGCTGTCGTCTTGCTGCTGGGCGGTTGGGCGGTGATCGACTTCGCCGGCCTGCGGGACTACCCGACCCTCGTGCACGTGCTCGAGAAGATCGAGGGCCCGGTCAGCTATTCGACGGTCGCCCTGCTCGGGCTCACCGGTGGTGCGGAGACCGCGGTGACGGTCGCGATCTCACTCGCGGCTGTCGGCGCGATCTGGCTGGCCGCGCGTGGCTCGGGCGGCGATCGCAGGGCGCTCGCCGTGGCGGTCATCGCATCCCTCGTCGCGGCGCCACTCGTCTGGCTGCACTACCTCCTGCTGCTCTACGTACCGATCGCCCTCTCCAGGCCGCGGCTGTCGGGACTCTGGTTCCTGCCGTTGCTGCTCTGGCTCACGCCGCTGACGCACTCGCAGGGCGTGACCTGGCGGATCGCGCTCGCTCTCGGCATTGTGGCCGTCGTTGCGGTGCGGACTGTCGGCGCGTCAGCTGCGTCGGCGCTCAGCCGGGCCGGCGCAGCACCACGACCTGCGGCGAGCTGAAGACCACACGAGCCTTCAGGTCGTGACGGAGCGCGTGCTCGAGCGTGTCGTCGTTCTTCCGACCGAGCACAAAAACGCTGTAACCGCGAAGCGATTTGCGCCAGTTCCCTGCGGCGTTCTCGATTCGCCCGAGCGCGTCGAGCTGAGCGGTGGAGAGGAGCTCGAAGCGGGTGTCGAAGGCGACGCGGCCGGCCAGCTGAGGCTCTTCCCAAAGCACCCAGTCCGCGTACGGGCTGGTTGCGAAGACGCGACCCTTCCCACCCGCCGCGCGAGCAGCCGCCTTTGTCCCGCCTCCCGGAAACGCGTGTGTGAACCAGTTCGTCTGCTTCGCCGCGACTCCGGCCAGCGAGATCAGGGCCGACCCGATGATGACCAGGGCGAGGATCCGGTTGAGCCGCTTCGGCTCTTCGACCGGAGAGCGCATGCGGTCGATCAGCGGCGGGAGGACGGCGAGAGCGACCAGTCCGATCCAGGCGATGTTGCGGATCGCCTGAAACGAGATCACCGCCATGACGACAAACGCGACCTGGTCGTAGACGGGAAGGGTGCGAGCGTTACGCCCCAGCATCCACAGACCGCCGAGCACGAGCAGGAACATCGGCGCGGTGACCGGCATCAGAGTCGTCGGCGCCCACTCGGTAACGAGGTGCTTGAAGTCGCTCCCGAGCAAAACCTTCTGGTAGTAGGCGGGCAGGTGTAGGACGTACGGGGAGACGAAGATGCATAGCCAGGGGGCGATGAGGAGCGCGAGCCCTCGGCCGCTCGGCCGCCGGCGTTGCACCATCGAGACAAGCCCTAGCAGGGCTACGAGCCCACAACCGAGCAGCACCGAGCCGTGCAGGTTCGCCCACAGTGCGAGCAGCGGCAGCGTCAGGAAAACGCGACGAGACGGCCGTCGCGCATCCTCGAGCGTGAGCCAGAGTGTCGCCGCGAAGAGCGGGAAGGCAAAGGCCTGCGTCCGCATGACCGCAGCGACTGGGTAGTAGGTGATCATCGCCAGAATCGCGATCCAGGTCACGGAGCGCGCCGTGGCGCCGTGCTTCTTCGCGATGAGAGCAGCGCCGGCGAGACCGCTCGTCGCCAGGAGTGCGTGGACGATCATCGCGAGCTTGATCCCACCGAGCCGCCAGAGCCCGTAGAGCGCCAGCTGCCCGAGCCACTGCTGGTCGGTCCACCGCCGTCCGTGGGTCATCGTCGTGAGCGTGTCGTGCGAGGGCAGCCCGTGCTGGACGATCCACCGTCCGGAAACGAGCGCGAGCCAGCCGTCCCCGCCCAGCCCGCGGCGGACGGAGACGAGAAGCACGATCGCGAACGCGCCCAGGACGACGACCATGAGGCCGTTTTCCTCGAGCGCTGCGGTGAATCTGCTGACCCTCGGCGGCGCTGCCGTAGCTTGCTGCGTGCTCACCCGCCTCATCGAATCCTCATCGGCCATTGGCAACCAGCCTAGAAGGGCTAGGTGACGCCCTGCCCATCGGGCGGGTTCCATCGCTGAGCGAAGAGGTGGCGCAGTCTGGTCTTTCAGGCGCTGCCGGCGGCCCGAATCCGGCCTAACTTCTCGTCGTGACCATGGGAGCCAGAACCGCGGACGGTCCGGACCCCCTGAAGAAGGCGCTTACGCACAGCCTCGCGTTTTGGGCGATCCTCGCTCCCCTCCTTGTGCTGTGCGTTGCCGCTCTTCACGGGCAGTTCGCGCTCGATTTTCGCCATGCGTTCCTGCCTGCTGCCCGGGCGGTCTTGCACGGAATGTCGCCCTATAGCGCTGTCGGATCGCCCCGAGTCGTGGCGGGTACGGCTTTCTTGTATCCACCGCTCAGTGCTTACCTGCTCGTCCCTTTCACGTTCCTCCCGACGACAGTGGGGGAGATACTCGCCGTAGCGCTCGTCGCGGCAGCAGTCCCAGCCACGCTGTGGGTTCTCGGCGTCCGCGACTGGCGCTGCCATGCGATTGCCTTCCTCTGGTGGCCGACGATCATCGGCATCGGAACCGCGAACCTGACGCTCCCGATGCTGCTCGGACTCGCGATCGTTTGGCGCTTCCGGAATCGGACGATCGTTGCTGGCCTGGTGACGGGTCTCGTCGTGGCGCTGAAGCTCCTTTACTGGCCGTTGCTGTTCTGGCTGCTCGCCACTCGTCGCTTCAGGACCGCTGGGCTCGCCGTGGGGGCGACCCTCTTGTTCGTCCTCTTGCCGTGGAGCGGCCTCGGATTCGCGGGCCTGAGCAGTTACCCACATCTGCTGTCAAGCGTCTCGCGGAGCGAGGGGCCGAGGAACTATTCGGTGGCCGCACTGATACATGCCGTGCTACCGAGCTGGACGGCCGCGACCGCCGTGGAGACCGTGCTTGGCATTGGGATCATTCTGCTGGTGATCGCGTTTGGTCGGCGTGACAGGGACCGTGACGCGTTCGCGCTTGCGATCCTTGCCACGCTCGTCTTGACACCACTGCTTGAGATGCACTATCTCGCGGCGCTTCTGGTCGTCGTCGCGCTGTACCACCGGACCTTCAGCTTGGCCTGGGTTGCCCCATTGCTCATCTGGGGTGCTCCCGGTTCGGGCCCAGGCTCAACGATCCAGACCGTCCATGTACTTGCGGCGGTTGCGGTTGTAGTCGCCGTCACGCTCCACAATCGGCAACCGAGGTTCCTTGCCCGGCTGCTTCCTCCAGGTGCGGGCGCATCGCCGGTGCAAGCCGGTGGCCCGCTGACGCCCTGAGCAAAGGGCGGGAGTAGCTCAGCCTGACGGGGGGTGTCGGAGCGCCCGACGGCCCGTTAAGTGTCGAGTGTGGCAGTCAGCGTTCTTTCGGAACGGCTTCGTCCCGCTCCTGAAGCCCTTGCGATCTCGGTAGTCATTCCCTGCCTGAACGAGGCCGAGAGCATCGGCCGGTGCGTGAACGCCGCGCGGCGCGTCCTCGACGAACACCACCTCGACGGCGAAGTGGTCGTCGTCGACAACGGCTCCGACGACGGCAGCGGCGCCCTTGCGCGCCTCGCGGGTGCGCGGGTGGTCGACGAGTCCCGGCGTGGCTATGGGAGCGCATATCTCGCGGGCTTCGCAGAGGCCCGGGGCGACTACATCGTGATGATCGATGCCGATCTCACGTACGACTTCGAAGAGATCCCCCGCTTCGTCCGCGAGCTCGACGGCGGCGCCGAGCTGGTCATGGGAAACCGGATGGACGCAGTCGAACCCGGTGCGATGCCCCTGACCAGCCGGATCGGCAATCCGCTCATGTCGCGCTTCCTGAACCTGCTCTTCCGAACCCCGGTTCGCGACACGTGGTGCGGCTTGCGAGCGTTCAAGCGTGATGTCCTCCCGGTGCTCGATCTCCAATCGACAGGAATGGAACTCGCCTCGGAGATGGTGATCCGGGCGGCCCGCAGCGGCCTCGAGATCCGGGAGCTGCCGATCGCTCTCCATCCACGAGAGGGGGAGTCGAAGCTCTCACCGTTCAAGGACGGGTGGCGCTCGCTACGCCTCATGCTCGTCTACCACCCGAACTTCCTGTTCCTGTTCCCCGGAGCTTTCGTCGGCGCTATCGGTGCCGTGCTGATGATGCTTGTCTTCGCAGGGGCGTCGCTCTCCGGGCACGGCTTCTACATCCACACGCTCATCGGCGGCTCGCTCCTCGTCGTGGTCGGAACGCAGCTCGTCGGTTTTGGCCTCTGCGGCCGCGCGTACGCCGTCTATCAGTTTGGTGACCGCGATCCAGCGTTCGAGCGATTCGGCCGCCGCGTCCGGCTCGAGCACGGGCTTCTTCTCGGTCTCGCCTTCATGACAGCCGGTCTGGCGGTCGGCGGCGTCGTCGTCGGGCACTGGATCGCCCGCGGCCTCGGCAGCCTTGGCGAGGAGCGGATCACGATCCTGGCGGCCACCTTGCTCATCGTCGGCGTCCAGGTCTTCTTCACCTCGTTCCTGCTCTCGCTGCTCGGATTGCGCCGTCGCGGTCGCGAGGTCTGAGCGTCAGCTACCGCAGCCCAGCGACGACGGGATTCTCAGGGTGCCGCCGGTAGGCGCGACGAGCACGAGGTTCCCTGCCCGATCGCGCGCGAGAACACCGCCCGAGACGCTCAATGAGGCGGGCACGACGGCGTAGGGCGCGCGAACGGTGCTGCCGGCGACCAACGGCTGCTCGCCGAAATCGGAGCCGAACGCCGGCCGGCAGGTGAAGTAGACGTGGGCGACTGAGGCGTTCCAGAACGCCGTTTCTCTCAACGCAGCGGTTGAGACGCCGGCGCCGCCGACGAGACTGACGCTCTCACTGCTGCCGACGACCCGGTCGACCCAGTTGGCACGCGCGGGAAGCCCCACCTGCGCATGCGCGATCGGCGTGACCTGCTTCCCGATCTCGAGCGTCGAGAGGCCGAGGAACATGACTGCCGTGACCAGTACGGCGGCCACCGGTGGGAGCAGCCGCGTGGCGGCGAGAACGAAGACAGCCGCCAGGAGGGCCGAGAGGGCGACGATCAGTGTGGTCGCGTGCGTGACGGGGGCGGCATGCCCGCCTCTCGTCGTCCCGAACAACTGGAGCGCAAAGGAATCGATTGCGCTCGTGCCGTTGATGACCGTCCCGAACGGGATGAGCGCGGGCAGCAGGGCCGCCAGGAATGCAGCGGCAACGAGATGCCGAGGAGCCGGGAACCTGGGTCGACGGATAGCCAGGGCTGCGAACAACGCCACCAGGAACAACGGGACGACATAGATGAGATACCGCTCGTGGATTCGCGGGAGGTCGGTGAATGCGGACCCGCTGTGCGCGTGGGCGTTGGTGGCGTCGAACGCTGCGGCGTCTAGTGCGGTTTCGAGGAGAAGCCAGAACGTCGACGCAACGGCAACCGCCGCAAAGACGAGCGGGTTCCGTGGAAAGCCGAGGCGGAGAAGCGCATAGCCGGCGAGCAGCGCGGCCGCGAACGGGATCACGGCGACCGCGAAGTCGAGCTCCGCTAGGTGCTGGAAGAAGAGCGCGAACACGCGCCAAGCGCTCGCGTGCGCAGTGCCGACGTTGGCGTAGCGACCGGCGAGGGGCAGGTTGCCGCCGTTCATCACTGTCCGCGCAAGGCCGGCTACGAGCGCGGCGCCGGAAAGGCTGAAGAGCAGCCGGTGCTCCAAGACCGCTCGCCACACTGGCCGAAGGCGACCCTCTGTCGGCTCCGGCCGTGCGAGCGGAACGAGCAAGAAGGCGGTCAGCGCTGCCGGGACGAGCACCACGAGCTGAAGGCGTGCGAGAGAGGCGAGGACGATCGCGCCGAGCAGGATCGCGTCGTTGGTCATGCTCGGGCGACGGACGGCGCGCAGCATCATCCACATCGCGAGAAGGCAGAGGGGGTAAGCGACGCTCTCGCTCATCTCGAAACCGCTGTAGAGCATCAGCGGCGCGAGCAGCGACAGAGCGGCGACCCCCAGGGACCGGCCACGCGGCAGAACGAACCGGGCGATCCCATAGACGGGGAAGACCGAGAGCGCGATGAGAACGGTGTTTTCGACCTTCGCCCACTCGTAGGCCGTGTGCATGGAAGAGGTCAGCGCGTAGATAGGCGAGAGGACGACCGGGTAGAGCGGCGAGTACGCGAGCCCGCCCTTGCCGAAGAGCGAGAAGTGGCCGGTCTGGGCGAAGCTCCGCGCCATCCGCTGGTAGCCGAGCTCGTCCATGAAGACGAACGGCCCGTGCACCCGGTCGACGAGAAACGCATGCAGGGCCGCCGCGACCGCGGCGATGAGAAGCAGGGTCGCGCCGGCAAGGAGCCTCGGGTGCGCGTCGGCGGCGGCCTTGATGGCGTCGCGTCGGCTGCCGCTGGCGCCGCCAGCGGGGATTTCGTACGAATCGGTATCGCCGAGCGCGGTGACGACCTCTCCGTCCACCATTGGAGTGTGCCGCGCCTGGCGGAGGGACTCCTTCCCCCGTACGAGGGGTCGTCGCCGCTCGCTTGGCTGGCGAATCTGACCCCTGCGCCGCACAGACTCCGCGCGTGCATCGTCCCGGCAGCCGCCTACCCTGAAGAAATGTTCCGCTCGCTCCAAACCGTCTCGGTCGCCTACAAGGGGAGGTAGGGGTGGTGCCCGTGAACTTCGACCTCGTAGTGCCGACCCTCGGCCGGTCGGCCGAGCTCGCCCGCTTCCTCGACGCGCTCGAGGCGCAGTCGTACGGGAGCTTTCGGCTCATCGTCGTTGTGGATCAAGACGGCAAAGCAGAGCTCGAGCCGATTCTCGCTCAGTACCGGGACCGGATCGAGCTGCAGCTGGTGGAATCCGCCCGAGGGCTGAGCCGCGCGCGGAACGCCGGGTTGCGGCAAGTCGCCGGCGACGTCGTCTCCTTTCCTGACGACGACTGCTGGTATCCGCCGGATCTTCTCGAGCGCGTCGCGGACAGCCTCGAGCGGAACCCCGACTGGGACGGCGTTACGGGGCGAACGATCGACGGGTCGGCCCGTTCGTCGGTGATGCTGTGGCAGAAGCAACCTGGGCTGATCACGCGTGAGAACGTGTGGCGGACGGCAATCACGGTGACGATCTTTCTTCGCCAGGCGCTCGTCGAGCGGGTCGGCTTCTTCGACGAGACGCTCTCGCTCGGCTCTGGGACGCCATGGGGATCGGGCGACGAAACCGACTACGTGCTTCGTGCGCTTGCTTCAGGGTTCACCCTCGGCTACGACCCGAGCATCGTCGTCTATCACGAGGCGCCGAACCCGCCGTTCAGTCGCGCGGCCGCCGAGCGTGCCTACGGCTACGGCATGGGGAACAGCCGCGTCCTGCGCATGCACGGCTACCCGCGATGGTTCGCGGCATACCGCGTTCTCCAACTCGTCGCGGGCTCGACGTACTTCCTCGCCCGCGGCCGGGTGGCGCTCGCGCGCTTCTACTGGGCTATGGCGAGAGGCAGGGCAGTTGGATGGTTCAAGGCGAAGTGACGCCGGCGAGAGTCGCGGTCCTCGTCGCCTGCTTCAACGACGGTGCGACGATCCAGGAGACAATCGACTCGCTTCGCGCTGAGGCGGGCATCGAGATCGTGGTCGTCGACGACGGTTCGAACGATCCGGAGACGCTTTCTGCGCTCGAGCGGCTGGAGTGCGAGGGTGTACACGTCCTGCGCCAAGAGAACGCCGGTCCCTCCGCCGCGTGGATGACGGGCGTCGCAGCGACCAGCGCGCCGTACGTCATGCCTTTTTCTTCGGACGACATCCTCTTGCCGGGGGGAACGGCCGTTCTCGCAGATGCGCTGGATGCGAACCGCGATGCGTCGTTCGCCTGGGGCGACATGAAGACCTTTGGTCTCGCCACGGCATACCGGCCGATGGTGCCCGCACTCTGTCCCTGGCTCGTCACGTACATGCACTGCATCCCCGCGTACTCGCTGTTCCGGCGCGATGCGCTCATCGAAAGCGGCGGCTGGCAGGCGATTGCCGCATCGGAGGACTGGGATCTATGGATGCGTATGGCGGCGCAAGGACGAACGGGAGTGCATGTCCCGCAGCCCATCTATCTGTACCGGCGTGGTGCCGGCGGACGCTTCCGGCGACGCGGTCGCAGGTACGAGCCGTTCTATGACGAGTTGCGCAAGCGGAACGCCGAGCTCTTCGCCGCGCGTGCGAAGAACCGAAGCGTTTCGCCGGCTCCGGGGGTGCTGAAGATCCTCCAGCCTCTTGTCGACGTGCTCCCGCTTGTGCCGAGGCTCAAGAAGATGCAGCTCAGCGAGGCGTTGACGCTGCTGTTCTGGAGCGGAGGCCCGCGGCGCACGGCGCAGATCGTTCTCGAGGGCGTGCGTTTTCGATTACGGCTGCTCACCCGCAGGTGACTCTGCGGGCACGAAGCGCCAGCCTCCGTGAGCAGTAGCCTTTCGCCGTGACGGAGGCCGAGCTCGAGCGGATACGCAGTGCCTACCGAGCACGCGACGCCGACTCGGGAACGCCCTACCGCTGGGACAACCCTGGGTACGTCGCCCACGTACAGAGCGTCGAGCGCGCCGTGCTAGGCGCGCTAGGTCAGTCAAGGGTGTCGTTGGCGGGCGCGCGTGTTCTGGACGTCGGCTGTGGTAGCGGGTACTTCCTCCACCGCTTGCACGAATACGGCGCGGGTGAGTGCCACGGCATCGATCTAATGGAGAACAGGATCGCGGAGGGCAGGGTGCGCTATCCGACGCTCAAGCTGCGCGTAGGCAGTGCGACAGCGCTGCCCTATGCCGACGGGGAGTTCGATGTGGTGACTCAGTTCACGTGCCTCTCCTCGATTCTGGACGCCGAGGTACGGCTCGCGGTCGCACGCGAGATGCGGCGCGTCGCGGCTGGGGGTTGGGTGCTCTCCTTTGATATGCGCGGGCTCTGGCTGCGCCGACTTGCGCGCCCCCGTGCGAGCGCGGTCGACGCGACCAAGACCGTTGCACTCGACCGGTCCGAGCTGATCCGGCTTTTCGGCGATCCGGCCGTGCTTCGCCGCGAAACGCTGACCTTCGGACTCGCGGAGCTCACGGGGAGACGTCCACTCATCGGAATGGCGCTGGGCACCTTGCCTCTCTTGCGCAGCCATCTGGTGGGACTGTGGCGCGTGCCTCAAAGCGAGCGATAGATCTCGTCCCATGCGCCGCCAACGGCTTCGAACGAGAAGCGAGCGGCCGCGCGTGCGGCGATCTTCCTCCGGTCGAAGCTGGAGTAGCGGGCGAGCACGTCGCGGATCGCAGCGGCAAGAGTGTCGGAGTCGCCTGCAAGCGTGAGAGCGCCGTCGGCCCCTACCGCCTCGGGAATTCCACCGACATTGGTAGCCGCGACGGGCAAACCACAACAGAGCGCTTCGATTACTGCGAGCGGCATGTTCTCGCTGTGGCTTGCGAAGGCGAAGACGTGGGAGTCCCGAAGAGCGTCGGCGATCTCAGGCGCGGTGAGCGGACCGCGGAAGCGGACGCTCCCGGTGGCACCCAACTCCGCGGCGAGACTCTTGAGAGCCGGCGTCGAAGGCCCTTCGCCCACTAGGTCTAGCGTTAAGGCGGGCCGCTCCCCCAGCAACTTCGAGAACGCCGTAAGTAGGAGATCGAGCCCCTTCCGCTCGACGTGAAGCGCGACGTTGATCAGCCGCGTGGCAGTCGCCGGCGCCGGACCGGAAGCGGGGTGAAATGTGCCCACGTCAACCGTGTTGGGGACGATGCGGAAGCGTGGGTGGAGGCCGTAGCTCTCGATCGCCCGCTGCAGACGCTCGTTGACCGGACAGACGAGAGCGGCGCGCCGGAACGCAACTCGCGCCTGCCATAAGGCGCGGGAGCTGATCGCATGATCGGGCCACTCCGTCGAGTTCTCGCTGATGACGACTGGCCGCCGCAGGATCGCTCCCGCGAATACCGCCGGCCAACCCATCCAGTGGATGTGCGCGTGGATCACGTCAACCGGCGTTCCCTCGCGTGCGAGCTTCCGCGCAAGAGCCAGCACTGCCGGCAGGTGTGCCACCCGTCCGGTATGCGGCCAGTGGTCGAAACGCACGATCCTCAGCTTTCCGTCCCTGCTCTCCGGAAGCTCGAACAAGCCGCGCACTCCGCGACGCGGTCCGTCGTCGACCAGGACGACGACGTTGTGCCCGTACTCGGCGGCGGCCCGGGCATGGTCGCGAACGAACGGTCCGGCGAGCGGTTCCCGAGACGTCGGATACCACCCGGGCAGTACGAGGATCGTAAGTGGCTTCATCAGTTGCCGGCGCGGTGGCGTACCAGTCGGAGGAGATCGACGTAGTCGGCTACATCCTCGGTCCGTGGCACGAACGCTTCACGGAGCCCGACGGCGGTCGCACGCCGAAAGTACATGAGTAGGACGAGGCCGGTCAGGCCGTATGAGACCGAGGAAGCGATCGCGGCGCCCCAAGCGTGGAACGGTGGGATCAGGCCGAAGTAGAGCGCCAACGTGATCGGCACGGTGATTGCGCCCGCGTAGAGCGTGTAACGCGGATAGCCGCGGCCGACGATCCCTGAGCTCAGAATCTTGGCGACCCCCAGCATCAGCGTCCCCGGTAGGAGGATGAAGCCGAGCCAGGCCGTGTCGTGGAACTTCGGGCCGTAGAGAAGTGGAACGCCGACGAGCAGCAGCACGCTGATCAGCAGGCCTGCGGGCAGGGTCAGCAGGACGCCGTGGCGAATCGCCTTCGAGAGCCCCGCGTCCGACTCCTCGATGCTCGCGTCGCCTGCGAGCGTTGCCTCGTCGAGGCTTGCGACGCGTGGGAACAGCACCGTTTGCAGCCCCTGTGGCAACACCCACGCCGTTGCCGTCAACGTCAGGGCGACCGAATACACGCCGACATCGCTCGTCCCTGCAAACGCCCCGAGTATCAGGACGTCAAAGCGGTAGTTGATCTGTTGGAGCAGGTTGGCACCCCAGCTCTGCAGCCCGAAGCGAACCGCCCGGGCAAGCGAGCCGGGGGTGTCAGGAGTGGTCTCGCGTGTGACCTCGCGTGTAAGCAGAAATGCGCCGACGGACGCCGCAACGACCGCAGCAGTCGGTAGCCCGATGACGGCACCCGTGACCCCGAAGGGAATCGCCAGACCAGCACCGACAACGAGAAACGTGGCGGAGTGGGAGAGCTCCAGTCCGGCGAAGCCCTCGTAGCGCTCCCGTGCGAGCAGAATCGCGTCGGCGTACAGATAGGCGAGTACCGGCGGGACGCTGATGAGCGCCATGACCGCAAGGCTCGTGGAGATGCCGTCGAAGACTGAGTCGTGCAAGAGCGTGAAGATGCCGAGCCCGACGCCGAACGCCGCCAGTCCGAGTACGAGTGCCGCCGTGTAGCACGTGCGGAATGCCTGCCGGACGGACCAGCGGCGTCGGCTGACCTCGTAAACGATCCCGGCCGACAAGCTCAGTGAGAAGACGAGCTCGAGTAACCCGACCAGCGTGCCGAGCAGCGCGAAGCGACCGTTTGCCGATGGCCCGATCGTGCGCGCGAGGACGATGCTCAGGGTGGCGCCGGCAATCAGCGGGCCGCCTTGGACCAACACCGAGAAAGCGGCGCCTACCCCCAGGTGGCGTCGCGGCTCAGCCATGGGCGGCGTCCTCGAGCACCTGCGCCAGCTGCTTCGCGCCTGCCTGCCGTGAGTACCGCTCCAACACGCGGCGACGGACCTCCGACTGATCCGGCAGCCCGCTCTCCCGCCAGCGGTGCCAGAGCGTCAGAAGCGCCGCCTCGATCTCCGGCTCGTCGTGCGGGTCGGCAACGACGCCGGCGTGCCAGTCTCGAACGAGTCCCGCTGCGAGATTGTCGGGTCGCGTGAGGCAGAGGATGGGCCTTCCCGAGGCGAGGTACTCGAACAGCTTTCCTGAGGGAGCCAGGCTCGAACTCGGTCTGTAGAGAAGAAGCGCGCTTGCCGTACACATCTCTTCGACGGCACGGGAGTGCTCGACGTAGCCGGTCTGCTCGAAGCGGATCCCCTCTGGCGGTACAAAGTCGTCGCTCCAGATCGAACCGACGAAGCGGACCTCGACCTTTTCTCGTTCCATGTCTCCTTGTTCGACCAGTCGCGTAAGAACCCGCAGTGCCGCGCTCGGGTTAAACGCGTCATAGACCGTTCCGACGTTCGCGAGCACGAAGCGGTCCGTTGGCGGCTGCATCGATTTCTGGGGTAGGTCGGCGTCGTCGACACCGTTCGGGATCACGCTGCGTCGCGGATCGTCGGGACCTAGGCCCTCGAGCTGGAAGTAATCGGCGGCAACGACGACCCGACGAGCCGCCGCGGTGATCGCGCGCTCGGATCGGGCCGTCAGTCGCGCAAGGCTCGTTGGTGGCTCGCCGAGATTCGGGTTGAACGCCCATTCGTCGCGGAAGTCCGCCACCCACGGGATCCCAGTCCGCCGTGAGACCCACATCGCCACGAGGTGGGCTCCGAACGGCGCCGAGCTGGAGAAGATGACGTCCGGCTTGTCGTGCCGCGCCGCGCGCCAAGCTGCTAAAAACGCGAAGGGCGCCCAGCCCTTCCCTCCATCGGGCCAGGTCACCCAGGCGTGAAATCTCCGTAGGCGCAGGTGGTACAGGATCGCGCCGACCCAGCTTGCGAGCGGCAGTGCGCGCGTGCGGATGATGCGTGTTCCTCCGGGAACGTCCTTCATGAGCGACGGGTCGCGTGCCGGATAGTGGCGGGATCGACTCGTGACGACCGTTGCGTCCCACCCCAGAGGCTCGAGGTAGCGAATGAACTTGAGCGTCCGCTGCACGCCGGCGCCGCCGAGCGGGGGGAAGAAGTACGCAAGCACCAGCACTCGCCGCCGCGGCTCCATCGCAGGCGCAACCTAGCGGTGTCTCCGGCCGTGGCCAGATGACCGCCGCGTTCCATAAGCTCAGCTGCGATGGCTCACCAGCGCGACACGAGTTTCTGGGCGGGTCGCGGCGTCCTGGTGACCGGCGCCGGAGGCTTCATCGGCAGTCATCTGGTCGAGCACCTTGTGGCGCGCGGCGCACGCGTGCGCGGGTTCGTTCGTTACAACTCGCGCAGCGACCGCGGCTGGCTCGACCGGCTCGACCGGGCAATCGCCGACGAGGTGGACGTCTTCATCGGCGACTTCGTGAATCCCGAGGCAGTCGCGAACGCTCTCGCGAGCTGCGAGGTCATCCTGCACCTTGGCGCGCTCATCCCGATCCCGTACTCGTACCAACACCCGCGCGAGTTCGTGGAGACCAACGTTGTCGGGACGCTGAACGTGCTCGAGGCCGCGCGGCGGACCGACGTGGAGCGCATCGTGCACATCTCGACGAGCGAGGTCTACGGAAGCGCGCAGATGGTTCCGATCCCGGAGGAGCATCCGCTCCACCCGCAGTCGCCATACGCCGCGACCAAGGTGGGCGCCGACCAGCTCGCGCTGAGCTACGCACTCGCGTTTGACCTCCCCGTCGTCGTCGCTCGTCCCTTCAACACCTACGGCCCGCGGCAGTCCGCCCGCGCGGTCATCCCGACGATCGTCACGCAGGCGTTAACACGGGAACACGTGGAGCTCGGCTCGACTGAGCCGACCCGTGACTTCCTCTATGTCACCGACACGGCCGCCGGCATCGCTCGCTGTGCCGAGGTCGACGGGCTCGTCGGCGAGGTCTTCAACCTGGGAACCGGCCGCGAGATCTCGATCGGCGAGGTGGCGCAGCGCGTGCTCGAAGCCACAGGTAAGGAGTTGCCGCTGCTTCACGCTGAGCAACGTGTCCGGCCCACGGGCAGCGAGGTCGACCGGCTCTGTGCATCGGTGGAGAAGGCGCGGGAGCGCCTCGGGTGGGAGGCGTCGGTGAGCTTCGAAGAGGGGCTTCAGACCACGATCGATTGGATCTCGACGTCTCTCGAGATCTACAAGTCGACGATCTACAACGTCTGATGGCTGACGTCGTCGTGCTCGCCGGCGGAACCGGAACGCGGCTGCGGCCGTACACGACCGTACTGCCGAAGCCGTTGATGCCCGTTGGCGAGATGCCTGTGCTGGAGATCCTCCTGCGACGCCTAGCGGCAGCGGGCTTCGTGCGCATCAACCTCGCCGTCGGCTACCTCGCGGAGCTGATCGAGGCGTACTTCCGCGACGGCGAGCGCTTCGGAGTCGAGCTGGTCTACTGGCGCGAGACGCAGCCGCTCGGAACGGCCGGTCCGATCGCGGAGATGGATCTCACGGAAGACCGCGTGCTGGTGATGAACGGCGACCTTCTCACGACTCTCGACTTTGGGCCGTTTATGGACGGGCACGTCGCGAGCGGTGCCGCCGCGTCGCTGGCGGTGCGCTCGCGCGAGGTTCCGATCGACTTCGGTGTCGTGTACGTCGACGGCGTCGATGTCGCGTCGTTCGAGGAGAAGCCTGTCATCACGTACGACGTGAGCATGGGTGTCTACGTCTTCGAGCAGCGCGTTGTGGACTTGATTCCTCACGGGGTCAAGTACGACTTTCCGGATCTTCTTGGCGAGGTGCTCGAGCGCGGGTGGCCGGTTCACGCGCATCGCTCGACCGACTTCTGGCTCGATATTGGGCGCATGGACGACTACGAGCTCGCGCACGAGCGGTTCAACGAGCTGCGCAGCGAGCTCCTGCCGGAGCAGTGACGGACACGACGTGGCGCATCACGCTCGCTGACGTCGTGCTCGACGAGCGCGAGCGTGGCGCCGTCGACGAGGTGCTGCGCGACGGCTGGCTCAGCATGGGTCCGATTACAGAGCGCTTCGAAGCCGAGTTCTCGCAGTATCTGGGCGGCGGTCGGGCCGTCGCCGTTACGAACGGCACTGCGGCACTTCACCTCGCCGCAGTCGCGCTCGGAATCGGACCGGGGGACGAGGTGATCTGCCCGACGCTCACGTTCGTTGCCACCGCGGCGGCGATGCTGCAAACAGGTGCGGAGGTCCGGTTCGGGGACTCGACCTCGCTCGACGACTTCTCGATCGACCCGGCGGAGATCGACCGCCTCGTAACGGAGCGAACCAAGGCGGTCGTCGTCGTTCACTACGGCGGCTTTCCGGCTGACATGGACGCGATCCACGCGGCGGCCGCCAGGCACGGACTGCTGGTAATCGAAGACGCAGCGCACGCGCTCGGCTCGGAGCTCGAGGGCGAGCCGTGCGGGCGGCTGGGAGACGCCGGGTGCTTCAGCTTCTTCCCGAACAAGAACATGACCACGGGTGAGGGCGGAATGATCGTCTTTCGCGAAGAGGACGCGGGGGCGGCGGCGCGCCGCCTGCGCTCGCACGCCATGACGACGTTGACATGGGATCGTCACCGCGGGCACGCGACCGGCTACGACGTGGTCGACCTCGGCTTCAACTACAGGATCGACGAGATCCGCGCAGCGCTCGGCAGCGTGCAGATCTCGCGAATGGACGAGCTCAACGAGGTTCGCTCGAAGCTCGCGGACCGCTACCGGGAAAGGCTCGTGGGCAGTGCATTTGCCGTCCCGAGCTTTGGTCGGCGCGGTCGGTCGGCCCACCACCTCGAAGCGGTCGTCGCGACCTCGCCCGACGAGCGGGACCGCGCGCGAGAGCGACTCCGGCAATTGCGAATCCAGACGAGCGTCCACTACCCGGCTGTGCACCGGTTCAGCTACTACCGCGACCAGACTCTCGAGCTTCCACGCGCTGAGGCGATCGCAGACCGGGTTGTCACGCTGCCGCTCCACCCGAAGCTCACCGACGCCGATGTCGACGCCGTCTGCGACGCGCTTCTCGCGCGCGACTGATGCGCGTCGCACTCTGCGCCGACGGGCGCTCGCCTCACACCCAGCGCTGGGCGAACGCCGTCGCCGACCGAGGCCACGAGGTCGCCGTCGTTTGGGAAAGCCAAGACCTTGACGGCGCCGATCTCAGCCGTTACCACGACTCGATCTCTCATCACAGACACGTTCGCCCGACTCCGCGGCGGCGGCCGTGGATGCTGCCTCTCGCACCGGTCACGGCTTCTCGGCTCGCACGAGCACTGAGGCCCGACATCGTGCACGGCCTCTACCTCTCGGGTTACGGCTGGACGGCTCACGCACTGAGCATGCGTCCCCTCGTGCTCAGCGCGCTCGGCTCGGACGTGCTCGACCTCGACCGAAGGACTGCTCTTTCGTTTCCGCCCGGCGCAGCGACCGCTTACGGCGTCTGGCGCACCCGCAGGGCCGTCGCCGCGGCGGACGTCGTCTTTGCGGACTCCGCAGCGATCGCGGACGCCGTCGTCGGGCACGTCCCGGACACCAACACGCGAATCGTCCGGTTCGGCGTAGAGATCAGACCGGCAATGCCGTCGGCGCGCTCGGAATGGCGCAGGCGGTTGCGCGTGGACGAGAACGACTTCGTGGCTCTCAGCTCGCGCGTCATCCAAGCGAACTACAACATCGACACGATCATCCAAGCGTTCGCCGAGATCCACGAGCGGATTCCGGGATCGATACTGGTGTTGAAGGAGTATCCACCCTCCTCAGACGCGGATTACCGGAGGCGCTGCTTCGAGCTGATCGACGAGTTCGACATCGGCGGTGCAGTTCGAACGGTCGGGGAGCTCGAGCCCGAGGAGCTGCTCGAGCTTCATGCCGCGGCCGACGTCTATCTCTCAGTGCCGTCGCGCGATGGAACGGCGGTCTCGGTGCTCGAGGCGATGGCGGCCGGTGTCGCGGTCGTCGCGACCGACGCGCCCGGCATCGACCCGGAGATCCTTCGCGCCGACGACACGGCGCTGCTGGTGCCTCCGGGAGACTCGGCGGCGCTTGCGTCAGCGGTCGTCGCGCTGTGGCGCGACGGGGAGCTTCGCGCGCGGCTCGTCCGACGGGCAGCTGAGATCGTGCGGCTGCACGGCGACTTCGACCGTGAGCTGGACCGGGCCGTCGAGCTCTACGAAGAGTTGGTCGTGGAGTGCGAGCCCTAGTCGAACGCGGAGCGACGGGCGACCGGGCTATTCGCTGTATGCGGCCGACACCCTCTCGAGCGATCCCTGCAGCGAAAGCCGGCCTGCGTCCCTTTTGAAGGACGTGAGCGCCGACACTCGTAGCTCCGGTCCCGCCTTACTGACGCGAGCGACCGCCGCCGCGAGGTCGCCGGCGCTCGCGCTCAGCGCGATGAATCCGTTCTCGCCCTCCGCGACGAACTCGGTCGAAGCGTTGTCCTCGCCGCGGACAAGGACTACCGGCGTCCCCTTCGAGAGTGTCTCGACCACCACAAGGCCATAACCCTCACGCCGGGAGGGGAGGACGAGGCAGAGGGAACGCGCCAGTGCATCCTCGATCACCTCCTCGTCGACGAAACCGGGCGCCTCGACCACCTGCTCGAGCCCATGCTCGGAGATCGCAGCAAGCACCTTCGGTCGCTCGGGGCCGTCGCCGTAGATCGCGCCGCGCAGATCCGGAATCGTCTCCCGCGCCTTCGCGACTGCGTGGACGACGGCCACTGGATTCTTCTCCGGGATGTGTCGTCCCGCGAAGACGACGAGGGGCTCGGCGGGCTGCGGTGTCGCGGACGGTGTCCCTTCGAACTGCCCTTCGAGCACGGTGACCCCGCCGTGGACTCCCTCGGCAGCGAGCCGCTGCTCGACGAGCCGCGAGAAGCAGAAGGCGCGCTGCGGCACGCGTAGACAGAGCTGCTGCACCTGCCAGCCGAACCAGCCGCCGAGCGGGCCGAGGTACCCGCGCCAGTAGCCGCGCGTCCAGAGCTCGTGCCAGTCGACTACCACGCGGTACCGGACGAACGGCCGCACGAGTGCCGCGGCCAGCAGTGAGAAATACGGGAACGATGCTGTGTGGACGACGTCGTATTGGCGGCCGTGTCGGATGAGGTGCCGCAGCACGCCGAACCCGAACGCGAGCGCCGGAAGGATGCGACGACGGCCGTCCGCGTAGAGAGGCATCCGACCGGCGACCGCGATGACGCGCACGCCTGGGAGGTTGGGCTCCGCCCCGGCGTCCCAGTGGCGCATCGTCAGGTACGTGACCTCGTGTCCCTCCTGCGCGAGACGCAGCGCGACGTTGCGGTACCAGCGTTCGGCGCCGCCCACCGTCTGCGGGTAGAGGAGGTCGTAGACGAGACAGATTCGCATCCGGAGGAACCTATCCGGCGTGGGTCGTCCCGGCTCGGCGTTGGTCAAGGGGTCGGGAGGGCATGGTCTGGCCCCGGACCCCGAGGCGCCTAAGCGGCCAGCGATGGAGCGACCGAACCGGTGGCCGGTTCACCCGTGTCGGCCACAGACTTGGCCCGTCGCCGACGGAACGGTTGCTCGACGAAGCGGTACGAGACCCAGGCACACCCGAACGCCAGCGGCAGAGCGAGGAGCGGGCGGTTCAGACCAACAGCCCAGAGGATCGCGAAGTGCCAGAGGTAGAGGCTGTAGCTCAGCCGACCGAGCCAAACCAGGGGGCGAACTGAAAGTCCTCTCGCGACCTCAGTGTTCCCGACGGCCGCAGCCACGAGCAGCGCCGCCCCCAACTCGAAGACAGGCAGGCCGATCCGCCACGCACCGACGATCACCGGCGGAACAACTAAGGCGAGCCCGAGCTTCCCTGCCCATTCGCCTGCCGTGAAGCCCCCGCGGCGCAGGAATGCGAGCCCAGCTCCGAGCAGCAGTCCCTCCGAATGTGTGTCGGGCGCCCGGTACATCCGATGAAGGCTCGCTCCATCCAGGATCAACGCCATCCTGTAGGCGACGAGCCCGACCACCAGGGCGGCGATCCAGTAGACGGGACGCCTCGTGCGGGCGAGAACGAGGAGCAAGAGCGGCCAGACAAAGTAGAACTGCTCTTCCTCGGCGAGTGACCAGAGGTGGCCGAGTCCGGTGTTGTCGAACTTGTGGCTGACGACGAAGTAGATGTTCCCGACGTAGAGGCCGTACTCGGCCACCGTCGCGAGAGCATCGCGGCCGAGGATTGCGTTGTAGATCAGATAGGCGCAGAGCAGCGCCGCAAGCGCGGGCAACAGCCGGCGCGCTCTCCGCAGATAGAAGCTACGGAGACGGATTCGTCCGGTGGCTGCACGCTCCTCGAGCAGAAGCGTCGTGATCAGGAAGCCGGACAGGACAAAAAAGAGATCGACGCCGTAACCGCCACCCAAGGGGATCGATCCCCCGGTGTAGTGGAACGCGACGACGAGCGCGATAGCGATACCGCGCAAGCCATCGAGCGCCGGGACGTAGCCGAGCCGCGTCCGCACCGGACGATCGTCCTCGAAGGAGCCGGTCTTCGCTACGGACCTTCGTCCAGCTATCTCGGCTATGTGCTGGCCCGCGCTTCGGACTGAGCCTGCGACCCCGGCGACGCAATGCTGCCTATGGTGGCCGCTGCGATCAGTCAGCCACGCTCGACCGAGCCAGTGCGTCAGCCCTCCCGGCGTGTCCCGACCACGTTCTTGTTCGTCAAGCAAGGCGAAAGTCTGCGCCGGGTGATTCTGCTCCGCTGCATGAGACCGACGGACCCGAGCATCTCTTGCAGCATCTCGGTCGAAGCCATCCGAAAGGGGGTTGAAAATGTAGGAGACGTCGCCGAGATTGCGAACTGTAGGAAGTCTCAAGGGAGCTGATTGATGGACATCGCAGGCGCCAAGGCGCTGAAAGAGAGACTCGGTGGGAAGGCCGTGGAGGAAGACGCTCCGCCTGCCCGCGCTGACGTCCACGAGGACGCTCCGCCCGTGTACCACTGGACGGGGGTCAGCCAGCCCGCCCCGGAGCCTGACCGCGACGAAGTTTCCGCCGATCGCGGCGTCTCGAAGTTTCTCCGGCTCGGCCTGAGCTTCCGCTAGCCGTGTCGCTCGCCCGGGTGCGCAACGCCGCGGGCGCTGTCGTCTGCGAGCGCTGCGAGATCCCGAAGAGCTCGTTCGGGCGAATGCGCGGGCTGCTCGGCCGCAGTAGCCTCGAGGCCGGCTCCGGGATGCTCATCGACGCTGCTCCGTCGGTGCTCACGTTCTTCATGCGCTTTCCGATCGACGTCGTCTTCCTCGATCGCGACTGCACGGTCGTCCGCGTCGTGCACGCGCTCAAGCCCTGGCGCGTCGCGGGGGCCAGACGGGCGGTCGCGGCGCTCGAATTGCCGGCCGGGACGGCGGCCGAAGCACGCCTCGAGGAGGGCGACGTGCTCGTTCTCGAGGAGCCCGAAGCCGCCGGCAGTGACTGAAAATCGTTCAATTCCTGAACGGGAGGATTCTGGGGTGACGGTGTGGAATACCTGTGCAGCACGCTGATCGGGTGTTCAACCGACCTGGCCCGACAACGGGTTCAGCACCCCCTCGACCTCGCAAGTGGCTTAGTAGAGCGCTGGGATGAGGCAGCGCTTTTTCCCGCTTGTCAACGCGGAACCGCTCTGATCAGCCCGAAAAGCGCCGTTCAGGAAGCTGATCGACGATTGGGCCATAGGTCCCATTGTTGAACACGGCGATTGAACGCAGAATGGAACTGTGGAAAGTGTGGACGCTGGCGAGTCTCGGGTCGCGCCTTCGGGCGCGACGCTCGCTTCTGAGCTGATCGTCCGTGCGGCGGCGATCGGCGCCGGAAAGCCTCGAGCCTCGAGCACGGCGCTCCTTCCACGCGACCTGCGTGCCGCGCTTAGTGCCTCGGAGGTGCGGGCGCGGCGCCTGGCCGACGGTTGGGGCCAGGGCGCGGCTCTCGACTTCCTCGGTGACGCGATCGTCGCCGTCGCCCTGGAGCACTCGTTCGAGCCTGGCGAGGCCCGGACGGCGATCACAGCTGCGGCCGACGAGCTCGGCCTGCCGGCCGAGGCTGCGGCCTTCGCCGTCTTCCGCCGTGCGCTGGGCGGCAAGGAGTTCGCCCAGCTCCCGCCGATCGTCGCCGCCGAGCTCGCGCTCACCCTGCTCGTCGAGCTCGCGCCTGCGGCCGCCAGCTCGCTCTGGATCGTCGACGCCACCGGCGCCACGACCTGTCTCGTCGGTCACGGCAAGGCGCCGTGCAGCCGCCGCCTCCGCGAGGTTGCGCGCGCAGCCCTCGACGGCGTGATCGCCGGCTCGGCTCAGGTTCATGCCCGGGTCGTCGAGCGGTGGGATCGGCCTCACGCCGCCCTCGTCGCACGCGGACGCGGCGCGGAGTCGGCGAACCTCGACGAGTTCCTCGCTGAGGCCGCGACCGCCATCGCCCCGCTGCTCGAGCGCGCGTCGCTCTTCGACCGGAGGATGCAGCGCGAGCACGATCTCGCCGCTGCCGGCGAGCGGCGTCTCATGCGCCTCGGCTACGACTTGCACGACGGGCCGCTGCAGGAGATCGTCGCCCTCGCCGAGGAGCTGCGGACCGCAGCGACCCAGATCTCGTCCGTCGTCCCCACCGACTACAAGCAGCGCGTGAACGGGCGCTTCAACGACGTCCATGCCCGGCTCGGCGCGCTCGACGAAAGCCTGCGCGAGTTCGCGCACTCCATCCGCTCGACGACGGCCGTCGCCCGCCCCGTAGCGGACGCGGTGCAGTGCGAGCTTCGCTCTCTCGAGAACGCGACTGACATCGAGACTCGGCTGGAGGTCGACGGAGAGCTGAGCGATCTCAGCGACTCGCAGAAGATCGTGCTCTTCCGGGTCGTCCAGGAGGCGCTCTCGAACGTGCGCAAGCACAGCGACGCGGCCAGCGTCTCGGTCGTCTTGCGCAGCAAGCGCACCTTCGTCGAGGTGTCCGTGACGGACAACGGTCGCGGCTTCGATCCGCGCGAGCTCGGCACCGACCGGCTCGGGCTTTCGGGCATCTCCGAGCGCGTTCGGCTGCTCGGTGGCGCCGTCGAGATCGAGACGAGCCCCGGCGTCGGGACGACCGTTCTGGCGACGTTGCCGCAATGGCGACCGTCGTCCCCCGCGAGCGCTACTGTCTACGCCGCCACTTCGTGAGCCGTCGGATCCTCATTCTTGCCCTGGTCTTCGCCTGCGCCGGAATCGCGGCGGCGGTGGCCGCGACGCGGGCCAGCGCGGGGTCGTCCGCGCCGACCAAGGTCGAGACGGTCTTCCCGGCGGCGGGGTCGCTGCTCGTCCATTCCGTCGGTGTCCGCGCGGCTCCGAATCCGCAGTCGAAGGTGATCAAGGTCATGCACGAGTTCCGGGCCGACTTCCGGCCGCAGGAGATGTTCGCGATCGGCGAGCAGACCGGCGCGGACGGCAACGCCTGGTACCACGTCAGCATCCCGATGCGCCCGAACGGCATGTACGGCTGGGTACCCGCCGGCACGGTGTCGCTCGCGCCGACGAAGGGCCAGATCAAGATCAGCCTCAACCGGCGGACGATCGATCTCTACTGGAAGGGCAAGCATGTCTGGCACGGGAAGGTCGCCATCGGGGCTCCCGGCAGGGAGACACCGCTCGGCAAGTATTTCGTCGCGGCCCGCTTCGTCCCGTACCACGATCCCTTCCTCGGCGTCTTCGCCGTCGAGACGAGCGCCTACTCGAAGCTGACCGAGTGGCCCGGAGGCGGCGTCGTCGGGATCCACGGCACGAGCCTGCCTCAGCTTCTCGGCCAGGCCGTCTCGCACGGCTGCGTGCGCGTCGCGAACGTGACGGCGGCCAAGCTCAAGCGCTACGCGCCGCTCGGCACGCCCATCTCGATCACGAAATAGTCGAGCGAACCGGCGAAGACCGGGAACTCGCACCGCTCGTGCGGACCCGCACCGGTTAGATGAGCGAGGCTCCCGACCGGGTCTTGTGGCGCCGGGCGCACGACGGGGACGGTGAAGCGTTCGGGCTCCTGTTCGAGCGTCACGGCGGTCGGATCTACAACTACTGCTTCCGGCGCACGGCCGACTGGGCGCTCGCGGAGGACTTGACCTCGGCCACGTTTCTCCTCGCCTGGCGCGGTCTCCGCCGCGCGTCGTTGCAGGAGGAGAGCGCGCTACCACTGCTCTACGGGATCGCGACGAACGTGTTGCGGAATCAACGGCGCTCGCTGAAGCGCGGCCGCCAGGCGTTTGGTCGCCTCCCGCTCCCACGAGTCGAGGATCCCGACTTCGCCGAGGACGCAGCGGCACGGGTCGACGACCAAGCTGCGATGCGAGAGCTACTCATGCTGTTCTCGCGTTTGCCGCGGCGTCAGCAGGACGTGGTTTCCCTCTGTGACTGGAGCGGCCTGTCGTACGAGGACGCTGCAGCTGCGCTCGGCATCCCGATCGGGACGGTTCGGTCGCGGCTTGCGCGAGGCCGCAGGCGGCTGCGGGAACTCACGAGGGCGAGCGGACCCGAAGACGACAACAACGTCAACAGGCTTTCGATCGAGGTGAACGACCAATGAACGTCAATCTGACTCCACCCTCTGAGCGCGAGTTCCCGGCGGCACGGCTCGAGCAGCGAAGGCAGCAGCTCGTGTCCCGGATCGAGGCAGAACAGCACGAACAGCCGCGGCCCCTCTACCGCCGTCGCGCGCCGGTCGCGGGTGTAGCCCTCACGGCCGCCGCTGTCGCGGCGATCACGCTCACGGTGCTTCTTCCTGCCGGCTCGAGCGACACTCTGAGCTCGGCCGGGCGCTATATCCACACTCTCCCGCTTGCAAAGAGAAGCGAGGGAGGACGCCAGCTCGCCACGCTCGTGCTGCTCCGGGCGGCCCGGACTGCCGCTAACCAAGCACCCGCCACGCCGGGCCCGGGGCAGTTCAGCTACACGAAGAGCGAGACCTTCTACGAGATCGTGCAGGAAAGCCCGAAAGGCCCTGCCGCGATTGCCTTCCAGCCGTCCACGCGCGAGATCTGGATCGCCCCCGACGGCAGCGGCCGCATCCGCGAGGACGAAGGGCACCTCGTGTTTGCGACCCACGCTGACGCTGCCTACTTCTACCACGCGTACAGAAACCAGATGAACCTGCTCAAGGCACACACCGGCGACGACCACGAGGGGCCGGGAGGGCTCGGCTACACCGACCTGAGCAACGTCCCGACCGATCCGGCGAAGCTCAAGCAGCTGATCGAAAGCAGGAAAAGCAGAGTCGCGAGCGGACCGCCCGGTGACGCCGAGACGTTCACGCTCATCGGCGACATGCTCCGCGAGACCAGCGCGCCGCCGGCCGTGCGCTCAGCGCTCTACACGATCGTCTCGCAGTTGCCCGGCGTCCAGTTGATCGGCCAAACCCACGATCAGCTCGGCCGCCCCGGCATCGGCGTCGCCTATGTCTCCAGAGGGCTGCGCGACGAGCTGATCTTCGACCCGCAAACCTCGGCCCTGCTCGGCGAGCAGCAAAGCGTCGTCGAGACGTCCAGAGACAATCCGTTCCCGCCCGGAAGCGTGATCGGCTGGGCGGCTTATCTCGCCTCCGGCGTCGTCAACTCCACCTCCGACACCACGTCGGCGATGCCGTAGACGCTAGGAGGTGAGCGAGAGGAACTGGAAGGCCGGCTGGCCCTCCGCCGCGAGGAACGCTGCGGCACCCGGCGAGCGGCGGACCTTGGTCGTCGCGCTCTTGATCGGGAAGGCGGTCGTCAAGGGGTGCCAGCCGCCGCCCGCGGTGTGCGCGATCGAGACCTTGCGGAAGCGATAGAGGAAGGTGTTGCACATCCCGCCGGAGCCGCCGTCCCAGCTCTCGGCCGTCGCGATCGGGCTCCAGCGGTTGTGGCTGTCGGGCAGGTGGATCGCGGGCGACACCGGCCTGTGGTTCAGCCACACGCGCCAGTAGTCGGGCTGGTTGTGCATCTCGAGCACGGTCACCTTGGCCACCGTTCCGACCGGGAGATTGGCGGCGACCTGGTGGTACGTCGGATAGCGGCCCGGGAGCGCGACCTCGTAATAGATGTCGCTGCCGTCGATGCCCGGGAATCCGCTCAGGCCGATCTGGAGCCACTCGTTCGAGCCGCCGGGGCCCTGGCCGGGGCCGCCGACGCCGACCCAGCCGGCGACGTGGCCGTTGAAGACGTCGAAAGCGTCGAGGGGCGAGATCGTGGCGGAGATCCCGAAGGCGTTGCTGGGCGATGCGAGGCCGGCATACGAGTAGCCGGTGCTGTTGCCGCAAGCGAGTGCGCGTGCCGCGCCGCCGCCAAGGGCGACGGTGGCGACTGTTGCGGTGAGGAGGAGGAGGCGGAGAGGCTTCGTCATCTGGAGGGAAATGAGCCGCGAGTCCGTGCAGCGAAGAAATCGGCCGCGTGGCCGAGGATTCACTCCCTCGTTCGAGTGAGTGCGTCGCTCCGCCTAGGCGAATGTCCCGCTCCGACTAGCCGAACGATCTGCCTGCCGCGATCTGCTCAGTGGCACGACTGTCCCGTACATGGCGAGATCCGGGCTTCGGTTCGTAGCCAGGCCACCGGCGTCCTCACGTCGCCGGTGATCAGGTGAGCAATTCGCCGGAGGAGGTGCGGAAGAGCCGCACCCCGCCCGAGATCACGATGCCCGGATCCGGGGCGTCAGCGGTCGTCGATCGGGCTCTCGACGAGCCCGTTCTGGTACGCGAGGCGTGCGGCCTCGGTGCGATTCGAGACGCCGAGCTTGCGATAGATGTTCGTGAGATGGAACTTGACCGTCTGTTCCGCCACCCACAGCTCCTTGCCGATCGCCTCGTTCGAGAGGCCCCGGGCGAGGGCCGCGAGGATCGCGGTCTCGCGCTCGGTGAGACCGGCGGCGCGCGCAGCGCTCTCGCCGGGATCCGGCAGGCCGATCGCGCTGTAGACAGTGCCCTCGACCGCCTGGCGGAGCGCCGAGGGCAGGTCGATCGGGTTGATGCTCTTGACGATGAAGGCACTCGCGCCGCGCTTGAGGACGGTCTGGATCACGTTCTCGTCCGTCGAGACGGAGAGGACGACGACCTTCACCTCCGGGTGCTGCTTGCGGATTCGGCTCAGGCAGGCAAGCCCGTCGGCCCCCGGCATGCGCAGGTCGAGCAGGACAACGTCGGGATTCGTACGCCCGACCATGGGAAGCACCTGCGAGCCGGAGTTGCACTCGCCGACGACCTCGAAGTCCGGCGCGTCGTCGAGGGCCCGCTTCACTCCTTCGACGATCAGCCGGTGATCGTCCGCAATCAGAACTCGCATGGGAGCATCGTAGTCGGAAGACCAGTCGACTCTGGGGTAGCCGGGCCGTGAGCGCGACTGCCCCGGTACGGCGCACCCACGTGCTGATCGCGGCGGAGCGGCTGCCGACCCGCGTCGGGCTGCGCCTCGCGCTCGAGCCGGAGGCACGCTGCACGGAGGCCGCCGACGCGGACTCGGCGGTGGACGCGGCGATTCGGGACCGGCCGGATGTCTGCCTCCTCGGGCTCGACGCGTCGGGCCAGGGGCTGCGTGCCGCGAACGAGATCGCCTCGCGGGTTCCGACTGCCGCGGTGATCCTCCTCACCAATCGGCTGGACGAGGAAGAGTTCATGGCCGCGATGCGCGCCGGCGCGAGCGGCTACCTCACGAACGGCATCGACCCCGCGCGCCTGACGCACGTCGTTGAGGGTGCGTTGCGGGGCGAGCCGGCTGTGCCGCGAAGGTTCGTCTCGCGGCTCCTCGACGAGCTGAGGACGCGCGAGCGCAGGCGCTCGGTCGTCCTCGAGGGGAGAGGCCGCGTCGTGCTCACTGCGCGCGAGTGGGACGTCGTCGAGCTGCTGCTTCGCTCGGCGACCACAGCGGAGATCGCAGCCGAGCTCGGCGTCGCATCGGTCACAGTCCGCCGCCATCTCGGCTCCGTCGAGCAAAAGCTCGGTGTCACCACCCGGGCAGAAGTCGTTGAGCTGCTCTCAGAGGCAGCAGCGATCTCCCCGGCGTAGCCGCCTTACGCCGCCGGCAGGGTGAAGGAGATGCAGGCGCCGCCCTGAGGGCGGTTCTCCGCCCAGATCTTCCCGCCGTGGGCTTCGACGAGGCCGCGCGCGATCGCCAGCCCGAGGCCCGCGCCGCTGCCGCTACGCGCGCGATCGGCACGCCAGAACCGCTCGAACATCCGTGCCGGCGCCTCCGCCGTCAGCCCTTCGCCGCTGTCCTCGACGCGCAGGAGGAGATCGGAAGCACGCCGCTCGACCCGTATCGCGACCGAGCCGTCGGACGGGGTGTGGTGGAGCGCATTCGTCACGAGGTTGAAGAGGACGCGCTCGAACTTGTCCGGCGCGAGCTCGGCCTCCACCTGCTCATCTACGTCGGCGCTCAGCGCGACTCCGCGCGCCTCTGCCTCGGGCCGAAGCATCCGCAGCGTCGAGGCGACGAGCGGTGCGACGGGCATCCTGCGCAGCTCGAGCGTGAGCGCCCCCGCGTCGATTCGCGCCAGCTCGAACAGGTCGTCGACGAGCGCCGAGAGCGTCTGCACCTGGTCGCGCAGCGTCGGGAGGTAGTCCTCGGCCGAGGCGAGGCCGTCTTCGATCGCCTCGAGCATCGCCTGGAGCGACGCGATCGGGGCGCGGAGGTCGTGACTAGCCCACGCGACGAGCTCGCGCCGCGCGTCGAAGAGCTGCTCGAGGCCCTCGGCCATCGCGTTGAACGAATCCGCGAGCTCCGAGATCTCCCGACCGCCACCGGCGGGAGCCCGCGCGGACAGATCGCCCGCGGCGAGCGAGTGGGACGCTGCGCCGACCCGGCGGAGCGATGCCGTGATCGAGCGTGCGAGCACGAGCGCCGCGACGACGGCCGCGGTCGCCGACCCGGCCGCGACGGCAAGGATCTTCACGTCGGCGCCCATGTGGAACATGACCCAGCCCGACAGCAACACCGCCGCAAGCGGGACGCAGACGGCGATCAGCGCGAGCCCGGCGAGCTGGACGCCGACGGTCGGAGCCCGCTTCAGGAGGTAGGCGAGGACGAGCCCCGAGACGAGGCTGCCGGCGGCGACGACGAGGGCGAGCTGGATCATGAGTCGTTCATGGATCGAGGCGGTAGCCGACTCCCCACACGGTGTGCAGATGGACGGGCCGGCTTGAGTCGGCTTCGATCTTCTCCCGCAGCCGCCGCACATGGACCGTCAACGTCCCCGTGTCGACTGCCGCCTCGTAACCCCAGACGCGGGCCATCAGCTGGTCGCGGGAGAAGACGTGGCGGGGATGCGAGGCGAGGAACCAGAGGAGCTCGAACTCCTTTGCCGTGAGCTGGACGGCGGAGCCTCCACGGCGCGCCTCGCGACTGTCGCCGTCGAGCTCGATCTCGCCGAAGGCGATCGTCTCGCGCTCGGGCGAGGCGCCGTCGCTGCGACGGAGGACGGAGCGCACGCGCGCGGCGAGCTCGCGCGGCGAGAACGGCTTCGTCACATAGTCGTCGGCTCCGAGCTCGAGGCCCACGATGCGGTCGGCCTCCTCGCCGCGAGCGGTGAGCAGGATCACGGGCAGGCTCGACCGGCCGCGGATCCAGCGGCAGAGCGAGAGCCCGTCCGTCCCCGGCAGCATCACGTCGAGCACGACGAGGCTCGGCTCGCGCTCCTCGATGAGCGCCCGGGCCACTTCTCCGTCCGACGCCGTCAGCGTCCGGAAGCCGTCGCGCTCGAGATAACGGACGACGACGTCGCGGACGATCGGCTCGTCATCGACGACGAGAACGGTCTGCATCGGCAGCATCCGCAAATTGTGGCTTCCACGGTTCGTGATGTCGCGTCCGCGGCCAGTCGACCTGAACGTCTTCCGGCTCCCATTTCGGGTGGTGGCGCACGGCCCATTCGACGCGGACGTCGCCGAGCGTCATTCCGCGCAACGCGTGGCGCGTGGCCGGGTGGATCAGCGCGAGGTAGAGGTGACCGACGAGAAGCACGAGGGAGACGTACATCAGGCCGTCGTGGAGGATCACGGTGCTCGCGAAGCGGAAACGCGTGTCCTGCTCCCCGAACCAGAGCAGGAGACCGGACACGCCGAAGAGGATGGTGAATCCCGCGGTGAGGATGGCGTTCACCTTCTGGCCGGCGTTGAACCTCCCCTGCGGGGTCTTGCGCCCGCGCAGCCACAGCAGGTCGTCGCGGTCGAAGTTGTCGAGCTCGCGCGCCGTGGCGAGCAGGCGGCGCAGGCCGAGAACGACGACGGCGGCGAGGGCGCCGAGCCAGCCGACTCCTCCCCAGAAGTGGATGCCCTGGATCGTCTGGCGGCGCGACACGAGCATCGAGAGGCTCGGCAGGTAGAGGATCAGACCCGTGACGAGCAGAAAGAAGAAGCCCGCCGCGTTGACCCAGTGCAGCAGCCGCTCCGCCGGCGAGAACCGCTTGACGTAACCCGCCTTCACGAGCTGTACCCGTTCGAGCGGCCGACCCAGGCGTCGCGGTCGTAGCCGAGGTTCTCCCAGTACCCGTCGATCGCCTGCGTGACGACGTTGATCTCCTGTAGCCACTTGACGTTCTTGTAGCCGTACATCTCGGGTATCACGAGCCGCACCGGGGCGCCGTGCTCACGGGCGAGCGGCTTGCCGTCCATCTCGTAGGCGAGCATCACGTCGTGGAGGGAGGCCTGGCCGAGCGTCACGTAGTCGATGTACGGCACCTCCATCGAGACGAACTCGAGGGCGTGCCCCGTGCCCTGTGGCTTTGCGGCCGCGAGGACATCGTGGATCCGGACGCCGCCCCAGTGGACGTTCTTCACCGTCCAGCCGGTGACGCAGTGGAACGTCGAGACCTGGTCGACCCGTGGCAGAGCGCGCAACTCGTCGTAGGTGAGCGACAGCGGCTGGTCGACGAAGCCGCCGATCTTCAGCCGCCATGTGGCGCGGTCGAAGGTCGGCATGTTCCCGGAGATCGTGTAGATGCGCCAGCCGCTGGAAGGGATGATCGGCGCGATCGCCTCTGCGACAGGAGAGACGACGCCGGCGACGTGATCCCACGCAGCCTTGCCCCAGTAGAGCGAGGAGACGCCACCCAAGACGGTGGCGAGGAACAGCCTCCGCCCGTAGCGGCGAGGCTCCTCTTCAGGGGCGACCGGCTCGTCCATCTACATGTGTGCCATGCCGGCGAAAAGCCTTCCGCGCAGCTCGCCCGGATGGCCCTTCGTCGCTACCCAGACCCAGTAGCGGCCGGGCTTCGACTCGATCAGGGCGAGGGATTTCTTCGCGACCATCGCGCAGCCCTTTGCACGGTACATGTGACCCAGGCGGGCGACAATCATCCCGTGCGCGTCGCGGACGGTTGCGGCGAGCGGGTGCATCAGCTGGATGTCGAACTTCCAGCAAAGCTGGTGCTGCGTCGCGTGCGCCTGGAGGTTGACGATTCCGTGCTCGCCCATGCCCGACAGCCGCGCGCCGAGCGTGGGGTGCATCATCCCGGCGGTCGCGACCGGGACCGCGACGAGCGCGGCTGTGGCGACGATCACGGCCGCCCATCTCTTCGAGCGCATCAGTACTCCTTTCGACGCGAGGAACCAGATGGTTTGAAGGATCCGCGGCGCGGATTGCCAGCGCGTTAGCGAACGCTTACGGGTCCCTTAAATCGGCGCCTGAGAACGGGTCGGCGGCTTCTGCGCGGGAACGCGCGGCCAACACCCGATCGAAGGAGGATCGAATGAAAGGCAAAGGCCTCTGCGCTCTGGCCGCGTCCATTGGCGCCGGCTTCCTCGCAGTCCACGCCGCTGCGGCGGCGCCGCGCTCGGTGGTCTGGGTGCAGACCAACGAACCGACCGGAAATCACGTCGTCGTCTATGACCGAGGGGTCGACGGGCGTCTGACGCGGGCCGGCAGCTATCCGACCGGCGGGCTGGGTGGCGTCGCCGCACCGGGCACCGAGTCGGACCACCTTGCCTCGCAGGGATCGCTCGTCTACGACCCGGCGAGCGGGCTCCTGTTCGCGGTGAACGCCGGTAGCAACTCCGTCTCGGCGTTCAGTGTGCACGGCGACCGGCTCCACCTCGAATCGGTCGTCCCATCGGGCGGTCAGTTCCCGGCGAGCATCGCCGTGCACGGCAGGGTGCTGTACGTCCTCAACTCCGGCGGCGCCGGCACGCTGCAGGGATTCCGGATCGCCGGCGATCACCCCGTGCAGATCCCCGGGTCCACCCGATCTCTGGGGCTCGCAAATTCCGATCCGCCGTTCTTCCTGACCTCGCCCGGCCAGGTCGGCTTCACGCCGACCGGGCAGCAGCTGGTCGTGACGACGAAAGCGAGCGAGAGCACGATCGACGTGTTCGAGGTCGACCCGAACGGCCGGCTCTCGGCCACGCCGGTGACGAACGTCTCGGCGACGCCGGTCCCGTTCGCCTTCACCTTCACGCCCACCGGACGGCTCGCTGTCGGCGAGGCCGGCGCCAGCGCGCTCACGACGTACGCCGTCCAGCCGGCTGGAACGCTGACCGGCGCAAAGTCCGAGCCGGACGGTCAGGTCGCGCTCTGCTGGATCACTCGCGTCGGTCCGTACTACTACGTCTCCAACACCGGCAGCAACACGCTGAGCGGATACACGGTCGCGCCGGACGGCCAGCCGAGCCTCGTCGGCGCGACGGGCGTCGTGGCCACGACCGAGCCCGGCCCGATCGACTCAACCTCACCCTCCGGGACGACGTTCCTCTATGCCGAGACGGGCAGCGGAACCGTCGACGAGTTCACGGTCGGTGCCGACGGCGCCCTCACACAGCTCGGGGTAGTCGGCGGCCTGCCGGTCGGAATCGAAGGGATTGCATCGAGCTAGCTCCGAGTCCGGGGCCCGCCGCGCGGCGGGCCCCGATGACCCTGGTCAACCCGAGCGAGGAAGGCGCGGACCGTGGCCAGGTAGAGCTCCGTCTCCTCGACCGGTGCCATGTGCGCGCTCTCCTCGAAAACGACGAGCTCGGAATCGGGCAGGCCCTGCGCGATCGTCTCCGCCTGCCGCGGCGTCGCCTCGTCGTAACGGCCGCACAGCACGAGCGCCGGAACGCGGATCTCGCCGAGCCGCGGCGTCGCGTCCCAGCCGGCGAGGACTCCAGTCGGATGAGCCTCGCTCGGTCCCCACATCGTGTTGTAGACCTCGAGGTTGGTCGAGCGGATCGCCTCCTCGACGATCGGCGGCCACGGGTCGAGCCGGCAGAGGTGCCGGTGGAGGAACTCGAAGATCGCGGTCTCGTACTCGGGGTCGTCCGTGGTGCCCGCGGCCTCGTGTGCGTCGAGCGGTTCCCGGATCTCGGCAGGCAGCGCGGCGCGCAGGCGAAGCGACTCCTCCCGCCAGAGCGCGGCACTCGAGAGCGTCGACGAGAGGACGAGGCTCGCGAGTCCGTCGGGCTGCGTCAGCGCGTACTCCTGCGCGAGCATGCCGCCCCACGAATGCCCGAGCAGGTGCACGCGGTCGAGGCCGAGCGCGTCGCGGACGTTCGCGAGCTCGGCGAGGAAAAGCTCTACGGTCCAGAGCGACGGATCGGACGGCTTTGACGAGTTGCCCGACCCGAGCTGGTCGTAGAGGATTACGCGCCGTTCGTCTCCGAGCTGCTCGAGCGGGGTGAGGCCGAGGTGCGTCGAGCCGGGGCCGCCGTGCAGGCAGAGGAGCGGCACGCCCGGCCCGTCGCCGACCGAGCGGAACCACGTCTCGTGGCCGCGGAACGCGATCCGCCCTTCTTCGACGCGCACGCTACTCGGGCGTGACGTAGGCGGCGGTGAGCCCGCCGTCGACGACGAAGGTCGCCGCGTTCACGTAGCTCGACTCGTCGCTCGCGAGGAACAGCGCGGCGTTGACGATCTCGCGCGGCTTCGCCATCCGGCCCATCGGTAGGTGGACGAGCCGCCGCTCGGCCGCGCCGGGTGTCTCGCCCCAGATCCTCAGCAGCAGCGGCGTCTCGACCGGGCCTGGACAGAGCGCGTTCACACGCACTCCCTGGCGCGCGAACTGCACGCCGAGCTCCTTGCTCAGCGAGAGCACAGCGCCCTTCGACGCCGTGTACGAGATCTGCGAGGTGGCCGCGCCGACGAGCGCGACGAACGAGGCGACGTTGATCACCGAGCCGCCGCCGCGCTCGAGCAGGTGCGGGATCCCGTGCTTGCAGCAGAGGTAGACGCCACGCGTGTTCACGGCCTGGACGCGCTCCCAGGCCTCGAGGCCCGTGTCGAGGATCGAGTCGTCGTCGGCGGGGGAGATCCCGGCGTTGTTGTAGAGGACATCGATGCCGCCGAACCGCTCGGCAGCCGCGGCGTACATCGCCTCGACCGAAGCCTCGTCGGCGACGTCCACCTGCACCGCCAGGCCGCCGACCTCGCCTGCGACCTTCTCCGCTGCCGCGCCGTCGACGTCGGCGACCGCGATGTGCGCGCCTTCCTCGGCGAAGCGGATCGCCGCGTCGGCGCCCATCCCGCCGCCTGCTCCCGTGATCACGCAGACCTTGCCCTCCAGACGTCCGGCCATCAGGGCCACCTAGCCCTCCGTCGCGTAGTAGACGTTCTTGACCTCGCTGTAGCCGGCGAGGCCGTGCATCCCGAGCTCGCGGCCGAAGCCGCTCCGCTTGAAGCCTCCGAACGGGGTCGAGGCGCGCACCGAAGAGTTCGAGTTGATCGAGAGCACGCCCGTCTCGATTGCGCGGGCGACGCGCAGCGCGCGGCCGCCGTTCTCCGTCCAGATCGAGCCCGAGAGACCGTAGTCGGAGTCGTTCGCCAGCCGGATCGCCTCGTCCTCCCCGGCAAACGGGATCAGCGCAGCGACCGGGCCGAAGACCTCATCACGCGCGATCCTGTCTTCGGGCCTCGCCTCGACGAGCGTGGCCGGATACCAGAAGCCTTTGCCGTCGGGCGCATCGCCGCGGAAGAGCGGGTCGCCGTCGACGAAGCTCGCAACCGTCTCGCGGTGTGATGCGGAGACGAGCGGCCCCATCTCGGTCGCGTCGTCCTCGGGATCGCCGACCTTCACGCCGCGCGTCGCCTCGACGAGCAGCTCCGCGAACCGGTCGTAGGCGCTCGCCTCGACGAGGATCCGCGAGCGCGCGCAGCAATCCTGGCCCGCGTTGTCGAAGACGGCGTACGGCGCGGCGGCGGCAGCCTTCTCGAGGTCGGCGTCGGCGAAGACGACATTCGCCGACTTGCCGCCGAGCTCGAGCGTGACCCGCTTGATTGTGCCGGCGGCACCGCGCATCACCTCCTGGCCGACCTCGGTCGAGCCGGTGAAGCCGATCTTCGCCACGTCGGGATGCTCGACGAGCCGCGACCCGACGACCGAGCCCTTGCCGGGAAGGATGTTGACGACGCCCTCGGGAATGCCCGCCTCGAGCGCGAGCTCTCCGAGCCTGAGCGCCGTGAGCGGTGTCAGCTCCGCCGGCTTGAGGACGACGGTGTTGCCGCACGCGAGGGCCGGCCCGAGCTTCCAGGACGCGATGTTGAGCGGGAAGTTCCAGGGGACGATCAGCCCGACGACGCCGAGCGGCTCCCGCAATGTGAGGTCGATCCCGCCTGCGACCGGGATCGTCTCGCCAAAGTGCTTGTCGACTGCTCCGGCGTAGTAGTGGAAGACCTGCGCGACCATGCCGACCTCGCCCCGCGCGCCCTGGATCGGCTTGCCCACGTTCCGCGACTCGAGCCGCGCCAGCTCCTCGCCGTGCTCCTCGACGAGGGTCGCGAGCCGTCGAAGCAACCGCGCGCGGTCGGCCGGCGCCACGGCGCGCCAGGCCGGAAACGCCTCCTTCGCGCGGGCAACGGCCTCGTCCGTCTCCTCGACCCCGGCCGCCTCGACTTCGGTGATCGTCTCCTCGGTCGCTGGGTTGAGGATTACCGTCACTTGCGTGCAGCCTCGACGAGCTGGTCGAAGAGCCGCTGGTCCTCGCCGGCCTCGGGATGCCAGAGCACGCCCACGAGGAACGCCTTCTCGGGATCCTCGACGGCCTCGACGATCCCGTCCTCGGCCCACGCGACCTCGCGCAGCCCCTCACCGATCCGGCCGAGACCCTGATGGTGGTGCGACTTGACCGGACCACGAACCTCCTCGAGTCGCGACGAGGGATCGACGCGCACCGCGTGCTCGGAGAACTCGCCGACGACGGCCCGGTGCTCCTCGTGTCCGAGGACGTCGGGCAGGTGCTGGACAAGGTCGCCGCCGCGCGCGACGTTCAAGACCTCGACCCCGCGGCAGATCGCGAGCACCGGGAGGTCGCGCTCGAGCGCCGCCGTGAGCAGTGCAAGCTCGCCGCGGTCGCGGGCGGGATTCGTGCCGTTCGTCTCGGGATCCGCCTCGGCGCCGTACGTGTCCGGCGCCATATCGTTCCCGCCGGAGAAGACCAGGCCGTCGAGCGCGTCGAGAATCTCCTCGTTGCCTTCGTCGTCGGGTGGCACGAGCACGGCGCGTCCGCCGGCCCGTTCGACCGCCCGCACGTAGTCGTACGGGACGAGCGCCGCCTCGAGGTGCCACTTCCCCCACGACGCTGGCTCGACGTACGTCGTGATGCCGATGAGCGGTTTCCTAGCCACGTTCGAACATGCGCTCGCGCTCGTAGCCGGTCACGGCCTTGTCGTAGAGCTCCTGCTCGGTGCGCGCGTAGTTGAGGTAGTGGTCGATCACCTCGTCGCCGAGCAGCTCGCGGGCGACGGTGCTCGACTCGAGCCGCACGATCGCCTCACGCAACGCGTGCGGGAAGCGCTCGGCGTCGGAGATGTACGCGTTGCCCTCGAGCGCGGCGCCGAGCTCCAGCTCGTGCTCGATCCCGTACAGGCCGCCGGCGAGCAGTGCGGCGAAAGCGAGATACGGGTTCGCGTCGGCGCCGGGGATCCGCGTCTCCGGCCGCACGGAGGAGCCGTGGCCGACGAGCCGGAAGCCGCAGGTGCGGTTGTCGTAGCCCCAGGCGAGCGTGGTCGGCGCCCAGCTCCCCGCCGCGAAGCGCTTGTACGAGTTGATCGTCGGTGCGACGAAGATCGCGAGATCCGCCATGCAGGCGATCTGGCCGGCGAGGTAGTGGCGGAAGAGCTCCGACTCGCCCGCGAAGGCGTTCTCGCCCTCGCGCCAGAGCGAGGAGTGGATGTGGCACGAGGAGCCGACCCAGTCGTGGTGCGGCTTCGCCATGAAGGTGACCGAGCAGTCGCGCTGGAACGCGATCTCCTTGATCCCGGTCTTGTAGACGACGTGGTCGTCGGCGGCGCGCAGCGCGTGCTGGAAGCGGAAGTTGATCTCGTGCTGGCCGGCCCAGGCCTCTCCCTTGGACGACTCGACGATCATCCCGGCCGTCTTCATCGACGTTCGCACCTCGCGCACGAAGGGCTCGTCGAAGCTTGCGGCGAGGATGTGGTAGTCGAGGATGTACGGCACCGACGGCGTGAGGTCGTGGTAGTGCTTGGCGTGCGCCTCGGCGTAGCTCTCGCGGAAGAGGAAGAACTCGAGCTCCGAGCCGAACATCGGATCGAGGCCGAGCGCGCGGGCCTTCTCGATCTGCGCCTTCAGCACCTGGCGTGGGGAGGGGCCGACCGGCGTTCCGTCGTGCCAGTTCACGTCGCATTGCACCATCACCGTCGCCTCGTGCCACGGGATGCGGCGCAGGGTCGTGAGGTCGGCGGCGAGGGCAAAGTCGCCGTAGCCGCGCTCCCAGCTCGCGATCGCGTACCCGGGCACAGGATCCATCTCCATCTCGAGCGCGAGCAGGTAGTTGCAGCCCTCCCCGCTGTGGCCGGCCGCCTGTTCGGAGAGGAAGAACTCCGCGTCGAGCCGCTTCCCCATCAGGCGGCCCTGCATGTCGGTGAAGCAGGCGATCACCGTGTCGACAGCGCCCGTGGCAACGTCTTCCCGCAGCTCCTCCAGCGTCAGCATCGCCGCCGACACTACACGGGCCACCTCGGCCGGTTGCAACGTCCGCCACATCGCGTTAGCTTCGCTCGTAGCAGGCCAAACGAAGGAGGCGGACACGTGAGCTCAGCTGCACCCGGCGCCGTCCACGACGACGACACCGCGCATCTTCACCGGCTCGGCTACGCCCAGGAGCTGTTCCGGTCGATGGGGGGCTTTCAGAACTTCGCGATCTCGTTCACGATCATCTCGATCCTGGCGGGATGCCTGACGTCCTACGCGATCGCCTACAACCAGGGCGGGCCGATCGCGATCACCTGGGGCTGGCTGATCGTCGGAGGCTTCTGCATCATCGTCTCGCTGGCGCTAGGGGAGATCGCCTCGACCTACCCGACGGCCGGAGGTCTCTACTACTGGTCGTCCAAGCTCGGGAGCCCGGGGTGGGGGTGGTTCACCGGCTGGTTCAACCTGATCGGCCAGATCGCGGTCACCGCAGCGATCGGGTTCGGGTGCGCCATCTTCATGACGTCACTGTTCAACCTGCTCTGGGACTACCCGAACTCTTATGGGTGGATCTACTTCATGTACGGGATGCTGATGCTCGGAGCGGGCCTGATCAACATGTTCAAGGTCTCGATCACGGCGTTCCTGAACACGATCTCGGCCTGGTGGCACATGGTCGGCGTGCTCGTGGCCGTCGTCATCCTCGCCGTCGTCCCAGACCACCACCAGTCGGCGAGCTACGTCTTCACGCAGACCGTCAACAACACCGGGTTCAACGGCGTCAGCACACACGGGATCGTCTTCATCTACATCTTCCTCACCGGGTTGCTGATGGCCCAGTACACGATCACGGGCTACGACGCGTCGGCGCACATGAGCGAGGAGACGCGCAACGCATCCCTTGCCGCGGCGTGGGGCATCGTCATGTCGGTCGTGGTCTCCGTCGTCTTCGGCTTCATCCTTCTGGTCGCCGTGACGTTCGCGATCCCGGCGAAAGGCCCCTCCGACCTCTCGGCGTTCATCGTCCAGCACATCTGGCAGGACTCGATGGGCAACAAGTGGGCCGAGTTCCTGCTGTTCATCGCCGTCGTCGCGCAGACGTTCTGCACGATCGCTTCGACGACGTCGGCGTCACGGATGATGTTCGCCTTCTCGCGTGACCGCGCAGTGCCTGGTCACCAGCTGTGGCGGAGGGTGTCGAAGCGTGACCGTGTTCCGGTCTTCACCGTGGGCGCGATCGTCTGTCTCGCCTTCCTCACGCCACTCCCGGCGCTCTGGTGGGGCTACGTCGGCTACGCGGCGTCCACCGCGGTTGCTGTGATCGGGCTCTACATCGCATTCGTCCTGCCGATCATCCTGCGCCTGCGCGCGGGCGAGTCGTTCGAGCGGGGCGCCTGGCACCTCGGCAAGCACTACAAGTGGATCGACTGGCTCGCGATCCTCTGGATCTTCTTCATCTGCATCGTGTTCCTGCTCCCGGCCTATCAGGGCGGCATTCCGTTCAAGTCGAACTACGACTGGAACCTGCTCAACTACACGCCGCTGCCGGTCTTCGGAGCGTTCCTCCTCTTCGGCGGCTGGTACCTGCTGTCCGGCCGCAAGTGGTTCAAGGGACCGATCAGGCAGGGCGACGAGGCGGAGCTGGCGCAGATCGAGGCCGGCTACGAGGGGTCGGGCGCCGCTCCGGCGGCCTCTCCTGCAGGCCAGGCTTAGTACTCCTGAGTAAGCGCGGTGGGCGGGCGATCGGGCCCGCCCACCGCTATATCCTCGAGGACGTGGCCGTCGTGGAGGTCGAGGAGCTCGCGCGGACCTATCGCACGAGCACGGGGATCCTGCGCCGCCGGACCGTCGAGGTCGAGGCGGTGCGCGGCGTGTCGTTCGAGATTCCGAAAGGCGAGCTCTTCGGGCTGCTCGGGCCGAACGGCGCCGGCAAGACGACGACGATCAAGATGCTGATCACGCTGCTCCTGCCCACCTCGGGCACGGCGCGCGTCCTCGGCTTCGACGTCGCCAGCGACGCGCGTGAGGTCCGCAAGCGGATCGGCTACGTCTTCGGCGGCGACCGCGGCCTGTACGAACGCCTCTCGGGGCTCGACAACCTGCGCTACTTCGCCGAGCTCTATGGGGTCGAGCCGCGCGTGCAGAAGCTCCGCATCCAGCAGCTGCTCGAGCTCGTCGGGCTGGCCGGCCGCGAGCGGGAGAAGGTCGAGGGCTACTCGCGCGGCATGCGCCAGCGCCTCCATATCGCGCGCGGCCTGCTGCACGACCCCGAAGTCGTCTTCCTCGACGAGCCGACGATCGGCGTCGATCCCGTCGGCGCACGTGAGCTGCGGGCCACGATCGCCGGGCTCACCGATGCCGGGAAGACGGTTCTGCTCACGACCCACTACATGTTCGAGGCGGACGCGCTCTGCGACCGGATCGCCGTGATCGCGCAGGGCCGGATCGTCGCCGAGGGGACGCCGCAGGCGCTCAAGGCGGGAGTCGGCGAGGGCACCGTCGTCGAGATCGAGGTGTACGGGATCGAGGACGCCGTCGTCGAGCAGGTGCGCGCGCTCGAGGGCGTCTCCAACGTCGGCGTGGAAGCCCGCGACCAGAAACAGGTGCTCGTGGTGCAGACCCTGCCCGGCCGGGAGCTCGTGCACGCGATTCTCGGCCACCTCGACGGCTCGGCGGTCGGCCGCGTCTCGTCGCGCGAGCCGACGCTCGAGGACGCCTACGTCGCGCTGGTGGACGAATGAGGATCCTCCGGGTCCTGGCGTACGGATGGCTCTTCCGGATGAAGATGCTGATGCGCTCGTCCTTCAACAGCTGGCTCGGCGTTCTCTATCCGCTCTTCTTCGCCACGATCGCCTTCTTCATGTTCCGGTCGGGAGCGGACTCGAAGCCGCTGCTCTACGCGTCGCTCGGCGCCGCCGTGATGGGGATCTGGTCCAACACGAGCACACCGGCCGGAAACGCGCTGTCGCAGGAGCGCTGGCACGGGACGCTCGAGCTCGAGGTCGCCGCGCCGGTGCACTTCGCGCTCGTCCTTCTACCGCTGACGATCGCGATGGCGACGATCGGGATCTACAGCATGGCCGCGACCCTTCTGTGGGGTTGGATCGCGTTCGGCATCCCGCTGCAGATCACCGACCCCGTCGCGTTCGTCCTCGCCGTGCCGGCCACCGTTGCGTCGATCGGCGCGCTCGGGTTCGTGCTCGCGGTTGCCTTTGTCCGTTTCCGCCAGGCCTGGGCGCTCGGGAACATGCTCGAATACCCGGTCTGGCTGATTGCGGGATTCCTCGTCCCGCTCTCGCTCCTGCCGGCCTGGGTGCGGCCGATCTCGTGGCTGCTCGCGCCGACGTGGGGGATCCGCGCAATCCGCGGCGCCGCCCTCGCGGGCCCGTCGTACGGCGACATCGGCATGGCGCTCGGCGTCGGCACCGCGTACGTCGTGATCGGCATCCTGTTGGTGCATCGCGCTCTGCACGCGGCGCGCGCGAAGGGAACCCTCTCCCTGACGTGACCTCGGTTCGCGTTTTCTTCGTCGGCGGCCTGATCAGCTACCGAGCGCTCTTCAGCTGGCTCAATCCGTGGGTCTACATCCCGTCGTTTCTCGTCGCACCGATCTTCCAGATCCTCCTCTTCGTCTACATCGGGCGCTCGGCGAAGCTTCAGTCGGACAGCTTCTACGTGATCGGCAACGGCCTCCAGTACGCGGCGATCCCGTGTCTCTTCGCGATGGCCAACACGATCGCCGGCGAGCGCAACCAGCAGACGCTCGGCTACATCCTCATCACGCCGGCGCGGCGGCTGCCGCTCTTCCTCGGCCGGGCGATTCCGGTCGCGACGAATGGCTTTTTCGTGGCTGTCTTCGCCCTCGTCGTCGGCAGTGCGATTGTCGGGACACACATTGCTGCCTCGGGCTACGCGCCGATCATCCTCGTTATCGCCGTGAGCGCGTTTGCCTGTACGGGACTCGGGCTGATCAACGCTGCGATCGGCCTGGTCACCCGGGAGACGGCCGTCCTCTCGAACATCCTCTTCGGATCGCTTCTCATCCTCTCCGGCGCGAACGTGCCGGTGCACGACCTGCCGGTCGTGCTACGACAGATGTCCGACGGCGTCCCGCTCACGCACGGCATCGCAGCCGCCCGTCACCTCGCCGCGGGAAGCTCGGTCGACAGCGTGCTCGGCCTCATCAGCACCGAGGCGCTGATCGGGCTCGCCTACGCGGCGGTCGGCTACGCCCTCATCCGCGGCACGGAGACGCTCAGCCGGAGGCGCGCGACGCTCGAGCGGGCCTGACGTGCACACGCTGACGAAGAAGCAGGCGCGGCGGATCGCTGTCAAAGCCCAGCTGCTCGACGCACCGCGGCCGACGAACCTGCTCGAGGTCGTGCGGCGGCTGAACTTCCTCCAGATCGACCCGACCGCGGCAATCGCGCCGAGCGCCGACCTCGTCGCCTGGAGCCGGCTCGGCTCGTCGTACCGGCCGATGCATCTGATGCAGGCGCTCGAAGAGGAGCGCACGCTGTTCGAGTCCAACGCCCTCATCCGGCCGATGAGCGACGTCGGCCTCCACCTCGCCGTCGCCACCGGGCGGCGGACTCACCCAACGGTGCAAGCGTGGCTGCGCGACAACGATCGCTTCCGGCGGGACGTCCTCAGGCTGCTCGAGCGTCAGGGGCCGCTGACCTCGCGGGATATCCCCGATACGTGTGCCGTCCCCTGGGAGTCGACAGGCTGGACGAACAACCGCAACGTCACGCAGATGCTCGAGTTCCTGCAGTCGCGGGGCGAGGTGGCGATCTCGGGCCGGGCCGGGCGAGAGCGCCGGTGGGATCTGCCGCAACGCGTGTATCCGGCCGACGTCGAGGTTCCGTCCTTCGAGGAGGCGGAGGAGATCCGGAACGAGCGGCGGCTCGCCGCGCTCGGCATCGCGCGGGCCCAGGCGCGGGCGATGCCGATGGAGCCGATCCATGTGGGCGAGGCGGGAGAGCCGGCCGTCGTCGAGGGCGTGAAGGGCGAATGGCGCGTCGACCCGCGCTACCTGGGCGACGGCTTCAAGGCGAGAACGGCGCTGCTGTCGCCGTTCGACCGGCTCGTGCACGACCGCGTGCGGGCGGAGGAGCTCTTCGACTTCGAGTACACGCTCGAGATGTACAAGCCCGCGTCGAAACGGCGCTGGGGCTACTTCGCGCTTCCGATCCTCCACGGAGACCGGCTCGTCGGAAAGCTCGACGCCGCCGCCGACCGCAAGGCCTCGGCGCTGCGGGTGCATGCGATCCACGATGACGTGCCCTTCAGCGGCGCGATCACGGCGGGCGTCCAGAAGGAGATCGACGACCTCGCCGCCTGGCTCGGTCTCGAAGTCGCGCGATGAGTTCGCGCGCTGGGCGCGGTCTGAGCAGAGAACCGACCGAAAGGAGGAGCGATGCAGAAGATCACGACCTGGCTGTGGTTCGACACCGAGGCCGAGGAGGCCGCTGAGTTCTACACGTCCATCTTCCCCGACTCGCGGATCACGGAGGTCACCCGTTACGGCGAGGCCGGGCCGCGGCCCGAGGGCATGGTCATGACCGTCGCCTTCGAGCTCCATGGCCGTGAGTTCTACGCGCTCAACGGCGGCTCCAACTACAAGATCGAGGGGCCGGCAATTTCCCTCATGGTCGACTGCGAGTCGCAGGAGGAGGTCGACCGCTACTGGCGCAGGCTCGCCGACGGCGGGCAGGAGATCGCGTGCGGCTGGGTATCCGATCGCTACGGCCTCTCCTGGCAGATCGTGCCGCGACGCCTGCGTGAGCTCCTGGCCGATCCTGACCCCGGCCGCGCGCAGCGCGCGATGGCCGCGATGCTGCAGATGACGAAGATCGAGGTCGACGAGCTCGAGCGTGCAGCAGCCGCAGCGTGATTAGAGGCTTGATGCGCATTAGCCGTGGCTCGTGGTGCCGCCCCAGGCGCGGCGCCATGCCGTCTCGTCGCCCTTGCCCAGGCCCACCGGCCTGGGCTGCGGACGCCGAGCCGCCCTGGCTTGGCCTGGAACGGCCCCACGACGATGCCTAACACGCATCAAGCCTCTAGGATGGCGGTCGTGGCGACCGCTCAGACAGCCACAGCGGGGGACCTCGAGCAGTACCGGCGCGACCTGACGGGGTACTGCTATCGCATGCTCGGCTCCGCCTTCGAGGCGGAGGACGCCGTGCAGGAGACCATGCTGCGCGCGTGGCGCTCGCTCGACCGGTTCGAGGGCCGCTCGGCGCTCAAGTCGTGGCTGTACCGGATCGCGACGAACGTCTGCTTCGACCAGCTGAAGGGCCGCGAGCGGCGTGCACGGCCGATGGATCTCGGCCCTGCGCAGGAGCCCCTGTTCGAGAACCTGGCCGAGCTGCCCGAGGTGACCTGGATCACGCCTCTGCCGACGCCGGACGAGCTCGCGGAGCAGCGCGAGACGCTGCGGCTTGCGTTCGTCGCCGCCCTCCAGCACCTCCCGCCGAAGCAGCGGGCGACGCTCATCCTCTGCGAGGTCCTGAAGTGGCAGGCGACCGAGGCCGCCGAGCTCCTCGACACGAGTGTCGCCTCGATCAACAGCGCACTGCAGCGAGCCCGAGCGACGCTCGCCACTGCGGACACCTCGGCTCCCGCCGACCTCGACGACGAGACGCGGGCGCTGCTCGACCGCTACGTCGACGCGTTCGAGGCCTACGACATCGACCGGCTCACGGACCTTTTGCATGAGGACGCCGTCCAGTCGATGCCGCCGATCAGCCTCTGGTTGCAGGGCCGCGACGACATCTTCACCTGGTGGCTCGGCCCCGGCATCGGCTGCAAGGGCTCGAAGCTCGTGCCGGTCGGTCTCGTCAACGGGATGCCGGCCTGGGGCCAGTACAAGCCGGCCCCGGACGGCGGGTACGAGCCGTGGTCGGTGATCGTCCCCGAGGTGTCAGACGGCCGGATCGTCGAGCTGACGTTCTTCCTCGACACGAAGGCGCTCTTCCCGCTCTTCGGGCTGGCCGACCACCTCGCGTAGGCCGCAGAGTTCAAGGAGATCCCAAAGCTCGCGCGGCGCGCGAACGACGCGCGCCCCCGTCCAGAGACGAAGGCGCGCGAGGAAGTCGACCGTCCGCAGGTCGGGAGACGTGATCAGCTCTGCGGCTCGACGACGATGAGCGAGTTGCCGTCCGGATCGCGGAGCCAGAACATCGGCGGCACGGGCCCGCCGTAGCGGCTGACCTCGTCATCGACGTTCGCGCCGGCCGCCTTCAACGCGGCATGCGCGGCATCGACGTCGCTCGTGTCGAGACAGATCCCGGTCTCGCTGCCGCCGGCCTCCTGGCCCTGCGGCGGCGGTGCGAGCGCAATCGTCGTCTCCGCGCCCGAGACCGAGACCTCGACCCAGCGCATGTCCGGGCCCATCGGCACGTCCACGACCTTCTCGAACCCGAGCGTGCCGACGTAGAAGTCGATCGCCCGGTCGGTGTCGGCAACGGTCACGCACACCCTGCCGACCTTGCTGATGTTGAGCTTTGATGCGACGGTGGACATCTAGAGCCTCCTCAGGATGGGTGTCGCAGCTACGACTGCCGCACTCGCCCGAACTCATCGACGGCTCCCACTTGACGGACCCCGCGAGATGTGAGAAGTTACCCAGCGTCAAAGCCCGGGAACTGCGCAAGCGGTTCGCGGGCTTTGGCGTTTGTGGAGGTCTCTCGCTCGACGAGCGGCGCGACCTCCGTGCCGAAGAGCTCGATCGCGCGCATTACGTCGCGGTGGGGGACGGCGCCGATGCTGATGTGCCCGAGGTAGCGCTCCGGCCGGAAGAGCTCGTGGTAGGCGACGATCTTCTCGGCGACCTCCTCGGGCGACCCGATCGCGAGTGGCCCTGACGGGGAGGCGAGCGCCTCGAACTCCGCCTTGCCGGAGGGTGGCCAGCCGCGCTCGCGTCCGATCCTGTTCATCACGGCGAGGTATGTCGCGGCGAACGCCCGGTCGGCGTCCTTCCGCGTCGGGGCGACGAAGGCGTGCGTGTTGATCGCAATTCGCGGCTCGCTCTCGTGTCCCGCCTCGTCCCAGACCTGCCGGTAGAGGTCGGCGAACGGCTTGAACCGGGTGTACTGCCCGCCGATGATCGCGAGCGCAAGCGGGAGGCCGAGCCGCGCTGCTCGCACGACCGACTCGGGGGTGCCGCCGACCGCGATCCAGACCGGAAGCGGATCTTGCACCGGGCGTGGCCAGACGACGGCGTTCTCGAGCGGCGCGCGGTGCTCTCCGTGCCAGGTGACCCGCTCGCTGTCACGGATCGCGAGCAGCAGCTCGAGCTTCTCGGCGAACAGCTCGTCGTAGTCGTGCAAGTCGTAGCCGAAGAGCGGAAACGACTCGATGAACGAGCCGCGGCCGGCCATGATCTCCGCGCGGCCGTTCGAGATCAGATCGACGTGGGCGAATTGCGCGAAGACGCGGACGGGGTCTTCGGAGGAGAGGACGGTGACGGCGCTCGAGAGCCGGATGTCCGTCGTCTGCGCCGCAATCGCTGCCAGCGCCGTCGTCGGCGAGGAGACGAGGTAGTCGGGGCGATGGTGCTCTCCGACCGCGAAGACCTTCAGCCCTAGCTCGTCGGCCAGCCGCGCCTCCTCGAGGAGGTCGCGCATTCGCTCCTCGGCGCTGACGCCGGGATACAGGTCGGCGAAGGTGACGAGTCCGAGGTCCATGCGGTTCACAACGAACGTTGTGTCCGCAAGTATTCCGGAATCAGGCTGACGTCGCTCCTGCTCTCTGCGAGACTGCACCTATGGAGCTCGACGGCTACGTCTGGATCACGACGCGGAAGCTCAAGCCCGGCACCCACGACGAGTTCAGCCGCTCGTGGCGGCCGAGCGACTTCCCCGAGGGGATGCTGCGAGCGTACGAGCTGTACTCGCCTGACGGGAACGAGGTGGTCGGCGTCTCCGTGTGGGACTCGGCCTCCTCGCGGGACGCGTATAGGCGGTCGGAGGTGGAGTCGGAGCGGCGGCGCGCGATGGCGCCGTACGTTCTCGAGGAAGTCTCCGGCTTCTACGTCGGGCGCGAGCTCAAGATCCCGCGCGATTGAGCTCCGCCAGGCCGCGGGCCACACCGGCCGCGGCGCGCGCCAGCTCGACGGACGCCCGGGCGTCACCGGTCACTGCCCTGCTCAGCTTCTCCGTCGCGCGCTCCGCGATCTCGACGGCTTCGTCGGCGAGCTGCGCGATCTCCTCGGGCACGCGCACGATCGCGGCGCGCGTGTCCTCGTTCCGGTCGGCCATGAACGCGGCGTACGCCGCCGCGTCGGCGTCCCCGAGCCGGACGAGCTCGGCCGCGAGCGCGTGCGCGCGCTCCGCGTCGGTCTCGTTGCCGGCGTAGCGGGCGGAGAGCTCGGCGAGAGCGGCCGCGAGCGCCGCGGTAAGCGCCGTCGCGGCGCCGCTGGCCGGCGCAGGCGTCCGCTCGCCGATCGCGGCGAGGAGCTCATCTATGCGGAACTGGCTGAGCATGGCGGTAGAAGTCGGTGTGGAGGGGCTCGAGCGGTGTGGCCCCGCGGATCAGGTCGGCGGCCTTCTCGGCGACCATCATCACGGGCGCATAGATGTTCCCGTTCGGGACGAAAGGAAAGACGGAGGCGTCGACGACGCGAATCCCGTCGAGCCCGTAGACCCGCATCGTCGCCGGGTCGACGACCGTTCCCATCGCGCACGTGCAGGAGGGGTGGAGCGCCGTCTCGGCGTCGCGCGCGACCCAGTCGAGGATCT
>Ga0070695_100000004_pt1 | contig 98208 bp, 149 predicted proteins | sample KBSK1252metaG_FD_65471 | JGI IMG/M metagenome (GOLD analysis project Ga0070695, IMG submission 65471) | Corn, switchgrass and miscanthus rhizosphere microbial communities from Kellogg Biological Station, Michigan, USA - KBS K1-25-2 metaG | ecosystem: Host-associated > Plants > Roots >...
TGACGTCTTCGCGGATCTTCTCGAGATCCTTCCCTTCCCAGGATTCCCCGCCGTGGGCCTGGATGTTCTCGCCGACGTGGACCTCGTCGTAGCGGGCGTGGAAGACGCCGGTTTCCTTGTTCAGCGTGACGTGGACGACGATCCCGCCTTCAAGCTTGATGTCGTCGAGGGAGATGTTGCCGGGTCTGTTGCGTCTGGCCATGCGGTGAGTATACCGCGTATACGCGGGAGGTCAAGGGGTTTGGTGTCCCTCGAGCGCAGGGCAGAGAATCAGAGGGTATGGTTCGGAGGATTTACAGCTTCAGCTGTCAGCTCTTGCTCTTGCCGGCCAGGGCGCCGATGGCGAAGACCGCGCCGACGCCCAGCAGAACCGGAACGAGGGGAATCCCCACGATGGCCGGTTCGTACCAGATGCTCCGGTACCAGGGCCAGCCCGCGGGAACGGAAACGACGTCGCTCGCGACCGGGGCGGCGGGCGCCGGAGTGGGTGCGGGAGAAGGTGCTGGGGGCGTGGTCTGGGCCATCCGGGAATGATAGGCCGGCTGGACCATGCGGGACTGGTACCGGGGCTGGGCCATGATGGGCGTGAAACCGCGCATAGCGTTCTCCTCAGATATTTCTCTAGAGAATCATATATCGAGAGGAGGTGATTTTACAGGGTTTCTAGGAGTAGAGCTGGGCCCGTTCGAGCTCCTCGTTGGCGGCGGCGAGAAGGAGATTCGCTTCAAGGACGTCGCCGTTCTCGTAGGCTTGGACGCTGTTGTGAAGGTGCTGGCGGGCGGCGAAAAGGTGCTTTTTGAAGAGCTTCATCCGGCGATTTCCACGATACGTGACAAAGGCCGAGACGAGCGAGATCGCGATCGCGAAGAGGCCAAGGATGGAGCCGACGGTCGACATTCCGCCCTTCCTTACTGAGATTTTTTAGGGAAGTGACAGATGCAGCCCTGCGGGACCCCGCAGTGGCCGTCCATGTAGGGGTGGTCGATCTTGTCCCCGCACCAGCAGGTCTTGGGGTCGATCTCGCGCTTGCAGCCCTGGCAGATCTCGTGGCCCGCCTCAAGAAGGTGCTTCCCGCCCTTGCCTTTGCACTTCGGGCACTCTTTCTGGCCCTCTTTGCCGGTGCCGGCGCACCAGCCGCAGATGGCCCAGTCGGGTCCCTTGATCTCCTGGGCCTTCGGCTTTACCACATAGGACACTTCCTCGGTCCCCAGCGCGTCGTGTCTGGTTTTCTGCCAGCACTTGCAGTCCTTGGTGTCCGGGCGTGGATGCTTGTTGATGCCCTGGCACGCCTGGGAATGGAAGTGATCGGCAAGCTCGAGGGCATTCTTCATTGCGGCATTCCGGAGGTCCGCCGCTTCGGCCTGCTCGTCAAGCAGCCCCTTGATCGCGGAAACGAGATCGGCTTTGGTGAGAATGCCTTCCAACGTGTCGCCGGGGCCGCCGATGAAGAAGCCGTTGACGAGATCCTGGGCCCGCTGCTCGGTGGTCATGGCGGCCCGCTGCGCCTTCCGGGCCAGACCGAAGACCGGGCAGGTGGCGGAATGGATCGTCCTGTCCTCGTGGGCGTGAAACTCTTCGCCGCAATTGCAGACGTACATGGTCACCCTTTCAGCTAGGGTTTCACGATCTCGATCGTCGACTTCCTGGCGAGGGGTTTCCACGGCTCAAGGCTGCTTTCCTGCAGCATGAAGCGGTCGGCGCGCTCCGCGAAGCTCACCGCGGCCTCCTGGACGTGCTGGGCAGGGCCCTGGAGCACGATCTCGACTTTGATCTTGAGAACGGCGGTTTCCATGGTTTCTCCTAGTAGTGGTGAAGCATCTCCCTGTAAAACCTTTCGTCGCAGCGCCTGCACTGATAGCCCTCGACCGTAGTCACCCAGGTGGAGGGCCGGTCGTGGAACTTGAACCAGGAGTGATCGAGGATCCGGCAGAGGAACGCCTTCCACTTGCCTTTCCATGTCGTGGGCGGCACCGGAATGACGCGAAGCTCCTGGCTGACGGTGGTATGGATTCCGCGGGCCTCGGACTGGGAAATCGGCGGCGCGCTCATCGGATTCTCCTTAAAGGACCGGATTGCAGGGTCCCATATGGACCCAGCCGCAGGTGTCGCAGGTGACCTTGTCCTTGGCGGGCTCGACTTTTACCGTGACGAGCTCCGGATCCTCTTTCTTTTGCGCCTCGAGCCGAGCCTTGATCTCCTGGAGCTTCTTCCGGGCCGCTTCGTTGGGATCCGGGAGCGGCTCGCTCCAGTTGGCCCATTTCTTGACGTCAGGGACGAGCCGCTCGTGCTCGATCTTCCAGTCCTGCTTGTTGTCCAGGCACTCTTCCTTCAGGATCGGGCAGCGGCGACACGCCCAGCGGGCGATGTAGATGTTCTTTTCGCCGACCTTGTGGCTGTGGCCGCAGGTGAAGGGCTTCCCGTTAGACCTTGGATCGGTGAGCAAGACGCAGTCCGTCGTCTTGAGCGCGACATAGTACTTGGCGTGACCGAGCCATCTGCAGAGCGCCAGACGGATGAACTCGGGTCTGGTCTCCGGATGCCGGCGCCACTCAAGAAGCTTGATCACGGCCATGAGGAGGCCCGTGAAGAGGGCGAGACAAATCGCAAGCTTGATCGCCATCGGGTCGGTCATCTTTTGGCCTCGTCCTGGAGATACGCGTCGAACGACGCCGCGCAGGCCTCGGAACACATGCATGAGGAGGGCGGGTTGGCTGATTCGAAGACCTCGCTCCCGCAATTCATGCACTTCCCGATCGGGAGCTCGCCGTGGATCTCGGGGTTGTACTCTTCGTAGGATCCGGATGGTCCCATCACGAATTGCCGGACGGTGGGGTCGATGATCTCTCCGTCCGGAGTCTTGAGCCACCAGTGGCTCCGGCTCCCGTCGACGGGGGACGAGTAATAGCCGCGGCACAGGATGAGCTCGGGGAATGCCTTCTGCATCGCCACCGATTTCGAGTGACAGAGGCCCGCCTGGGAGCCAGGGCAATTCGCCTCGATCCAAGCGGCGTATTCGGTCTTCATCTCTTTCACTCCAGGAAGTTCAGGACCGCGCTGCCGACCGTGACGGATCCATCTTCCCAGGCGACGACGGGCGAGAAGTCTTCGATCCTGGCCGTCCGGTGATCGAGAAAGAGAAGCTTGATGACGCCTTTCTTTCCCATGATGTCCAGGACCGTACCGACGCGGACCTGGTCGTTGAGCTTGTCGAGCAGGAAGGCTTTCGGGATCGCCTGGGAGATCTTGAAGATGAATCGCTGCTGGCCGGGAGTGATCGGGAATTCTTCGGGGTTTGACATGGAGGTAAGTATACCGCGTATACGCGAAGGGTCAAGCGCAAGATGGAGGCCCGGGGGAGGGGTGTTTTTGCCTCAAAAACCCGGGGTTTTAGGGGGAAGTTGACCATTCAACAGGCTTCCATTCCATTCATCGGCAGCTATCTTCGGGGTGTTTTCTCCGTCGAGCGGATACGGACCGCCAGCAAAGCAGTTTTGACAGTTGACGAACCAGACCTCTTCCTTGGTGGCCAGATCCAGAAGGATGACTTTTTTTGACGAACAGAATGGACAGGGACGAAGGGTGGGTTCGAGTTTGGCTAGAGTTTTAGCCTTTCTTCTCTTTTCGAGATCCACCTCCTCGGGTTTAGGGAAGAGGATTCTCTTTTCGATCGACAGTTCCTCCGGGGCGGCCTGCCGCCGGTTCCAGAAGCGCCAGCTTCTAGCTTCGGACCCAGTCACCCAAGGTCCACCGGCCTTACAGTTTTCGCATTCGATACAGTGAATTGAATTATCGCCCGCGTCAGCATCGAGATTGTCACTGAACCACAGCTTCAACGACCCGCAGAAGGGGCAGGCTCGGTTATGGGCGGGACGGCGCGTGGAGCGCCGCTTGGCCTGTGGTCTTGTCTCGCCGTTTTCTAATTTGTACCTAAGCCTGGAATCCATATTTCACCTACCACTTCGTCTCTTCGCCTACCATCAGAAAACCATGAGGACCGGAAAACTCGGAGTACGCCGGCTCGTCATCGGATATTAGCTCAAGGCCGATGCTGAGGGTTTCGTCCAGGTCTGGCCATGACTCGAGTTCAGTAATCTCCCGCTTCTCTACTTCTTTCTCGTAACACGATTCGCACCATGGAACGGGTTTGAGATATTCGAGGTGATCGCGTCTCCCTTTACCGGAGAGCCAATCAAGCAGTCGATCCTCGAGGGGGAGCGGTTTCCCGCACCTCCTGCATTTGATGACTGCTTTTGGCTTCGGAGGCATTAAGTCCTCTACTTGTCGTGGGGATGATCCTTGGTCGCAGGCTTCTCGCGCGGGGTGTAGAACGGCTTCGACCCTCCCTGTTCTCCGTCGAACAGGAAAGCAGGGCACTTGTCCGTTTCGGTACCGGTCTCCGTCAAGGTACGCTCCTGGATATGGATCAGGCCGCCAAGGGTCCAATTGCAGCCGACCGAACGGTCCACGCGCCCTTCGCAGTCGAAGAAGATCCACGGAACCGCATCCTTGGGCTTGGCGTCGGGATGGCGCTTCAGGAAGTCCGCGACACTCTGGACGTGTCCGCAGGCGGGACACACGAAGCGCCAGTCGTTGCGATTCTCGCCGAACCGCTTCTTTCCTTCAGCCAGGAACTCCGACCAGGTCATTTCCGCCGCGGCGATCGCCATAAAGATCCCCCTATTCTTGATCTTGGGCCAGTTCCTTGAGCGTCTCGTAGAGGTCCCGGATCCGCTGGATGTACTCGGCCTCGAACTCATCGGCTTTCTCGAGGAAGAGCAGCTTCTCGTCGAGCTTGGAGCCCTGGAGATCTCTCGCCGGCGAGGTGCCTTGGACGATGTAGATCGACCACCGCTCGTTCACGCGCGTGAGCTGGAAGCTGAACTGCCCGTGGGTGAAGATCCGGCCATGGACCCCGTACTCGGCGGCCAGCATCCGAAGCTTGGTGATGACGTCATCCAGACGGGTGCTTGCCAGAGTCATCAGGCGCTTCACTTCTTGGGGATCGGGAAGTCTCCCCGGCCCGACCCAGTCCTCCGCGTCGGAAGAGAACTTCTTGCCGCACTCGGGACAGTCCAAAGTTGGTGTCCGGCCGGTCTCGAGGGGCACCTTGCACTTGGGGCATTCGGTGGGGATCATCGGCCTTCGATCTCCACGGCGGCGGTCTCCTGTGGATTCAGCCACGAGACCGGCAGGCGCTCGATCCCCTCGAGCTTGGCGCGGGCGATCCGGTGCCAGCCGTCGATCACCAGGGACTGGATCTTCTTGCCGTTGTCCAGGCCCCTGACCTGACCGATCAGGAGCGGCTTCTTGAGGCGGCTCTTGGGCATGGACCGCACGTACTTCCAGTCGACGTAGATCATCCCGGTCCTGCCGATGAACTTCCGACCTTTCCCGTCCGGGAGGGGCTCCCAGAGCTTCGGATCGTCGTGGTCATCGCAGATCCAGCTCCACAAACCCTTCACTTCTTCGGTGCTGATGAAAGGCTTCCGCGCGGAGACCAGTTTCTGGGCCTTTTCCACGTCCCAGACCCGGTCCCCGAAGCGGAAAAGCTCCTTCCGGGGGGCCTTCTTGACGGCGTTCATTTGAGGCTCTCCTGGATCTCCGTACCCAGATCGATCACGCGCTGGACGGCTTTCGATTCGGCTTTGGTCCCGCGGGCGGTGCGGAGGCCGTCGATCGCCTCGAGGAGCGTCTTCAGCTGGACCTCGCGGCCGGCGCGCGGCTTGCACGCGTGACCCTTCTCGGTGACGACGAAAACGTTGAGCGGCCGCACCGCGCCGCCCGGCTCGGTCCCGACCACCTCGACGTAGCCCCACTTCCGGAATTTGTAGAGCCAACCCGACGCGATCCGGACTTCGTCGCCGCTCCAGCCGGCCTTCCGGGCCAGGTCTTTGACGGTGAAGGTGTCCTTGGGCTTGGGACTGAGGCCTCGAGCCAGCTCGAGGAGCTTGAACCAATCGGCTGCGCTCATAGGCTCTCCATATCTCTTATAAGTGATATTGAATGATACGGCTTTATCGCATAGGAGATATAGCCGAGAATACAGCCAGAGAAGATGGAAGTCAAGCGCACGATAATGCTTATTTTCGTGCCCTCTCCATGATAGACTCCCCACCATGGCACCCGGGAAGGTCCAGAAGCCCTCAGGACTGATCGTAGCCTCGAGCCCCGCCCCGGGAGGCATCCTTGACCCCAAAACGCGCGTAAAGCTCACCCTGGAGCGCCTGTTCTCGGATCTCAACCCCAACACGCTCCGGGCCTACCAGTATTCGTGGGATCTCCTGGCCGAGTACCTGAAGCTCCCCTCCCGCGTGGAAGCCGCGGCCTACGTGTCGAAGCTCTCCGGTGGCGAGGCGAACGCGCTGGCCATGCAGTGGGTCTCCGACCTGAAAAAGAACGAGTCCAACAAGTCGGCCACCGTCGCCGCGCGCCTGGCGGCGATGAAGGCGATCACGAAACGCCTCCGGATCGTTGGCCTGATCAATTGGGCGATCGAAGTGAAGGCCCCCAAGGTGACGACCTACAAGGACACCTCCGGTCCCGGTACCGACGCGGTCCACAAAGTGGTCGAGGATCTCCGCCAGAAGAGCGATCCAAAGAGCGTCCGGGACCTGGCCATCATCCATTCGCTCTACACCACGGGCCTGCGCCGCGGCGAGCTCGCCGGCCTCGCCCTGAAAGACCTCGAGCTCCAGAAGAACCAGGTCTGGATCACCGGCAAGGGCCGGGACGACCAGGAGGCGGTCACGGTCCCGCCAAAGGCCCGGGAAGCGATCGAGGCGTGGTTGAAAGTGAGGCCCGGGGACTCGGATGCGACCTTCGTCTCTCTTGATCCAAACCATCACGGTCAGCCGCTTTCGGGCAATGGCATCTGGAGGATCACCACGTCCTACGGTCTGGGACGCCCGCACGGGATCCGCCACTCCGGGATCACCCGGGTCCTCGAAAAGTCCAACGGCAACATCCGCATGGCTCAGGAGTACTCCCGCCACAAGGATCCGAAGACCCTCATGCTCTACGACGACAACCGAAAGGATCTCGCCGGAGAGGCTTCCAAGATGCTGGACGGTGACCTTTGACCGACTCCGAACACCTCTGCCGCTGGTGCTTCTCCGAACTGCCTGAGGACGCCGAATCCCTCTGCCCCGACTGCGCGGACAAGGAAGCGCTCCTGAAAGAAGGCCTCACCGCCGCCCCGCAGGAGTTCGGGCGTGACGATTTCGACCGGTTCCTCTGGAAGCTCGCGGTCTACGCGATCAAGGTGATGGAGCATCCGGAAGGCGGGACCCGCTGGACCCTCGAGCACATGCGGGACAGCTTGATGCTCGCGGTCCTGCAGGCGCTTCCGATGGACCACGTCTCCGTCAGCTTCAAATGGCCCGCCGACCGGAAGCCCGGGGATCCGCCCAAGGACGTGACCTATACGATCAAGAAACCGATCCCGAAGATCCTGCTCTTCAAGACCGTCGAGAAGCTGGGGATCTGGACCCTCACCGAGAAGGATGAACCCGACAATTTCACGGGAGTTTAGCCATGCTCAGCGACTTTATTTGCTCCATCGTTCTCTTTGGGTTCTTCGGCTTCCTGATCTACGCGACGATCCTGCGCCAGAAAAGCCGCACAGCCGGGCATGCCTTCAGCGGATCCGGAGAAGCTCTTCGCGAGGCCCGGACGAGTGCCACGAGACCGACTCCGGTGGGCCTCTACTGCGAGGTCTGCGGCGACCACGCCGGCGTCGTCTCCACCGAGGAGTACCAGAAGCTGGAGCCGCCCGTCTATTGCGAATCCTGCAAGTTCGTGATCGAACGCTACAAGGCGAGGGTCTAAGATGAAAGATCCAACCTCCTGCGGCATGCTCGGAAAACAGTCTCTCGGAGACCCCAACTGCCAGCACCAGTGGAACTGGTCCCAGGAGATCATCACGACTGCCCCGCTCAAGCAGCATCGTTCCTGCAAGCTCTGCGGTCGGAGAGAATGCGTAGACGTCTGCAGGGGCGAGGTTCCCATGGACGAATGCCGAGATCCGAAGTGTCCGACGCACGGTCAGCCGCCCGCGCCGGAAGCCAAAGGGCTCGTCCTCAAGAACGGTATCCTACGCTACGTATAACGAGGCGACAAATGGCCGACCTGGTCATCCGTGAAGCCGACGGCTGGATCGAGATCTCAGATGGCGTCGACGAGCTCGGCCCCGTCTCCAAGCAGGAGCTCTGGGAATTCGCCGCCTCAGGCGACGTGCGGCAGGCCCAGGAGCTCCTCGACATGGAGCTGGGCGACGTGATCGAGGAGAAGATCGGCACCTCCGACCTCACCGGCATCAAGGTGATCTCCATCCCTGACGACCTCAAGGGAGAGCAGCTGCGCGTTTGGATCCGGACACGCTGAAGGAGAGTTTCGCGATGCCTTCCAAGAAGAAGCAGACCCCGCTCTATCAGGTTTGGTCCCAGATAAAGCAGCGATGCTTCAACAAGAAATGCCCGAAATTCAAGAACTATGGCGGGCGGGGCATCGACATGGATCCGCGCTGGCGCGAATCATTCACCACGTTCGAAAAAGAGCTTCCCCCAAAGCCCATCGAGGGACGTTATTCCCTGGGTCGGATCGACAATAACAAGGGATACTGGCCCGGAAACGTCAGGTGGGAGACCGCCTTCCAGCAGATGAGAAACACCCGGGCCAATCACTTGATCTTGCACGAAGGGAAGCTGAAGTCGATCGCTCAGGTGGGCGAGGAGACTGGGATTCCTCGAAAGCTTCTCCAGAAGCGTCTCGTCAATTCAAAGCTCGACGTCGAGACCGCCACCACGCGCCCGATCCAGCGGGGTCACTACTATATCATTTGGAACGGAGAAGAACTTCCCCTCTACAGGTGGGCTCAGCGGCTCAAAATGCCCTACCAGACGCTTCACAGCAGGATCGTAAAAATGAAATGGCCCGTCGAGAAGGCGTTCACCGTCCCGGTGAACTCCTGGTCGAAATAAGCGGAGAGCGCGATGGCAAAGAAGAAGGGCCCCACCATCCCCGAGCTCCAGGATTCGATCCGGAAAGAACTCAGGCATTGGAGCCATCTTCATAAGAGCGGCGGCACGGATCCCAGCTGGCCGGACGGCACGAACCTGAACCTCACCCGGGCCCACATTCATCATGATCGGGACCGGCTCCGCGCGCTTTGCAAGGAACAGAAGATCAGGCCCTGTCCAATCGAGTCAAAGACGAGACTTCCACGCATCGTTTCAGAAGACTATTGCGCCCCCAGGAGCAAGGCAGGGCCCTGCCGGGAGCGCCGCGCGGCCGCGAGGAAAAGAAAGAGGTCCAGGTAGTGCCTATCCGCCTTTCCGGCCTTCCCCCCGAACTCCAGCGTCAGATTCTTGAGCAGGCTGGAGAGGCTCCGACCAAAAAGGCACCCCGCCGAGCTCGCGCTGTAGTATTGAAATCGACCCTCATGAAGAGATGCGCGTGTGGATTTGAGATCTTCAGGCCGGATGGGATTTATCCGAAAAGCTGCTATGGCTGTGGACGTCGGTGGCAGGTCGGAAAGGGAAAATAAGTGGCCGGCAAGATCGAGCTTCGCGGTTCCCACGAACGCCCCTTGATCGAGATCCTTTTCGACGGAGGCCCGCTCGTCATTGCCCGGGCATGGGATTGGAGCGAAAACAAGGAGCGCCGGGACCTTTTCCGGATCTACCAGAAGAAAGTCGGTTTCTCAATCGGACCGTGCTACACGTCGATCCCCCTCGCTGAAGCTGGAATGAAGAAAGCGGTCAAGCTCGGAAGACACCTCTGGGAAGGCGACGTTCATTGGTTCTCTCAGCAAAAGTGGCTCCACAAATGGATCGACGAGCAGCTCGGGAAGCCGGGAGACCTGGTGGGCGGCGAATGGGCTCCGGATCCGGAAGAGGAAAAAGCATCATGACCTATCTCGCCGTCTCAGCCGTCGTCTTCGTCGCGTCGGTCGCCTTCGTGCTCGGCTTCATCGTCGGATCCAAGTTCACGAAGGTTTATCTCAAGGAAAACGGGCTTCTCCTGGAAGCTCCGAAACCGAAGTCCTGCGGAGAAGGCTGTGATTGCTCAAAAAACCCTGGTTCTGGAGGGGGAAAATGACCGTCGACGAGCTCCTCAAGAAGGTGAACAACGGCTGGGGCTGGGCCACGATCGAACTCAGCCGAAACGGGAAGGACAGCAAGTGGAGCGCCTTTCTCCAGTGCGTCGAGGTCCACGAGGGAGATCGCGAGATCGAGCAGCAGTTTATCAAGGCCGATCGCGCGAGCGATGCGCTACGAGACCTCATCGCATGGCTTCGCGGAAAATCTGTCCGTCACCGGGGAACAAACGGAGGCGCTCCAGGGAATCTGGTCCGTGTCCCCAAGGATCTCGAGGACATCGAGATTTGCTGATAGGTCAAATCTCCGGCTGAGACCGAAAGAATTCCCGGCGAAGCTGATCAAACTCTTCCTGGCTGCGTGGTTGCCCCAGGATCTTCCCCTCGAACTCCTTGTACGCCTCGAGAAGCGGAACCCACGCCTTTCGATCCGGGACCCAGACCGCCAGGTGCTCTGGGGGAACCGTGCGCGTGACGTAGACGTTGAACCAGAGCATGTCCTCGCGCGCGTCGCGGATGGCTTTGCGGTGAACGCGAAGAAGGACAGGCAGCTGGAGCGTTTCTCCCCTCGAGAACTCCCGCTCAAGCTCGTCCACCATGAACCGCCCGGCGATGTAGAGGTCCATCGTGAAGAAGATCTTCCCGGCAGACCAATCTGCAAACTCGCCGTCCCACCTGGAAGGAAGGAATCGAACGAGACCTTTCTCGGCGATCGCCGCCAGGCGGTCGGCGGTGGTGACGTGGTAGAGGTGTTCGCTCGTCTTGAGCTTGGCGGGATCCCCCTTGCCGCCCAGAGACGCGCCTTTCATCTTGGGGCCCCGCGGATCCCAGTGCTTTCTCTTCGACTCCTTGAGCGTGTCGAAGAATGCCTGCTGGAGCCACTCCGGAGCGCGGTCGATCGTATTATCCGGAGAGCCCGTCACAAACAACGCGACCTCGTAGATGTCGAGACTCTCCTGATGGGCCACCTCCCAGGACTGGCTCATCAGGCGATCACGCTTCTTCGCTTCTTGAACGCTGTAGAAGGGAAGCCCTTCACGGTTCGTGTGCTGGACACGGCCGTCGCTGTAGAAGCGATCATCCGGATGGAAGCCGGTTCGGTCGACGCGATCGAGGAACATGAAGAACCGGACCATGTCCTCCGGGGTCTCCACGCGATCTGGCAGCGTGAGCGGCATCACCACTAATCTAACCTGGTCGACCTTGCCGGGACAAATGGTAAGATATTGCCGATGGACGTCGACTGGCAGTCCCAGTGGGGCAACTACATCGTCACCCACCGGACCCCCGAGAACTGGAAGGAGTACGGCCGGGAGACGGGGGAACTACTCGCCCTCAACGAATGGGATGAGTTCCTCTTCTACCGCATCGCCAACGACCTCTCCCTCACCGAGAAATCCGTCGACGAGAAGGCCGATCACCTTGCCCGCGAGATGGTCGACGACTTTCGGATGTTCGGGATCGAAATGCACCGGGACTACACCGGCCAGAACCACGGGACGCCGGCAGAGAGAAAGCTCTGGGTGACGGCGTTCACCAAGGCCTACAGCGAAACGCTCGACGGCCTAGTGGCTTCCATGATCCCACAGAAGCTCGTCAAGAACCTCGATCGCTTCTGCAATCTCCTCTCCTGGATGCGGATGGGCATGGACCACGGTTCCGGCCGCGGCGAGGAGTATGGGATTCGTCTGTCGGGAAAGAAGGCGGAGCCTGAGAAGCCTGAAAGGCAGAAGTACAAGCCGACCCGAAAGGAGCTTCACGACCTCGCCGTCAAGAGCGCCAAGCGCAAGATCGAGAGCGCCTGGAAGAGCTTCATGGCCAGGAAGACCGACGGATCGGACTTCCGGACGAGCATGCTCCACTACGGGGTCAGCTTCAGGGACAGCGAGTGGCAGGTCTCGGACCTCGAGCGCGACTACTTCAACGAGGTTCTCGTCGAGACGTTCCAGGACGAGCTCGGAAAGAAGGCCCTCGAGCTGGCTCCGCAATCGGCATGGGAGAACTCCTACCTGATCTGCACCATCTACGACCGGATGCTCGAGCTCAATCCGCCCAAGAAGAAGGATGAGGCGTCGGGATCCCACAAGGGATTCTGGGCCAGGACCCAGCGCGAAAGTTACGAGACCCAGCGCGAGCGAAGGATATGGCAGGAAGCTGAGCGCGAGAAGATCCGGAAGCAGCTGGAAAAAGAAGCCGCCAAGGCCGCCAAGAAGTAGCCCTATTCCGGAAACGAGATGTCCCCCGCCTCTGGATCATCAATCTCCCCGATGTCGACCACCACGTCGTCGGGCGGCGTCCCCTCGGGAAGCGGACGAAGCAGGATCTCCTTCATCACGAGCGGCAGCGTGTGAAGCATCATCGCCTGCTGAAGGCAGAAGATGTTCTCTCCCTGCCCGAGCTTCTTCCAGGTCTGGGGGTCCTTGCAGAATCGCTCGATCTGGGAGATGGGGATCGGTCTGTCGAGGACATAGTCCTCCTTGTCCTCTGACCAGGTCCCCGACGGAAGCCCCGCCCCAACATCCTCGAGCGCGTGGGCAAGACCGTAGCCCAGCGTCCAGGTGACGGGCATCATGTAGCTCTTCTCGACGTCCGCCGGCAGGAGGGCCTCGGGCGTCCTCATGTATGGCGCCGGCGAGAGCTGCTGAAAGAGGCCGAGGTATTTGCCCTTCTTCCCGAGATAGACGCTCGGCCAGCCCGCCACGCCGTTGGCGATGTCCCAGATTTCGACCAGCTGCCCGCGCTCGGGCTTGTCGATGAAAACATCGCTCGAGGGGAAGGTATAGCAGAAGACGTTTTGATCGAGGTCGATGCAGCCTCGGTCGACGAGATCCCGAAAGAGGACGTCGGCCTGACTGACCTTCCCGCCCCCTTCCAGCTGCTCCCGAAGATCGTAGGCCATGACGGGAAAAGATCCGGAGCCTTTGACGAACTTCTTCCTCCACTCCTGGATGGACAGGGGCTCGGCGGAAACTCTCATGTCCTCGGCGAAATCCTTGAAAGAAACGGCCTTGTCGGCGCGAACCTTGTAGAAGACGAATCCACCGCGCTCGGGCCGAATCTGGAGCTCGATCGTACTCTTCCCGAGAACCGGAACCGAGACCCTGTAGCCCACCACGGTGTGTTCGCCGACAAGACGCCTGAGATCCTGTGGGTTCCATTTAGGCATTGGGGATCCCCATTCTCTCGAGGATTTTGAGGACGGCCTTCTCGGGCTTGTTCGAGATCTCGACTTTCGTATCCGACCAGTCTCTCTTTTTCTGAACCTCTGCAGTCTCGGTGCTCTGGATCACCACCACGTTGTGCTCCATCTCGATGCCGTGGTAGGCGGCTACCTCACGCGCGCCCAGCAGAACGCTTTTTTGCATCTGTTCCGGAAGTTTGGAGAACTCGCCGCCTTCCTCCAAAATCCGACTCCATTCTCTCCAGGCCGTCAGAACAACGAATCCCGCGACGGGCCTCGGCATCCAGAATAGATTTCCAGGCTGCGGCGGCGGGGTCCAAGGGCGAGAGAACCAGTGCTTTCGACCCTTCGGAGGATTGGGAGGCGGATCCTCCTCGAACAGGCCGGAGCTCTTCAGCGAATCTCTGAGACGCTCTTCGGTGACATAGAGGTTGCCCGACTCAACGAGAGTCACTTCTCCGTCCCCGGGGCCCTTGGGCATTTCCTCCACCCGCACGTATTTTCCGTCGTCGGGATCGTACCAAGCCGCGCCGGCCAGGATGTCCCGGTCACGGTAGACCTGGTAGAACATCTAGCGCCTCCTTCTCCGGCGCTGCTCCTGGTCGTAGATCTCCTTCATCGAGACGTTCGTGAACTTGATGGCGTTCCGAAGCTCGAGAAGAAGCCCCTCGAGGCCTCCTGGGGAAACCGTTCTCGGATCCCACGCCTTCCGGCTCGTCTTTGGCGCATGCCCGGAGAGCTCCTTGTGAAGCTCGACAAGCGCCTCATCCACCATCTGGGTGAAGTAGCCGTGGATGTCCTGGTCCTGCTCTCCCGGTTTCTCGTAGACGCCGCCCAGGTGAGCTTTTCCATCCCTCTCCCGGCCGTCGATGATCGTCTTCGCGGTCACCGTTACGTCGTATGGGGAATACCCCTCGTTGCGCGGATCCGGCCCGTCACCGTCCCAGCTGTGGTACGGATCAGGTTCCCAGGAGACGTCGATCGCGACGTGCGGGGCGATCTTGGCGAGGCCCTCGATGATGCCTTCTGGGGTGGTCGCGAAGAGGCGCTCTCTTTCCGCCATCGGAATCCTCAGGGTCTACGAAGTGACCAAAGCGATTTCCCGGAGTTCTCGTCAACCCACCTTTCGAGCAATGGAATGAGATCTTGAGCGGTGGGAGCCTTTACGATGACCGGGCTGTACTTATTGATCGAGGGACGCTCTCCTGGGGAATGCTTCGGGACCGAAAGGAGGGCTCCCGCGGGGAAGTCCTCATGATACCCTTCCCCTTCCTCGAGCGTGAAGGGCTCCACGATCGCGCCGAAGAACTTCTTGTCGTCGGAATACCACCACAGGGCCCCGCTTCGCGGATTGGCTTCGACGTGAACTTTCATGACCAATCCATTGTACAGGACGCCCACGAAACAGAAAGCGTTTCTCTCCAGGACGACCCGAGCTATAATCAGACGATCGGAGGTCTTCCATGAACCTGATCGCGAGAAACACCCTCTCCCCCTGGTCCTCAGGATTTCAGCACAAAGGCATGACTTTCCGTCCCGCCACGCTTCGCGGGGGCATGCCGGTGATCCGGATGGCCCAGGCGGCAACCACGGTCACCCAGGCCGTCCGGGATCAGACGCTTCCGATCCTGAACGACGCCTTCCAGAAGGCCGCGGCGATCGACTCCTGGCGTTCGGAGAACCCGGACTGGCAGGTGGCGATGCAGAAGGACGGCGACGAGGTCGCGCGGCTGGCGACGAGCGTGGCGCCGCTCCTGGCCACCGCCAACAAGGTCCAGAAGGCCCTCCAGGACCCGAATCCCGCCGCCTGGATCCTCACCCAGCAGGAGATCACCGACGCCACAACCTGGGCCAACGCCATCAACGCCATGTACGGCCTGATCGCCAAGCACAGCACGTCGCTCAGGCCCGTCACCTCCCCAGGGGCAACTCCTGGGCCGGTCACCACGCCGACGGCAGCGAAGACGGACTACACGATCCCCATCGCCATCGGAGCCGGAGCGCTGCTCCTGGGGATCCTCTTCTTCAAGAGCCGGAGCGACGAGTAGAAGGGCCACCGTGAAGCTCTGGACGAGCGTCGAATTCACCCGCCTCCCAGCAATCCTCAAGAACGGATTCGACAACCCCTACGCCGCCGAGATCACCTTTTCGAACAGTCCGGAAATCGAAGCAGAAAACGCCCTCTCCATGCCGGGAGAGCTGGCTTTCATCGAAGCCGAAATTCCCGACGATCAGCTGGACAACTATTTCATGGACTGCATCGGACTCTGGGGAGACGACCTCACGAACATGGAGGCGGACCTCGAATATCTGATGGAGAGGGGTGGTTCCGAGAAGGAAATCGAGGGCCTCAGGAAGCTGATCGAAAGGGGCGGGGCCGTAAGTACCGTGATCGAAGGAATCGAGATTTTCGGATACGTCTGCCTGGGCAACGTGATCCCGCCGGAGATGCTCAAGCTCCTGGATCCGGAAAAGATGATCGAAGCCGTCCACACCGGCGACGAAAACGCAATCGCCCAGGCGATCGAGACTTCCGAAGCGACTCCCTTCAAATCCCTGAACGCGGCGTTCTGGGTGTGGCTGATCACGATCATGAGCCAGATCTTCGGCCCCGGCTACGGGATTGAGCAAAGCGAGGCCCAGGAAGCTCGGGAAGAGGAAGAGGCTGAACGCATCTCACGGATGCGGAGAATCGCTTCGAAAAAGCCCAGGAAAAAGCGGAAGAAGAAAGCTCCAGCGAAAGGCGCCTGACGTCTACGCCGTCATCTTCCCCAGCTTCTGCAGGAAGATCGTCCCGCCAAAACCCAGCAAGACGATGTCCAGGAGGAATCCCACCGCATTGAAGCGGTTCCCCCTGAGCTGCCCGACGATACCGTTCACGCCCACTCCGGCGACGACCGCGCCGCCGCCCAGCATGAGCCAGTCGCCGGCATCCATCGACGAGGGGGCGCCCATCTCGTAGGAGGGAGGGGCGTAGGCGAGGAATCGCTCGGGAGGACGGATCTGGGAAGGCTGATAGCTGGCGGGCTGAAATGTGGTGGTCGCGATCGGTTGCCCGTACATGAAAGCCTCCCTCAGCTGACAGAGATCAATATCCCACGCCGGGCCCCGTGGATCAAGCGAGACTTTCCAGGACGACGTCGAAGTACTTGTCCCGGAGCCGTTGGTAGGTGCCTTGGAACATCGGTCCATGGTCCGGCCGATCGATATGCTCCGTGCCCAGAAGGACGTGAGCGGTCTCGTGGAGAATCGTATCGGCGACGGCTTCCGGAGGACGCTGAACCGCGACGCGCATCACCACCTGGCCGTCGTCGTCGAGAAGCGACGTCCCGTAGGTGGAATCGAAGAACATGGGCGCCGTCACCACGCGGACTTCCTTCAGCGGGACGGGACCTCCCTCGAGCGTGATGATCATGTTCACCGTATCGAGGACTTTCCGGCCCAAAGCAACGTCGTTCATCTATCCGTGTATAATACCCGCGTTCATGACCAAGATTCCAGACCCTCCCGCCGGCCTTCATGAGGGAGTCGGACATCCTGATCAGTTTCGATCCTGCGGTCTTGAGTTCCTGGATTACTTCAAGCGTCTCACGCATCTTGCAGACGGAGAAAGCGTTCTCGACGTCGGCTGTGGGCCCGGACGAATGGCCATCCCCATTGCGGAGGCCTTCCCGAACGTTCGCTATGAGGGATTCGACGTTTCGAAATCCGCCATCGACTGGTGCCGCGCTGAGATCTCGAAAGTCCACCCTTCCTTCAGTTTCACCTGGGTGGACGCCAAGAACCGGCATTATAATCCGAACGGATCTGTCGACCCGGCGACTTTCCGGTTCCCCTACGGGGACGGGCAATTCGATCTGGCGATCCTGGTCTCGGTCTTCACGCACCTTACCCCCGATGGCGTTGGGCAATATCTGTCCGAGCTCTCCAGGGTGATCAAGCCAAAGGGAAGAATTTTCGTGACGGCCTTCCTGATCGACGAGGATCCAGATCCGGCGATCGAGGAGGGGAAGATCCTGATCAAGCTGACGAGCAAGATGGATGGAAGGATCCCTTTCTGGACGTCCAATCCCACCTGCCCCGAAGATGCGATCGGATACTCTCCGAAAGACCTGATCCCGATGTTCTACGAATCAGGATTCTCGACCACCATCTACCCGGGGAAGTGGCACGGCAGAGAAGGATTGAGCGGCCACGACATCATCGTTGCCGAGAGCCGCGCTCCATAGCTCTCTTCGTGAGAACCGCGTGCCAGGGCTGGGGCAAGTCGATGTAGACGGTGTGAACGGCAGGGTTGATCGACTCCCAGTGAACGTCTCCCCAGCCCTCTTTCTCGAGGATCTTCATCGCCTTTTCCCACTTGGAGTGGTCGGAGGTCGATGAATAGGGATCCTGGACCCAGCCGTATTCGGTCCCCACGACGACCACGCGCGGATCCGGATCATGCCATCCCTGCTTGATGCTGACTTCGGACCAGCTGGGCCGGATCGACTGCAGATGCTCTTCCCTCGAGGGAGGCCCGTAGACCTTGACGAAGGCGTCCTGCACCGCGGCGGTGAAGGCCTGGGAAAACTCTTCGATCTTGGTCATGGCCTGAGGCCTTCCTTTCAATATCCCGAAGGCGACGGAGCCGTTCCCGTAGCTCCGCTCGGTCCGGTGATGAGGAGCGACAGCGGGACTAGAAGCGCTTCGTGGATCGCCAGATAGGTCAGCGTCTGGTCGACCGGAGATCCGGTGATATAGCGAATTCCGAGAAGGAGATTCGCGACCGTTCCGATGGTGAAGGCGCGGGCGAGATTCGAGCCCTTAACCACGTAATCCGAGACGATGCGACCCGCGAGAAGCGCCGGGATGGTCCAGATCAGCTTGTTCCCGTAGTAGGTGGGCGGAGTCTTCTTGCCCTCGATGTTCGGAAAGACCTGGTGAAGGATGAGATCGCTGGCGGCAAACGCGCCCGTCACCAGGAAGAAGTTCCCCGCCTCCTTGAGTTCTGGGAGGCGCTCCTTGATCTCCGTGATGATGTTCGCTCCCATCCTGGGAGGTGACCAGGGCCGGGGAGCCGCAGGCCGATAGGCGAACGGGTTTCGGCTTTTTGCTGGAGGCGGAAGCGTCGGCGTTTTCATCTGGTCTCCCTCTGTTCTTCGTCAATATTCTATCTGGAGGCTCTGAGGTTTAACAGTCCAGCGTCTTTATCCGACTTGGAATCTTCCTCTCTCCATCCTTCTCGAGGTATTCAATGAGCGCCTGAATGGATGGAAACTGAACCTCTTCACCGTTCCTGAGCGTGCATCCGACCGAACCGGACTCGGGATCCGCCAGAGGAACGATGTTGTACTCCGAGCAGAGGGGAAAGATAAGCTGGTACTCCTCATCGCCGTCATGATAGACGCGCACGGCTCCGTCGGTCTGGAAGAGGACCGCGTTTTGGCCGTACCTGCTTTTACCGTAAGAGATGATGTTCCGACTCCAGCCGCCAGGAGCTCCTACGGCCTGGAAGGCGAATCCCCAGATCGTGCTGTAGGGGGAGTTGTCCGGATCGAGATTCGTCTTGCAGTCGGCGATCTTCTTTTCCTTCGCCCACGTCGACAGATGAAGGCCGTAGAGTTCCGCGCCCTTCTCGAACGTGTCGAAGATGTCTTTCGTGAAATGGATCCCCCAGGTTCCCGTAGGCATCCTCTCGGCCCACCGGAACGTGAGGTAGGGCGCGGATCCGAATGGATCCTTTTCAACCCACTCGATCGCTTTTTCCTTGTCCCTTAGCCACTGCTCATAGGCAGCAAGCTGCTCCTTCGTCAGGCTGTCCGCGTGATCATCTTCGCCAATTTCGACGCCGGCTTCCTCTCCCCACTGTTCCAGAAAATAATGCGGGAAGTCGTATGGGTCCAAGTCGATCGAGAGATAGTCGAAAAGGTGTTTCTGGACCTTTCGAACCTTCTGGGCGGGGGGTTTCTTCATCAGGGCATCATCCTTCGGCCGGCCCGCGGAAACCTGGGCATCCTCGGAAAAACGTCAGGGAATGGTCACCGTAGCCCTACGGAAACGTCCAGGAGATGAGGCATGAAGAGAGTTTGACCGGATCGAACTTTGTCCGTCATCGGGAGTGGTATCGTTCCAGACCCAGATGTAGATCCGACGTTCCACGAGAAATGCTTCCCCGTTTTTTTGGAACTTCAAGTTCCTGAGATCCTCAAGACTTTTCACGTCCCTTCGGAGGCCTAAAGCCTTCTTCAGGATCTCGTCCCGGTTCAATTTCAAGTCTGTCATGGGCAGCAGTAAACCGTTGACGGAGGGAAAACCCCATTCGTAACAAAAATGCTCGATACAGTAGCCGCGGAAACGGCGGTTCCACGAAGGGCGGTCGGCATGAATACGTTTGACGGAGGTATCCCACTAAATGAGAAGCCGGTTCCAAGGAAGGCCAGCGGGATGGCCACATCGTCGATGAACAGCGTTGGGACCATTGCCCCATCCACCGAAAGGTCGACCTTATGGGTCCCGTTGTTTGGCGTCCATGTTCCAAAATACGCATCAGCGCCTGCGCCTGGTCCGAGGGTAATGAAGACCGAACCGGTATCGTCCAGAAAAATATCGAGAGCATTGACCGGACCGGTATCCGTCAGATAGAAGTCGTATCTCGAGAGTCCAGATCCTGCTGATCCGGGGAACTCGGTGAATGTGTACTGGATTGAAATATTTGTCACGCCGACCAGAGCGGAGAGTAAGCCTTTTGCAGCTGCCGGACTATCGGAATTCCCTCCCAATGTTTCCAGACTCATCAGAGGGGTGAACGACACTTGGCCCCCTTTTGGTCCGAATGGCGTGACGAACGTCCAACCGCAGACCGGCCCGGGCGAGCCCTGGTCGATGGGGCCCCCAACACAGCTATCGAAACAGTCCGCGAAAAGCGATGGGATAACACAGGGCGTCGGCGGAACTGGAGTTGGAGTTGGAGTTGGAGTTGGTGCCGGAGAGGGGGCGACTCCTGAGCTGTTCGAAAAGAGACCGCTTGCTGGGCCCCCAGTTGGACTGAACGCACTTCTTGAAACGGGTACGACTCTTTTAGTTTCGACAACGAAGAAGCAACGCTGCTTCGAAGGCGGCTGATTCTTGGAAGGCAGCGGGCAGACCTTGCGAATCGTTGGACGGTTTGGACGGCTCCTCTTCCTGTCCATCCCGAAGCTCTTAGTACGGGCGACGGACGAGCCTCACCTGGCCGAGCATCGCACGCCGGCCCAGGGTCACGGGCACGCTGCTGGGGCCCATGCCTGCGGTTCCGAACGGCGCGCTGGGAGCCATGCCGAATCCGCCGAAAGCACCGATGGGTCTGGCGCCGCTGTAGTCCGCTGGAGGGAAAACTCCGGCGTCGACGCAGAGCAGGCTTCCGGCGACGTTGTAGAGCACCTTTCCGGGAGGGCACTGGGCTTCCGGAGAGATGGGAATCTGGCCCAGGAACGGTTCGTTGGACATATCTTCTTCCTTTCTAAATCCCATCGTGAAGGGCACCGCCGAGCTCGGGCCCATGTTGATGATGCCGCCATACCCACCGAAGCGCTGAAGCGCGTTGGCCGGAGAATAGCCCGTCGCTACAGGGGAATCCGGAACGCACCAGCCGCCTTCCGGTGGACGATGCTGCCCTTCGGGGCACGGCAGTCCTTGGGCCTGCGCGAAACCAGGAAGCTCCTCCTCCTGAGTGGTCGCTTCTTCAGGCTCGATCGTGTGAGGATTGATATACGGCGTTTCAGTCGAAGGAAGGAGCGATCTTGGATCGAAGCTTGGAACATCCATCGGCCCGATATCCTCGAGCGGCTGGGGAGGCGTCTCGATCGGCGGCTGGAGCTGGGGCGTCCCCTGGGGAGTGGTCACCGGCGTCGTCACCGGCTGCTGGATCGGAGTCCCTTCCCAGTAAGCTTTTTCGTACTTGAGGCACGCGTTGTACATTCTATACGCGTCGTCGTACTTCTTCCGTGCCTCCTCGAACTTCATCTGGGTATAGGGATCGTTGACGAGATCCTCACGATACGGAGAGTTGGCCCGTCGCTGGATGCTCTGTTGCGAAAACGCAATTTCCTTCGCGGCCTCGTCCATCTTCCCCTTCCAGTAGCCGCAATCTACTGGGACGTCGAATTGACCAAGGGTTGCTCCCGGAGCTCTCTGCGAACGAAGGGCGACCTGGCCAAGGAAAGCCGGGTTTCTTGAAAGCATTGAAGCTCCCCTCCGTTACTTCACGGATTCTACGGCATCCGGGATCTCAATGTCCACGATCCTGCGGATCAAGCTGTCCTTCTTCCACTCTACTGGGTGGGTGTCGGAATAGACGCCGACCGCCCATACCCGAAGCTTGTCCTTCTCGTCGGACGCGATCGTGACGGACGAGATGAGCAGGTCGTCGAAGTGGGTCATCGCTGCGTCAAGGCTGAGTGCGCGGAGCTCTGGGAGGCGCTGAAGCCGCGCCTTCCCGACGCTCTCCTTGATCCACCATTCGAACAGGCTCTTCACCCGCTCATAGAACCACTCGACCCCGACGGGCTGCTTCCCGATGGTCGTGAGGCGAGAACGAATGATGATCTGGTAGGAGATCCCGATGATGAGCGCCCGAAGCATGGCGCTCTCGATTTCCTTCAGGGTGTCGATGTGCCCCCCGAAGTTGTAAAGGAGCATCGCACCGGCCCCGTTCAGGATCCCGAACGCCGTCGCCTGCGGAAGGAACGTGCGCGGAGGGCGACCCTTCCAGCGGTCGATGAGATCGAGAGTCGTACCGAGGAAAGCCAGGACCGAGGCGACGGCATAGGGCATCCAGAAAGAGACGTCGTTCCCGCTCGTCATAAATCAATGAGCGCCCTAACTTGGAACCGAAGGACGTCCACTCAGATCCTGGCTTGATTATACCAAAGTGAACGTCAAATTAGGACGCGTTGCTAGATGCCGCCAGCCTTTTCGCGCTGGGCCCGGTCCCGGGCCTGGCGAAAGACGTTGGCGACTTCGGGCATGACGGCAGCTGGGGCGGGGGCGGCCATGGGCATCGGCCGGACCATCTTGAACGTTCCGCTGGTATCCTTTTTCTCTCGGGCCAGGGGAGCTTCCAGACAGACGTCTCCAGGCAGGTAGAAGTCCCCTTCCTTCTTCGCGAAGTTCTTGGTGACGAGCGCCGAGAGGGTCGTCTCCACTTCGCTTGGACGAAGCAGAAGGTCCGCGGCGATCGCCGGGATCGTGCAGCGCCCCTCGGCCTTCAGATGGACCAGGACGGCGTATTCGATCGCGGTAAACGATTCGGACATGGTCCTCTCCGGTTCAATTAATTGCCGCCCCTAACCAATCATGACCCGCCTGCGAGAAGATGTCAACAGGCGGTCCATCTCGGGACGCGCTTCCACGCTATCTACGACAAATCCACCCGCTGGTGGCAGTCTTCCTAGCCGTTCACCAGGTTGTTGTCCAGCGTCACCGCCGTCTGCGCGAGCAGCTTGCCGAACACCGACGCGCCGGTCTGCACGGCGACGTTCGTCTGCGCCAGAATGTTGCCCCTGAACGTTGCGCCCGGACCGATCGTGACGGCGCCGGTGACCTGCCAGATCACGTTCGCAGGAACCGCTCCGCCGATCATGATGATGTTCATCGCGGCGGCCAGATCGAGAGTCCCGTTGACCTGGAAGATCCAGGTATCGTTGGGTCCTCCGGCCAGGATGAGGTCGGACGCGATCAGGACGTTTGAATTCCAGCGGTACGTGCCGGGCGCGAGCGTGAGGCCACCGATCAGGCCGGCATTGAGGCCCGTGACGTCCGGAGTCCTGCTCGCGGCATCGGTGTAGGCGGCCTCCATGTCGAGAACCGCCTGAGTGAGCATGGCGGGCGTCGGCGGCGCGTAGTCGGCGGCGTAGACCCTGCCGTCTACCTGGGACGAGGTCGAGAACTGCCCAGAGCCGTCCAGCACCAGAGCGAATCCTGTGATCGCGGCAGAGGTGATGGGACTGACGCCCATGTTGCCGATGATCTGGGAGGTGGGGACGTTGGTGATTCCGGCCTTCGTCAGGATCTTGAAGAACGCAGCCGACAGGAGAGGTACTGGGTCGGGTCCGAGCCTTGCGCTGACCGCCGCGGCTGCGCCCGGAACATCGAGCGGAGACGTGAATCGTCCGCCGTTGTTCCATGGAGTTGATGCGGGGCCTCCCCCGAACGCGCCTCGATATGTACCAGGCTTGCAAGGAGGGCAAGGCGCTGGGGTGAAGCGACGTCTCGGGGGAAATTGTCTCGGGGCCATACCACCTCTCCTGTCAAAGTTTTCTCAGGAAGCCGGGCCTGACGAAATCTTGATAGGATTGTATCAGGGAAGGGGGTCGGTTTCACCAAGATCAATAAAACAAGAATTTCACTAGCTTCATTTTTCGACCTCCCGGAGAGCCCCTTCGGCAAAACGTTCCGCCGCGGCAATCGCGGTGCCATCCGAGCATCCTTTGGCACGCACGTCCTTGATGTTCTCCAGCGCCTCCCGGCAGGCCTTCAACTTGAGTTCCGTCTTGTAAGCATAGTTGAAGACCGCCTTGAAATCGGCTTTCTCCGCAAGGCCAATGCAGGCCTCCCAAAGCCTTTGGAATTTCTCGATCTGCTCTCCGGGGATCGGCGGCGTGAAGTCCGGCTTCTGAAGGATCTTACGCTCGAGGTCCGAAACCTCTTCCTTCAGGCGATCGCGCTCGGCCGTAATGCAGTTCAGGCATCCATAGTCGATGGTAGTGTCACCGCAGACACTGCAAGTTCCTTCAATCGCCATAGTTATTTCTTTCTCCGAGGCGGGGCCTTTTTCTCCCGCTTGTAGATATGAGGCTCAGCCAGGACGACCTTCCGATTTCCGAACGGGCGCTTCCCGGTCTTGCGAATGACGATCTCGACCTCGTCCCCGTCGACCGCGCCGGCCTCGTTGATCGCCGCCTCCAGCACGCTCTGATCGCTGACGAGCTCGTCGGTCTTTGGGTCGTGAAGATGGTTCCGATATGGCCGATGGTCGCGCCGCTCGTTCCAGTAGTCGGTCAGGATGAACGTTTTCGGCATGGCTATGCTTTCCCTTCGCTGATGTCCTTGTAGAACTGATCGAGCTCCTCCTGGAGGGAGTCCATGATCGCGAGATCCGATTCCGTGGGCTCCTTGTCGGGACCGAAGACCCTGACAAGGCTCGTCAGCAGGGATCTCGCGCCCGCGTAGAAGGCTCTTCTGCTCTCGACGACCTGGACCTTCGGCGCCCCGGGCGGCAGGACGTTCTTCGCATAGTCCTGCCATTCCGTCTCGATCAGTTTCATGATTCCTCCGGAACGTGTTGGAAAATCCTCTCCCAGACCAGAACCGCTTCTCCCGCCTCGCCGGCGTTCTTGAGCACGGGCTTGAAGCTGGAGAAGTGCGGGCCCAGATCGTTCTTGAAGTTCCGCTCGAGGCCGACGTAGAGGACCGCCGCGACCCCGCACTTCCAGGCCCGGAAGATGACCTGCTCGGCAAACTCCCCGTGGCAGGGCCTGCAGATCATGGCGATCGAGTCGGGCTTGTAGGCGTAGGTCTCGGCGTTCGAGATCTCGACGGGAAACCCTACGCCGCTTTCCCGGTAGTGGATGTCGATCGCCTTCACCTCAAGTCCGAGTTCGGAGAGGTCTTTCGCGACGTGACCGCACCCGGCACCGATGTCATAGATCAGCTTCCCGTCAAAGGTCTTCCTCATCCACTTCAGGAAGCGAAGTTTGGGCTCAAAGAACCTGATCTCCGGGAGGACCCTACCCTGTCCCATCAAGGTCGCCAGCTGCCGCACGGTGCTCATTTGGCCTCCGCGAACCACGCCGGGATCTTCTCGTCCTGATCTCCGTCGAAGTAGTCCCACACGTTCTGGACTTTTCCCAGGCCGAGCGCTTCCATCTCCGGCTTCACATAAGCCCCGAACGTGTAGGACGACGCCACGACCACAAGAGAGGAGGGATGGTCCGACGCCCACTTCACGATCTCCCTGGAATTGTCCTCCATGAGGGAATTTCCGGGCATCACGCCCCCGAAGTCGTAGATCACGAGATCTGCCACGAGATTCGGCATCACGGCTCTCGGCGTGGAGAACTCAAGATCGAAGTCCTTCAGGATCTTCGTGAAATCCTTCTTGTGCTCCTCGATCTCTTCGTCGGCGGTCTTCATGCTGGTGCCCATGAAGTCCACGATGATCGCCACTCGCAGCTTCCTGCGGGGGAGGCCCTTGAACGATCCGGCCACCTGGTCCTTGAGGGCTTCATGGTCGATCCGGGGAACGCACTTCTTGTGATAGAGCTTTCCCTTTCCGTCCGAGAGGGGCTCGTGCCCTCGAAAGGATTTCCCGCAAGCAGAGCAAACTTCCTTGGTCGAAGGCTTCACTTTCTCTCCTTGAGGTACTTTCTGGCGTACTTATCGGCGATCTTCCAGATCCCCAGGCGCTGGAGATGGCTCACGATCTGATCGACGTCCATCGACATGGGCCCGTAGCATTGCCGGGTGATCGGTTCAAGAACGCAATGATGTCGAAATGGTCCCCCAGAAAGCTCAATGCCTTTGACCGGCTTGACGGGAGATGCCGCGATCGCTTTCTGGACGGCGGAATCCGGCTTCTTGCCGAGACCGCTCTTGGGGTATCTCGAGACGTCCACGCCGAAGCATGCCAGGACGCGTTTTCTCTTTCGGAACGGCACGTTCAAGATCACGCCGAGCGGCTCAACCACCGGATACCAGTAGGTCTTCAGAAAGTTTCTGGACCGGTTCGACATCCCGTTCCTACGGTTGAATTCAGCGCACCCGAAGGCCGCGCGCGCGTGCTGGTCCTTGGACCAGGTCTTATCCCTCCGGTGAGCAAGAACGAGCTTCATCCCAGGACCGCCAAGAACAAGGTTGGAGGGATCGTCGTTCAGCGTGAGGCCGTCCTTGTGAAGAACAAGCTGACCCTTTGGGATCGGGCCTCGGTTCTTTTCCCACCACCAGCGCGAGTACTGCATCCAGCGCCTCTGCGGAGGTCCGCTCATCTTGACCTTGATGTAGCGGGTGTAGCGCCGATGTCCGGGGGGATTGTAGTCGCCCCGGATCACGACCGTACCCAGGGGCATCGGATCCTTCCTGCAGCGCCGGCTCGCCGCCATCCGGACGGCGCCATGAGGGTCCGAAATCAGCTTCCCGTCATTGCCGCGGCGAGGGCGCTGGGTTTCTGGAAGATAGATTCCGGACGACATGACCAGAAGTATACGGCGTATACTTCAAGGTTTCAAGCCCTATCCGACGATCTCCCCAGGATACCGGAGCATCCGACCGCCCTCATAGGCGGGGCGAGAGATGATCTCAAATGCATCTTCCGGCGCGTCGATGACGAAACGCTCGTAGCCGTCCTTCCGTTCGAGGATCGCGGTGGCATCGGCTAGAATTTCCATCTCTCGAGGTCCAAGCGTGTCGATCAGAATTTCCCACTTCGATCTGGGATTCTTCCGGCCCTTTTCCCTGGCCCAGTCGACCCGCCAGGCGAACGATAGGGCATTCACGACCTGGTTGGGCGTGGCGGCTCCCATCCTTGTACGCCACCAGTTCTCTGGTTTCTTCTTGAGATCCTCGAGAGCGCGAGCCTTCCCCTGTTCGGTCGACCACAGCTGCGACATTTCGAGACCCGCTTCGTTTGCCGCAATGACGGCCTCTCGATTGTTTCCCAGAGTCTTGATCGCGGCCTTGAGAGCTCCCATCACGAACGCCACCTGCTTCAGGTCGTTCATGAGATCGTCTGGATCTGACGGCCACCGCCGGGTCGCTTCCCTGAAGAGACGGACCCGGAGCTCCGGCGTCGAGACTTCCTTGCCAGAAAAGAGTTCCGCGAGCAACGGGCCGTGTTCGGTGGCCCATGCCCATCCGGCTTGGTATTCGGGACTGTCGGTGACCATCATTTCAGTCGTCTGCCAAGAATATTACCTACGGCCGAACAGCCACCACAAAAACTGACACAGAGGGTTCTTGCAGTCGCGCGAGTGAACGAAGTCGGCCATTTTGTCTTCCTCGCCGAGGATTCCCTAGAGCGCCTCGATCTCCCGGGCTTCCCCTCCCATCCACGGGTTGGCTGCGGCGGCCGTCGCCCAGAGATCTTCTACCTTGGTGTCCTTTGGAGCAGACGAATGGCCCGGGTCGAAGATGAGAAGAGGGGGCCGCTCCTTCTGATCGTTCCACCAGGCCTGCTGGAGAGGCTGATCTTCTGTCGGATGGATTCTGGTCCCGAGATTCCCCTGGTGGACGTCGGCAAGAATAATGTCCTCGCGCCTCAGGGACTCTATGGCTTCGGCAACGTAGTAGGTGCCTTGATCGTTGTAGAGCTGCCCCACGGCAGCCTGGGCCTCGTCGAAATTCTTCTCGCGACCGCGCTCGGTCTTCGCCTTGAGCCCCTGACGCGTGAACTTGTTGTAGTTTCGGAGCTCGTCGAGCCAGGTGCTGCGGCTCGAGAATCCGCCGAACGAATAATCGGTGAAGCTGAAGGGCCGGACTTCTTCCCGGATGATCACCCAGCCCGTCCCTCGAGGACCCTTCTGAATGGGCTCCGGGATCCTCCAGACGCCGTACCAGCGCGCGAGGCCGTTGAGGCGCTTGTCCAGGCCCGTCTTCATGATGGCGCTCACGACCGGGCCTTCGGTGGGATCGGTGGAGATCTTGAGGACCCGATCGAGAGGCCTCGCTTGGTCTCCAGGCTGATCGTAGGCCACGTCCTTCGTCCAAAGCGGGAAGACGCAGCCGTAACTGCCGCAGCCAAGGGGGTTCTGCCAGTCGACCCAGCCGCCGGCCACCGCCTCGATCTTCTCGCGGTAAAGGTCGATGATCTTTTTGACGCCGTTCGGGAATCTCACCTTGCGGTTTCTCCCTCGTAGGGCCAGTCTACCGCAAGAGCAATGGGCAGTCTACCGTGCCAGAGCAGCTCTGGCGGCTGGGAACTCCGGATCCTTTTCTTGAGGGCCTTTTGCGCGGCAACGCCGGCCTTGTCGTGCTTCTCCTGGATGTCGCCGAACATCGAAATGATGGCGTCCTCCGCGGCGTCGACGGTCTCGAACTTCTTCATCACGATCTTCTTGAGACCCGCCCAGTAGGCTGGCGCGAGATCCTTCTCCCTGAAGAAGGCCCCGCGCTGAATGAGATCCGCCGAATCGAAGACAAATCCGGTGGGATTCCTTCCGGCCCACATGGGCCACTGGCCGACCTGAAGGAAGACGTTCTCCGCGTCCATCGCCAAGAGGTCGATGCAGCCCAGCTGCGTGAACGTGTGCGAGGAGCCGGGAGACTCGCTCGCGAAATGCTCGATGCGATCGGCGATCAGCCGAAAGAGCCCCTTCCAGGCGATCGGATCGACCAGCTTCCCCTTCAGCTGGTAAGCCAGATTTTCCATCTCCGACGAGCACTTCTCGTGAAAGATCTCCGTGTTGAGTCGGTCGATCGCCGGAATGATCTCTCCGGAGTCCGAGATCTCTTGAAATGCTTCTTTCGGAACCCAGTGGTAGGCGGGGATCACTTACTTCCCGAAGAGGAGAAGCGCGAGAACGCCGGCGGCTGCTCCGCCTCCGATGATTGCGCCCCAGTCGGTTCCTTCGGACTGAGAAATTTCCAGAAGAGCGCCTTTGATCTCGCCCAGCTGCTGGACGCTCTCTTCGGAGATCCCATATTCAAGGCATTTGTCGCAATCTGCCTTGAGCGAAGCAATCGTGGCGGGGTCCACGGTCGCCGGGGTGATCGTATCGCAGATCCTGCTGCATTCCCGGGCCAGATTCATGCACTGCTGGAACAGGACCGGGTTCTGACCGAGTCGTGGCGCGTATCCGATCATATCCGCCTCGGGCCTCTGTTGACCACCGGATAGACGCGTCGCCCCATCAAAGAGGGCGCCGACACGGCGCTCTCCGCTCCAAAAGCGGTGCTCGAGAAGTTCTGAGCGGAAGTGGTGAAATCTACAGGAGTGGTCCCGAAGCTGGTGAGCGGTGGATAGAAACTCGGAGTCCCCGGACTCACGGATGCAACCGACTTGTAGCAGCAGTTGCTTCCGGGGACCGTCTTCTCCATCCCTTCTGGGCAGGAGTCTCCTGGAGCGGCCCACACGGTGTCGCGGGGGCAATCTTCCAGCTGCTCTTGCGTCGGCTCCGGCGGATAGCTGTACGGGGGCCGGCCCTCTTCTCCGAACGGGATGCCGGTGGAGACGGGCGCATGCACTCCCGGAAGAGGCTGCAATGTCGGGACGGGCGGAGGAACCTCATCTCCGGCGTCCACCGAGATCGGAGGCATCCCCGTTCCTGGATAGTCGACTTCGGTCGTGATCGAAGGCGGCGGTTCCGGTTCGAGCGGCCTCGATCCAGCTCCAGTACACCAGGTTTCGGGAAGATTGTTCGGCGTGGAGATCCCGTCCGGATATCCATAGTACGTGCTGCCATCCGGCCTCGTGAAGCAGTTGGGCTGCCCCGGAGGAGGCTGAGGAGGCGGCGTGTAGGTAGGCGCGGGAGGGGCCGCTGGGAAAAGAGACGGCGGAGGAGCCGGCTGCATGTAAGGCTTCTGAAGCCTGCTCAGCTTATCCTTGAGGGCGTTGATCTCGTTGTTGTAGTCCTCGAGCATTCCGCCGAGACGACGTGCTGGGAGAGGGCCGCGGAAAGGAGCGGCCAACTTCACTTGCCCCAGGAAGGCTGCTCTTTGGAACATGTAGCACCTCTATTATGCCTTTCGTCGGGCGCAATCTCAATCAGATCCGGCTTATTCGTCCATGGGCCAGAACTTCTTGAAGTAGGTCTCCGTGTAGACGTGGATGTTGGCTTCAGGATCGACCGGGAGATCCCCCGGTTCGCCCCGGACCGTCTCCATTCTTGAAACCTCTCGCGAAACTTCCTTGATCGGGGCCCACCTTCTCGACCAAGGAATCCAGACCTCGATCTGATCCGGAGGAATGGAATGTTCGATGAACCAGTCGTCGGCTGAAAAAGTATCGCGCTCGACGTCCCTCAGGTTCTTGGAATCGACCCGAAGAAGTATTGGATCTGGAGACTCCCCCTGATCGAGCAGCTTTTTTGAGAAATGAACTGCAGCATAGAAAGCCGCAGCAGAGACGTGTCCGCTGAAGAAAATCTTCCCGACCGACCACTTCCCGAGCTTCCCCGACCAGCGCGGATTTTCGCTTGGAAGAAGACCCAGACGTGCGATGTTCCAGATTCGATCGGCGAAGGTCGAGTGATAGAGATGCCCTGGAGGGGCCCCGCGCGTTCCCTTTGGCCCTCGACGAAGCGCTCCGAGTTCCGGGCTTTCGAAGGCTTCCATGTCCCAGGCTTCGGCCGTTCGCCTCTTGGCGCGGCCTCCTTCCTCATCCTTTCGCTCGTTCTCGGCCATGAGAGAATCAAATGCGGGAAGGATCGAATGGACGTAATCGAACATGGGAATTTTGAATTTCGTAGAGATCTCAAAGTAGGCGTTGGGGTCCGCCACCAGAACCGGAATAAACCGATACTTGGCAACGCGCGCGGCGGTCGTTCGATGGGAACCGTCCATGACCCATGACGTCTCACCGGCCGTGATGACCGAAAGGGGCATATCCTCCGGCCACTCTCCGGACTCCTTGAGAACTCGCGCAATCCTATTGACGTGAGTCGGATCTACGAGCTCTTCAACCTGAACGTCCCAGGGATTCATGAGAACCCTGCGAACCGAAAGGTTCAGGTGCTTCTCTCTGGCAAACGCGAGAATCTCCTGGATGAGCGGATCCTGGAGACCTTCTCGCCATTTCCCGGCTATTCCGGACACGGCCATTTCCTGACGGACATGATCTCAATCATATCCTCGTGCCCCAGCTCTCGCAAACGCTCGAGGGAGGCTTTCGACCAAGGCTTATTCACGCCGGAAAGCCACTGGTCCATGAGGATGAAACGTCCCATCCAGCTTTCGTCAGCATTGAAAAGATCCTGAGCGATGAAGGGCGGAGCTTTTGGGAAGTACCGGCTTTCCCGGATCTTCCTGGCAACCTGATCAGACGGAACGATCGCCGGAACGGTGCGAAGCGGCGCCGAAAGAGCTGAGGCCAGGCGATGGCTTCCCGTGAGGGCGTGGTACAGGTTGTCGTCGCCTCGAATGACCAGGAGAGGACGACCGAGCCAGCCGCTCCTCCGCATCGACCGAATCAGCGCCTCGAGGAGCTGGGGATCGCGCGGTTCGTGGATGGGTCGAATCTCGCGCGGGGAAATACAGACGACATCCCCGGCGATGTCCATAGCCTCTAGAGCAGTTGGGTCAACCCATAGACGACGCCCGCCAGGACCGCTCCGCCCACCAGGACATTCACGACGTCGGCCTGGGGAGGGGCGCCGCTCGCCGGCGAGGGGATTCCCGTGGCGGCAGGACCGCTGGGGGCCAAGTACTGAGCGATCTCGTTCAGAAAGTCGGCTTTCGACATGGCGCCCACCGCACGATGGACTTCCTTCCCGTTCGAGAAGAAAACCGTCGTCGGAACTCCGGTGAGACCATACTGCGCGGCCTTCTGCTGGTTCTCGTCGGTGTTCGCCTTGATCATGGCGATCTGACCGCCCATCTGGGCGGCGACGTCGTCGAAGATCGGTCCGAACCTCATGCAGTTGGGGCAGCGGTCGTTCCAGAACTCGACGATCGCCAACGGCGCACTCGCGACCGCCTGGTCGAAGGTGCTGTCGTTCACGTTCTGCATGGGATGCTCCTGTTTTACGTGAGAAGGACTAAATGACTTCCTCGAGCTCCATCAACCGATACGTGAGATTTTGTCCAGGGGCTCGGACGGTCCAGTTGACCCACCACCGATGGGCGCCTACGGGAACTCCCGCGCGAGGCATCGCGGTCTCGAGAGTGTCCTGGTTCCCGGTGTCGCCGATGGACCCCGTATTGCTGTTCCACTGATTTTTTGCCTGGGAACGCGTAATGAGCGTGCCGTCCAGCCTCAACGTTCCTTGAAGGCCAGACAGATTCGAGAGCTGCTGGGCGGAGCCTGCCGCCTTGACCTTGACCACACTGCTTCTGGGATGATACACGGGAAGAATGACTTCAGGATCGTCCCCCGAGGTCGCGGTGGAATCCTGAGCCGACTGAGATGCAGCATAGATCCCACGTCGAGCGAAGTAGTACGCGTAGATCCGGCCCTTGCTCGCCGAGGAACTATCGAGCTTTCCCATGTCCCGAATGGTGGTGTCCCCGTTGAAGACCATCACGAGGGCTAGAGGAATGAATCCTACGTCCGGAGTCGGGGCGTCGGCGGTGCCGATCGCCGCCGCGGTGCCGGCTTTCACGTTGATCGTCGTTCCGTTCCACTGAACCATGTCGCAACGGATGAGGCCCACGCCAGGAGCCGCGCCGATGACGAGGGTTTGGTCAGGGATAGCTTCCTGGACGCCGCCGCGCAGGACGGAAAGCGACACTGTCCGCACGCTCATTGCAGGAACGACCTGGGCAAGGATCTCTCCGGAGAGAATCCCGTCCACAAATCCCACAGCGGCGCTTGCGGGAGCGAATTCCGCAGAGACACCTGTTCCGGCTCTCGAGGTTGCCGACATTTATTCCCCCTTAGCCGTCTTAATCTTTTCCATGGCTTTGGCCTTCTGCGCCTCGTGAACCTGCTTGAAGTACTTAGCGACGGGAGACTTGAACGAGCATGACGAGCACCCGACCGTCCCCAATGGCTTCTTCGGATGGTCGGTTTCTCGGAAAAGATTCCCTCCGCACTTCGGGCAGGCGCCCCGGACCGACATCTTTGCGGGATGGCCCATAAAAGCTCCTACCAGGTCACTTCGCCGTTCATTCCAAGACGCAGAACATAGGTCGTCGAATTTCCAGGCACCGCACTCTGGACCTCGATCGAGTATCTGGTATAAGGAGGCCGCGCGGTCCCGACGTTGTTCGTGGGATCAAGGCGAAGATCGTTTCCCGCCGCCACCAAGGTCGTCACAGTGCTCGTCACCCCGAACTGGTCGACGCCCGTTTCACGGACGTTCATTCCGTTGAGGCCGGTATTCTTGATCGTTGCGATACCTTGCACGCCGCTCGCAGCGATCTGATTGGTCACGGTGACGAAAGCATCCGTCGTGGCGGCCGTAGCCCGGAACTGAGAAAGGCCATTGAAGGTGTTCCGGACGCCCACGAAAATCGAGTCGACACCCGCGCCGCCGATCAGCGGGTTCGGGTTGCCATTGATGCCGAGGTTGTCGTTGTAGACGTTCCGGTCTGCAGGCGCTACCTCGCGTACCGGCGGGCATCCCCAGTTGTCGGTATCGAAGTCGCAGCCGACAAGGAAATTGTTCACCCCGGTGAGCCGAATCCCGGCGTCCGACGCCCCCGTCAGCCCTCGGAACGCGCATCCCTGGATGACCATCGAAGAGGCGCCTCGGATGTAGTTCGTGATGGTCATCGAGAAGACCGAGAACGTGCATCCGAAGATGTTGATGTCCGTGTCGACGATCCCGATGAACGCCGTGACGCCGCCGGAGACCGGGAAGGTCGCAAGCGAAGTCCCATCGCCTCTGAAGGTGACGCCCAGGAGCGAGGACCGGCCATTAATGGGAGCCGTCTCGATCCGGGTATTCGTCCACCAACCTCCCGTGACATTCATCCCGCCGCCGTCGATGATCCACATCCCCAGGACGGTACAGTTGATGAAGGCCGTGGTCGGCAGGTAATCGTCGCCGAGAGCAAAGTTCCCGTTGATGAACGTGATCTGAGGTGTCCCGGAAAAGTTGAAGATTCGGCAGCGCTCTGCGTGAATCGTGCTGAGACCGTCCTCGCCGGTCAACGACAGATCGCAGTCGTAGAAGGCGACGTCGAGGTTCCCGAAGGAATCGCCGTTGATCGTGCCGCCGATCGTGTTCAGCTCATCAACGATGAACTTCGTATTGTAGAAGCTCACGTTCATGATCTCGGAGATACCGTTCGAGTCGCAGAGGATGCCGGTACCGTTTGCGATCGGTACGAACCAGGAATCGTAGGTGGTGATGAAGACCGGCGTCAGGAAGTTCCCGTCTCCGGCCGTGATCGAGATGGGAATCTGGATGCCCTCGGACCGGAGGCTCCTGTTGGTCACCACCCCGAAAGCGTTCGAGTCCTCGACGCTCAGGATCCTCTGGTTGGCGACGGAGGTGCCGACGACCTTGAAATGCTGGAAGCTGTAGTTCCTCTGGGCTGTGAGCCCGTCTGGGATCGTGAAGGCGGCGATCGCGTTTGCCCCGAGACTGAAAATCGTGCCATCGCCAGATCCCACGATGTCCACCGGCTTGTCGGGGAGCGTGTTCGTGACCGCGAGAGGATAGGTCCCTTCCTTCACATAGATGCGGCCGCCCTCGGCCGGAAGGGCGGCGATCGCGGCCGCCACGGTCAGATCGGTGCCGTCCCCGGGGGTCAGACTGACCACGCGCGTCGCAGCAAAAATGTCCGCCCCAGAAGAAGCCGAAGAGACCTGAGCGATGATGTCCCAACCCGTCCCATTCGACTGAATAGTGACGGACTGGTATTGCGTGGTAAGGACGACGGTGAGGGCTCCGTCGATGGTCTCGGCGCCGGCGGCGTCGATGGTAACGGTATTCGCGCTCGCGTCGATCTTCTTGATGGTGTACTTCCGCCACCTGGCCGAAAGCGCCGTGGGGAGCGTGATCGTCCTTGGAGCTCCGGAGGCGTCGACCTCGAGCGTCCTCTGGAATTCGGTGAGAAGGAAGTCGACTCCGACATTCAGAGTCTGGTAGTTTTCGATCCGAGACGAGGGGCCGATGATGGTGGCGGGATCGAATCCCGTGTTGTCACCGTAGATGTTGACGTTCGCGGCGCCGGTTTCGACCACCTTACAGCCGACGTTCCCGGTGACGATGCAGTTCGAGGACGCCATCTGGATCGCTTCGGTCATGAACTGGAAGTTGTTGCCTTCGATGACGGTCCGGAAGGCGGTTCCCAGGACGTCGATTCCGCGAACGAGAGAGCCATTGTCGAAAAAGACGCAGCCCTGAACAATCGTGTCGATGGTCGCCGTCCGGATGTGATCCGTGTCGCATCCGCTGAAGGAGCAGCCAACGACCGTCGGTCCGGTCGCTCCTGCGGTCACGTCCATACACCGGTCCTGGGCAGCCGCGCCGTTAAAGCGGCACGCGGAGAACTTAACGCTGTTACCGGTGACCGAGACAAGGACGTTGTTGAAGTTGCAGGCCGTGACCCTCACGTTGTCCCCGAGCGTCACGGTCTCGCCCGTCAAGGCCTCGATGTCGCAGCCGACCAGGATCGAATCCGGGCCGATGTCGAGCCCATTGACCGACGTGATCGTACAGTCGTAGAGGACCGCGAAAGGTGCCCCGGCGATGCCGCCCTTGAAGCTCGTGCCGAAGCAGAGCACGTCTCTGGCGTGGATGTCCGCATCCGAGTTGGCGTCCACGAAGAAGGAGGCCACGTTGTCGAGGAGGAAGAACTCGCAGTCGCTCACATGGACTTCGCCGGCCGCCGCGCCGGGAATGGAAATCGCCCTGCGGAGGTTCGACCCCGACACGAGGCTCAGATAGACCTTCGCCGCCGCCGTGATCTCGATTACGCGGCGGTCCACGTCGGCGACGCTTCCGGTCACCTGTAGATCCCGGATGACGTACTTCTGAGCGAAGGAAGCGGTGAAGGCCGGGATGCCGAGCGCGCCCAGATCGAGGATGGTTCCGTTTCCGGCTCCGACGATTTCGATCGGCTTGTCCGTGAGCGCCAGCGTCGCAGCGAGCGGATAGGTCCCCTGCTTGACGAAGATCAGGCCGCCTTCGGCTGGGAGGGCCGCGATCGCTGCAGCGATGGTAAGATCGGTTCCGTCTCCTGGGGTCAGGCTGACGACTCTCGTCGCCGCAAAGATGTCGCTTCCAGCGCCTCCCGGAGCCCATTTGAGTCCGGTGGGCGTCGTGGAATCCGTAGTCAGAACCTGACCATCAGGCCCAGGAGGAAGCGGCGTCATGCTGGCGGCTCCCGCCACGCTGCTTCCGACCAGGATAGATCCTTTAATCTGGGTTTCCGGGAAGCTCATGATCCACCGCCATCTTGGAGATTGCTGCTGGCCGGTCTAATGGACATAGTTTAAACGAATTCGCTTCCAAACTGAGCGATGATATTTTCCTTGGTCTTGGCGTCGTCCCCCTCCACGAAGACCTGCTGCCATCCCTTGTAAGAGATGGGGAAGAAGCCGTTCCTCTTGGTTTGCGGGTGTCCCTGGTGCGGGGCCTTGATTTCTGAAAGATGGCCGTATCCGAGGACGACCTTCGCCGGCAGGCATTCCACGCAATAGGCCACGAGCATTCTTGACTCCTTTTTAGTTCGACCCGCGGTTTACGCCGTTCGGCTTAGGGAAGAACAGATACCAGGCGATAGTGGTGCCGGAGACGTCTACCCGGTAGTCGACCACTTGGAAATCGCCCGTCCCGAGGCCGCCGAGCCCCGAAAGGTCGAATGGATCGAGGGTCAGCTTACTTCCCGGAGTGAGCACAGTGGACTTGGTGAATGTGCCCAGTGTGTCCGTGATGAATGACTGCCTGACCGTGATGTTGTTGGCGCCGGTATTGTGGATGTAGCCTTTGGTCTGGGCCAGACCGTTTCTGTTCCGGTACCAGACGACAATGGAGTTCGTGGCAGTTCCGCCAACGGACGCGGTCCCACCTCCACCACTCGTACCTTGGATTTGGTTTCCGTCCCCGATGATGGGGTCCACGATAGGACCGCCTCCGGTCTTGTTCGTGAACAGGTCTTCGTTGTCACTGTAGTAATTCCCACCGTTCCCGTCATTGACGCTGGGGCCAGTGATCGTGGCGAACTCGAATCGGTTGTTGGTGACAAAAATCGCACCGTTCTGCATGAGCAGGGTGCCGCCGGCGGGGTTGTTCACGTCCGACAGATCGTTGCCGGTGAACGTGCAGGGGGCGTTGAAGACGACAACGTTGGTCGGCGCAGTGGTAATCTCGAATTTGTTGTGACGGATGACCGTGTTTTCGTTGTTGACCTCGATCACGAAAGGATGGCTCACCGGCCACGTCCCGGACTGCTCAAAGTGGTTGTCGCCGATGAGGTTGCCCTGGCCGAACATGCCGATGGGGCAGTTCTGAAGGTAGTTCTCGGCGAAGACGATGCCGTCCTCTTCTAGTTCGAAGTAGATACGACGAAGGTTCGAGCCGCGGATCGACCCGTTGTTGCCGAGGCTGGAGAAGCTCCCGAACATGAAGAATTCGATGTTGGTGTTGACGTTGTCGTTGTTCCAGATCGTGCTGTTGACGACCTCGAGAACCGCAAAGTCGTGCTCGCCCGTGCCGACCGACATCTCGCAGTCGACCATGTAGAGATCGCCGAAGTACGTGTCGTCGGCGATCCTTCCGAAGAGCGGCGCCGAGCGTCCCCCTGGAACCGCAAAGAGCGAGTCGCCGATGAACTCGACCTCGGTCATCCAGCAGCGGGGTACTCCGAAGCTTGCGTTCGTGAGAATGACGCTGTTGTTGGTCGCGCAAGGCCGGATGCGGCATCGCATCATATGGAAGCGCGGATCGTCCTGGCCTGGAGTCGCCGATGCCTGCGCCGTACTATCGCTGTTGATCGTGATCTCGACGCCCGTCGTATTGATCTCGTCCATGAAAACTTCGGCGAGACCGTTGTTGTCGTTGTATCGAAGAACGGCCTGAGTTGCGACCTCGGTGCCCGTCACCTTGAAGTTGCAGAAGCGAATGGGCGTATTCGCGGTCGCGCCTGTCGGGATCGTGAAAAGCGGGATGGCATTTGCGCCAAGGCTGAAGATCGTGGCATCTCCGCATCCGCGGATCGTGACCGGAATTCCAGCCGGCAGGGTGACGGTCGCCGAGACGGGATATGTTCCTTCACGAACAAAAATATCCCCGCCCCCGACCTGCTGCAGGAGCAGCAATGCGTCCGCGAGCGTCGTAGCGTCGCCGATGCCGGGCGTGGGATGGACAACGAAGGAGGCCGCGCGATCAGGGACTGCATTTACCTGTATCATTTGGACCTGCTCTCCCGGAGTGCCTCCCTAGCGGCTTCAGCGCTCGTGACATATCCGCACTGCTCGCAGCGGCACTGCCCCATGAACGGAGATTGCTGATCCTTCGTTTCCTGGATGAGCGTCCGTTTTTTGCATGAAGGGCACACGTATGGAGTTTTCATCTTCAGAGCGAATGGATCCTGAGGATAAGGCATCAGTAAGCCCCCGTCGAAGAGTGCCTGAGATCAAAGGTCGTCGGGAGGCCCGCAGTCGTCGACCTGACCGATACCGTGAAGCTCACGTATGAAGGAAGGGCAGTCCCGATCGCGGTGTCCATGGGCCAGGTCAGGATCGCCCCCGCGAGGACCGTGTCCTCCTGGAAGTCCGTCACCCCATAGCCGTCGGTCACCGTCCGTCGGACGGTGAGCGAGTTGGCGCCCGTGTTCTTGATGGAGCCCGCGCCGCCCAAGCCCTTCGCGTTCTCATGTGTGAAGACCGCCGTCAGGGCGTTCACCGTGGCCTGGCCGGTGATGTTCTTCCGCTTGAATCCGTTCACGACCGCGTCTGAGGCGGCGATCAGCGTCGGGTTGGTGACCCATCGATTGTTGTCGATGTTGTTCGTTGAAGTGAGGCCGGCTTCCAAGATGGCGGGGACCGTGTTGTTCGTGAATCGGTTGTCTGCGATGGCCGCGGACCCGTTGGTGGTTCTGATGATGGCGGTTATGCCCGTCGTCTGAAACCTGTTTCCCGAGATGGTATTGAAGTTGCCGTCCAGGACGAAATCGGTCCCCGTATTGTCAAAGAAGCATCCCGTAACGAAGGTGGCGCCCGTCCCAATGATCACCGCAGCGGTGTCCGTCACATCGCCGAAGAAGTAGACATCGCTGAAGAAGCTGATCGCGCCATCCGTGAAGCTGCAGGTGTCGTAGAAGCCGCCGTAGATATGCGTGCCATTCCCGGCGAAGCTGAAGTTGACGAACGCTCCAGTGCATCCCAGCAGATTGCTCGAGATCACTCCGTTGTTGTCGTCCGCCACGGCGATGGTTGCATTTGCGATTGGAGCAAAGTTGAAGAAGACGCAGTCGGTAAGAGAAATCGCGCCCACGGTGCCGCTGGTCCCGATCGAGAAGATGCAGTCTTCTCCCAGGATGTTCACCCCGGTGAAATCTGCGAAAACGCCTCCTGCAGTCAGCGCTCCGGTCACGGCATCAAGGAGGACGTCGTAGAACCGTACCCGCTGCATGTAGACGTTTGCCGTGATGCCTGCGAGAGCCGGCGTGTTGACCAGGATTCCGGTTCCGTCTGCCAAGGGCACAAAGTGGCAGTCGTCCAAGCTGACGGTGACCGCTTCGACGCCGCCGCCTGCGGTGATGTGTAGCGGGAACTGTATGCCTGTCGAGTTCACTCGCCGCGCATGAACGACACCGAACGAATTGTCGTCTTCCACGCTCCAGATCTTCTGATTGGCCACCGAGGTTCCAGTGACCAGGAAGTCTTCGAAGGCGTATTCGCGTCGAGCAGTGAGGCCGTCCGGGATAGTGAAGGCGGGGATCGCGGCTGCCCCGAGCGCGAGGATGGTGCCGTCGCCTGAACCCTTGATGACGACCGGCTTGTCGGGCATCGTGAGGGTGGCGACCAGAGGATACGTCCCCTGCTTCACATAAATGTAGCCGCCTTCTGCTGGGAGGGCTGCGATCGCCGCCGCAATGGTGAGGTCAGTCCCGTCTCCTGGGATGAGGCTGACGACGCGAGTTGCAGCAAAGATATCGCTCCCGGCGCCTCCTGGGGCCCATTTCAGGCCGGTCGGAGTGGTGGAATCCGTGGTCAGAACCTGGCCGTCGGGTCCTGGGGGAAGGGGCGTCATGCTGGCAGCGCCGGCAACGCTGCTGCCCACCAGGATGGATCCCTTGATCTGAGTTTCTGGGAAGCTCATGGTTCCCCGCTAAATAATCATCCAGCCGGTTCCGTCGGACTGGATGCGAAGCGCCTGCCACTGGGTCGTCAGAAGCTGCGTCGCGACGCCGTCGATGGTCTCTGCCCCGCTCGGGTCGATGGTGACGACGTTTGCGCTTGCGTCGATCTTCTTGATCGTATAGACGATCCGCCTCACGGTCGCAGCCGCCGGAAGGCTGATCGTGCGAGGGGCTCCGACCGCATTCACCAGAACCGTCCGAGAGTTGCCGGTGAGAAGCGTGTCGACCGCAACCGTCACGACGCCTTCGTTATTGACGAGGCTGCTCGGTCCGATGATGGTCGAGGTCGGGAAGAATGGATCGTTGTTGCTGTAGATGTTGAAGTCCGCGATCCCGGTCTCGAGGACCGACAGACCGCTGTTGCCGGTGACGACGCAGTTGGTGGATGCGATCCGGACCTTCTCCGCTGAGCTGCTTCCGAAGGAGCATCCGGTAAGAACAAACGCGCCCGCGGCGACGAGCACGTCGATGTAGCGGGCGATCACCGCGCTCGAGTCGAAGGAAGTATCTCCGACGATGCTTCCCTGAGCGCCCACGGTCAAGGTGCCGTTGAAGATCCGGCAACGGTCCATCTGGAGGAAATTGACCGCGCCGCCATTGGGGACCCAGGCCTCGGAGTTGGCCCAGTACAGGTCCGGGTTGTTGGCGAATCCTCCGCGGGGAACGACGCCCGTGAAAGAGGCGACCGTATTCACGGCGTGCCATTCGCCAGGGCCGTCCCAGTGGAAGGAACTCGCGAGGTTGGCCACCCGGAAGAAGCAGTTCACGGTATAGACGAGAGGGAAGTCGGTCCCGGCGACCAGGAAGGTGGTCTCCACGTTGTCGACCGTGACGTCTTCCATGGTGACCGCTTCGGTCGACGACCCGCCGATCGCGAACTCGAACGCAGCCTGGCCGGCAGCGCCGCTGCCCAGGATCCGCATCCTTCCGAAGGTGTATCTCTGGTTGAAGTTGATGGTGAACGCGGAGATCACGTTGGCGCCCAGGTTCAGGATGGTTCCGTCTCCGCTGCCCAAGAAGACGATCGGCTTGTTCGTGGGCACCAGCGACGCCGCGAGCGGGAAGATGCCTTCCTTGATGTAGATGTATCCTCCTTCAGCAGGGAGGGCGGCAATGGCGGCGTCGATGGTGAGATCGGTCCCTTCTCCCGCAACGAGGCTGACGACGCGCGTGGCCGCGAAGATGTCCGGCCCAGGTCCGGGAGGGCCTGGAGGTCCGGCAGGGCCTGCGGGGCCCGCTGGGCCGGTCGCGCCCGCTGGGCCAGGCGCCCCGGGATCGCCTTTGGCTCCGCGGCCGCCGCCGCCGCCGCCGAACCCCTGAAAGCCTCCGACCACTTTCGGCGGAGGAACGAGGAGCTCGTTCAGCTCGCAGATGTCGATGATCTGGACGACATCCTTTCCCCAAAGGATGCGGCCATTCCTCATCCTGATGGAGCCGTTCTTCAGTAGTTCAGCCATATAGGTATAACTCTATCCGAAAATGACCTCATCGAACAGCGCCAGCTGAAGGAAAACATCGCCATCGCTGGCGTCATAACTCTCGTCAACCACTCTGGCGTAGTGCTGGGGGAACTTCTGCTTCATCAGCATGAGTCCCTTCCGAATGGCGGGCAGGTCCAGGACGTGGGCTTCGTCCCCCTCGGTATCTCGGATGACAAGCTGTCCTCCGGGGATCGTCGGGATCAGCTGGGACCAGTGATAGTAGTCCTGGGAGCCGTCTTCCCGGCGTGGCTGCATCCGACCGCCTTCCTTGAAGTCGGCCATCTGGGTTCCAGGCGGAAGCTTTTTTCCGTCGATGCGGTACCAGGAATTCGATCCGCCTTCGAACGCGGCAACAAGGAGGTCCCGAGCCATTTTTTCGGTCTTAGGATCAAGGCGCTCTTCCACGCGGGAGATGTCGGGGCGACCCTTCTCGAGGATCCCGAAACGTTCTCCGAGGAGGTTTTTGAGCTGATCGAGAGAAAGGGAGATCGACTCGTCGATCAGGCGGACTTCCGGCTCGGTGATCTCCCCGGCCGCCGCATATTCCCTAAGGACATCTCTCACTTGGTGGGCTTCTGGTTGGGTGAGCTTGACGAAATAGCCGTCAGGACCATCTCCCGTGACGAATCGGACGTCGTAGATGTCCTTCTTCGGCATCTCAACTCTCGATCTCGAAACCCATAGCCTGAAGCTCTTCGGCGGAGATATCTTCGTATTGGCCGATGAAAGCTTCGCCCTCCTCGAACGTGGTGTAGACGTGCTCTCGACGGAGCTCCTTGCCGGTGGCGTCGATCAGAGCCTCCGACAGCGCTTCCAGGTATTCGTCGACGATCTCCCCTTCGAAGCCTTCCTTCTTGGCTTCGTTCCACTCCTTGGCGGGGAAGGCCTGGCGGGCAAACCCCTCGATCGTCTGGTAGGATCCGATCCAATGCATCCGGTCGATCCGGTGAGGCTCCGTCCGGCGCCATTTCTCCTTTCGAAGATCCGAAAGGAGACCTGGAATGTCCCACTGGCGCCGGATCTTCGCCAGGAGCTTCTTCTGGTCCATAATCCGGATCTCTCCGATCAGACGCCGCGGACGCCGTACCCGTCAAAGATGAGGTCGTCGACGAAAGAAGGCTTTTTGCTCTGAGGGATCGGCTTGTTCTTCGTGCCGCCGTATCTCTGGATGAGTTCAGCGATCTTGGTGAATTCCTTCGCCCGGGCCGGCGGATCCCAGGGAATGTCCTTGGTCGCAAGGACTGTCTTGGTGGGTTTCTCGAGGACTACCGCCACGCCGCCCTTCTCCGATCCGATCAGGCCCATGGCATTGTAGGCGCCGAAAGCGATGACGCCCAGGTCGCCGAAGACCTGATGATTCTCCACGAACATGAACGGCGGCATCGACGGAAGCCGATCATCGTAGCCGGCGCCGCCGCGGAGTGAGATGCGGTGGTGCATGATGCCGCCCTTCTCTAGAAGAACCAGCTTCCGGTGAAGGGACGCACGTACAGGACCGACGTGCGCGGGTAATAGGGCGCGATCGGGGCCACCGGAGCCGAAGGCGCTTCTTCCGGCTCGCAGATGAAGCGTTCGTCGCCGTCCTCATCCTCCTTGCGCGTGCAGATGTAACGCGGCCGCGACGGAGGATAGTAGGGCTGCTGATAGTAGTAGGGGTAGCTCGGTCCCGAGAAGAACGTCGGGAAGAACGGGAAACGGTTGAATCCGTCTCCCGTATCGGCGCCGTCTCCCGAGGAGGGTGCTGGGGAAGGCGCTGGGGAAGGGGAGAGGGCTGGGTCTCCCTGGCCAAGCCTGGAAATCCTCATGGTCACCTGGGGAAGGAATCCTTCTCTCATATCGCCCTCCTTATTCTGTCAACGATAATATTTTTTCCGGCCAAAAGGTAGCCTTATGCGCGCCCCTTGATCCCGAGAAAGCGAAGCCAACTTTTCGGCTTTGGCGGGGGAACGCTCTGGACCCCCTCTTGTATGGGACCAAATTTTTCGCGCATCGGCTCGAATTCTTTCTTCAGCTTGTTCTCTTGATCAGCCGAGCCCTGGGGCGTTGGGTTTTTTCCAGAGATCTCAGAGATGATTCCGGAAACGACGCTATTGTTGGCGCTGTCTTCGAAACCGATGCACACAACACCTACTTTTGTAGTCGCCGGCCCATAGAACCTGATTCTGATAACCGGCTGATTCGCGCCCTTGAGACGCTTCATGAGAAGGCGAGGATTGACGTCATAGGCCATGTAGATCTTCACAGCATGGCCCCCTCGGTCGAATGCCTGAGGTCATAGGTGGTGGGGGAGCCGGCCACGGTCGAGGCGACCTCGACCTGGTAGACGACATAGGAAGGTCTGGCCGTCCCCTTGTTGATCTGCGGATTTAGAAGGAAGTCGGTGCCCGGCGCCACCACGGTCGTGGCGCTGGAAGTCACCCCGAACGAGTCTGTGACCGTCTCCCTCACGCTCATCGAGTTTACGCCGCCGGTATTCTTCACGGTGCCGATTCCGACGATGCCCTTTCGGTTCCGATGATCCACGACCATCACGAAAGCGTCCGTCGTGGCGCCTCCCGAGACGTCGGTTCTCAGGACGCCGTCGATCCGAGATGTCGGCCCGATGATCGTGCTGCCGACGTCGGCGATGTCCCAGTATTTGTTGTCATCGGCGTTGCCGGTCTCGGTGACGGTGACCTTCTGGAAGTGGCCTACGCAGGCTGAGACCGTCACGTTCGTGCCGGCATTCCTGATGGTCTCGATGGCCCAGCTGGCCCAATTGCATCCCACGATGGAGACGGAGAAGACTCCATCTGCGATGTCGACGATCCGGTCGACCAGCGTATAGATGATCCCGCTCAGGCAGCCGGTGATGACAACGTCGAATCCCGGGCTGACGGCGACGTCATTCAGATAGATCCCGTTGAATACGCTGAAGGCGGTGGGCGTGAGTGCGGAGGAGCCGCCCCCGCCGACGAAACTGGTTCCATCACAGGCGAACGTGTATCCGAGAGAACCGAAGTTGGCGCACCCAAAGAGACATTGACTGGCGAACAGGCCGACTTCGTTCTTGAAGCCACCCCACCTCTGCCGAAACGCTCCGATGCCGGTGCAGGCGACGTTGTAGCAGATAAAATAAGTGCTTCCGGGTGTCGCAGCTCCGCTGTCGGCGAAATAAGAGACCGCCGTGTCCTGGACCAAGATTGTGACATTGGTCAAGGCCGCGAAGGTCGACCCAAGGAAGCCGCCTTCGATGGACTTCGTCGTATCCCCGAATCTCCCGACCATTACGTTTTCCAACGTGATCGTCTCGGTCCCCAGATAATTCGTGCTGACGTCATAGAGATATTGCCCCGCCAGCCCACCTGCCCAGACCGTGAGATCCTTCAGATTGATTGGAGCGTCAAAATCGATCGAGATGAATTTTCCTGACACCCCGCCGAAGTCGAGGATTGTGGCGTCGATGCCGCTGCCGTGGATCGTGATCGGAGCCGGTTGCGACGTGAGGGCAGCGGGCATCACGTATGTTCCGGGCTTCACATAGATGTCGCCGCCATCGGGAAGATTGTTGATGGCATCCTGGATCGTGAGGTCCGTTCCCTCGTCGGGGTTGTTGCTCACGATGCGCGCGGAGGCGAACAGATCATTGATCGTGATGTCTGTGCTGCCGGCGCCGGGATTGTCCGTGGCCTGGACGCTGCTCCCCAGAAAATTCAGGATGCTTCGAACTGGAAGATCAGTCCCTTCATCCTGGATCTGGCTGATTGCTCCAGGAGCTCCGGGAACTCCCTGGGGCCCGATGGGCCCGCGATCCCCTTTGGGCCCTCTCCCGCCGCCGCCCCCAAACCCCTGGAATCCCCCAACAACCTTTGGAGCTGGAACAAGAAGCTCTGCAATCTCACAGATGTCGATGATCTGAACCGAATCTCGGCCCCACAGAACGCGCCCGTCGCGCATTCTGATCGAGCCGTTTTTCAGCAATTCAGCCATCGTCCTACCTGCTCACCCCTTCGGTCAGGCGTTCAGCTCGACGACATTATCGTGCGGATCCAGGATCGCATAGCCGCCGTCCCAGCCGGGCTGGGTGAAGCCGCCATCGCTCATCGCGTGGTCGGCCGGATCCACCGTGCATCCGAACGGTCCGGAGCGCCGATTGATGGGTCCCGTCCTTGGGCCAACATATTCGACCCAGTAGGTGTTCTCGTGCCCAGAATCCTCAGAGACCGGTCCCCACAGCGTTTCCGAAGGATTCCGATTGCTCCAGGTGGCAATCACGATCTGACCGTTGCAGTCATCCGGATCGCAGAAGTCCCAGCCCTTTTCGGGCTTGACGATATCCCCCTCCCAGCCCTCGACGCGAACGCGGAAGCGGTCCTTCTTGAGATAGATCGCGGACTGGCGACGGCTGGGGAAAACTTGGACGCTTCCCCAGTGATATCGCTGCATGCGCGGTCCAGTGGCCACGACCACGCGCTCGAGGACTTTCCGGCGCTCGGGATTCGTCTTTTCCTCTTCCTGGAGCTTCAGGGCGATGATTTCGCATTGCGACTCACCGCTCATGCAGCTGGATCGACCGGGTCGTGCTGGGGCGCCGTTCATGAATGACCTCACACTCGACTCCCAAAAGGATAGCATGAAGACGCGCCCGTCTCCATGCTTACCCGCCGCGGGCCAGCTTCTTCTCGACCTCGATCAGGTCCCGAAGCTCGATTTCGAGACCTTCCCCGGAAAGGACGAGAGCGTGAAGCTGCTCCATCCGATCCGGACGCCCCAGGTAATAGTCCTCGACCGATCCTTCCTTCTTGTATTTCTCGAGCATTCTGGCGATCTGATCAGCCTGCTTCATGGTGAGCTGCGCGATGAATGGCTTCGTTTCGTAGGCCTTGAATTTCAGCCGCGCCACGAACGGAAGCTTTTTTGCGCCGGCCATCAGATTGCCCTCCGCTCATGAAGCATCGCCAGGACGAGCTTCAGGCTTTGCTCCGGGCCGTCAAGAGTCGTGTCGACCTGGAGATCGACCTGCTTGGATTCCTCGTAAGCAACGTGAATCCCAACCCAAGCCGGATTTGGGGCTCTTGCCTTGGCCAGATCCGGATTGCAGATCAGAGAGATTTCGAAGAAGCGATCATCGCCGACGATCCTGCGAGCTTCCTCCCTGGAATCTCTGGTCGGCGAGACGAACGAAGCTGAGACGCAGACGCCGGCATCGTTCAGGACCGAAGCCGCGACGGCGCAGTAGACAGCATGGACCTTTCTGGCCGATGCGGAGAAGCCGAGAAGATTTCCCGTCAGCTGACGAATGTCTTGGCCGTCCAGAACCGCGCAGGAAATTCCATTCCCACAAAGGTGAGAAGTCAGCAGTCGCGAGAGGGTGGTCTTTCCGCTTCCTGGGATCCCGGTAAACCACACGGTGAACGGCTTCATCTGAATGACGGCTCCAGCGAAAAGGGTCCCGAGGACCCTTGAAAGGCAATGGTGGAGGCGGCGGGAGTCGCACCCGCGTCCTGGAGTGATTCACGAAGGCGTCTACGCGCGTAGGCGGTGTTTTGTTCTCGGCCTCGGGACGGCCATCGCCAGCCCTCCTTGAGCCATATTCCGGTTTGTTTCTTGGAGGCCTTTTCCCGGACGCTTCAGGTCTCCCAGCCGATTTTTAACGTCGCATCCCGCCTATCGGCGTGAACAGGCGCGACGTCGCGGTCAGGCCGCGAGAGAGAGCTGGCGCTTGCCAGTTAGGGTTTTGGTCTCGTTTTTACGCAGCCTCGAGACCGACTGCGGCGCGCGGCTTGTCCGATCCGCACTCCAGTCGAAACTAGTTCGCCCCCGGTTGAGAAAGATCAGTACTGCTCGTTCCGCTGAACCTATACGACGTTGTACCAGCGGATCGGGAATCCTCGCGCGACGGTCGGGGCGACGATCCCCGTGAGCCCCGTCAGGGCGGCGAGGCCGGCGGCGATCCCGCCCGCCCATCCGACGACGGAAAGGAAACCCTTCTCCTTCATGCCGGTCCGGATCCCGGCGTAGGCAGCCGCCGCGGCCAGGCTCGTCCAGAGAAGGCCCTCCGGAATGGCCATGGGCGCCGTCGCCGGCACTGGGGCCGTCTGGACGACTGCTGGGACCTGCGCCATGAAGGGCGCCCGATACTGCGTGGGACGGTATGCCGCGGGTCTGTAGGCGTTCATGAATCGTTCCTCCTCATCCCCATATCCTATCTTGAATTCCTCACGCCCTCAAGGATTCCTGAGAGCTGGAAGTCTTCACGAATCGATCAACCTCGGCCGCCTCGTCCACGGAAAGCTTCCGGAGTTCCTGGTACAGCCCCCTTACAAGTTCGGACACTTCCACATTGGAAGACAGCTCCTGGGGGTCCGCCTTCTGATGCTTGTGCCCGGAATGAATTACACAAGCTGCATTCTCAATGACTTCGGGGGAGTTCTTGAGGCCAAGAAAATCCGCCAGCCGAAGAATCTGAGACCTTGTATTCTCCAGAAGAAGATCATACGAGACAACGATCCGACGAAACTTTTGGGAGGCCTGCCAAGCCCATGAAACGTATTTCGCCCAGAGAGAAAGCCCTCCGGAGATGGAAAGTCCTTCTCGACGATAGAGGGAGGACGCCACCTCGAGAGGGTTTCTGATCGGAATCACGCATTCGATCGGATTGGAAATTACCGTCTCCCAAAATGGGAGCGTGAGGCAGCACCTGGGATCTTTGAACCCCCACATAGGAGCCCGGAAATATCTCCGAATGATGTTGGAAGCCCTCACCCGAAGATAATCAAGATCTTTCGATCTCTCCCACCCCGACGTCAGATTTGGAGGGCGATGCCAATCTCCTCCAAGGCGCCGAAGGAGCTCGACGTTGATTTCGTAGAAAGGTATGAATTCCCAGAATCCCAGAGGGTTGTCCGGAAGAGGCTTCATCATGAGAACCTCGGGACCCCAATTCACCCCGAGACGGCGCAGGATGTCTGCGGTTGGAGATGTCCCGCTACGACCCATCCCCAGGACGATGACGGTTTTTGGTTTCATTGAAGTTTTTGTTCCAGGAATTCCACGATCCGACGACGGCAACGCTCGAGATCTTCATGCTCGGTCAGAAATTCCAGGTCAGGTTTCTCCGGCGGCTCATAGGGAGACCCTGTTCCAGTGAGGTCCGGAAGACTTCCCTCCAGAGCCCTTGAGTAAAGCCCTTTTCGATCTCGGGAAGCACATACTGAAGGGCGGCAGTTTACGAAGCATTCGACGAAGGATGGTCCTACGATCGCGCGGCAGGCGCCCCGGTCATTCCGATATGGGGATACGAGCGCGGCGGCTACGAAAATGCCATGCGCGTTGAGAAGTCGGGCGCAATAGGCCACGTAAAGGGCGTGACGTCGGCGATCTTCCGGAGAAAATCCCAGGAAGCCGGTCGCCTCTCGAATCTCGTCTCCATCGAGAACCTGCGCCGGCCACCCTCGAGCTCGAAATTCCTCTTCTGCAATTCGAGCGAGAGTGGTTTTTCCGCTTTGAGGAATTCCGGTGAACCACAACGTCGTTGACACTATTCCGAGAGTACCATTCTATTGGAAAGAAAAACAGCGAAGGTGAATTCTACGGAACGAGATCGTCCTGAATGACTTTCGTTGCGCCGCCAGCCAGGACCGCGCCATTAGTTTTGAACCAATAGTTCGTCTGCCCGTCGAGCCTGAGAGAGCCCGCCGGACCGGTGAACGTGCCCGCAAAATCCGTCAAGTAGAACCCACCGGGCGTGATCCCCTGATTTGCTGCGCTTGCGACAGTCATGCCAGCGTCGAATCGGCAGGAGAGGATCGTTGAATATCCAAGAATATTCACCAACCCGCCGAATCTAGTCCGTTCATTGACCTGGAAGTTCCAGTTAGTCCCCGAAAGCATTCCGCGGAATCTGCAATGATAGAAGTAACTCTGAATGATCGCTGCCCCGCCGATGATCGAATTCCCTCCTGATCCGCCGGTGGTACCAAAGACTTCTACTGAAAGCGTAAGCTCCAGAGACGGTCCTTGGACGGCAGAAACATCGATCATTCCGCTGATACGAGGACGCGTCAAGTAGGCCTGATGGGTCGTTAGTCCTTCTCCAGCAGGGAGCATCGGCTGAATGCTAAACCCATTCCGGATTCCGTCGTTCACGATGGCGTCCGTCGTGAAGAGGGTGATGTTCCGGCGAGTTCCCGAAGGGGCCCAATCAGCGCTGTTGAAAGTCCCGAGATTCCAAGGTCCAACCGACGCGAGAATTATCCTCTTCCGCGTGATGTCGATACTCAGATCTTCATCGTAAGTTCCTGGGGAAACAAGAACGACCCAGACGGTCCTGCTGCCCGCTGAATCTCCGATCGCAGGCGTCGGAACCGCGTTGACGGCCGCCTGGATCGTCTGAAATGGTTTTCCAAGATCCCCGAATTCTCCGGTTGCATCGTTCCCGTTCGGCGGATCCACGATCGCGGTCTGCTGCATGAAGACCGTGCCGCCGATCCCTGCGGGACCTTGTGGTCCGACAGGTCCGGCAGGTCCGACAGGTCCGGCAGGGCCAGCAGGCCCAGTGGCACCACGGCCCCCTCCACCACCAAACGGAAATCCAGCTCCCATCGGCTGTACTGGAATTCCACGAGGACCGCAATCCCGAGCGATCTCACAGAGGTCCGCTGGAGTGAGTTCGTCGATGTAGGAGATGACCCGCCCATCTGACATATGGACCCTGCCGTCCTGGGCCAGACGAGCCATGGGTTACTTGTACCATAAAAATACAAAAATAAAAAGGCCCGGATGCTTCCATCCGGGCCCTCTGGAGTTCAATTCTCCTACGGCTCGAGTTCGACCTCCCAGTATGCGCGACCCAGGAACTGCTCCCAGCTCTCGCGCCGGGCCTTTGGGTGGACCTGGGAAAGCGTCTTCCAGCTCGGCTTCTTCGGCGCTTTCCGAGGAGGCATCTTCGCCTCCTCGGGCGTCTTGTCGGCCTTCCGCTTGTTGCACTCGACGCACGCAAGCAGACAGTTCTCCCACGTCGATGTCCCACCGCGGCTGCGCGGCATGACGTGGTCGATCGTGAGCTCCTCCGGCCCGGGCTGCTTCCCGCAGTACTGGCAGGTGTACCGGTCGCGCTTGAAGATGTTCTTCCGGGAGAAGACCACCGACCGCTCGCCACGACCCTCGTAGGCCGTGAGCACCACGACCTCCGGGGGAACAATCGCCAGGTGCTGCGAGCGGATCAGGCTCTCGCCGACCGCCTTCATCGCCTTGGACACCTCGCCCCACGACACGAGATCGTGCCGGTCGAACGTTGCCGGGTCGATGACGAAAGCAGACCCCTTGGCGACCAGGCCGATCGCGTCCTTGACGGACGTCGTCTGGATGGGATCCCAGCGCCGGTTGAGAACCAGCACCGTGCGATCGAGCGCCTTCGCGGCCTCCACTGGCCACCTCCTTCAAGTTCCGGAAAATCGGGCTGGAACGATTCTATCTCAATTCTGGTACCCCGGCCAGGAGTCGCGCCTGGACTTGCGGCTTCGGAGACCGCCGTGCGATCTGTTACACCACCGGGGCCTGCTCGAGGTATTCGACGATCACGTCTCCGTGACACGGCATCGGATGGCAGTGGCATCCGAGCTTTTTTCCACGGAGCGCTTCCACGTTGGCGCGGAAGGATGGGTCGTTCTTGATCTTGAAGTAGAAGTCGATCTTGTAGAGCCGGATCACCTCTTGGCGATCGCCGTCTCTCCCGAGCACGTAGGCATTCCCGAAAGGAGATCCGCGTCCGATGTAGACGTCGCAGGAGTTGTAGCGGATATTGACGACCTTGGTCACCGGGACCAAGTATACAATCTTGGAACCCCCACCAGGAGTCGCACCTGGACTTTCGCGTTCGAACCGCGACGGGCGTCTGCTACCCCATGGGGGCCTGTGGTCTCCCAGGAGGGAGTCGAACCCTCACCTGCACCTTCGCACGGTGCCATGCATCCGATACACCACCGGGAGATGAATTTTGGAGCCCCCGCCCGGAGTCGCACCGGGCCTTGCGATGTAGGAGATCGCCGGGCATCTACTACCCCACGGGGGCGTGGTCAGGCTCCGGCGACTTGCACGCCGCTGCTCCTGCTTCCAAGGCAGGCGGGTCGCTATCTACCCTTGAGCCTGTTGATGTTTGGTGGGCCGTGCGAGTGTCGATCTCGCGTCAGGCGTTTATGAGACGCTCGCTCTTTGCCGTTGAGCTAACGGCCCGAGAAGATTTGACGTTTCTACCGTCTACAAGCCAAGCGCACGGGTGCCAATGCCGCGGACAAGCGGAATACTACCCATGGTGAACGTTGTTGCACCGCCGCCAGGCTGAAGGGCAAGCCCACCAAAGGCACCGAATGACGAAACGCTTCCACGACATCTCTGGCCGTCCCAGAATTGCCCCTGAGGACACATAGTCGTGGCAACGTCCGGCCGATCTATTATTCCTCTCCTGGTTATCCCACCGCTAGGCACAGGCAGTGGTGGAGGGGGAGGTGGAGGAGTTTCAGGAGCCGTGAGCGACTCAAATGGAGGTAGCATCAGAACTCCACCGCCAGGAAGAGCCTTGCTACGGCCGGGTGTCCCTGGAAATGGAGGCCACCATCCGGTCTGAAGAAATGATTCTACCCTGGGTATCATATCGCGGTAATACTCAAGCAGCTTTTCTTGCTCCGGGCTTCTAGGCCCGTAGAATTCCTCCAGTTCCTTTTTATCTTCCTTAAATCTCTCCAGAGCTTTTCGCCAATACTCTGGATCGCGTGGATCCGATTGGCCAAGAATTACTGAACGGATAGGAATTGTGGCCCCCGGAAAGATAGGCTCGAACACAGCTCAAGCCTATCACGGTATCTGAAGGCTTTCAAGAATCAAAAAAAATGGTCGGGGCGGCGTGATTTGAACACGCGATTTCCTGTATCCGAAACAGGCGGGTTAAGCCGCTACCCTACGCCCCGATGAAGTTTGGTGCCCGCGAGAGGATTCGAACCTCCACTACCGACGTTCTCAGCGTCGTGACTCCTGCCAGTTGGTCTACACGGGCAAATATTTTTCGAGTAACATTTTTCACGATTCTGAATCCATGGTGACAACATATTCTCCCCAGTTCCCGGAGAGAGGGGCAACGGGTCCCTGCCTGAGGCCGCGGAGATCGCCAGATCTTCGCGGCCTCGTAAATTTTTTGGTACCCCGCGAGGGAGTTGCACCCCCATCACCTGTATGTGAGACAGGCATTCTACTGTTGAAATAGCGGGGCAAATCTTTGGTGCGGCCGAGAGGATTCGAACCTCCAGGACTCCGGTTCTGAGCCGAAGATGTCTGCCAGTTGCATCACAGCCGCGAATTTTGGTAGGCCCGGAGGGATTTGCACCCCCAAAATCTCGCTCCTAAGGCGAGCGCGTATGCTGTTCCGCCACGGGCCCAGGATGGTGCCGCCGGCGGGACTCGCACCCGCAAGATCTCGTTTTTGAAACGAGCGCGTCTGCTGGTTGCGCCACGGCGGCTTGAAGTTTGGTGGGAGCGGAGGGAGTTGCACCCTCATCCCCCGGGTAAGAGCCGGGTCTTCTGCTGTTGAACTACGCTCCCGAATTTTCTGGTGCCTCCGGAAGGATTCGCACCTTCATCCCCCGGGTAAAAGCCGGGTCATCTGCTGTTGATCTACGGAGGCAGATCTCTGTTTTTTAGAAGCCAGGTTGTGGCTATAATTCTTCCTGAAGCCCGAAAGGAGAGCGGAATGTTCCAGAAGACCTTCTTGAGACAGCTCCCGTTCCAGGGATCCCCGTTCACGCGCGCCCGCATGGGCCAGAATGGCCCTCTCCCCGACGTGCTTCCTCCGGAACCGGCACCGATGCCGGAACCCGAGCCCGCGCCGGAGCCCGCTCTGGAACCTGAACCGGAACCGCTTCCTCCGCCCCCTCCTCCCCCAGCAGACTGCAAGCGCCTCGGAGTTCCCTTCAGGGAGAACGGATCCTGCCTCCAGCTCTTCGAATGCAAGCAGCCGGACGGGACGATCACCTACAAGAAGGAACCCGCCTCGTGCCCGCCTCGCCCGCGGCCGCCGATCTACTACTTCCCGTACTACCCGCCGATCTACTACTATCCGCCGACCACTCCTCCGGAAGCTGCCTTTGAGTTCCAGGCAAGCGAGGAGAAGAAGACGACGATCGAAGAAGCTGCGCCATACGCTCTTGGCGCCGTCGGGATCGCGGCCGCGCTCTACGCGATCTTCAGCTAAAATTGGCAGGCCGCCAGGGACTCGCACCCTGTCCCTCCGGGTGAAAACCGGAGATCCTAACTCGTAGACGAGCGGCCCAAGATTGGTAGCCTCAGCGAGATTCGCACTCGCTCCTGCACCTTGAGAGGGTGCCGACCTACTCATAGTCGATGAGGCCATGGTACCCCCGGCAGGAATTGCACCCGCACTTCCGAGGTAGAAGCTCGGCGCGCTGTCTGTTACGCGACAGGGGCAAGATTGGCTCCGGGAGAGGGATTCGAACCCCCATGACTCGGGTAACAACCGAGCAGCTTACCGTTGAGCTGATCCCGGAATGGAGCCGGTGGCGAGCTCTGCCCTCGCCGCCTCCGAGTTACGAACTCGGCGCTCTGCTGAATGAGCTACACCGGCCTGGATGAAGTTTCTGCTATGGCGTGGTGTCGATCGCCGCGAGATCCGGGGCCGCAGGGGAATTCCTCCGAATGCATTCCCGGTACGCGAGCTCCTGGGCCCAGAATTTTCTCTGCGACTGATCGAGATTCTGGGATGTTCCCGGAAATGCTTCGGTTCCGTCGAAGGACGCGACGATGAGGCCGTCTTTCCTCTGGTAGACGATCCAGTGCTCCGGATCCTCCTGGCGGTACATGAAGGAGTGGTCCAGGCCGAACGAAACGCCCTGGAATGGATTGGCCGCGAACTTGGCTGTCATGAGCGTCATCATAACGCTCCCAATCCGATCATGGAAGAAGCTTGGAGCACCGTCCGGGGATCGAGCCCGGTCATGACCGCTTTGCAGGCGGCCGCGTTCCCATTTCGCCAACGGTGCATGGTAGCGGGACCGTGAGTTGAACACGCAGTAACAGGCTTATGAAACCCGTCGAGGCCCGGCCTTCTGTCCCGCACCGATCGTCGCCGATCCAGAGCCGTCGTGCTGGGCACGCTATCCTGGCCTGGTCGAACGACTGGTGACTTTCAAGATTGGCGGAAGAGGTGGGACTCGAACCCACAAGCCTGTGAGGGCGCCGCGTTAGCAACACGGTGGCTTACCAATTAGCCGTACTCTTCCATGGCGGAGACGGCAGGAGTCGAACCTGCAAGCCAACGAATCGTCGGCCCTTCGCTTCCAACGAAGTGGGCTTGCCTATGCCCAACGCCTCCATGAAACTTGGAGGAGACGGCGCGAGTTGCACGCGCGACCCGGACGAGCCGGGCAACCGGGTTCAAGCCGGTGCGGCACGCTGACTGCCTTCGTCTCCATGTGGTAGAATTTCTCAGCCTTCGAAAGGCGTTTCCCTCTCCCGAGCCCAGGCACTTCGCCTGGGCTCGAATTTTTTTGGAGGAGGGTGGGCGAGTTGAACGCCCAAGGCCCCTTTCGAGACCTACTCCGGTTCGAGCGGAGCGGACCTGCCGATGTACCAAACCCTCCAAGCTTTGGTGCCAGCCAGCGGATCTGCCCCGCTATCTTCGGCTTATGAAACCGACGTCCTTCTTGTTGGACGAGACTGGCTCGTGTAGAATCTTTCTGACACATACCGCACATGGCCCGGAGGGCAGAAGTCCTGTTTCTCCGGGCTTTATTATTTTGGAGCTGGCGACCGGTCTTGCACCGGCATCTGTCCGCTTACAAGGCGGGGGCTCTGCTGTTGAGCTACGCCAGCATGTGCTACAATCCGATCACTAGACCCGCCCGAGGCCCAGGTGCGTAGCCTGGGCTTTTTTATTTTTGGAGCCGGCGGCGGGTGCTGCCCCCGCACCTCGGCATTACCAATGCCGCATTCAGAGCTGCTAAACTACGCCGGCGGGAAAATCGGGAGCGGGGTCCGGGTCAGCCCCTCGCGAAGGCGCACACCCTCGATCCTTGCCGACCCGAACCCCGCCACCAGAGTTAGGGGTCCAGGTGATCCGGTCGATTTCAGTGTACACCGACGACGAACCGACTGAAGGCGTAAAGAACGAGCGCTGCAAGCCCCAGGATCCAGATCCAGCAGCCGAGCGGCATTCGCGACACCATCCCTCTTCCATCGTATGGGCTGTCGGGAGGTTTCCTCGACGTCTTCTCCTGGCGCCGGAGCTCTTCGGCTCTCCTGAGGATTTCTTCCTTTCGGCTCATGGAATCATCTTACAAAATTGGTGGGCACGGCTGGAGTCGCACCAGCTCCTCCTGCATGTCACGCAGGCGGTCTTCTGTTATCCTACGCGCCCAAGTGAAGCGTTCGCTGACCTTGGTTTAGCCCCCACACTCGCCTGCTGGACGCTTTAGCCGGTACTTCAGAGCCCGCGCTCCCTTTATGGCGTCTCTCGCTCTCGCGGCAGGACTGACACAAATCTTGGAAGCTCTTCGCTTCCCCGGCCCGGCCATGATCATCTCCAAAAGGCATGTGGTCGAATAGCGGACCTGGAGGCCCTGCCACTCCTTCGTCCTCCGAGGCGGCTTGAGGACATGGAGACTTACGTGGGTCGTTTCGCGCCGTGATCGCTTCGACTTGCACCAACAGACCGAACGCTTCTCAAATTTATCGGGCTCCGCGGACTTGCACCGCGCTTACTCCTGCACCCCAAGCAGGCGGGTCGCTGTCTACCCCTGAGCCCGTCATGGATCAAAGCTTCTTCTCATCCCCTCCGCCGACCTGCGGCGATACTCCTGCCAATGCTTCGTCTTCTTCGGGCACACCGCGCAGGCGATTGCTGCCTTGAGCGTGGTGCTCCAGACCCAGTGATGAAGTCCGAAGAAGCACAGGATCCTGGAAAGCCACCTCCAGGCCCGGCTTTCGTTTCTCCAGGACTGCTCGATCTGAGGCATACCAGATTGTACATCGAATCTTGGAGGGACCAGTGGGAGTCGAACCCACCCTGGCCGGGTCACAGCCGACCGTGCCGCCGCAACACTTTGGCCCCGAATATTGGTCGGCGTGAGTGGTAACGCTCCACTGTCTGTCGGTTATCGGCCGACTGCTCTTACTTTTGAGCTACACGCCGGAATGAGGGCTACTTCTGCGCGGAAGGAAGTTCAACGACGAGCGAGACCCGAGATGGGATCATACGCCGATCCACCTGGCCCGACCAGGTTGTGCCGGGAGCGATGACGACGCTCGTCTGTCCCCAGGGAGTCGAGACCTTCACCACGAATGGGATAGGAGTGTCGTTTCGGATCGTGGCGTCGATCGTGTTCCCCGCCGGAGCCGCACATCCTGAAAGGGCCAAGACGGCGGCGAGGAACATCTTCATCCAACAGAAGTATAGCCCAAATATTGGACGGGGTGACCGGTGTCGAACCGGCGTCTCCTCCTTGGCAAAGAGGCGCACTACCGTTGTGCTACACCCCGAAATTTTTCTGGTTGCCCGGGAAGGAATCGAACCTTCACCCACCCGCTTCAAAGGCGGAGCTCCGATACCAGTACAGAGTGCCGGGCAATGGTGGGAGCTGGAGGAGTTGAACCTCTCGTCCTTGACCGCCGCTCTTATTTTTGGACAACGGTTTTACAGACCGCCGAGCGGACCAGCGCCCTGGAAGATTGGTGGATCCGGCGGGCTTTGCTCCCGCTGCCTCCTGCTTGCAAAGCAGGCGCTCTCCTGATTGAGCTACGGACCCGTTGGTGGACCCAGGCGGTGCTGCCCCGCCGTCTGCCGATTGCGAACCGGCTGCTCTTCTGGTTGAGCTATGGGCCCTGGAATGATCTCACTTTTTCTGGACTACGACGCACCACTGCTTGAAGAGGACGTTGAGCTGCTTGGAGTACTGCATGAGGAACTTGTCGATCGCCGGCTTAGGGCACGTCTCCGGACGATCTTTGTATCCCCAGCCGTAGTCGTCGAAGACGATGTAGCCGCCCTTTTTGACGAGCCTCATGGAGTGGAGCGCGTCGAAGGCGACCGCGTCCCGACTGTGATCCCCATCGACGAAGGAAAGGTCGAAGCTCTGGCTTGGAAGGCCGGGAAGGACGTTCTGGCTCAAGCCTTTGTGGATCGTGATCCTTGCAGCGAATTCTGCCGTGTTGGACCGGAACCGCTCCTCTACCGATCCATTCATGAGATGGTCGAATCCAGGGATCTTCGCTACCGTCGACTTGGAGTACTCGATGAATGGATCGATCCCGACCAAGGTCCCCGTCGGCCCCAGAAGCTTCTCGAAAAAGAACCTCGTTCCCTGACCTTCGAAGACGCCGATCTCGAGGAACCTGAGATTCTGTTTTCCCTTTAGGCCTGGGCAGAACTTCACGAAAACGTCCGCCGGGAACCAGTTGGCCGTGTACTTGGGCACGCAGGATTATAACCCTTTGGCCCCGAAGATTGGTAGCAGAGGCGGGATTCGAACCCGCAAGCTCTTGGTTATGAGCCAAGCGAGGTCACCGGATGCCTCTCCTCTGCAAGCTTTGGTGGATCCAGGGAGAATCGCACTCCCGCCTCGAGCGTGCCACGCTCGCGTCCTCCTGCTAGACGATGGACCCTGGTGCCGGCCTCCGGTGCTGCCCCGGACGCCTCCCGCTTTTCAGACGGGCGCTCTACTGCTGAGCTAGACCGGCGAGTAATTCTTCCGCTCTGAGCAGGATCCCGAGGGCATAGGCCCAACGCCTGAAGTCCGGGATCCTGGATTCGTATTTCCGGATGACGGCTTCCCCCGCCTGCCATCCGTCCACCTGGATCGTTCGTCCGTACTCCGTGATCCCTCGGATGAGTTTCTCCCGATTCGTCATGCGGTACCTCCTGAAGGTATCGCGCGCCTCCGAATAGGGATGTGACAGGGAATGAAAAATAGGCTAGAATTCCCCGGCAAGGGGGAACTTATGAACGAACTTCTGCAGGTCACCGACGCGAACTTCGAAGAAGCCCTGAAAGCTCCGTTCGCGATCATCGAGTTCTGGGCCACCTGGTGCCCGGGCTGCAAGGCCGCCAAGCCCGTGATCGAGCGACTCGCCCAGGAGCTCAAGGGTCAAGTCCTGATCGTCGGCGCCGATATCGACGAGGCGCCAAAAGCGACCGAGAGATACGAGATCGCGTCGATCCCCGCCCTTGTCTTTTTCAAGGACGGGAAGAAGTTCTACCAGATCGACGGAACGACCCCGTATCGTCGCCTCGAGAGGGAAATCAAGGATCGCTTCGGCCTCTAAAGCTTGGTTCCCACGCGTGGACTCGAACCACGATTGGCGGATTCAGAGACCGCAGTCCTACCTTTAGACGACGTGGGAATAAAGGGCGACACGCACAAGCGACCACGCCCGAAGCTTGGCGCCCCTGATGGGATTCGAACCCACGGTCTCCTCCGTGACAGGGAGGCGGGGACTCCACTCCCCTACAGAGGCGTTTTCAATTTTGGCATGCCGGAGAGGAGTCGCACCTCTACCCGCTGACTTGGAAACAGCGATGCTGCTGCTACACCACCGGCATGTGGAGCGGGCGGCGGGACTTGCACCCGCGATCTTCTCCTTGGGAAGGAGACGCGTTGCTCCTACGCTACGCCCGCAGATGGACCGCCTGACCGGAGTCGCACCGGCATCATCTGGGTGGAAACCAGACGCTCTGCTGTTGAGCTACAGGCGGAAGGCGCGCCATGCGCTTGAAGATTTCGTCCCCCTCGCGTATACTCGATTCCTGAGCGTATGGCGGCCTGGCATTGAGGTCGGGGAGGCCCACCCTTCCCGGATGGGCCTCCCCTTCCGATCTTTGTCGTTCCAGCCCGATTTTCAAGTGCGGCGCGCGCCAACGCGCCGCGGCTTCCTGGCTCAGGGGCCCGGCCGAAGCCGATGGCGTCCTGAGTCCCTTGCATCCGCCCACCGACCTTCACCGGTCGGTGGGTACAACAAAAAAACCCCCGCGTCCTTTCGGGCGCGGGGGTTGTCTTTTTTCTCCGGGCTTTACTTCATTCGACCATCGCCCCCGCGCCCGTCTGTTCGATGGTTCGATTCCCGGCGGGCTTGTTGCTCGTCGCCGGGGAATACGAACCCACGAACAGAGACCAGGCCTGCCGATGGAGGATCTCTCCCGTCGTTGGCCTTTGATCTCGGACGCAGGGTCTTGACATCACGGAAGGTTCGTCTCCTAGTTTCGCGGTCTTGTTACATGAACAACGTAGCCGCCGAAAGGTTCGGTGTCAAGCGGAAAAAAATTGAGATTCTAGAAGGCGCCAGGACGCTGCGCGAGACGCACGCGACCGAGGTACGCCGACGAAGGCGTCGTCATCGCTTGAGTAGAAAGGGGGACCGTCGTCTGCGGCATTGAGAAGGCCGTCGAAACGAGACCCGAAGAGACACACATCCCGCCACGAACCAGTCTCTGGGTCCCTGCGGGGCAGCCGCTCGTTCTCCAGTCGACGCTTGCAACCGTCGTCGGGGGCTGCTCTACGATCTCCGGCGGCTCGGGTTCAGGAACGACTTCTGGCGGCTGTGGAACTTCTTCAGGCCACTCCCAGTCGACGGATGGCACGGGCGGATAATCTTCTGGCTGATGAACGTAGGGCTGTTCTCCTGGATCGAAAGGCCTGCCCGTGGGCTCCGGAACTTCCTGCGGCCACTGATATCCGGTGCCCTGAGGAGTCACGCCAAAATCCACCGGTGCAGTGTTCATCTCATCTATGAGCGCGTCGATTTTGTCGAGACATTCGTTGTAGGCGTCAACCGAATGGGAGTAAGCCTGGTAGTCCTCGTCGCTCGGATCTTCCAGGCCTTCGTAGTGCTCCCTGTAGTCCTCTGAATTCTTGTCGAGGAAATCACACTCCCGCCTCTTCGCGTCGATTTTTCGACGATAGGACTCTTCGCGCTGATCCCTCAAGCGCGACTCCTCGGAAAAGGGGGCGTTGAAGGGAGGTACCTCTTCCGGGACGGGGGCGGGCTCTATGGTAACCCGATGAAAACCGCCCCACGGATCCGTGAATTCGACCTGGCCAAGAGATCGAGATCCGGAAGCCCTTAGGGGAACCCGACCAAGGAAGGGGCGCATCGTCCTACCGAGAAAGACGACCTTTGCCGAGCGTCGTCGTCGTGGGCCGACAAAGCCCGCGAGGGCCTGCAGTCATTCCCGGCGGGCACTTGGGCGGTCCTGACGCCACTGGACCCATCCCGCCGCCCCAGGACGACGGGCCCAGATTGAGGGGGACCTGTCCCATGGATTTGGTCGCCGGATTGCGTCCTGGGGTGGTCATTCTCCGCCTCCGAACCTCTACGACTTTCACTCTACCACGGAGCCGCTGAAACATCCAAAGGATTCACGGTCAGAGCGGCCCGCCGCTTCTCTTGAACGCGCCGAACGGCATCGTCCAGGCGGCGCCGGCCTGGGCGTACCCGTGGGGGACCTCGTCGCTCATCGCGATTCGAATCATCTCCGGATCGTCCGGGACATAGCTCTTCCCCTTCGATGCAAGGCGCTCGATGTCGCCGCCCTGCTGGATCGTTCGACCGAACTGCCGTTCGTAGTTCAGGATCCGCCAGAACATCCTTGGGTTGACCGCATTTGCGCTCGCCCACTGGTCGGGATTCCCGAAGATGCAGAACATGCAGGAAACCCGTCCCCAGCCAAGGTGATAGGCAGGGTGCGCGCGGATCCCCCAGCGTTGGATGATTTCCCAGACGCGTTCTTCAGGCCAGTCGATGATCGCGCGCCACTGATCGACGCGCCTGGACTGAGTAGTCGACTTGTGCTTCTCGACTTCAGCGTACCTTGCACGATTGTTCGATTCCTGACGCCTCTCTCCAGTGATTTCGAGAATTTTTCCGGTCTTGAATCTCGGATCGTTGTTGATGGCCGAGGTCGCCACGTCGATCTTGAGGATCGCCGAGCACCACCTGGTCCGAAGGTCGGCCACCGCGGCCGGGAACATGAGGCGCGTATTGGGCTCCCCCGTCCCGCCGGCCTGGCCGATCGAGCCGTCTGGAAGCTCGAATCCGATCTTCGCCGTCGGCGCATCCTGCTTGTTGATCTCCCGCTCAAATCCGCCGTCTCTCCACTGGAACTTGATCGGAAGACCAAGAACTCGGGCGACATCTCTGCAGTAGCTTTCCGTGCATGGCCAGTCGAAGAAGCGAGGATCGACGCCGGGTTTCCCGTCAACGGCCTGATGCCAGAGCTCTATCTTTTCCTTCGGGATCCCCAGCTCGAGGGCATAGAGGACGCAGGCCAAGGAATCCTTTCCCCCGGAGAAAGAGACGATGACGTGATCATAGCGATCGAAGGGAAGGAGCTCGGACGTGTCCTCTCGGATCTCTGTCGGTAGAGCCATCTCAGAATCCGTTCAGATCTCTGAAGTTCTGGTAGGATCCCCAGGCCTGGGCATCGCAGAACTCCCGAATCAAATCCTCCAGGTCGTTCGGAGTCTCGACAAGCTCGATCCAATTCCGAGCCTCTCCCGCCATCACGAGTGGGAACGCCGCCGTTCCCTTCCACTCATTCCCCGGGGAGATCCGGACCCAGATCTCGATGTCGGCCGATCCGTTTTCCAGGAGTCGAAGACTGACCGGTCCTATACGCTTCAGCATGGATAGGCCTACAAGGAGTCTTCCATGGAATGGGTGTCCACTCTCCAGAAGCCCGGTCCGTTTCCTTCCGCGTCCTTGGATGGATAGAGGATCATGCTTCGGAAAACGAGCGCCAGGGGAGGCTTGTCCCACGATGGAATGTCCCAGCCCTGCTTCTCGAGCTCCTGTTTGGTCATGGGTCGCACTTCGTGGACCAGAAGCCCTTGCAGCATCTTCTGGTCGTCGATGCTTCCGAACAGGTAGAACGCCGCCTGGGGAGAGTCCCCGAAAATGACGCCGGGCTCGTTCCCCTCTTCGTCGCTTGTCGGGAAAAGCCGATAAGTCTCGTTGCGACGGCCTTCCAGGGTGATCACGGCGGGAGATTGAGACCAGCCACGCACCTCAAGCTCGTCGTGTTTCATCCGGGAGACTGCCTTGACGTAGGTCCCGACGAGCGGATGTTCCTTCCGTTTTGCCACGACTTACTTCTTGGGCTTGATTCCCATCTTCTCGAGCTTCTTGATGGCACAGGTCTTGAGGGCCTGCTTGTTCTTGGCGGCGTTCTTCGCCCCCTTCTGCATCATCCGGGGATTGAGGCCCAGATCCTTGACGCAGGAGCTGTACGCCTTGAGCTGGGGGCTGATCTTCCTCTTGGCCATCGCGATCTCCTCGTAGTTCGAAAATATGAATCCGACCCGCTTAGTCTACACGATGTATCCCTTGGGTTTCCAGTCGATCGGAAGCCTCTCGCTTTCGAACAGTTCGATGGCCTTGGGAATGACGTTGTGGAGCTCCTGGGCGGCTTTTTCCGGCGTCCAGTTCTCCGGATTTGGAATGTACTGGATCGGCCCGTGCTTTTCTACATAGGCCCAAGCTTCCTTCTGTCCCCTCTTGTCCTCAACCTCCGAAATCTTCCCCATGTTCTCTCGCATCCACTGATCGAACTCGGGATTGAAGCTCTCGGGGAAGGTCCCCTTGTCGAAGAGAATCTTCCAGGCCCTTGGATCTGCTGGGAAGGAGCCGTGCTTCTGGACATGCTCGAGGTCGTCCAGGTTGTCCCCGCGACGGAATATCAGCGTGTAGTGAATATGCGCCGGCCAGGAGTCATCCGACTTCCAACGATTGACCGCCGCGAACCTGAGGTCCCAGAAATGCGTCGATCTTGGTCCCCGATCAAGATCGAGCTCCGCCCAGTAGGCCCTGAGGGCGCTCATCAGCTTATTGGGAACCGTGACCAGGACAAGGGCCTCTGGCTTTGGCATCTCTCACCGCTGCATTTGCTCGAGGCTGAGAACTTCGATCTGGACGGCTGGTGACTTTGTCATGCCGTAGTCGAAAATTACAGCCCTCGGCTTCGGCTTCCGAACGATCCCGATGTTTCCGGAATCAAAGTCGATCCCGACGATCCCAAGATGACGGAGTTCTCGGAAGGCGTCCGCAAGATCGAGAACTGCGTCGGTCTTGAGATCGCATCCGATCTCCCGAAGGACGTCGATCGCCATCTCAAGCTCTTGGGCAAGGATATCCGGGTCGATGTCGGCTATGCTCGAGGCGTCCCGCTCGATTTTCTCGCTCGCCGAAAGAAAGGCGTCGTCCATGACCTTGTCAAGGGCGTCCGCCGCTTTTGGATCGAACTTATCGAGCGTCGTGTCGATTGCATCCCGGACGATGATCCCGGCACCTGCCTTCCCATCCGTCACGATGAAGACGTCATACACGGTCGCGAGATTCGGATGTCGGATCCCAATGAGATTCGCCGCGGCGAAAATCTCATTCCCGTCCATCGTCACCTTGAGAGCTCGGTTCTTTTCGAGGGAGTAGGCGGCGCCGCGCGCCCCGCTTCCCAGGTATTTCCCCGGCTCCCGGCCAACGCGGAGGGCGACCATCTGCGCGATCGCGTCGCCGTCCTCGGGGCCGAATGCTCCGCGCATGCCGCGCCTGAAGGTCTTGCCCGAAGCCCAGACGAGAGGAATCCCATCCACGACATCGGCTGGGGGCTCCTCGAAAACTTCCTCTTCCTGGGCCCTTGGGATGAATCTCGAAATCAAGCCCATCATGGGACGTCGGCGCTTATGGGCTCCGTAAAGCTTGTGCCGCGGGAGGAAGATGGACCGAAGAAGCCGCGTCACGAGCGGCTGCTTGTAGGCCTTGAGGGGCCTGGGAGACTCTTCGAAAGAAACTTTCGGCTCTTCCTCGACGTCGTCCGGGTATTGGATGTCGGGAATTCCGAGAACTTTTATCCGGGAGGGGCCGATCTCCTCAGTATTCTCCACCACGTCGAACTTTTCGATCATATCCTCGACACTGGAAAGGTTCTCGGCGGCGTCGTAAACGTCCGAATAGGCTTTTTCCGCTGCCGCCTCGGTCTTCTGGCCCTCCGGAAGATCCGGATCGTTCTCGACATCGTCCTGGGCCATTGACGCGACGTCCTCGACGCGCTCGGGGCTGACGGCGAGAATGCTTTCAAGGCCGTCTATGTCGATCTCAAGAACCACCGGGATGTCCTTCGGTGTTTTGTCCATCTCGGCCATTTCCGAGGCTGGAGCGACCGAGCCCCACATGGGGAAGAATCTGGGCATGCCTTTGAGCGCCATGCGCGCCAGGCTTCTCTCTGTGGTGTAGGTGTACAGCTTCACCTAATTCGTCTCCGGGCCGGCATGCTTGACGAAGCGCGCTGGGACGGGAAACCCTTCTCGCCCATGGACCTGGTCGTAGCGGTCCATGACGTACACGTTCCCCCAGGTGTCGATTCCGCTCACGACGCCTACTTCGGTGAAGAGCTTCGACCAGAGATGCTTTGTGGGAGCCGGCGCCTCCTTGAAGGTCCAATGCCTTCTCCAAGCGCGATCGACGACGACCTTCTCTCCCGCAGAAAAGTTTTCGGCCAGAGGGATGTCGGTCTTCTTGTCCTCGGCCTTCTCCTGGGCCGCAGTCATGAATCTCCGTCGAGGCTCGGAGATCCCAAGCTGCGGATCGTGATACTCTTCCGCCGGCTCGTCCGCTGGGACGACGCGCCATTTCCGGACGAGCGTCCACCGTGATGCGAGATCCTTTGCGTAGGCCTCGGCTTTCTCTTCGGTAGGAAACCGAAGGGCATTACTGACCCACTTTCCGCTGTTGTCGGCGATGACCTCAACCTTGTAGCTCATGGTCCTCCCGTTCGGGCTCTCCTTTTGCTCCTTTTTCGCCGACAGCGTGAGGGCATTCCAGTCCGCGATCTTCCGGAGGAGAAGTCCATCCTGGACGATTCTCCCGGATCGCCCGATCTGCATATCGGATCGCGAACGTCAAGAGACCCACAAGCAAGATCAATCCGACCAGGATCCACGCGCCGGGCCCCACGATCACCTCTATCCGAGGAAGATCTCGTACACGAGATAGACTGCGCCCCCGATCAGAGCGATATTGATGACCGTATCCAGGGCGTCTACGGGCGGGGAAGTGTCGGCGGCCAAAGAGCGCAGTTCTCCTGCGGCGCTCTGGAGGCGGATGACGGATTTTGCCCCGCATCCGCAGATATGGCGCGGGGCCGCTCCTTCAAATCGGGGAGGTCTGTATGTCGGAGCCGGGCTCAACGAACGCGACAAACTCGTCTCCCTTCTGGGTAACACCCTTCAGGAGCAGTTTACCGCGAACGTCGCGCTCGGTCCAGTAGATCGAGTCCGAAAGGGCCGCCTGCTCTTTTGGATCGCCTTTCAGGAGGTCTTTCCTGGCCCAACGCCAGAGATCTTCGATCCTGAAATACTCAGCTCCCTGCATGAGAACGAGCTTTGGAGCGGCGAGGGCGAGCTCCCCCAGGATCGCATAAAGACTACGGCGAGACTGACTCATCCGGTCTGCTGATCCTGCTTGGGGCGGCGCTGCTTGGCGAGGCTCCTGCAAGGCCGGCAACGGAAGGGCGGCTTCCATCCCTTGTCAGCGAAAAGCTGCTGGTCCTTTTCTGAGAATTTGAACGGTTGACCGCAGTCCCTGCAGTTGAGCGTCTCGTCGGGCATGGCTCTACCTCCCGGACATCCGGACCGTATTCCATTCCCGGCATCTCCAGCACGGGCAAGAGGTCGGATGCTTTGGATAGATTCTAACCACCCCGCCGCAGTCCTGACAATGGGCGATGCGAGAGCGGAGCTCGATAGAGCCCAGGCGAACCTTCTTGCAGCGGCATCTGCCGGATCTCCGCGTGGCCGGATTCCGACCGTTGGACGGTAGGATCCTACGGAGGGCCATCACAAAAGGCTCCGAAGGTAGTCGCCGTAGGAAGATTTCCCCATGGCGTCAGCCGCCGACTTCAGTTCCGTCGCTCCGACCCATCCGTTCTGCCATGCGATCTCCTCGAGGCAGGCGATCTGGAGCCCCTGACGCTCCTGGATCGTCTGGACGAACGACGCCGCCTCAAGAAGACTCCCTGGGGTTCCCGTGTCGAGCCAGGCGATCCCGCGCCCGATCTTCTCCACCGACAGATTCCCCTCCTCGAGATACATCCGGTTGAGGTCGGTGATCTCGAGCTCCCCGCGCGAGCTCGGCTCGAGGGAAGCCGCCCGATCACAGACCGTCTGGTCGTAGAAGTAGAGGCCTGGGACCGCCCAGTTGGACTTCGGCTTGATCGGCTTCTCCTCGAGAGAGATTGCCTTTCCAGAGACATCGAATTCAACGACCCCGTACCGCTGCGGATCCTTGACCCGGTATCCGAATACGACCGCGCCGGCACGGAGATTCGCTCCACGCTTTACGGTCTCTGTCAAGCCGTGACCGTAGAAGAGATTGTCTCCCAGGACAAGGCAAGCTCGGCTATGGCCCAGGAACTTCCGGCCAATCAAGAACGCCTGGGCAAGGCCCTCCGGCCGCTCCTGCACGGCGTACTGAATCCTGAGACCGATCCCGTAGCCGTTCCCAAAGAGCCGTTCGAATCCGGGGAGGTCGTGAGGCGTCGAAATGAGAAGGATTTCCCGGATCCCCGCGAGCATGAGAACGCTCATGGGATAGTAGATCATCGGCTTATCGTAGACCGGCAAGAGCTGCTTGCTCACCGATCGCGTCACCGGGTGAAGGCGCGTTCCTGCGCCTCCCGCAAGGATAATCCCCTTCACGAAAAATCCTCCGACAAGATTTTCAAGTCTTCAGGAAGGGGTGGACCGAAAACGCTGACGGCAGCATCACTTTTTGATCATGGCGACCGCATCGTTCACGGCCTTCAAGGTCTCGTCGAATGAAACTTCGGGCATCAGCCCCTTGAGCTGCTGAAGAACGACGGCCGTGAAGATCTCGATCGCAGCCGGAAGACGGTCGCCGAAGGAGGGAGCGTTCTTCCTGATCGAGCGAGCGAGCACTCCGTCGACGAGGCGGATCTTGCACACCTTGCAGATCTTGGAGTGTCCGGCTTCGTGGGAGGCGTCGACCGTATTCTTGATCAGGTTGGTGAATCGCTCTACCGTCCGGTCCAGCTCCCTCTCGCACGACCTGCAGGTGCCGTCCAAGATCTGGCACTGGCAGACATTGCTTTCCAGGATGGGCGGAGGAGGGGCCGGCGCAGCCTGCTGCTTGCCCATGGGAGACGACACGGTCTTGAGAGATAGTCCTCCCGAAATGACGATGTCCGCGCCATTGCGACGCGCAGTCAGCTGGATGAGGCCCAGGGTTTCCATGAGCCACTGGGCTCCTATCTCTTTGCCCGCCGCCTTCACGATCTCGGAGAGCGCGTTTCCGCAGATGGTTCCGGAAGCGGTTCCATAGAAGGCCATGAACTCCTGGGGATCCGGGACCCTTCCCAACAGGGTTTGCAGGCGTTCTCCGGCCTCGTTTCCGAATTCGATGGCCGCGCGCGAGATGTCTTCCATCTTCATAATGATTCTCCGGTCGATTTGGAGGGCTACGACCGCCTGAGCTTCCGGGGAGGAGCCTTCCTCCGGATGTCCTCGAGATCCTGCTCGACCGTCCCATCGGCCTTCAGGCCTTCCGGAACGATTTCCTGGCCGTTCTCGACGATCCTCCCCTTTCGGTGGAACTCGACCGATCCGTTTCCGCCCGGACGAAGCTCGACCGCGGGCCCGGAGACGAGCGGAACCCTGCCGGAACGCTGGGCTTCGGCGACGGCGCGGCCGATCATTTCGGGAAGACTCTGGAGAAGCTGCTTGGTCTCCTCGAGCCTCTGGCTGAGCTGCTGGACCGCCGGATGCGACATCACCTGATCCAGGGTCAGCCCTCCGGACTTGGACTGCTCGTCGACCTTCGCGAGCTCCTGCTTTTTCTCGTCCTTCTTCTCTTCGTCGGCCATGAAAATCTCCTGATCGTTCTTCAAGAAATCCGATGGCTGGCGCACACTTCCGCCAGCTGCTGCAAAATCGACGAAAGCTCTTCCTTGGTCCGGCAGTGCTGGGATTGGATCTGGAAATCCGGATTGGCATTCACATACCACCCCTCCGGAGTCCACATGACAAAAAGATCGGGAAGTTGGATCTCTCCGGAGATGACGGCTCGCGCGGGACTCTCCGCGCCTGGAGGAATGTCTCCCTGCCCTCCAATCTCGCCCAGACGGTCGATGGTCGAGGTCTGCCCGATGATCTGTGCGACGAGAACCAGATCGCTCAGGCTGGGCTCTTCCTGGAATCCTTTCTCATTCTCGTCATGAAGCTTTTCGATGACATGACGGGCCATCCGGAGAATGGAAACCGTCTTCTGGACGAGTTTGGCCTCGACCGCTTCCTGGCTCATAATTCAGATCTCCTTCGCACTGCCTCAGCGATGTCGTGATAGGGCCTGGCCTGGTCGGCACCGTTTAGGCCAAGCTCCCGGTACATCTTCTCCTTGTGCGTCGCCGAAGCTGAAAGGGTCGAAGCCACGTCCTTGAGTTCCTCTCGCAAAGCTTCCTCGAGAATGGCCGCCGCCTGATCGGGTTGCGCGCCTAGCTTCTGCGCGAACCGCTCCGCCCTCTCCCGGATCGTCATGTACTTATCCTCTGAAAAGCTCTCCGCCTTTCCCGTGACTGCAATTTGGCCCATGCTTGTGCGGCTGATGCCCCGGAGAGTGTCCTCCCGGATCGCTCAGGCGCTTGAGGTCCGTCCGAAGAAGGCCGCTCTTGACCAGGTTCTGTTCGACCTTGAGGAGCATCGTCTTCTCCGGCATCCGCGCGCATTCCTTGCAGACGACGTAGGTGGCGATGTTCTCGCCCGGAATGAGTCTCTGCATGACGCCGTTGGTCGATTCGTAGGCGGCGACATGGGACGCTTCTTTCGAGGGGTAGATCCCATCGCAGCAACAGCAGCGGAAGTTCGCCGACTTCGCCAGGGCCTCTCGATGACGTCCGACCATCGCTTCGATGGCCTGCTTGCGGGTCATGCTCATTTTTTCATCCTCGTCCGCTATCCTACACCTGAACGCTCGAACGCTCCACCGCCATCTGTCCAAGGCCGTCGGGCGCCGGCACCAGCTCGAGATTCTTGAAATCTTCCCCATAACGGCTGCTGCGGAGCTCGGGGAGCGCTTCGCAGAAGATGCCCCGGATCTCCGCATCGGCAGGGCTCGAGCAGCGAAGCTTCATCATCCATTTCCACTCCGCGACAGACGCCGAGAAGACCATCTCGGTCCAGAGGGCATTCCCCAGATAGCCCCGCGCGGCGCCGCGGGCCTGTTTCCGGGCCGTGATCTTCTCAACGCCCCGGCGGATCAGCCAGGGCTCCAGGCGATCGACCACGTAGCCGTAGGTCTCCCTGGAGTTCTTCTTGATCGCTTTCAGGACCCTGTTCATTTCATCCAGGTCGGCAGGGACGAGCGCCGGATCTCCCATGTATTCCTGTACGAGCGGATGGTCGACCCACGGGGATTCTGCCTCGTTCACGAAGCGGGTACTGCGCTGGCTCACCGCCGTCCGGAACTTGTGCCGGACCTGCTCATGGGACCAACCTCGGCTCCCGCACATGAACATCGAAATCCATTTTTCTTGTTCAGTCAGGGGCTCGACCCGGCAGTCGCTGCGATAGTCCGTGAGAACGCTTTGGGATCTCTCCCGGGGAGGGACAATCTTGGGGAAGGCCAGCTCCGCCCAGTACGCCAGACGATCGCCTACCGACCTCGGCTTGCCGACGAGGTCCGGCCTGTCGCTCAAGTAGGTGAGCTGCTTCGTCCACGAATTCCAGTCCAGAATCGCCCGAGGGTTGAACGTCACTCGGATCTTCCCGAAATCCGCCTCGACCCAGACCCCAGGACGATTGATGAGGGCCCAGAGCAGCTCTGAGTGGCCCGAGATCTGAACCGTCATGGCGAAATGCTCGTAGACGGACCCGTGCCCGACCTCGAGAATGTGCTTGTGATAATCATCGCTCGACCGGCCGCGTCCGAGCGAGTCGTAGCAGGTGCGTCCGCCTACCTCGCTGAGGCGTTCCGCCGGCGTCCCCAGCATCTGATTCGGCGCTGGCTCTCCCAGTTCTTCGGGGATCCGGACTGCGTCTCCGCCGTCCCAGACGAGTCGTGAGATCATGCCGTATTTCGAGATGCCCATTTCAAGTCCTTAGAAGTTTGCCTTTGAAAGGGCGTCGACGATTGCCGTGTGAACGTCTTCAAGCGGCTTCTCGGCGTCCACTACCCGAAATAGATGCTTCATTTTATGAGTGAGCGCGAGTTGATGGTAGCCATCACGAACCTCGCGCTGATACTGGAGGCCTTTAGCCTCGATCCGATCACTGGCACCATGATGCCTGGACGCCAGGAGTTCCGGATCCCCGTCCAACATGACCACGAGATCCGGATAACGAAGACCGAGCAGGAAGACCAGATCGGTCACGCGATTTCCACCGAGATGCCCGGCAATACCTTGGTAGGCATACGTGGAGAACCAGTACCGATCCAGGAGAACAACCTCCCCATTGTTCAGCGCAGGGATTATTTTCTGTTCGAGGAGCTGCACTCGGGAGGCCATGAAAAGCAGCATCTCACAGAGGGGGACGATGGAAAGCTCCTTATCGAGGAGAGCGCCCCGGATCCGCTCGCCGGCCGGGGTACCGCCAGGCTCCCGAAATCGAGCGACCTTGTAGCCGCGCGAGAGGAGCCACTTTTCCGCCAGGTCGATCTGGGTGGTCTTGCCGGAATGGTCGACGCCTTCGAATACGATGAACTTTCCCGGGATGCCCATCTACTGAAGTTCCCCCTGAATACCGGGAGTATACGCGGTATACAGGTAGGCGTCAACCGAAATGACGACCGTTACTGCTTGCTTTCCTGGGGCTGTGACGACGGGACCTTGACGACGTCCTTCGCCTTCAGGCCCTTGGCGTCGCGAGAGATCCGGAACTGGACGTTGTCCCCCACGGCAAGCGTGCGAAACCCGTCCATCTTGATCGACTGATGGTGGACGAAGATGTCCTCGGTGATTCCCTCGACCCTGATGAAGCCGTATCCGCGCTCGTCATCGAACTTTCGGACGACGCCGGTCATGAGCTTTTCTTCGTTTTCCATCTTTCTCTCCGAGCCTACCACTGAGGCCTTCCGGGCCTGACCATCCTGGGCCATTCTACCGGAATCGGGATTGCATTGGGAGCCCCGAATCCCCACGACGAGGGACCAAGAACAAGCGCGTTTGCTCCGAACGGGATGGCTGGGACTTCAACCGTAGGCTGCTGGGCAAGCTTTACTTCGCCCAGGAATCTCGGCGCCCAGGGGTCCCGGCGCGCGTCGATGGGAGGGATCACAGAGATCTCACCAGGGCATAGACGAGCGTCCCGACCGCCGCGATCCCCACAAGCGGCGGAATGCCGCCGCCTTCTTCTGCGGGCTTCGCCTTCGGGACTTCCGAAGGCACGCCGCAAACGCCGTTCACCGGCGCCGGCGGAGGCTTGGGGACCATGTACCCTTCCTGGTTGATGTACTGCGCGACTCCGGGAAAGTTCGGTTCCGGCTTGTTAGGGCAATCGGGCGGGAAGCCCTGCCCCGTCGAACAGATCGCCCCGCCGTCCTCCGTGGCCTGGCAGCAGATCCCGGCTGGGACAGGCTTTCCCACGCCGAGCGTGGCGCGCCGGACGCGCGGTCTTGAAAAGAAAAGCTCCGGGATGAAGGATTGCTGGTACATCCACCAGTCGATGTTCCCTCGGTCGTTGACGCCCCTCAGGTCGACACGTCGATCGCTCCTGAAGGTTGGCGTTCCCGCGGCCGCCCTTGCAGCCAGGGGGCGCACGTTCATGACGGGATACCTCATGGTCTCGCCTCCCGAACGATCACGGTCTAGCTATCCTCCTCGTCGTCCCAGTACTCGGCTCCAGCCATGGCCGGCTTTGCCTTTCCACGAGCGGCCAGGCTTCTCTCCTGGGGCTCGTGATACCGCACGTCGAGGAATTCAAAGAAGTCTACCTCATCGTCACTCTGAAGAACAGGCTTTGATCCCTTCCAGATCCCATACTGGTTGAGTTTGAGGCCGCGTCTCTTGGCTTTCCTCCGCATGGCGATGTTGAACTGGAAGTCGCCTGTATACATGAAGACGAGGCCGCCGATCTCCTTAGGATCGTGAGCGAGGTAGATTTCGACCGTCATACCTCTCACGCTTCCGACCTGCTTCCGGGTTCCTCCGTGGAATCCCTCCTCTTGCAGGGTCCCGAGAAACTCCTCGAGATCCTTGGGGAGTACCACGAGCTCGATATCCCCGACGGTGGAAGCTTCGCGGCGCACGGATCCGACAACCATGATGAAATCGGAATAAGGCGCCAGAGTTTTCTCGATCCGAGCGGCCAGACGCTGCGCCTGGGCGAGCTTCATCTTGTTCGGTTTCACCCGACGCTGTCTTGATGCTCCCATCGAATAGTCCGACCCCTCTCCATTCATGGAGACGTCCCAACGCGGCCCCGCTTGAACCATCGTAGCAACACGCTTCCACGGAAGAAGAAGGTTCCCACCTTCATCCGCCCATGGAGCCATCGGCTCAAAGGGGTCGAAATCAATTCTCGAGATCGCCCAGAGTTCCATGGGGTGACCGCGATGCTTCGAAACGGAGATCAGAATCTTTTCGAATTCTTCCCAGGATGTAGCTTGATAGTAGAACCATTCGTCGGTGACCGGATCGTGCATCCGGAACTCAAAGGCGTCGACGTCTTCTTGAGGGTAACTCATCGGCACGACTGGCGATCTCTCGCACTTGGCTTGAGCCGTCCGTAGGTGACGCAGGTCAGCTTCTTCTTTCCGCGACACTTGGTCCGGAAACTTCCTGGGACGAAGCAGGTCACGGGGCGCTGGCGAACCCGAAATGAGCTCTTTGTTTCCCTGATCGTTTTCGAGGCGCGGCCCGTGTGATACTGGGCGACTTTCATGGCCGCCTTGCGGTTCGGCGCGTTGGGGTGGTCCTTCTTGATGATGACGGTCTGCTCGACGAAGGCTGGCTTTTCAGCCATAGGCTATCCTCCGTGCTTGGCGATCTCGATCGCGCGCTCCTGTCGCAACGCCGCGGCCCTCGAGGGATGTCGCCCGATCACGCGGCCCGGTTTCTTCTTGGAATAAAGGCACCAGCGGCGGCCGGGGCGTTTCTTGTCGATGTCACGAACGCGACATTTCCGGATGATCCCAAGGGTCGGACTTGAACGGGCCATCGACTTATTATGATCGATCGCCATTCACCGGAGAAGGCTTTTCAGCTTCGCAGTCAGGACAGCTCTGAGTGAAAGTGAGCGGGCCGAGCTCGATCGTGGTTTCTCCCGTTCCTCCGCACGTCGTACATTCCCTTCTTTTCTTCGGCTCGGGGACCTCGAAAAAGCTGGCGACTTGACCGAAGAGCGCGAGCGCGGACTCAAGGTCTTCGGCAAGGGAATCGAAGAGGCTCTTTGGATGTTCGGACGGCCCCGATTTGTCGTAGGTCCGGCGCCGGTCTTGGTCCGTGAGAGTCTCGTAGGCCTGGGAGAACGCGCAGAATTTCTTGGCGACTTCAGCATCGCCTGGGTGCCGATCGGGATGGGATTCACTCGCCCGCTTCCGGTAGGCCGCGCGGATCTCTTCGATGGAGGCCGTGCGCGAAACGCCCAGGAGCTCGTAGTAATCCGCCATGCCCGACGACTTTCTAGGAGAGCGCGGCCCCCAACGCGACCAGGCCGATCGCGGCACCGATCAGAACGATGGTGTTCGTGTAGTCGGTGGGCTCCGTCACGTAGACGGGCTCCGGCGCGATCGGATACGTCGGCGCGACCGGAACCACGGGCGGAATGAGGAAGGGCGACGACCGAACCACCACGTCCGAGCTGGGAGCTGGGGCCGGGGCCGGCGACGGAGAAGGCGCGGGAGAAGGACCGTTTCCGCCGTTTTGGCCCAGGTCGATTCGGCCCATCGGGCCGCTGATCGACCTCATGGGGGTGAATTTGCTTCCGCCGAATCCTTCGGCGGCGAACTTGGCGCTGACGGGTATTCTCTGATGCATGTCGTCCTCCGAACCTTCGGCTGAAGTATACCCGGAAGGGCCTATCCGGTACTACTTCTTTCGAGGACGTCGATATTTCAGCCAGGCAGTGTTCCGGTAGATCCCGATGGAACTCCACTGCTGATCGGCTTTTTTCCCGCAGGAAACCAGCTCTCCTGACCGACCGCAGCTTTCACATCTTCCAAAGGGAGCGTCGTCGTGAGCGCCTCGACATGGAACTCTTCGGGAGTGGCAAGTACTGCAGACCAGCATCGAATTAATTCTACTACGAAACGGCCGCCTCCGAAGGGGTCTCGGCGGGGGACCACAGTTCCTGCATCAAGACGATTGGACCGCTTTCGTCCAGACCGTTATTTCTTGTCTGAGCCAGCTTGAGCATTTCTCCAAGAGGATTGTCGATATTGCAAATTCGCAGAAGAGCTCTTCCAGGGGGAGCGACCTTCACTATCGTCAGCCCGGTCGCCTTGAGCATTTCCTCATCCATGCATTCGAGGACGAGGAAGCCCTCGTTCCCGGAAAGGTCGTGAGGGTACTTCCCTTCGTGAAGTTCTCGCAGCAGCCCGAGCCACTTTTTCTTCCCAAGGCAAAAAGTCCGGACGGCCGGGCAGACGCAGATCCCCGACCAGGCTGCGCCGCATCGGTTTCCTTCTCGCCAGAGGCTCCCCAGGATCCCGGCGCCTTTGACCAAGCGGTCGTGACTCATGATTTTTCCTTGTAGACGAGCTTCTTCATGTGTTCGGCCCATTCCGGCCAGAGCTTGAGGCCATAGCGGACCCCTCCCCACACGGAACTCCCGATGATGCCCAAGATGAGACCGATCAAGGCGAACGGGACGAGCAGAAGCCCGATCCCGCATCCTATGGCCATCTCAAAGCGGCGGTCCGCCGTTTTTTCCCTGCACTGCTCCGTCCGATGGCCGGCCTTGCTGCAATAACCGCAGAAATTCCCGGAGCTGCCGTCGGCTTCCATACTCATTTCCATGATACAGGTCTTTCGGCCTGCATCGCAATCCAGTGGAGAAGTTCTATATGCCATCGAACGCAGAGGACGGTCTCTCCGGGACCGTACATGCTTTCGTAGAGCCTGAACCAGTCCCGCCACTGTTCCGCGGCGTCCTTCGGAAGAAGGTCCATTCTCTCGAGATGACGATCCACGCAGACGCCGTCAGCTCCTATGGAATATCCGCAGAGCGCCCGAGCGAAGCAGCTCTTGGCGGTTGTGCCCCACTCCTTCGGATCAAGCTTCCAGCGCTTCTTGAAAAAAGCCTTCTGGGTCCTCATCGAAAACTTGCCTTGCATGAGAAGCTTTGCGGTCCAGACCGCTGTAGCGTTCAGGGTCAATGACGCGACCACGAGCGCCCGAACGCGCATTCTTTTCCGAACAGCATCGGACCCCTTCTTGTAGAGCTCCGCCTGGTCGGAAAGCCGCGCAAGGCACTTGCGGATTTCTTCTCCGCAGTAATCGAACAGGTAGGTGTTGTGATACTTGGAACTGAGTTTTGAGCCTTTAGCGATGCTACGATTCGGCCTGGGCTTTGGTTTCGGTCTCCCTTTGGGAGGGCTCTCAAGAAGAAGATTCGTCGTCATTCGTCTTCATCCTCGAGGGCGAGGTCCGGCCACTCTTTCTTGTCGGCCGCGTCACGCTTCGTCTGCTCCTCGTGGGAGTCATTGTGAATCTTGATGCAGGCCGAGCACAGGGGCCCATGCTCCACGCCGCAAACTCCAAGGACGCCACCGCGTTCCTGGCAATCGACGCAGATCCGGCATGACGGACACCAGCGATGCCGTTCGTTGGCCTGCTCCTCGCTTCCGGATTCGTAGATACATCCGCATTTTGAGCAGGTGGTGGCGTGTGGCATCGTCGACCCTTCTACGTCTTCACGACTGATCCGCTGCAGATCAGATGGAATGTCGGAAGGTCCGGGACCTGAGGATGCTCGAAATACTTGAGGCGGCAAATCTCGCATTCGACATCGCCGCCCGCACGCTCGTACTTTCCGTCCAGGACCAGTTGCTTCAGGGGAGCCGCCATGGCATCGGCGACCTTCCTGGTCATGATCTGGAATCCGCGCTTCTCGAGCTTGAGCTTGTCGGCCTCCGTCTGCAGGCCCTCAATCCAGTGAACAAGGCACGAGCACGGGCCGTCGCCGATTGAACTGCTGCAGAGCCCGTCATGAGCTTTCGCGAGCTCCTCTGGTGTGAGCCGAAGCTTCATGGTCGTATTCTACACCCGCGCGGAGACCGGCCCCAGCTCGAAAAGAGTGTCCGCTGCCCTGACTATCTCCGTCTTCTTGTCGACGGTTGCCAGCAAGTTCTTCCGGAGGGTACTCAGATAGGTGCTGAAAGTTCCTCCAGAGGCCTCATACCCCGTCTCCTGGCCAAGTTCCTCCTTGGAGATCCCTTCCGGATATCGCGAGACCAGGACGTCGAACATCTTCCGCTCTCCAGCCAGGAACTTACCGCGCCACATCTCATGAAGCTCTTTTGTGGTCTTCGGCGCTTCAGGACGTGCTTCGCCGAACCAGTCGAGACCCTTCTCGGTGATCTTCACGCTGCCCGAGTCGTCCTCTTGGACCAGGTCATTCTTCCGGAGTGTGCTGAAATAGGTGCTGAACGTTCCTCCGCTGGGGGTATAACCGGCGAGAGCTCCAATCTGGGCCTTCGTGCGAGAACCCGGATGAAACTGGGCGAGAACCTCGAGCATCTTTCGCTCGCCGGCAAGAAGGTTGACCTTGTCCTCGCCGTTCGAGGAAACCTTCGACGGCGTCTCCACAATCTTCGGTTTCTGGACCGGACGAGCCGCCGCAGCCGCTGCCGGACGCGCAGGGGGCGCCTCATGCTTGACCTGCTGGATCGGCTCCGAAACCTTCCCGAGAACCTTGGAGATCGCATTGATTACGGTCTCAAGAGACTGGATCGAACCGCCAAGACCGGACTTCGACTTCTCGATCCGCTCGGCCAGCTTCTGGAGCTTCTTGATCTGCCCCTTCTTGAGTACCGGGATCTTCACGATGCGATCCTTGACCTGAACGGCTTGGACGACGATGGGGGGAGCTTTCGGCGCCGGGGCGGCAGCAGAGGGCTTCTTGGCGAGCTCCGCCTTGAGCCTCTGAATCTCCGCGCGAAGCAGTTTCGGATCTTCCTGCTTGGCCTTCTCGATGGTCTCGGCCATGTGCTTCTTGAGACGATCAAGGTCGACCTTCGCCAAGACCTTGGGTGCCTTCCGGCGCTTTCCGACGCGCGGCGACTCGCCCGAGTCGTAGGTTTCCTTCTTCCGGACGGAAACCTGCTCGTAGATCTCGAGCCAGGAAGGCGACCAGGCGATAGCCGTGCCCGTCTTGAGCTTCGTGATCTCCTTCATGAAATTTTCGCGCTGGTCTTCGTCACCGTGATCGACCACCCACGCCTTGATCGCATCCTTGTCCTGGGGAGCCGTCGTCTGGTGCGCGATCATGAGCTCGGTCTGGGAGAGGCATCCCTTGTGGAGAGCCGCCGATCGCTGGGATACGAGCAGGACTCCGATCCCTCTTCCGGCGCCGCGGCGACAGATCGTCTCCATGCGATTGAGCATGACGGTCTCGTTCTTCTCGGGCTTCTGAGGCGCGAAGACGTCGGCCTCGTCGACAACGAGAAGAACCGGCTCCGTGTTCTTCCGGTACAGACGATCGAGGAACGCGGTGACGAACCGGATCTCATCCCCCTTGGATTCGAACTGGGAGAGGTCCAGAACGAGTGAAGCTCTCTCGTCCACGACGATGTCTGCGATGATGGCGCCGGCCGTGGGCTCAAGAGGAATGTCCCCGCGCTTCCCACCCATGATCGTGATCGAGAAGCCCGTCGACTTTCCATCGGCGCTGGAACGGAGACCGTGCCAGTCTCCTTTGGGATCCAGGATCACGACCTGTTGACGGGCCTTGAGGACTTCCTCGACGACCACGCCGGCCGTGTAGCTCTTCCCGGAACGTGTTTTCCCGAGGATGGAAATCCGCTGGGTGACCGCGTCCACGGGCAGCCCGAGGGTTTTGGAGATCCACAGCTTCCGCATCAACGTCCCCTCTTCCTTTCTTTCGTTCTTGCAACATCCAGGAGCTTCAGGATCGCCTTCCACTCCTCACACCAGCAGACATAGCGGTATCCGCCGCCTGGCTTGACGATGCGCGTTTTCTCGCCGTGGCATTTCCCGCAGACAACCACTACCCCTCCCCCGACACGTCGGACCTCAGGAGCCGATCAGCCCCTCGTCCACCTTGCGCTTGGCCATGATTGCAGCCTTGGCCAGCTCCTTGTCGGCGGCGATATAAGCCGTCCCCTGCATCACGACGGTCACTACGTAAATCTCTCCCTGGCCCTTCTCGAGCTTGATGAGCGCGCCGAATTTGACGAGAGCCTCGAGAGCGTGGATCGGCTCCATGGGCGTCTCGAGGAGCATGATCTGCATCACGCGCTTCGCGCCGGGTAGCGAGAGCGCGTAGCCTTCCCATTTCTGATCGTAAACGGCAAGTCCGCTTGATACGAGACGATCGAGAATCTCCTTGTCGAAGCTTCTGGCGGCGCCCTGCGTCCCGTCCTTCCCCACGATCTTGTCCGGATGCTTGAAGTAATTCCCGATGCCGATCGTCGAAAGGCCGATCAGCGCTCCGTCTTCCTGGGACATCTCCATAGAACGGACCTCCGATTTCAGGCGGCAGCCTTGCGTTGTCCGCCCAGAAGTTTCCCGGCCTGACGGATGAGCCACATTGGAATTTTCGGAAAGAGGAGCCATGCCCACGTCGCGAAGAAGAGGATTCCAGCAAGCCGGAACTCTCCGTCCCGAAGGAGGAAGCCCGAGAGCACGAAACCGAGGGATACGACGAACGACCAGAAGAAGGCGATCACGCCTTTCCTCCAGGAATCGGAGGCGGAGGAGGGTTGTTGCCGAACTGCTCTCTGGCCTTTTGGATCAGATACTCAAGCCCCTCAGGCTTGAATCCGATTCCGTAAAGGCATGCGAAAACCGCCACCGTCGTCAGAACTGCAGCGAGGGCGGGCCCGCTGATTCCAGAACTTACGGATCCGGGGATGGGCCCGGGAACGCTCTTCTGAATATCAGCCGCGCGCGGCGGGAACTGCCCGTTGAGCCTGTCGAGAACGTCATCAAGCGGAAGACCTCCCCGGAAGTCGTTCATGGCCTGCTCCCAGGTCATGTATCGTGGGGCGACCGCACGACGCCGTTCGATCTCGTCGTCTTCAAGGCACTCGCGTTCCCAGGTCTGGCAGAGGCTTGCCAGCTTTCTGCGAAAGACGGCGCGCTCGACGACGCGGTAGGCCCAGCACCAGAGGTGGGTGCCGATGGCCATGACGCCCGTCGCCGCGGCCAGGAACAGGAAAAGCCTTCCGTAGTCCATCACGCCCCCTTCTTCACCCTGAAACTGCGGCTGGCGATAATCGCCCCCATCGCTCCGGTGGCCGCCAGCACGAACGGAATCCTGGGGTCCGGCCGAAGGGAAATTTTTGCCTTCATCTCCCAGGACATTGCCCCGTCGACCGAATCGGTCAGGCCTGGGAAGAATCGGAAGGATGGGAAAAACGCCCACGATAGCCACCGGCCGAAGCGACACAGCGTGACCACCAGATGAGCAGCATGCAGTCGCTTCTTTCGGTAGGAGTAATCCAGGAGGTCGGCCGCAAACGACTTGACGCCGGGAGGGATCACGCCCATAAAAGATCCGATTTCCGGGCGCTTGATCCTTGGCATGTCATTGAGTATACGCCGTATACCAATGACGTCAAGAGGAAAGCAGACTTAGAGAATGAGGGAGAACCGTCCGGCCTTTCCGTCGTAGGACAGGGTCATGCTGCAAAGCACGTTCCGTCCCAGCAGAATGTCGAAGGGCGTTCCCGAAAGGTTGGATCCGGAGATCGGCATGGGATCCCACTCGATGAAAGGATCCGGAATCCGGAACATGGCGCTGTAGACGGGCTGCTCGCTCGTACCTCCCGCGTGACCGATGGTGATGGAGCCGGTCACGGGAAGACCCAGACGCTGAGCGGTCGCGACGTTGATCGCCGTGACCGAGGCGCCGGTGTCGACAAGCGCCATGATTTCTTCTGGGGGAGGAGGCGTCTTGCCCTGAGCCGTCATCTGGGCGGCCAAGGAGCTTGGGATTCCGATCTGGATCGGAAGAATCGCACCGCGGCTCCGAAACTCCTCCGTGTCCTTGGCAAACTGCCCGAGAACAGGTCGGCGCGGAGCTCCGATGAAGCGGGTCGGACGCCGGAAAGAGGGGGCGACGGGAAGGGCCGTTCCGAAATGCCGCAGCACGTTGGGATTCATCAGATCGTCTCCACGATGTCCTGGATCTTGACTTCCTTGATCGTCACCTCGGCTGCGCCGAACTGGGCTACCGCAGCATCGTAGGCGTCCTTGTGCGTCGGATAGACGTCGACGAGCGCGGCATCCTTGATCAGGACGAAATACCCCTCGAGACCTTTGGAGATCAGATCGGGCTTGATCTGCTCGTAGAACGCAAGATTTGCTTCCTGGCTCATAATCGGCTCCCTAGTCGAAAACTCCTGCCAACGCGAGCAGCACCGCTACAAGGCCGAGGCCCGCGCCGATCGCCACCGTGTCGACGGTGTCGATCGAATAGGCCGTTGCATTTTCGATGATGGCGCCGGTGTCCGGGTCCACGATCTCCCCGCTCTGGTAATCCACCGCGAGGAACCTGGCCTTCTTCAGAGGAGGAAGAGGGGCGGGCGCGGCCGGAGCAGGAGGCGGCGGAGGGAGAGGAGCTGGGCCGGGGGAGGCTCCGTTCCCGTTTGGCCTGGCGGCCGTCGTGCTCGTAGCCGTCGGGCCTGGCCTCGGGATGCGATCTGGGAATTTGTGAGGCTCAAGCGCCTGCTCGGTGGGAATGCATTCCGACCACGGGAAATGCGGAAGGTACGACTTCACAGTACCGGGTGGGCAAACTTTTCTGGTCTCCCCTTCCTCGATACCCAGGACCGGCGAGAGGTCTGTACGCCTCGCGTAGAAGTCCATGAATTCTGATTATACCGCAGACCGCTTGGGAGGCAAGGATGCATTGAGGCAGGAGCACGGAGTCCCGAACTCCGGTCCCCCCGTGAATCCGACCCCTTGGCAGCTGGGGCATCCCTTTGACGACCCACCCCGAAGGATTCTCCGATTCCGCTTGGTGAGGCGAACCTTGCCCCACGGAGCGGGTGCGAGCTGGCCGTGATAGTCGGGCAATTTCGTATCGTCCATCCACAAGAATATACGCCATGCTGGACCGCCGGCGCAAGGCCGGGTAAACTTTGAGTCGATGGGTGTTCCCTTCTCGGATGTCGCGGACGTCATCCTGCAGGCGGGATATTCCCCAGATTTCGTCCAGGACGTCAGGGTCCGGTTCCTGAAGGACTTTCCAAAGCTCGAGGCGGAATCCTTCGACACTGCAGCATCCACGGTCCAACCGGATCCGGTCGCTCCAGAGGACTGGGTCGACCACCTGTTCGCTGAGCTTCAAATCGACGTCCATCTCGAGCCTTCCGAAGAGCCAATATGATCTACGGCAGCTTCCCGAAGAGAAGCCCCGAACGTCGAAAAATCGTGGACCGGGTCAGCGAACTGCTGCCGGACCCCTCCATCTTCCCCGACAAGAAAGAGCGGGAAACGTTCAAGAACCGAAGGGGCAGGATCCTCACACATCTCAAGGATGCCGAGCAGGTAGGCGTCAACATCGTCCTGGGCAATGCCAAGATCGGCGCCATCTCCCAGTTCTCGCTCCCCGCCGGCCAGAACTTCCGCGGGGCCAGCTGCCCGGGCGCGACGGAGTTCTGCGAGAGCCTCTGCTACGCCAAGAACGCCCTCTTCATGATGAACGAGTGGGCCTATTACGTGAACTGGGCCTACGTCACCCTCTTCCCGGATCACTTCGCCGACATCTGGAAAACCGCAAACCTGACCGGAGTCGTCCGGATCCACGTCGGGGGAGATTTCTTCGATCCTGAATACGTGGCCCTCTGGTCGGAGATCGTCAGAAGCCGGAAGTACGTCCGTTTCTACGCCTATACGAGATCCTGGCAGAACGGAAAAGGCGAGATCAGGAGGGAGTTCATCAAGCCGTTGAAGAATTTGTCGGACATCGACAACATGCGCCTGGTGCTCTCCTGTGATCGAGAAACCAAGGTCCCCGCCGCCAGCCTCATCCCCACTGCGATCCGCGCGTGGCTTGCCGCCGATGATAAGGATCTCCCCGGGGAGCCCGTCGAGCTCATCTTCCGGGACCATAGCGGCATGAAGGCGACCGTCTCCCAGATGGGCGGCGCGCCCGTCTGCCCGGTCGAACGCAGCCCCCAATACAAAAAGATCGACGGCAAGATCACCTGCCAGAGCTGTACCTTCTGCTTCTCGACGGGCCACCTCATGTTCGGGAAGCGTGATGACGAGCCGCAGATGCTGAACTCCTTCACCGGCATGGACGTGGAAGCCAGGGTCGCGGGACTCTTCCGGGGATTCTGGAAGCCAGGAGGCCCTTCGATGAAAGGGCCTGGAGTTTCTTCAGCGGTTTGCGTCTGCGGCGCAGAGGCGCTATGCGTCTACTGCAACCTTTGCGCGATCTGCCGATGCCGGTGCGGGTGACTCACATCTCTTGGTGTGACACTTCACGCAGAACCTGAGGATGTCTCCCCCTGGAAGTTGTTCCTGGATTCCGTTGCCGTCCCGGACAAAAGCGCCACAATCCTTGCAATGGCCTTTCATCCAGTCGTAGGGCATCAGCCTCTCCCGGCCGCACGGTCCTCCAGGTCGCTGATGGAATGACGCAGCCGGCCGGAACGCTCTTGAAGTTTTTCTGAGGCGTTGACGGACTCGAGATACTCGTTGTAGTCGTCCAGGATGTCGTAGATCGGCGCGGCGACCCACGGCAGGTGTCCAGCCAAGTCCTCGAGCGACCTGATGAGGTCGTCAAGAACGACATACTCGGAAGGCGAGAGGTGACTGTCAAAGGTCATCGGAGGAATGTCGGGAGGGTCGCTCTTGATCTTTTCGAAGTAGTCGCGCATTCCCTTCAGGATTCCTTTGTCGGTTTCTACCTCCACCTCTTCCGAGGTGAACCGTTCGACGATCTTGAGACCTTCGTCGCCGACCTTGTCCCACGGAAAACCAAGGCGATAGAGCGCCTCGGCCAGATAGAATGCGATCGACAACCCCTGCTCTTCGCCCTTCATGATCCACTCCTCTCCAGGCAATTAAGGTCGGTGAACACATGCTCGATCGCCGACCACACGAAGTAGACCGCCGGGCAACCCCGGAGCGTTGAACGGTGGTAGCTGACATGGAAATCGTTGGCCATCGTGAGACCTTGACGGGGGTCCCTCACATATCCCAGGTCTCGCTCGATCTGGAGCATCTCCCTCGGATCCACATGCTTGAGGAACGTCTTCCGGCTGATGTCCTTGGCGCGGGAGACCAGATCGTTCAGATCTTCAACGGGGATCGGCCATTCGACGCAGCGGGAAAAGAATTGGAGCGTCACGAGGTCCCGCGCTACACCGCGGTCCCCACCAGAACACCCACGAGAAGTGCCCCGCTGGCGAGAAGCCAGGGAGACGGCCCTTCGCACGCGGGGATGTTCGCCAGCGGCACGGTGAATCCGGAGACTTTCCCGATCTCGGAATTGATTCTCTGGATTTCCTCGTTCGAAAGCTCGTATGCCCGCGCGATGTCGGCGACGGCCTTGATGGAAGCGTTGGCCTGATCGACGTAGGCCTTGAATTCTGCGGAGGAGATGAAGTTTGCTGGAGACGCCTGACCGAGCCTCGATCGACGAACGCCGCTCAGGCCATGCTTCAGGCCATTGGCGGCCCCCGGAACGATGAACTGGTCCGTGAACGCCGCGAGCTCCTCGCCGTTCCGAATCGCTTCGCTGAAGTTCTCGTTGAAGCTATCCATGTCTCCCGCGGCCAGGTCCGTGATATACAGCCCGGCCAGCTCGGAATGCCTGCTGAAAAGATCAGCGAACTCCTGAGGGTTGAAGCGGAAATATTTCCGATGCGCTTCGACGTTTCTGCCGATTGCTTCGGCGGCGGTCCCCGTGCAGGCCTCTCCGGCCTTGGTGACGAAGCAATCCGCCAGGAGCTTGGCGAAGACCGTGTGCTCTCCCATCAGAGCCCCGGCGACCGGGCAAGCGGTGATCTCCTGCCAATCGAGGACCGCTTGCCAGAGCTCCTTGAGCGCCGAGACCGCGCCGGCTTCGTCTCCTGAGAGCGCGGCCTCGGCATAGGCCCTGGTATTGGCGATGTGGTGAGACCACCACTGCTCGCCCACGGAGGGGATCTTCACGATCGCGTCCTGTCCGAGATTGACGACCGGCACGGTTCTCATCTTCACCTCGGGCAAAGGCACTGCGCCGTTCCCGCGATCCGCGGGCAGGCGCAATTGCTGCACTTGGCGCAGGGAACGACCTTGACCTCGTTGCTGCTTCCGACGCCCATCGACCGGATCATAGATCCCCCAAACGCGAACATAATCGCCAAGAGGATCCAGAGAGCGATGAGGATCGACAGAACTGCCAAGGTGAGTGCTGGGCCGTTCAGGCGCCGGATCTTTCCAATGACGTATTCCATGCAAAGGATTGTACCCGGGAGGCCGCACAGTTTCACGACCTTCGTACATCTGAAAATGGTAGAATTTTCAAAGATCAAAGGAGAGGAGAAAAGTATGGCCTGCCCCCCAGGATATCGGCCTTCCCGAGACGGACGCCGCTGCGTTCCGAACAGACCCGTCGCAGCCTTCGGCGTATTCCCACGACGCGCGGCGGGTGGGGTTCCTGCAGGCGGACTGTTCCCCTTCTCCAACTCCGCATCGGTCCAAGAGCCGATCCCTGCCCGTGCTCCTCAGGGCGGCGGAGGTCCACCGCCTCCTCCTCCCGATCCGAAGTGCCATGACGTCCTGACGACCGTTCCCTTCAGCGTTCCGTTCACCTCGACCGTAAACGTGTCGGGCGGCGGCGCAGCGCTCCAGACGGCAATCACCGCTGCCGGACCTGGGACGCGGATCGTCATCACCGACTCTCTGAACTACAGCCAGATCTCGATCACCGGAAAGACGAACCTCACGATCGAAGCGGCTGCCGGACAGACTCCTTCGGTCACCGCCACGGCCGGATCGACCAACCATGTCGTGACCCTGGGCGCCGGGAACTCCGGAATCGCCATCCGCGGCATCAGCTTGGTCGGAAATGGAAACCAAAACGCCCTCTCCTTCGCAGACAACGGCATCATCCTGGGGACTGTGACCGTGACGGGCTTCGCGACCTTCGACCGTCTGATCGTCGAGGACTGCACGTTCACCGACCTCAATCCCGCCGCCGGCGTGCCTGGAATTCAACTCATCGGAACCGATGGCAGCGTCCACGACAACGTCTGGATTCATCGCTGCACCTTCACCGACATGGCGACTCCAGCCTTCGCTACCGGCGTTGGCTATGGCGCCGTCACGATCGGTGGCTTCGACAACGTCTACGTCCAGAACTGCTGGATCCGTCGTTCGGCCATCGCCCGGGCGGCTTCCCATATGCGCGGCGTGGTCCTGAAGGATCTGAGCGCGATCGTCGAAGACGTGCTCTGCGAAGATCTCGGAACCGCCGGATCGAACGAGGCATTCAAGCATAACAACGAGGCGGCCTTCGGGACGGCCGTGGGCTCGAGCTCCTGGAGAAACTGCGTCGCCTACAACTGCAAGCGGTGGTACCGGATCACGCTGGCTGGAGCCACCATGACGGTGTTCGAATCGGTCGGGAACAACGATGTTGTCGGGATTTCCGCCGCCCAGGTGCTCGTCCAGCAGAGCGCCGGATCTCTCGATTTCCAGGACAACGTCATGGAAGGGGCCGGCGATGGCACGGCTTTCACCGCCGCCGTCGCAGTGGAGGACTTCAACGACGTCTTCAACTTCGCGGCGCTGGGAAAGGCCCTGGGCGCAAACGACCTCACGGTCGATCCGCTCTTGGAAGACCCCTCCACCAATCTCTTTAATGCCACGGATCCTGCCGTCATGGCCGGGGCTTCGGACGGCGGAACCATGGGCATCCGGTACGTCGCCGGAGGCGAGGAAATCATCTGGTGCGGAATCTGATGAGCCGAAACCCGAAGATTCGCAGGATCGAGGCGGCGATGGTCGTCGCCTCGATCCTGCTCGGGGCTCTGATGGCGCACTCCACCAGCCTCTGGATCGACGGGATGGAACGCGGCGCCGCCGAGATCTCCACAGCCAAGAAAGAACTCCTCGCAAGCGCCGACCTCGCCAAGCTCCACCACACCGTCTACGCCAAGGTCGGCGAGGAACGCTGGGAGCGTCAAGTGAAGCCGGACTTCCTGGGCGCGATCACACTCGCAACGGTGCGCGAGACTGGAGATCCGATCCCAAGCTGGCAGATGGTGGTGGAATGGGTGAGGGCTCACCCGTCCGAATCTCGCCGGATTCTTGAGAACGCGGCCCGCTGAAGTTCAGGCCGGAAGAAGCTCTACATCGAACACGTCTACCTTCCGGATCGCCCCGCGCTCGTCCGTCAGATGCCTGAGGAAAAGCCTTCCCCGGTAGACGCCATCAACCCTCATGACGAGGCCTTCAGAAAAGATCTCTCCGCCTTTGGTCTGAAGCTGGTGAAGAAGCCGGACTTGCCTTCCCTTAACGTCCGCGATTTTCTTCGGCCAGGTCGGATGCGATTTCTGCCAATAACGGTAGGACATCGTCTCACCTGTCGCACATGACGGTATTTTCGATCAGCAGCCACGCATCTTCATCGGAGAGGCCGTGGCGACGATTGAGCTTTTCCGCCGCCTTCTCGGCTTCGGAATATCTCACGTATCGACGCTTCAGGATCGGCTTGTAGCCGCGGACCCCGTAGGTGACGCGGGCGACCAGGAACATGTCCCGGCCGTCGACCTTGTGGACGACGGCGGCGAACCCCGTCTTGCCGGCCATCGGATCGGTCATGTCCCCTTCGCCCTCATCTTGTCCAGCTCTTTGGCCCGCTCCACGATGTATTCGCTTGCCCAGTGGCACGTCCCGCAACCGTCCGTGAGATCGGCCATCACCATCCTACGGACCTCTTCGGCGAGCTCCAGCGAGACCTTGACCTGATTCGCGGACTCCCGGAACTCGAACATCTTCAAGATCGCCTTGGCCTTGGCGCGCGCCGGGTCTCCGCCATTCCCGCTTCCTCCGATCTCGAGGTCCATCATGATCGCGACGATTCGATCCTCGAGGGATGCAGACTGGCGAAGATGCTTCACCTCTTCCCTCCAGCGCCGGGAATCTTCTTCGGAAACGATCTGCATCATGGAAGATCTCCCATCCAAGGCCAGTTCATGTCCATTCGGGCCTCCGTGCCGCCGTCCAGAGGGGGCGACGCTACGGAAGCCCCGGCCAAGCAGATTGGCCGGAGCCCAGGAGGGGTTAGTTTTTTTATTTCACGGCGCGCATCAGTTCTGCGACGGCATCCCGCAACTTGCTTGGAGACCATCCGACCTTGTCCTTGCTCGAGAAAACGTCGACGACCTTTCGGGCAGCATCCGCCAGTTTCCTCACATCTTCCACTGGGCTTCCACTCTGCTTTGTCACTGGGACGCCCAGAGCCTTCCAGATCTCCTCCCGCAACTTCAGATAATCGGCATCCGCCATCGCCCCCTCCAATCAAACTCCAAAGAGAACCCTGATCCGCTTCTGCGGAATCGTCATCAAGATCGAAGCTTCCCGTTTCGTGAGGCCGCATCCTTCGACGAACTCGGACGGGATTCCCTTCCGCTTCAGGATCCCGATCTGGGCAGAGCTCGCCGGCTCCTTTCCCCACTTCACCGATTTCTTCATGAGCGGGGCCTTGTGAGCCCGCTTCTCGACGATCCACGACTCAAGCCGGCCGACCAGCTTCGCGATCGACGCGTCGGTCCCCATGGCATGTTCGTGAATCTCGTCTCCCAGGCGTCGGAAGCAGCGTCCTTCATACTTTCCAAGTTCGTTCTTCCAGACCTCGATCCGCTCGGCGATCCCGAAGAGGTTCTTGGGCTCCATGGCCTGGAGCGCCGCGAACTGGTACTCGAGCTTCATCCGATCGACCTCCTCTCGGGTCTCGTTCCGCCAGGAGATGACGTACCGCTCCTTGGACGGGGACGGCTTCACCCAGACGAGCTTCGACGGAAGGTCTGCAGCGGTGAGGGATCCCTTGATGAGCTCCATCCGCTTCTCGCGGGAACGAAGTTTCTCCTGCAGATCGTTGATGCTCTTGAGGCCGTCCGTGGACAGGCCCAGATCCTCGACCGCCGCCTCGAGCTCCGAAGTCTCCTGCTCGCACATCTTCCCTTCCAGCTGCCACGAGTCGGGGAGTCCGAAAATCTGCCCTACGGTGCAGACGTCGTGGCCCTGGCCGGTGTGATCGAAGAGTTCCATGTAGGGCTTACTTGGAGCCTTCCTGGTTCCACGTCCGATCATCTGGACGTAGAGGGCCCTCGACTGGGTCGGACGAAGGATGTGGATGCAGTCGATCTCCGGAAGATCGAAGCCTTCGGTAAAGACTCCGACGTTCACGATCGCCTCGAGCTGTCCAACACGCAGAGCTTCAATTGCGCCTTTGCGCTTGTCGGGATCGGTGTCATCGACCACCATTGCGCTCTTCCCGCCAGCCTTCTCCAGCGCCTCGCAGACCTTCCGCGCGTGCTCCTTGGTGACGCAGAAGAATAGGCTGCGCCGGGTCCGACAGTGCTGGACCCAGACGTCGACGGCGAGCTTGTTGTGCTCGTCCGTGTTCATGATCTCGTCGAGTTCCTTCTCGACGAAGTCGCCCTTCCGGGACTTGATCCCGGAAAGATCGGCGCCGCTCTGGATCCGCCAGGCTTTGATGTCCGAGAGCCAGCCGTCACGGATCCCATCTCGCAGACCGTAACGGAAGACGACGTCGTCGAAAAGTTGGTCGTATCCCAGGTTGTCCAGGCGATCCGGGGTCGCCGTGGTCCCAATGGAGATTATGTCCCGCCGCGGCTGCGCCCCACGAAGGCCGAAATGGTCGAGGACCGTGAGGTAGCTCTCTGACGGAGCGTGATGGACCTCGTCCGTCCAGACGATCTTCGGCCATTCCTTGGGAACCGCCTGCAGGCGTTTCCCGTCGACGCGACCCACGCTCTGGACGGTCGCCAGGATGACCCGGTCTGTCGAGATGTCGGGGCGGAACTCAGCCTTGTCTAGGCCGATGGAGAGGCCAGGATTGATGGAACGGATCTTGTCCCGCGACTGGCTTATCAGCTCCTCTCGATGCATGATCCCGTAGGTGTTCGGGAATCCCATGCGCTCAAGGAACTTCCCGACCACGACGGTCTTGCCGAGGCCCGTCGCCATCACGATCAGTTGTCGCGTGACGCCGTTCTTCGCCGCGGCGTCCATGGCGTCCAGGCACTTCGTCTGGTAGGGACGGACTTCCATCATTCCTCCGAGAACGCCAGCTTGAGTACCTCGAATACCTTAACCCCCAGCGCCGGCGAAATCGAAGCCCGTGACCCTGCAATGTTCAGGATCTTGATTTTATGGTCCCGCACGAACGCCTGAACGAGCTTCGCTGCATCCACAACCGAGTCGATCGACAGATTGATCAGAAGATTTGGTCTTTCGTTCGCCTTACAGAGATTGAGAGTCAGCGCGCTTCCCGGTTCCGCGTCAATTGAGCCACCGATGAAGACGATCGTCCCGTCCGAGTCCTGTACGTTCCTGGTGGTTCGGTCCCTATAGTATTCGCTCAAGGTCTCTTTGAGAGAATACTTGGATGGGATCGGACCATCTTCGGAACGACGCCCCACCGGACACCATCCCCCGTGCGGAATACCAAGCGCGATGGCGGCATCAAGCCCAGCCTGGTCAGCGCCGGTCTGGCCCCCGGAGATGATCTTGTCGGGCCTGATCACGCAGCTTCTCCGTCGATCGTCTTCGGATAGGGAAGCGAGTCCGGAAGATGCTTCCGGATCTTGCGATTGAGCGAGAAGGCATACTTGTGATTCCCGCGATGCTTCAGCGGGTAGGTGAGACGCCCGATCCAGATCCGCCTCCAAGCATCAAGATCCTCGCCACGGGCAGGCCTCTCGGCGCCATGAACGACCAGCTGCGCGACCGCGCCGTCGTACCCCTGCTCGAGGCCCGAGATCTTCTGCTCCGTCCGATGGTTGAAGCTCGTTCCATCGTCATGAAAGATCCGGAGCGTGCGACCGTCCGCGCGGCCCAGGTATACCGCCGAGAGGGCCTGGTAGACGGTCCCCTTGTGACCCGGCAGGATCACGCGTCCGTCGGCGGCGACGCGGCGCACCGGATCCGAGAACGCGACCGCACCCAGGATGTCTTTCTTGCGGAGTCCGGAGAAGCACTGGCTGACGAACCAGCTTTCCCCGTTCCCCGGAACCTCGTCCAGGAGAACGAGCCGTCCCAAGTCGACCCCTTCCCGGAAGTCGAACGGGAAGACCTTCGTGATCGTCCGGTTGTTGCAGGGCTGCGAGAAGATCGAGACGCCGACGAGCTGTCCGTGCCGGTGAAGGCCGTACCAGAAGCGTCCCGCCGGCGAGGTCTTGGCGTAGTGATGCCGGGCCACGAATCCCTCGGCCGCGGCGCGAGAGATCTCGCCGACCTCGTAATCGGAGGTCCGGATCACTTCTCCGGCCGGACGCCAGCGGACTCGGCCTTCTTCCCAACGCTGATTCTGCATCATCGAACTCTTCGCCCCGTATCGCCGACTCGGGAAGGCAGTGACGATGATGCCCGGTAGTTCATGAGCCCCGCGGGCGTGTGGATATGCTCGACGCCTTTCCCCTCCGGACATCTGCATGGAGGCTTGATGGCCGAGCACTCCTTCGGCTCCTTAGGCATCGGCGTTCCCCTTCTTTTTCTCGAACGGCTCGACGGCCTGCTTGAAATCCTGACACTTGGCGACGACGAACTTCACTTCCTCACCACTCAGTTCCTGGATCGTCGCGGTCATGTGGAGCTCGTAGAAGCCCGTCTTGGGATTGCGCTCGACCGAGACGCCGGTCGGGATCAGCGTCCCCTGCATGTCCTCGTTGAACTTCTGCACGTTGGCGTTGTGCTCGGCGAGCTTCTTCCGGTTGTACTCCATCTGCTCCTTCACGTAGACGGCGATCCTCCCGACGTGATAGAGCTTGTCCTCGTAGTCGCGTTCGAAGTACTCGTGCTTCCAGTCGCTGTTGTTCGGCGGCTCGTGGATCGGATCGTCCCGGTAGACCCAGATCTTGGGATCCGCGCCTCCGGACCTGCTGATATGGATCGAGACCTTGTCCTTCAGGTCCCAGTTGAAGCCCGGATCCTTGGGGTTTTCTCCACGCTTCTCGTAGAGATAGTTCGCCCCAAGAACCTTGTTGAGCGTCTTCTCGAAAGCCTTTGCCAGCGCCGCCGCGCGATCGGCATAGGTGCCGGTCGCCTTGATCTCGACCGTCTCAGGCTCCTCAGCGGCCGCCTTCGACGTGCTGCCGTCCGTGGTTTTGATGCTCCCGAGCGGCCCGATCCAGACGCCGAAGACGGGCCCGCCGTCGCCGCCGTTGGCCTGGCGATCCCAGACCTCGGTCTGGATGTACCTCACGCCTTTGACGCGACGGCCAAGACCCCCGACCACTTCCCGGGCCCAGGCCTTGGCCTTCACGAGGTTCTCCTCGTCGGAAAGATAGACCTTCTGGTTTTTCTTGATCCCGTAGATCGCATACCGCTTCTCCGCCGTCGTATTCATCGCCCACCTCCCTGCTTCTTGGACCAGCCCACGATAGCCTCGAGATCCTCATGGACGCGCTTGTGCCGCTTGAAGAACTCGGGCTCGGCAATCGCCAGGAGCGCCAGACGCGCCCCCAACTTGCAGAGCGCGTCGTGATACTCCTCCGACAGGTGATCGCTCGAATAGTGGTGACCGAGTTCGTGAATGAGAAGACGGTCGACCGCGGCGTTCGGTCCCGACTCGAACCAGAGCCGTCCCAGGCGCCCGACGTTGAACGTCAGATGGGGCGGCAGACCGCCGTAGGTCGCCGAATAGGGCCATGTCGCCTTGCTGACCATGTCCACCTGGATCTCGCAGCCGATCAGGCGGAAGGCGATCTCCTTGGCGTACTGCGCGATGCGCTTCATCCCCTCCGTGTACCGCTCGAGAGGAATGACGTCCATCTGCTGCCCGTCGGGGGAGTAGGGCCTGGGAGACGGAGTGACCTGCCCGGCCGGGAGCGCCGCGGCGTGACGCTTCACGTTCGCCCACTCGGCACCCGAGAGCGATCCGGGGGCGATCACCGTGTAGCCTTTCGAAACCGCGAGCTTAGTGCCTTCCTGGTCGCTCGGATCGAAGATCACGCGCTTTTCTCCGAAGCGCTGGGTGACGACGTGCTCGACAGCTTCCCTGGAGACGTCCTCATCCTCGGATGCGTCACGGACCCAGAAGCGGGTAGCGTCCTCCTTGGTGACCTCGTTGTACATTTCGTTCAGGACCAGCGTTCGGAGCTCGCGGAGATAGGCCGGCGTCACGTTGTCGCGGTCAGCGTTGAGTGGGACCTTCTGCAGGACGTTGTAGTGCCACTTGTCGCCGGTTTCAACAACGGGGATTCCCATCTCGTAGACCGACGGGGTCTCTCCCTCAAGAGCCTCGTAGACCTCGACGAGGGTCTTCCGGGAAGAACGCTTCAGGATCCCTTCCGCGTCGGCGATCTCGGTGGGGAGGGTCGCCTCGATCTTGCGAAGAGGCGTCCGGGACGGGATCTCGGTGCCGTTGAAGCAGGTCGCCACGCCAGAGGGCGGGATCAACTTCATGATCGCCGCCTTCATGGAGATCCGCTCCCCCTGCGTCATCCGGATGACGGCGCTGAACGTGGAGCCAGCAGCCCGCTTCTTTCTGGTCACATGGCGGCCGGTCTCATCGAACCGCACGCCGCCAGTGGTGGTCTCGATCTCGGCCATCTTGCAAAGTGACAGGACGAGCTTCTCGCCCAGGTTGAAACGGCCGCGCTTCTCAGCGTCCGCTTTCTTGTCGCTCTCGGCAAAGAGGGTCCAGGCGTGGGTCAAGTTCTTCCACCCATCCGGATTGTCGTCCGAGATGGCCAGAAGGGCGTAGCCACGAACGGTGCTCTCGTCCAGGGTGACAAAGACCCTCTTCGCGTTTGTGTCCCAGGAATTCTGGATGAGCTCGTAGAGGACAAACTCCTTGCCCTTGCGCTCGAGGAGCTTGGCCAGCCCCTCCTTGTCGACGGTGAACCAGTCGGCGGTCGTCGTCACAGCACGCCTCCCGCCGGGGCGGCGTCGATCAGAATTTCCTTCTTCTTGAGGTCCCAGCGGCCCGGACGGCCTTCCCAGAGACGGCCGTTGTACGAGAAGTGACCGATGACCTTGGAGCCCTGCTTGACGACGGGGTCCACCCAGTTGCCGCCGCCGAGGTTCCACTGCTCGATGTAGTCCTCGCAGGCTTTCCTCATCTCCGCGAGGCTGGAGCCGGTGACGTTCTTGGGCTCCGAGATCGGTGCGTACTGGTCCCAGTCCGGGTTCCCCACAGACCTGAGGCGCATGGTGAAGATCTGCTCGCTCATCGTAACCCCTCCTATCGGAAGGCCCATCCTTCCGTACCTCAGAAGTATACGCCGTATACGCTGTGACGTCAAGCCTAAATCGTATGCGGGGGATCGCGAATCTCTCCGGGCTCCCAGCACCCCCTCCGGATCCAGATCAGCTTCTTGTTTTTCAGGGAAAGCTTTCCGTCTTCGGAGACGATGACGTTCTCCATCAGAATCGGATGGACAGCCTCGAGAACCGTCCTAGCCTGAGCGGCATCCATTTTCCTGTCGCCGCAACGCTTCAGGAGCTGAGCCAGGGCGTCTGCCGATCCAGGGGGAACCCCGTGATCCACAAGTTCTCGACGGTCCTCGGGCTGCCGGCACGGAACGCACTCTCCCCGATATAGGGATCGGAAACGCTGGCAGGACCCGCAGCGGTCACGGGTCCACTTTCCGATCCTGCATCCCATTAGGCCTTCGCCGGCTCCGGCTTCTGCTGAGCCTTGGGGCCCTTCGCCTCGGTCGCCTTATCGGCGACAGCCTTCTTGAAGGCCTCGAACTCTTCGCGAAGCTTTCCGTAGGCGTCAGCAGAAGACTGGAGATCGACGAGCGCCTTGTCGCGGTCGACCTGGGCCTTGTTCCTGGCGCTCTGCATCATGTCCATGGTGTTCTGGACGTTGCTGAGCTTCTGCTGGAGCTGGGAAACTTCCTTTCGACGTCCTTCGGATTCGATCTTGGAAGCCTCAAGCTCCTTCTCGAGCATGGCGATCTTCTTGTGAGCCTCCGAGACGGAAGTACGAAGGCCCTTGTTCTCGTCCAGGGTCTTCTTTTCCGGGCCGATCTTCTGGAGACGCTCGGCCTCTCTTCGGGCGCGGAAGGTCTCATCCCGGGCCTGGTTGCGCTCCCGGCGCGTGACCTCCAATTCCTTCTTGAGACCGTCATTGACCTCGACGGCCTTCTTCATGTCGTTCTTCATCGCCTCGAGCTCGGACTTCTCCATCGTCACGGGATCGCTCACGATTTCTCCTTTCGATCCGGAAGTTCCGGAAAGTCGTAGAATTTAGCCGCCCACTTGAGCGTCTCAACAGAAATTTCCTTCTGGGGATGCGTCATTGCCGAGAGCCGGACGAGCTGGCGAACGCTGCGCCCGCTGATGCCCGGAAACTCCTCGGTCGCCCTTTCGATGTCCAGGTTGACGGCGCCGAACTGGGTGGCCATCAGCTTCCACAGCTTCCGGACATCCTCCTTCTTCTCAGGAGGAGAGTATCGGACATGAGCCGTGACGCGCGAAAGAATTGCGTCGTCAACGACGGTCGGCCTGTTGGTGTTCAGGAACATGATCCCCCGGAAGTACTCGAGGAGCCGTAGGAAGACGCCGACGATCGCGTTCTGTCGGATGTTCTCGCCGCGCTCGTGAATGTAGACGTCGGCCTCGTCGATCAGGAGCGGAGCCTTCCACCTGGCCGCGCGGGAGAGAACGTCAGAAAGCTCCTTCTCGAGTTCCTCCTCGTCGGTCCCCAGTTGGGCGCACTGGACGGCATAGAGCGGGCGCTTCACGACCTCGCTGTAGACTTCGGCTGTCAAGGTCTTCCCAGTCCCAGGGACCCCGCTGCAGAGGATGATGACGCCCGCCGCCTTGCCCCGAACGATATCCTCGAATCGGTCGGCCGAGCTCTTCGTCAGCGTCCCGATCAGCCGCTTGTGATCCTCGGGAAGCACGATCTTCTCCACGATCGACGTGTCGTATTCGTAGGGCTTGAGCGTCGTGATGTGGGCGTCGACGTATTCGTGCGACTCCAGGCTGAAGACCGAAACAACCGGATGGATCGGGAGAGGGAATGCCTGCTCGTTTTCGTCTCCGCCGCGCTTCCTGACACGGGCCTTAGACCAGAAGTCCGTCTCGGTGTAGCCGGATTCCTCCCCAAGATCTTCCAGATCATCCATCACGACTTTCGTGGGGCGGCCGTCGCGCTCCAGGTTGACGAACTTCTTGCTCCACACGCTCGAGTCGCTTGGCTTCCCACGGCCTACCGCAATGTACTGGTCTCCAGTCTTCGCATGGTGTTCCTTGTAGTACTTGAGATCCGCCTCATAGTCGGCGATCAGCTCAGGCGTCTCCGGAACAGTTTCCTGCCGACCCAGAATCTCAAGCAGCGTCCCCTTGAGATCGCTCTTATGAAGCGTGATCGTCCGACCGACCTCTTCTCCGCGGCACATTGCCTTGACCTCGATCGACACCCTGGCCGGCGTGTAACCGTTGGAGGTCCGCTCGGCCGGATGATACTCCGCGTCCTCCACGAAGTAGGGCATCATAGCGCCGTAGATCTCATCGGTCCTGAAGACCCATTTATGGGGCAGGTTTCCGATGATCTCCCGGATCGCTTCCGGGATGAGTTCGAGGGTCTTGAGCGTGATGCTTTTCTTGTCGGCAGGAGATCCTCTCAGGTCGTCGAGTGCCTGGAGCTTCTTCAGAACCCGCCGGTTCTCGATATGGGAATAGTGCTCTTCCCTGTTCAGAACCTTCCGGATGATCGCAAAGTCCGAAGGGACGATCTCTCGGATCTCGAGCTCCATGCTGCGGTAGACCTCTTCCTCGTCACGGAGGTCTTCCGATTTGCATCCGGCCTTGGCGAGCGCCTTGAGCGTCTCGAGAGGAAAGAAAAGCTTCATAGTATTCTAGGCAACGTGACTGAGTCCCGCCTTCTTTCGCTCCTGGTTGATGCGCTTGAGCTCTGCGAACCGCTGGCGACCATCTCTGGTCTTTTCCCAGTGCTCGCATCCACCGGAACAGGTTTCTCCCAGGTCCATCTCCAACGACTCCACCCTCCGTCTGAGCGCGTCATATCCTCCGGCGCCGCCGAAGAGCAGACTGTTGATCACTCAGAGCGGCCTTAGGCATCTCGAGCAGCGGGTGATCTCTTCCCAGGGGAACCGGATCCCATGCACTACGACGAACCTCCGGGACTCTTTTTCCTCATCTCCTCGACATACTCCTCGAGCTCGCGCGCTGCCCGGCAGACTCCAGGATCCTTGTTGATTCCGTCGCCCTTGAAGACGCCATCCTTCGAAGGAACGTTGTGGTTCGCCGAGTGCATTTCTTCCATCAAAGCTTCGAAGTGGAAAGCGAACATTTCACCGTGCTTCGCAACAACGAGAGGGCGAATCTGTTCTGTCCATACCCGACGCTGGAGGTCGTAGACGTAGCTCATACCGCCGCCTTCCGGACCACCACCTGCAGGATCGCCTTGAGATCGTAGACGGCAATCTCGAGATCACGGCGGCCTCGATTTGAAACAAGAGCGTCGTGACCGAGCGCCAGGAAGTGTGTCCGCGCCTTCTTCGCCTCGAGGATGCTGGCGCCAGCGACCCCGTGGCCGTGGATCGTATCGAACCCAAGCTTGTCGATCACCAGGGCGTAGGCTTCCGACTGGGAGAGCTCGATGGGATTCGACAGCTCGAGATGGACCTCCAGGATCGCCCTCCCGATCGCCCGAGCTCGGGCCATGCAGGTCGTGAAATAGATCGCCTCCCCGAAGTCCCCCGCGTCGCTCTTGTGTTCTACGTCGAAACGGAACCCCTCGGTCAGGATCCTGGCCGCTCGGTCCGTGGTGGTGGCGTGGTAGGCGAGAAGCCTCACAGCCTCGCCTCCCGCTTCTCGGCATCCTTCACGGCCTGGAGCAGGAGCTCCATGGACCGATCCCCTTCCCAGCCGCGGGCGTCCAGCCATTCCTGGACGATCAGGACCGGCGCGCGCCGAATCTCATGGGGGTGAAGTCCCCGGATCCAGGCCAGGCCGTCCTCGAGGGACTTGCGCTTCAGGAAGCAACCCCAGTGGGCGTAGGAGCGAACCGCGTATTGGATGAGGCGCTTGGTGTCATCGGACTCCTCGCAGAGACGGCAGATTCTGTATTCCATGGCTGTGAGTATACCGCGTATACGCGGGCTGTCAAGCGTTAGCGGACCGCCTTCCGGCG
>Ga0070695_100000005_pt1 | contig 97484 bp, 104 predicted proteins | sample KBSK1252metaG_FD_65471 | JGI IMG/M metagenome (GOLD analysis project Ga0070695, IMG submission 65471) | Corn, switchgrass and miscanthus rhizosphere microbial communities from Kellogg Biological Station, Michigan, USA - KBS K1-25-2 metaG | ecosystem: Host-associated > Plants > Roots >...
GGTCGAAGGCGAGGTCGTCGAAGCGCTCCCGAGCACGATGTTCCGGGTGCAGCTCGACGGGGGCCACTCGGTGCTCGCGACCATCTCCGGGAAGATGCGGAAGCACTACATCCGAATCCTTCCGGGCGACAAGGTCAAGGTCGAGCTCAGCCCCTACGACCTCAATCGCGGCCGGATCACCTACCGGCACCGCTGAGGTACATCATGAAAGTCCGCCCGTCTGTCAAGCCCATGTGCGAACGCTGCCGCGTGATCAAGCGGCACGGCCGGACCATGGTCATCTGCACCAACCCACGCCACAAGCAAAGGCAGGGTTAGTGGGCCTCCCCGCAATCATCAGCGGCGCCCGGCCCGCCCAGACGCGTCTGAACGACCCGGGCATCCACCATGAGCACGAGGAGGCCCACTAGGTGGCACGCATCGCCGGAGTCAACCTCCCGAACCAGAAGCGCCTGGAGATCGGCTTGACCTACATCTACGGGATCGGCCAGCCCACGGCGCGCAAGGTCGCCGCCGAGCTCGGGCTCAACCCGGACACGAAGGTCAAGGACCTCACCGACGAAGAGGTCACGAAGCTCCGCAACTACATCGACTCGAATCTCGAGGTCGAGGGTGACCTGCGCCGCGACCGGCAGCAGGCGATCAAACGGCTCTCCGAGATCGGCGCCTACCGGGGCGTTCGCCACCGGCGCGGCCTGCCGGTGAACGGGCAGCGGACGAAGACGAACGCGCGCAGCCGCAAGGGGCCGAAGAAGACCGTCGGACGCGGCAAGAAGGCGGCGAAGTAGCTTGGCACCTCCTCGCAGAGCTGCGGCCACGCGCGGCCGCACGCGCCGCCGCGTCCGCAAGAACATCGCCATCGGCCAGGCGCACATCAAGACGAGCTTCAACAACACGATCGTGGCGCTCACCGACCGCGAGGGGAACGTGATCGCGTGGGAGTCCGCCGGCTCCGCAGGCTTCAAGGGCTCCCGCAAATCGACGCCGTTCGCCGCGCAGGTGACCGCTGACGCCGCAGCTCGGAAGGGCATGGAGCACGGCCTCCAGAAGGTCGAGGTCTTCGTCAAGGGCCCGGGCTCGGGGCGCGAAACCGCGATCCGCTCGCTGCAGGCGGCCGGTCTCGAGATCCTGTCCGTCAAGGACGTGACCCCGCAGGCGCACAACGGCGTGCGCCCGCGGAAGCGGAGGCGCGTCTAATGGCCAGAGATCTCGGGCCGAAGTGCCGCATCTGCCGCCGCGAGGGGATGAAGCTGTTCCTCAAGGGCGAGCGCTGCCTGACGGAGAAGTGCGCGATCGAGCGTCGCTCCTACCCGCCGGGCGAGCACGGCCGCGGCCGCATCAAGCAGAGCGAGTACCTGTTGCAGCTGCGCGAGAAGCAGAAGGCGCGCCGCTACTACGGACTGCTCGAGAAACAGTTCCGCACCTACTACGAAAAGGCATCCAAGCGCTCGGGCGTCACCGGCGAGGAGCTGCTGCGGATGCTCGAGACCCGGCTCGACAACGTTGTCTACCGGCTCGGCTTCGCCGCCTCGCGGGCTCAGGCGCGCCAGCTCGTCCGCCATGGCCATTTTCAGGTCAATGGGCGCCGGGTCAACATCCCGAGCTATCAGGTGCGGCCGAATGACGTCGTCACCGTTGCGTCGAGCTCCTCGGCGCAGCAGGTGATCCGGGACGCGACCGATCTCGTCTCGACGGTCGCTCCGTGGCTACAGGCCGACCACGACGGGCTCACCGGCAAGATGCTCAAGCAGCCCGAGCGTGACGAAATCGACACGCCGGTGCAGGAGCAGCTGATCGTCGAGCTCTACTCGAAGTAACGGAAAGAGGGAACTTCTTTGGCGACTAGAGAAATGGACTTCCAGATCCCCAAGATCGTCCACGAGGACGCGGACGACCATCGCGGGGTCTTTGCAATCGAGCCGCTCGACCGCGGCTTTGGCCACACCTTCGGCAACTCGCTGCGCCGTGTGCTGCTCTCCTCCCTGGAGGGCGCGGCCGTCACGTCCGTCAAGGTCGAGGGGACGGCGCACGAGTTCACTACCCTGCCGGGCGTCCGCGAGGACGTCACCGACATCATCCTGAACCTGAAGAACCTCGTTGCGCGACTCCACGGCGAGTCGCCCGAAATCGAGGTGCACATCGCGAAGAAGGGGCCGGGTGCCGTGACGGCGGCCGACATCGAGGCCCCGGCCGACCTCGAGATCCTCAACCCGGAGCTCGAGATCGCGAACTTGTCCGACAAGGGCAAGCTCGAGGTGACGCTGACCATCGGCCGCGGCCGCGGCTACTCGCCGGCGGAGCTCAACCGGGGCCCGCAGCACACGATCGGCGTGATCCCGATGGACTCGATCTTCTCGCCCGTGCGCCGCGTCGCGTATCAGGTCGAGGCGGCTCGCGTGGGCCAGCGGACGGACTACGACAAGCTCACGCTCGACATCACGACCGACGGCTCCGTCGAGCCGAAAGACGCGCTTGGGGAGGCCGCCGAGATCCTGATCCGGCAGCTCGCGATCTTCACCGACCTCGACCGGATCGAGGGCTTCGGGGACGCGCCACCCGTCGACGGCGGCGTCACGCCCGAGGCTGCGCTCGCGCACGGGATGGAGAACTTCCCGATCGAGGAGCTCGAGCTCGGCGTCCGCTCCTACAACTGTCTCAAGCGGGTCGGGATCGAGACGATCGGCGACCTCGTGATGAAGAGCGAGCAGGAGCTGGCCGCGATCCCGAACTTCGGCAAGAAGTCGATCGAGGAGGTGCGCGAGACGCTCTCGCAGCACGGTCTCCATCTCCGCGGCGAGAACGGCTCCGGCGGCTTCGAGTAAGCGAGACTGCGATGCGCCACGCCCGCACAGGGAAGAAGCTCGGCCGCGACGCGGCGCATCGCAAGGCGCTCTACTCGAACCTCACGTGCTCGCTCATCGAGCATGGGCGGATCCGGACGACGGAGGCGAAGGCAAAGGCTGTGAAGCCGTTCGCCGAACAGATGATCACGCTCGGGCGGCGCGGCGACCTCCACGCGCGGCGGCAAGCACTCTCCGTGCTCCGCTCGCAGGAAGTCGTGCACAAGCTCTTCGCCGACGTCGGGCCGCGGATGGCCGAGCGACCGGGCGGCTACTCCCGCATCGTCAAGCTGGGGCACCGCTCCGGCGACGCCGCCGAGATGGTCTATCTCGAGCTCGTCGACTTCGAGCCGTAGCCCCTAGCCGCCGACCGGCGCGCCGAGGACCGATCCCAAGCCTGCGCTGATCGCCGCGATGAGGATCCCGGCGAACGTGACGATCCCCAGGGCGCGGATGAACGTGTCCTGGAAGAAGCGGTAGCGGAAGTAGGCGAGCATCAGCAGCTCGAACGCGACGACGGCGACCGCGAAGGAGAGCGCCACGTGGTAGTTCGAGATCAGGAACGGCAGGGAGTGGAGGATGCCGCCGAGGAATGTCCCGCCCCCGGTGATCGTCCCGCGCACCCAAGGGCTGCCGCGCCCGGTCAGCTCTCCCGTGTCCGAGAGCGCTTCCGAAAAGCCCATGCTGATCGCCGCGCCGAGCGACGTCGCGAGGCCGGCGATGAACGCATAGCGCGTGTCATGCGAGGCGAGCACGACTGCGAAGATCGGCGCAAGCGTCGAGAGCGAGCCGTCGATGAGGCCCACCATGGCGGGCTGGACCCGCTGCAGAAGGAAGGTATGCTCGTCGCTCACGAAGTAGAGTATAACAATCGATGTGCAAGGTAATAGAGCATAAGGAACGCCTGACAAGAATCGTCAGGATGCCCTGACGTGCGGCTCATCCTGACGCTGGAGTACGACGGCACGCCGTTCCACGGCTGGGCGGCTCAGCCCGGGTTGCCGACGGTCGAAGCCGCGCTGCGGGAGGCGCTCGCCGGGACGTTCGCCTCGGTCGGGAACCTCGCGGTGGCCGGCCGCACCGACACGGGTGTTCATGCGCTCGGCCAGGTCGCCTCCGTGGACGTCGACGGCGGCCCACCGCCGCAGAGGGTCGCCGCGGCCCTCAACCCGCGACTGCCCGACGCGATCACCGTTCAATCGTCCGCCGTCGCGCCCGACGGCTTCCACGCTCGGCATTCGGCGCGTTCGCGCAGCTACCGCTACCGGCTTTTCACCCGCGCGACGCCCTCGCCGTTCGAAACGCGGCGCAGCTGGTGGGTTCCGCGCCCGCTCGACGAGGATGCGCTCAGCGCGGCTGCAGTTGCGCTCGCGGGTGAGCACGACTTCCGGGCGTTCACCCCGACCCAGACGCGGCACGAGGTCTTCGCGCGTGTGGTGAAGCAGGCGGAGTGGGTCCGGCGCGGCGACCACCTCGATTTCGAGATCACGGCCGAGAGCTACCTCCGGCACATGGTCCGCAGCCTGGTCGGAACGATGGTCGAGGCGCCCGAGACGATGCCGGAGCTCCTCGACGGCCGGGAGCGCTCGGAGGCGGGAGCCACCGCGCCGCCGTGGGGGCTGTATTTGGTCTCAGTCGCCTACTAGGAACGTCGCGATCTCGCCGGGCGCGAGCTCGAGGCCGCCGTGGACTGCTTCCTCCTCGTCGAGGCGGATGCGCTTCGCGGGCGCGCTCAGGGTCAGAAGCTCCGGCTGCGGGTTCGGGTTGAAGACGCGCAAGACGAGACCGCTGCCCTCAGCGTGCTTCAGGCACGAGAAGGCGACATCGCCGTCCAGCTCGAGCGGTGGCTCGAAAGGATCGCCGCGAAGGAAGTCGGTGCGGTAGTCCTGGCTTGCGCGAACGAGCGCAGCGTTGGAAAGCGTGTCGCCGTCGAAGCGGAGCGCGTACTCGAGTACGTGTGCGCCGCGGCACTGCCCCTCCGGGGTGGCAATTTGGGGACCCGCACCGACGGGGCGTGTCTCCATTCCTGGCCCGCGGGAGATCGCCCCGACGCAGCGCAGCAGCGTCAGCCGCAACCCCTCCGCGGACGCCTCGTACTCCGGCAGGCCCTTCGTCAGCAGCACGAGCGGGCCGAGAGCGACGGCTCCGAGTGTGTGAGCGGTCGGCACCGGCGGCTCGACCCACCTGACCCGCGGCGGCGGTGGCGTGAGCGCGCGTCGAACCACGGCGAACTGGCTCTCGGCGCGCACCTCGTTCGCCCCGCTCTCCGAGCGAACGAGAACACGCAGCCGGTGGTCATCCGCATCGTTGTCGACGACGCTCGTCACCTCGACGCGGTCGAGACCCGGAACGATGCGAATCGTCGTCTCGATTTGTACCCCGGGCAGCTCGTGGTCCAGGACGAGTGCATTGCCCTCGCGCCGGGAGTTGACCAACTGAGCCGATGTGGGCTTGCCCCCGGGACAAAACGTGTACAGGTCGCCAATGTCCGGTTCGTCCTCTAACACGAGCAACTCCGCGATCGCCTCGAGTGCGACTGGCGTCTCCTGTCTCGCGAGGGAGTCGGGTCGCGCGCCGGAGAAGCCGTCGAGCTCGAAAAGTTCGCCGTCGACCACACGGCGCCGCGCGAAGGGGAGCGTGTTCACGAGCGCGCCGCCGACGCCGAGCGCCTCGCGTTCGACGAAGTCGAGCGTCCGGTCGAGCTGCTCGTAGCGGACGACCATGTCGCGGTGGACCTCGTCGCACGAGCAGCCGCAGATCGAGTCGTGGGGGTGGTTGCGGAGAAGGTCGCGCCACGCGAGGCGGAGGTCCGCGGCGGGATACGGCGCATCCTCGCGGAGCGCGCGCAGCGCCGCCGCGGTCTCGATCGAGAGGAGCCGCCGCTCTGCGCGCTCGTTCGCCTGCTTGAGGTAGATCCGCGCGGAGTTGACGCCGCGCAGCACGTTCTGGAGCCGGCTGCCGACCAGCTCGCCCTCGTGGACCGGCAGCTCGTCCGACTCGGGCGCATGTTCGTCGTATCGGCCGATCCGGAAGCCGGCGCCGAACGTCTGCTCGACCTCCGTCAGGATCTCCGGCAGCTCGGGTTCGATCGGGAGATGGTCGGAGCCGTTCGCGAGCACGATCTCGTCCTGACCGGCGCGCTTCACGAAGTCGCCCAGATGCTCGACGATCGCGCGCAGCCGCTGCTCGGCGTCGTGCTGCCAAGTCAGGCGCGCGAAGTTGTCGTAGTGCGGAAGCATCTGGCTGGCGACGACCTCCGTCGGGCCGGCCCGCCAGCGGAAGGCGACGCCGACATCGTCGATCTCGTCGCCCATCCCGCGGGAGAAGAGGAAGGTGCGGATACCGAAGCCCGCGAGGATCTGTGGCAGCTGCGCCGGGTGCCCGAAGCTGTCCGGGAGGTAGCCGGCACCGCTCGGCTCAACGCCGAAACGCCGACAGACTCGCCGTCCGAGGAGGAGGTTGCGCACGAGCGACTCGCCGCCGACGAGGATCTCGTCCGGCAGGACATAGGACGGGCCGACCTCGAGGCGCCCGTCGGCGAGCAGCGCGCGCAGCCGTCCTTCGTTCTCCGGTCGCACCTCGACGTAGTCCTCGAGCACGATCGCCTGCCCGTCGAGCGTGAACGACGTGAAGGAGGCGTCGCTCTCGAGTGTGTCGAGGACGCCGTCGACGACCGCGCCGAGCCTCAGCCGAAACTGCTCGAACGGGAGGTACCACTCACGATCCCAATGCGTGTGCGGGACGACGAGATAGCGAAAGTCCGACACCTCGGCCACTGCCGGAGCCTACTGAGGACCCGTCGATACGATCGACGCATGCGCTTCGGAACGGTCCTCTTCGACTTCGACGGCACGGTCGTCGACTCCGGCGCGATCATCCTCGCCTCGATGCGGCACGCGACGCGCGAAGTGCTCGGGCACGAGTACTCGGACGCCGAGCTGATGCAGACGGTCGGCGGTCCCGGCCTCGAAGCGCAGATGCGCGCGCTCGCACCTGACCACGTCGACCGGCTCGTGGACGTCTACCGCGCGCACAACGAGCCGCTCCACGACGACCTCGAGGCATGCGCCGGCATGGAAGACGTACTCGTGCAGCTGCGCGAGGAGGGCCGGCGCCTCGGCATCGTCACCGCGAAGCGACGTTCGACCGTCGAGCTCGGCTTCGCGCGCGTGCCCATCGCTCACCTCTTCGAGACGGTTGTCGGAGGTGACGAGACGGAGCACCACAAGCCCGACCCGGAACCGCTTCTCCTGGCCGCAGAGCGCCTCGGAGCCGACCCTGCGGGTACGGCGTACGTCGGTGACTCGCCATTCGACATCCGCGCCGCAAAGGCGGCCGGAATGTTCGCCGTCGCGGTGACGTGGGGCAGGATCCACGACACCGCGAAGCTCGAAGCCGAGGAGCCCGACGCCATCGTCGACACCGCCGAGGAGCTCCTTGGCGTCCTCTAAGACCACGACTGCCGCCTCCCGCGCCGCGGAGCTCCGCGACGTCCTCCACCGCGCGCTCATCGCGTATCACGTCGAGGACGAGCCGATCATGGAGGACGCGGCCTACGACGCCCTCTTCGACGAGCTGCTCGCACTCGAGGAGGAGCATTCCGAGCTCGTCACGCCCGACTCGCCGACGCGGCGCGTAGGGGGCTTGTCGGACAAGTTCGTGAAGGTCCAGCACCTCGAGCCGATGGGATCGCTCGAGAAGGTGACGACCGAGGAGGGGCTGCGGAAGTGGGCCGACGACGTCCGCAAGCGGCTCGGTTCCGACGAGCCGGTGGCATTCGTCCTCGAGCCGAAGATCGATGGGCTCGCTGTGAATCTGACCTACGAGGATGGCGTCCTCGCGCGCGGCGCGACTCGCGGCGACGGGGTACAGGGGGAGGACGTGTCGCCGAATATCCGCACGATCAAGGCGATCCCGTTGCGCCTGAAGGGCGACCCGCCGGCGGTGATCGAGGTCAGGGGTGAGGTGTACCTGCCGCTCTCCGGCTTCCAGGAGCTGAACGAGCGTCTCGCCGGGACGAACCAGAAGCTCGCACCGAATCCACGTAACGCCGCGGCAGGGAGCCTGCGGCAGAAGAACTCTGCGATCACTGCCGACCGGCCGCTCTCGATCTGGGTCTACGGCGCGGGCCACCGCGAAGGTGTCGAGTTCGAGACGCAGTTCGGGATGCTCGAGTGGCTCCGCGAGCACGGCTTGCGCACCAATCCGTACGCCGAGCGGCTCGAGTCGATCGAAGACGTCGCGGCCGCCTGTGTCGAGTGGGAGAAGCGGCGGCTGGAGCTCGACTACGAGATCGACGGCGTCGTGATCAAGGTCGACTCGCTCGACCAGCAGCGACGGCTTGGCGTTCTGCATTCCCGCCCGCGGTGGGCGCGTGCCTACAAGTGGGCGCCCATGACCGCGGTGACGCGACTGCTCGAGATCCGCATCCGCGTGGGACGTACCGGCGCGCTCAACCCGTGGGCGATCATGGAGCCGGTGCAGGTCGGCGGCGTCACTGTCACCCGCGCGACGCTGCACAACGAGGAAGACATCAACCGGAAACAGATCCGGCAGGGGGACGACGTCATCGTCCAGCGCGCGGGTGACGTAATCCCGCAGATCGTCGGTCCCGCGGGACCGCACAGGCGTGGGACGAAGGAGTTCCGGATGCCGACGCACTGCCCGCTCTGCGGCACGGAGATCGTGAAGCCGGAGGGCGAGGCGATGCACCGCTGTCCGAACCGGGCCTGCCCGTCGCGCGGTCTCGAGACGCTGATCAACTGGACGGGGGTCGCGGACATCGACGGCGTCGGCGAGCAGACGATCCGCATCCTGTGGGAGAAGGGCCTCGTCCGGTCGCTGCCCGGCCTCTATCGCCTGGCGAAGGAGCAGTTGCTCGAGCTCGAGGGCTTCGGAGAGATCTCCGCGAGCGCGGCGATCGAGTCCATCCAGCGCTCCAAGCAGGTGCCGTTCTCGCGCGTCCTCCTCGGCCTGAACATCCCGGGGATCGGCTGGGTGCTCGCTCGCAACCTGGCGAGCCATTTCGGCACCGTCGACCGGCTGATAGCGGCGACTCCGGAGGAGATGGCCGAGGTCGAGGGCTTCGGTCCCGACCGCGCCGAGGACGTGGTCGATTGGTTCGCGGACGAGCAAAACCGCTCACTCGTCCAGGAGCTTCGAGATCTCGGCCTCCGCTTCGAGGCCGGCGAGGAGGAGCGACCGCGCGAGGGGCCGCTGACCGGGAGCACGTACGTCATCACCGGCACGCTCGAGCGTTTCACGCGCGAGGACGCGAAGGCCCGGCTCGAGGCGCTCGGCGCGAAGGTGACCGACGCGGTTTCGGCCAAGACGACGGGGCTCGTCGTGGGGGAGGAGCCCGGCGCCTCGAAGCTGACGAAGGCGCAGAAGGCTGACGTGCCGATCCTCGCCGAGAACGATCTGGTCTCGTTACTCGGCGAGCCCTAGCCCGCCGTCGCAGCGCGCGCCAGGACTTCGGCGAAGCGGTTCTGCGACCGCTCGGCATTCGACGTCCGAACCGGTCGTCCGTTCTCGACGACGGAGAAGACGTAGCGGCTGCCGACGAAGCCCGAAAGCGCCGACGAGTTGTCCGTGGTGCCTGTCTTGGCGCGCACGACACCGTGGGCCGGGCCGCTGCGCATGCGGTAGTGGAGCGTCCCGGTTTCTCCGGCGATCGGCAGGGCACGTAGGACGTACGGCTCCAGGTCGGGGTCGCGCCACATCGTCTGCAGGAGGGACGCCAGCGCACGAGGGGTCCAGCGATCGAGGAGCGAGAGACCGGAGCCGTCCACCATCCTGACCCCGGCGAGCGGCACGCCGGCCTCGCCGAGCAGCTGTCGCGTCACCGCGAGCCCAGCTGCTGCAGATCCTCCGCTGCCCTGCACGGCGCCGATCTCTTTTAGCAGCATCTCCGCGTAGAAGTTGTCGCTGTAGACGTCCATGTGGCGCACGAGCGCCGAGAGCGGAGGCGACTCGACGTTCGCGAGTTGGACGGCGTCGGTCGACGCCACGCCGACCGCAGTTCCGCCGGTCACCGCGACGCCCGCGTGGCGTAGATCGAGCCGGAAGAGCTGCGCGGCCATGAGCGCCGGACGCGCCGTCTCATAGCGGCCGGTCCAGCCGCGGTTGACGATCAGCGCCGAGAGAGCCGGTGACTCGTGGAGATAGAACTGCGCCTTCCAGCCGACTCCGGTGCGGCGCGTGTCGAACCAGCTCTCGTCGCCGAGGATCCGGCCGCTGACCTGCCTGATGCCGGCCGCAGCGACCTGTCGGGCAAGCGAGCTCAGCTGGGCGCCCGACAGGGTGGGATCGCCGTATCCCTTGAGCACGAGGTCTCCCCGCCAGGTCGCTTCGCTTTGTTGCCCATCGCCCAGCACATCGGTTTCGATCCGGAAGGACGGGCCGAGCGCGGTCAGCGCGGCGTACGTCGTCGCGAGCTTCTCGTTCGACGCCGGCCGTAGAGCCAGGCTCGCGTGTTGCGCAAAGACGGTCTGTCCGGTGCGGAGGTCGAGCACGACCGCGCCCGTCTGGCCCGGGCTCACATGCGGTGCACGGAGCGCGCTGGCGAGCTGATGCTGGAAGACGTCGACGGACCCTGCCACAGCGGCAGGCACGAGAAGGAGGGCGACGATCCCCGCGGTTGCGGCGGCAAGACGGAGCGGCACGGTCTTTCCATTTTTCAAGCGGGGGTGCAAACGTCAAGCCGAATGGGTCGATCGGCGCTCAAAGATGGGCCATGCGGCCCATTCCGCCGGCCACTTCGTCATCCAATAATCGTGAGTCATGCCGCTGCGGGACGAGATCGCGGATCTGCTGAACCTGCCCGAGACCGGCGCCGGCGCGCCGAGCCTCGATGCGATCGAATCGACGCTGACGACGGGCTACGCCGCCAAGCTCGCCGTCGAGGCGGAGCGTTGGCGGATCGAGCGACGCCTGGGCGAGGTCGCGCAAGACGCCGGCGAAGTGAGGGCACATGGGGTCGTTGCCGAGCTCGCCGAGCTCTCCGACCGCCTCGAGACCGCCGATGGGGAGCTCGCACGGCTTCGTTCGCTCCTCCGCAAGCTCCAAGGCGTCAGGCACCGCCGCAGAGCGGCTCCGACCGGCTAGACGATCCCGCTGCGAACCGCGTAGACAGCCGCCTGGATGCGGTTGTCGATCTGGAGCTTCATGAGAATGTTCGAGATGTGGTTCTTGACCGTCTTCGGGCTGATGTGCAGGTCGGCGGCGATGACGGCGTTGTCCTTGCCGTTCGCGATCAGCTTCAAGACCTCGATCTCTCGCTCCGAGAGCTCTGCCCGGATCATCTCCTCGATCTCGGGCTGTGCGCTCGTGGCGCGGATCCGCTGCAACACCTTCATGGCGATGTGCGGAGAGATGAGCGCCTCGCCGCGCGCGGCCGCCTGGATCCCCGAGACCAGCTCCTGGATCGAGGCGTCCTTGAGGAGGTAGCCGCATGCCCCAGAGAGGATCGCGTCGGTGACGTCTGAGTCCTCGTCCGAGATCGTGAGCATGACGACGCGCGTGAGCGGTGAGACCTCCGCGATGTGGCGGGTCGCTTCTACGCCGCCCATGGCGGGCATGTTGAGATCCATGACGACGACGTCGGGGGTCAACTCGCGGACGTACGCGACGGCCTCCCCGCCGGTCCCCGCCTCACCGACGATCGCGAGACCCTGCTCCTCCAGCAGGTTCCGAAGTCCCGTCCTGAAGAGGTCGTGGTCGTCGACGAGCAGCACGCGAAGTGCCTCAGTCTGACGTTCCTCGGCAGTCTCCACGAGCTCAGTCAACGCGATCCCCCTTTCGCGGCGCCAGTCTAGCCAGCGGGGCGAAGACCTGCGGTTTTCGCCCCGGTTACGCCGCCGCTGGGACGCGGCAGCGAGCGAAGCGGCGCTTTGCGAGCTAGTAGACCGTGATGGTCACGGTCCTGCGGCCCCAGGCGGCGCATTCGGCGTACGTCGGGTACCACAGGTCGATGATGTTCCCGCGGATGCCTCCGCCGATGTCGGCTGCGACGCCGTTGCCGTAGCCGGGGATGTACAGCTTGCTGCCGAGCGGGATGACGGACGGGTCGACCGCCACGACGCCCCGGCCGACGGGCATCCCCGTTGCCGTCTTGCCCGGCAGGTCGTAGCACGTCGCGCTCACGACGAGCTGGTGCTTTCCTGCCGGCGGGGGTGCGGGTGTCGGCCCCTGAAGTTGCTGGGACTTTTGCTGGGCCGCGTGTGCCACTGCTTCGACGCTACGGACCTGCGTCGTCTGCAGGCGTTCCCGCGCGCGGAGGGAGGACACGTACGCGAGGCGGGCGGCGGCCGCCGCAGCGAGCCTCTGCTCGCCCTGCCGGGCGGCGGCAAGCGAACGCGCCAGCCGGCGCTCCTCCGCGGCGAGGCGAAGTTGTGACCCCTGAAGGCGTTGGTGCGCTGCGGTCGTCACGGCGACGACGCGCTTGCTCTGGTCGGCTACGCGCGAAAGGGCGTCGAGCTGCCGCAGCGCCTTGGTGAGTGAGGCAGCTCCGAGCATGACCTCCACCGGATCGACGTTGCCCCGCTCGTAAAGGGCGCGCAGCTCGAGTGCGAGCTGGTGCTGGCCACTCTCGAGGGATGTCCGTGCCGCGCCGAGCTCCTGCCGAAGCGCACCTCGCTGCTTCTGCAGGGCGGCCACCGCGGCTTCGAGCGATGCGACTCGCGCGCGCCACGCATGCAGCCGCGAGTCGAGCGCGTACAGGCTGAGAAGCGCCTGATGGGCGCGGCTGCCCAGTCGTTGCGTCGAGCTTGTCCGCGTGTGATCTGCACTCCCCGGAGCGGCGAGCGCAGCCGATGTGGCCATGAGTGTGAGCACCGCTGCGGCAACTGCAAACCGCGCGGTGCGGGATCGCGTCCTCCCGAGCACGTCGGCGGACCGTACTCGACGAGCAGACTTTGTGCGGCGGGTGCGGAAACCCGAGTTGCAAAGCGTATACGTCGAATTGCAGGATTTTCGCGACGGTTCCCGGCTTGCGGGTATCCGGCAGCCCTGTTACCGTCCACCCCTTGTGACGGCGGGAGGACGTCATTTGCGTGCGCCGAGACGGCTTGCAGCGATCTCGGCGCTGCTGAGCGGCTTGCTGGTGGTCGGCCTACTCGGGGCGACGGCCACGCGTGCGCACGCGGACCAGATCGCCGCCAAACGGGCGCAGGCTCAGTCCGTGCTCGAGCGGCTGCAGCAGCTCGATGCAGCGGCTCAGCTGGCGAACAGCCGCTACCAGGCGGCGAGCCAGAGACTGAAGAGCGTGCAGCGCCAGCTCGACGTCAACCGGCAGGCGCTGGGCGTCGCCCGCGGAAATCTCTCTCAGGCGCAGGTTGCGCTCGAGAAGCGGCTCGTCGCGATCTACACGTCGGACGAGCAGCAGTCCTCGCTCGCCGTCCTCCTCGGTGCCCGTAGCCTCGACGACCTCATCTCCCGCATCGAGACGGTCAACTCGGTCTCGAGGCAGGATTCGGACCTGATCAACCAGGTGGTCGGATTCCAGCACCAGATCGTCCAGCGCCGGGTGCTGCTGCACCATCAGCGGGAGAGCGCGCACCGGCTGGTCGCCGTTCGCGCCGCGGCCCGTAGCCGGATTCAGGGGAGGCTCGCAGCCGAGCGCCGTCTGTACAGCTCGGTCCGCTCGCAGATCCAACAGATGATCTCGCAGCAGCAGGCGGCCCAGGCGGCGGCTGCCCGTGAAGCGCGCGCCGCCGCGGCCCAGACGAACTCACCGCTCAGCAACGTCGGCATCGGCGATCCCACTTCTGCGGCGGTGCCGGCGGCGCGCTACGGAGGCGTCGTCGGAATTGCAATGCAGTACCTCGGTACTCCGTATGTGTGGGGCGGGGCCAGCCCGAGCGGATTCGACTGCTCCGGCCTCGTCATGTACGTCTTCGCCCAGATCGGCATCTCGCTTCCGCATTACACGGTCGCCCAGTACAACTATCCGAACTCTGTCTCGGTGTCTCAGAGCCAGCTCCAGCCGGGCGACCTCGTCTTCTTCGCCGGCCTCGGCCACGTCGGGATCTACGTCGGCAACGGGCAGTTCATCCACGCGCCGCACACGGGCGACGTCGTCCGGATCGACAGCCTCAGCGAGGGCTGGTACTCCTCGGAGTACGACGGCGCGAAGCGGATTCTCGGCTAGCCCGGCTCGTACAGCTTCTCGATCTCGTCCGCGAAGTGCTCGTGGATGACCGAGCGACGCAGTTTCAGCGTCGGCGTCACCTCGCCCTGTTCCTGCGTGAACTCGCGCGGAAGGATCACGAATCGTTTGATCTGCTCGACGCGCATCCGGTCACGGTTGACGTCGTCGACGACCTCCTGCACGAGCTGCTGCCGGTCTCGGCCGCTCGAGCCGATCTCCGTCTCGTCGAGCGTGACGAGCGCCGTCACGTACGGGCGGCGGTCGCCGACGACGATTGCCTGTGAAACGAACCGTGATGTCTTGAGCGCGTTCTCGAGGTTCTGCGGCGCGATGTTCTTGCCGCCGGCGGTGATGATCAGGTCCTTCTTCCGGTCGGTGATGCGCAGGAACCCTTCGGCGTCGATCTGGCCGACGTCGCCCGTGTACAGCCATCCGTCCTCGGTCAGAGCCGCCGTCGTTGCGTCCGGCTCCCTGTAGTAGCCGGCAAAGACGGCGTCGCTGCGGATCAGGATCTCGCCGTCTTCGGCGACCCGTATCTCGGCGCCCTCGACCGGCCGGCCGACGGTGCCGATCCGGAAGTCGTCCGGCTCGTTGACAGTCGCCGAGCTTCCCGTCTCGGTCAGCCCATACCCCTCGATCACCGGCACGCCCAGCGCGTGGAAGAACTCCATCACGTCGGTGGAGAGGGGCGCCGCGCCGGAGACCCCCACGCGCAACCGGCCGCCCAGCCGGTCGCGCACCTTCGCGAACACGAGCCGGTCGGCCAGCCGCTCCTGCAGCGCGAGGAAGCGCGGCACCGAAGCGCTCTCGCGACGAGCGCGGCTCGTTCGGGCGCCGACCCCGAGCGCCCAAAGCCCGATCTTCCCGCGAAGACCGCCCGCGCGCTCGATCTCTCCGAGCGTCGAGGCATGAACCTTCTCGTAGACGCGCGGCACGGCCGGAAGGACGTGCGGCCGCACGGCCATCATTGCCTCCGGCACCCGTGCGACGTCGGCAACGGCCGCGACGGTCGCGCCGCGGTGAGTCGCGGCTTGATGGGCGAGTCGTCCGTAGCTGTGGGCGAGTGGTAGAAAGAGAAGAACGACGTCACCCGGCTGGTGCAGCGCATGCCGCACGCGCGTTGCGGCCGTGACCAGGTTCCGGTGCGTGAGCATGCAGCCCTTCGGCGGCCCTGTCGTGCCCGAGGTGTAGATCAGCGTCGCGAGGTCGTCTTCCTCGACCGCCTCGGGCCGGAGGTGCTTGGCCAGGCGTCCGTCCGACTCCAGCTTCTCGAGCCAGTCGAACGGGACGATCTCGCGCAGCGTGGGCAGGGAGCCGCGGATGGAAACGATCTTCTGCGTCTGCTCGTCGTCCTCCGTGAAGGCGAGGACTGCTTCGCAGTGCCCGAGGATGTATTCGCACTCCTTCGCCGAGCTTGTCGGGTAGAGGCCCACGACGACGGCGCCGATCGACATCAACGCCCAGTCGAGCAGGATCCACTCGAGCCGCGTGCGTGAGAGCACCGAGACCCGGTCGCCGCGACGGACGCCGCGCGCGAGGAGGCCGCGAGCGAGATCGTCGACACGTTCGGCCGCCTCGGCCCAGGAGACGGGCTCCCACCCGTCCGCCCGCTCCTCGAGGAACGCAGGTTCTGAGGGCGCGTCGCGGACGGCGTCGCGCCAGAGCTCGGGCGCGGTGCGCCTTTCCATACGCTGAATCGTATGCAGGGAAGCCGATGAGAATCGAGAATTCCGCCGGTCCCCAACTAAACTGGACCTTCTCATGCGGACCATCTGGAACGGATCGATCAGCTTCGGCCTCGTCAACATCCCCGTCGGGCTCGCGCTTGCGACCCAGCGGCAGGAGGTGTCGTTCCGCACCCTGCACAGGGAGTGCGGGTCGCCGATCAAGCAGAAGCGCTGGTGCCCGGTGCACGAGCGCGACGTCGAGCCGGACGAGCTCGTCAAGGGCTGGGAGTTCTCGAAGGGGCAGTACGTCTTTGTCGAGGAGGCCGACCTGGAGGCCGTTGCGCTCCAGCGCTCGCAGTCGATCGCGATCCTCCGCTTCGTTCGGCTGGAGGACGTCGACCCGGTCTATTTCGACCGTACGTATTACCTCGCGCCTTCCGACGCCGAGGCGCAGCGGCGCCCCTACGTCCTCCTCCTGCGGGCGATGGAGGACTCGGGGATGGCGGCGGTCGGAAAGTTCGTCCTCTGGGGCAAGGAGAACCTCTGTTTGATCCGGGCCAGGGCCGGCGCACTGCTGCTCGAGACGCTCTTCTTCGCCGAGGATGTGCGTGCGAAGGATGAGATCGAGGAAGCGGTTGCCGAGACGGATGTTCAGGAGGCAGAGCTGAAGCTCGCCGAGCAGGTGATCTCGAGCCTCTCCGGCGAGTGGACGCCGGAAGCTTTCGAGAACGACTATCGCCGCGACCTTGCCCAGATGCTCGAGGCGAAGCTCGCCGGCCAGGAGATCGTCGCGCCGGAGCCGGTCGCCGATGCTCCGGTCATCGACCTCATGGAGGCGCTCCGCCAGAGCGTCGCCGACGCTCAGAGCCGGCGCTCCGCCGAGGATTCGAAGGACGGGAAGACGGCTTCAAAGAGCGGCTCCCGTTCCCGCAAGACGCCCGCGAAGAAGTCCGCTTAGCGGAAGGGGGCGGCTCGTCGCCGCCCCCTTACCGCTGCTCCGAGTCGCGCCTAGGCTGCGTGCGGGGCGGCTTCCTGCTGGCTGTTGAGGCTGAGCAGAAAGAGGTACTTGTCGATCTTCCCCTGGTAGATGGGCACGCCTTCTTCGACGCACACCCTGATCACCTCCTGCCTGTCGAGACCGAGCTCTTTCGACAGTTCTTCGGGCGTGAGGTGATTTGCCATCCTCTTGCTCCTTCCCCGAGGTCTCCGGCCGGGCGTCGCCGGTTCATCCGGCGACGCTTTCAGCCTTCAGCAACGAAAAAACCCGCCGCGCGCAACGCGCTGGCGGGTTAGGTCGCACCCTCGTTTGTCGTTTCTGCGGACATCACTCTGCCCGCCCTGCAGAAGCATTCATTGGTCAAAGAATATGCCTCTTTGGTGACGGAGAGCAAACACCGGCTTTCAGGGTTCGAGGAACGAGAGCTCGAGTGGCGCGGAACGCGGCTTCGCTACGCCGTCGGCGGCGCCGGTCCGCCGCTCGTGCTGGTGCACGGGCTCGGCGGGACGATCGAGAACTGGCGCGTCCTCGCGCCCGCGCTCGCCGCTCGTCACCGCGTGGTCGTCCCCGACCTGCCGGGCCACGGAGGGTCGGCGCCGCTGCCCGAGCCATGCGACCTGGACGCGCTCGCCGAAGCGATGGGAGCGATCGCAGACGCCGAGGAGATGGGCAACGCAGTGTGGGTCGGCCACTCACTCGGGGGCCTTGTCGCCCTTCACGCTGCAGGCCTGCTGCCGCGGGCGGTGCGCGGCGTCGTCCTCGCTGCGGCGGCGGGAATCGGCTCGGGATCCCGCGGTGCTCGCGTGACGCTCACGGTGCTGGGGATCACCCGGCCTGGACGACTGATTGCGCCCTTCCGACATACGTGGGCACAGTCACGGCTCGGTCGGCGCCTTGCGTTCGGCTGGTGGGGCGTATCCGATCCGGACGCGCTCGAGCCCGCCCTCGCCGAGGCCTTCCTCGTCGGGCCTGCGCATCACACCGACACCCGTCAGGCCGCCCGCGCGCTGCTTGCATCGGATCCGCGCATGGAGCTCGATCGCGTGACCTGCCCGTGCCTTTGCCTCTGGGGAGCGAGCGACAACTGGGTCCGGCCGGAGGACGGAATGGAGTACGCGCGCCGCCTCGGCGCTCCGTTGCGGACTATTGCCGGGTGCGGCCACCTCCTCATCGGCGAGCGGCCCGATGCCTGCCTCGCCGCAATCGGCGACTTCGTCGACTCGCTCGACTAGCTGTGCTGCAAGCGCCGGCGGCTAAGCCGCCGGCGCGCGGCGAGAGACCGCCCGCCCTAGGCGGGCCCGGCGGCGGCCGGCGCTTCGAACGGGATCACGTCCGCTCCGGTGCCCTCCTCCTCATCATGCCGCGGCCCGCCGCCGAGGAACTCGACCCGCCGAGCGACAACCTCGATCGCGCTGCGCCGTTTGCCTTCCTCCTCCCACGAACGGGATTTCAGCCGTCCGTCGATCGCCACCCGCCGGCCCTTGCCGAGGTATTCGGCGCACAGCTCTCCTTGTCGGTCCCATGCCGACACGGTCACGAAGTCGGCGCCGCCGTCACGGCTCGCACGGTCGACGGCAAGCACGAAGCTCGCCACCCGCTTGTCGGGCGCGACCTCGCGCACCTCGACCTCGGTCGCCAGGTTCCCGATCAGGGTCACCACGTTCATGCCGTGCACGCTAGGCGGGAATCCGTCACGGCGGAGTCAAGGCTTTGCGCCGGTTTGAGGTTAGAGTGACCCCGGTCATGGGCCTCTTTTCCGGATTGACCGGCTTCGGCGGTCGCGACATGGCCGTGGACCTCGGGACCGCCAACACCCTCGTCTACGTGCGGGGCCGCGGCATCGTCCTCTCCGAGCCTTCGGTGGTCGCGATCGACCAGCGCTCGGGCGAGGTTCATGCCGTTGGCGTCGAGGCCAAGCGGATGCTCGGCCGGACGCCCGGAACGATCCAGGCGATTCGTCCGCTCAAGGACGGCGTGATCGCCGACTTCGACGTCACCGAGCAGATGCTGCGTCACTTCATCCAGAAGGTGCATCAGCACCGCTTCGCGCACCCGCGCGTCGTCGTGTGCGTGCCTTCGGGCGTGACGGGCGTCGAGAAGCGGGCCGTCGAGGAGGCGACGCTCTCGGCCGGGGCGCGCCAGGCGTACCTGATCGAGGAGCCGATGGCCGCCGCGATCGGTGCAGGGCTTCCCGTTGCCGAACCGACGGGGAACATGATCGTCGACATCGGCGGCGGCACCACCGAGGTCGCCGTCATCTCGCTCGGCGGGATCGTCGTCTCGCAGTCGCTGCGCGTCGGCGGCGACGAGATGGACGAGGCGATCATCAATCACATCAAGCGCGACTACAAGCTCCTCATCGGCCAGCAGACCGCGGAGGAGATCAAGCTCGAGATCGGCTCCGCGTGGGATCTGCGCGAGGAGCTGCAGGCCGAGGTTCGCGGGCGGGACATGCTCACGGGCCTGCCGAAGACGGTCATCCTCACCTCGGAGGAGGTCCGCCGGGCGCTCGACGAGCCGGTCACGCAGATCATCGAGGCGATCAAGTCCACGCTCGACAAGACACCGCCCGAGCTCGCGGCGGACATCATGGATCGCGGGATCGTCCTCGCCGGCGGCGGCGCGCTCCTCACCGGGCTCGACGAGCGGCTGCGCCACGAGACCCAGATGCCGGTCCATCTCGCTGAAAGCCCGCTCACGTGCGTGGCCGTCGGCTCCGGCCGGAGCCTCGAGGAGTTCGAGGCCATCCACCGGAGCAACAAGGCGCGCTCGCGCAACGGCCGCCGCTACTAGGCGAGCCGGCCTTGGACATCGAGGAAGTGGACGCGCGCAGCGCGTCCGACGACGTGCTCGCCGGCTTCCATGCGCTCGAGCTCGCGTGCCACGAGGAGCTGAACCCGGGTCACCCACCGCGGACCGTCGAGGAAGTGGTCGCGTTCCACCGGCACCTTCCGGCGACGCAGACCTCCTGCCACTGGCTCGCCGACGGGGGCATGGCGGTGCTCTACGTGCACGGGCCGACCGCGACCTTCCTCGAGTTGCGCGTCGACCCGGGGCAGCGGCGGCGCCGACTCGGGACGGCTCTGCTCGAACGAGCGCTCGCGCGGTGCCGCGAGCTTGGGGTCGAGGGGCTCCGCGGCGTGCACTCGACCGCTGCGGGAGCCGCCTTCGCGGCGTCGGCCGGTGCGGTGGACGAGCAACGGATCGTCCGGTCGCACCTCGACCTCCGCGCGGCCGAGCTGCCCGAGCCCAATCTCCCCGACGGCTTTCGCCTCGTCACCTGGCTCGGCCGCGTTCCCGAGGAAGATCTCGACGCCTACGTCACCGCCCGCACGGCTATGGACGACGCGCCTGCGCCGGAAGGCATGGACTTCCCGGCGTGGACGGCTGAGAAGATTCGGGCGTCCGAGGAGTCGCTCGCACGGCGCGACCGCGAGATGCGGCTCACGGTCGCGATGAGTGGGGACGGCGAGATCGCCTCGTTCACCGAGCTGCGGGTGTCGCGCGGATCCACGCTCGGCTTCACCGACGACACGGGCACAGCCGCCGCGCAGCGCGGACAGGGTCTCGCGCGGGCGGTCAAGCTCGAGTCGCTGCGGCGGCTTCGCACCGATCATCCGGAGGTCGCCGTCGTGACCACCTCGAACGCCGAGGAGAACGGCGTCATGCGGCACCTGAACGAGTCGATCGGGTTCCGTCCCTCGGTCGTCGAGACGCTCTCCGTGATCGATCTCGGGCGTTCGGCTCAAACCAGCGGGAACCCGAGGTAACCTGTCTCGGTGGCTCCACCAAGTCGCAGCGCGCGCGCGGCTGTGCTCGCCTCGTCGGTTCAACGTTCGAAGCCGACTCCGTATCCCTCGAAAGCACGCAGCGCGCTTATCCGGAGGACGGTCGTCGTCGTCCTTGTCCTCGTTGCTCTGACGCTCGTGACGATCTCGTTCCGCTCGCCCACGGCCGGAGCGCTGCACGACATCCAGGGCACCGGCTCGACCGCGCTGCGCCCCTTCCAGATCGCCGCGACCCGGGTCGCCCAGCCGTTCCGTGATGCGTACGACTACGTCCACAGCCTTGCGAATGCGAAGGCCGAGAACAAGAAGCTGAAGAAGCAGAACGCAGCGCTCAAGGCAAGTGCGCTCAGCGCGGCGGCGCAGCTGGCGAAGCAGCCCGACTACGCGAAGCTCCTCCACCTCGAGCAAGGGCCGAGGTTCCCGAACGGCTATCGCGCCGTCAACGCCTCCGTCATCTCCTACCCCGGCGGCGCGTTCACGCATTCGCTCACGATCGCGGCGGGCTCGTCCTCGGGGATTCGCACGAACGCGCCGGTCGTGAGCGGGCCCGGCCTCGTCGGGATCGTCTCGAACGTGTTCCCGGACACGGCGATCGTGACGCTGATCAGCGACCCGGACAGCGCTGTCGCCGCGCGGGACCTGCGAACCCGCGTGCGCGGTGTGGTCGGCACCGGAGCGGGTGGGACGCTGATCCTCGACCACGTGTCGAAGACCGACGTCGTCAGGCAGGGCGACGCGATCGTCACGGATGGGACGCACAACGCGCGCTATCCGGATCTCTACCCGTACGGGATCCCGATCGGCCGGGTCACGCACGTCGGCGTCCTCGACACGGCGAGCTTCCTCCAGGTGCAGGTGCAGCCCTTTGCGAACCTCGGCTCGCTCGACGCGGTAGGAGTACTCGTCCCCACGCACCAGCGCCGATGAGCTCGCTCGACGGCGTCAAGGCCGCCGTCCTGCTCTTTGTGGCGGCGATCGCGCAGGTGTCGATCTTCTCCCAGGCCCACGTCTTCGGCGCCGTCCCCGATTTTCTGCTCGTCTCGCTCGTCGCGCTCGCCCTCCTGCGCGGCAGCGTCGCGGGCGCCGTCGGAGGCTTTTTCGCGGGGCTCCTCGTCGATACTGCATCGCTCGGCACGCTCGGGCTCACGTCACTCGTGCTGACGCTCGCCGGCTACTGGATCGGCCGCTACGGAGAGACGACCGGCCGCGATCGCGCGCACGCACCGTTCCTCTCGATCGCCGTCGTGACCGTTCTCTACGAGCTCGGCTTGCTCGTGGTGCATTTCGTGCTTGGCGAGAGCGCGCCCGCCGCAGCAGTCGTACGCAGCCTCGTCCCGGCGATCGTCCTCAACCTGATCCTCACGGCGCCGGTCTACGCACTCGCGCGGCGGCTGCTGCGGCCGGCCGAGCGGGCCGAGCTCAGCGCGGAGGTGCAGCTCCTTGGCTAGCACCACGACGCGGCGACTCCCTCTGCCACCGTCGCGACGCGCACGCGCGGAGGAGCCTGACGCCGAGCAGACCGCGGTCGAGCCCTATCGGTTGACGCCCAAGCTCGCGCGACGAGTGGCGCTGCTCGGAGGCCTTGTCGTGATCGGTTTTGCGGCGCTCGTCGGGCGGCTTTGGGCGTTGCAGGTGCTCGCAGGGCCGCACTACGCGGCCCGTGCGCAGGCGAACCAGGTACGCAGCGTGCGCGTCGCGGCGCCGCGTGGGCAGATCGTCGACCGGAATCGCAACGTCCTCGTGACGAACAGGCCGGTCACCGCGGTCGAGCTCTGGCCGTCGGGCCTGCCGAAGGTCTACTCGCGCCGCGTGGCCGAGCTCCGTGAGCTGGCGCAGATCACGGGCGTGAACGTCCGTCAGGTGACGAGACTGATCCTCGCGCGTCGCCAGATGGGGGACATGCTCGACCCGGTCGTCGTGCGCCCCGATGCACCGGCGCCGATGCTGACGTACCTGCAGGAGCGAGCCGCCAACTTCCCGGGCCTGACGCTCGCGCGGAGCTACGTCCGCAAGTACCCGCACGGCGCGCTGGCCCCGCAGCTGCTCGGCTACACCGGGCAGATCTCGCCGCCCGAGCTGCAGGCGTTCGGGAAGTCGGGCTATGCGCCGGGGGACGTGATCGGTCAGACCGGAATCGAGGCGACGTACAACAAGTACCTCTTCGGCGTTCCCGGCGCGGCGCGCGTCCGCGTCGACTCCCTCGGCCGTCCACGCAGCGCACGCACCTTGACGACCCAGCCGCAGCCGGGGCAGACCGTTCGCCTCACCATCGACACCGGCCTGCAGCTCGCCGCCCAGAACGCGCTGGACTACGGGATCCAAACCGCCCGCAACCAAGGCAAGTGGGCGGCGGACGGTGGCGCGATCGTCGCCATGAGCCCGAAGGACGGCTCGATCCTGGCGCTCGCCTCCTCGCCGACGTACGACCCGTCGGTCTACACCGGGCGCGTGACGACTCGCAAGCTCAAGGCGCAGGGCCTCGTGGGGACGCCGGCCTTCGACAAGAACTACCCGGCGCTCGACCGCGCGCTCGACGCCACGTATCCGCCCGGCTCGACGTTCAAGCCGCTGACGGCGATCGCGGCGCTCGAGGAGCACCTGATCAAGCCGTACGCCTTCTATCCCTGCACCGGCACGTACGTCTCGCCGGCCGACCACTCCCATCACGTCTTCCACAACTGGGACAAGTTCGTCAACCAGGGGATGGACCTCCCGACGGCGCTCGCCCAGTCGTGCGACACGTACTTCTACCGTGCCGGGAACTCCTTCTACGAGCTGCCGAAGGACCGAGGGCAGCCGCTGCAGAAGTGGGCCCGCGCCTTCGGCTTCGGGCGGCAAAGCACGCTGGACCTCGGTACCGACGTGAGCGGCACCGTGCCGACGATCGGTTGGAAGCACCGCATGTACACCAAAGCGACCGACAAGAACTGGCAGATCGACCGTCTCTGGAAGCCCGGCGACTCGATCACGCTCGCGATCGGGCAAGGCCAGCTCCTCGTGACGCCGCTCCAGATGACCCGCCTCTACGCGGCGATCGCGAACGGCGGCAAGCTGGTGACCCCGCACGTTCTCCTCAACGTCGAGAACCCGAACGGGACGATCGTCCCGACGACCCCGCCGGCGGCGCCGCGACCGGTCCCGGGCCTCGATCGGGCCTACGTCAAAGTCGTCCAGCAGGGCCTCTTTCAGGCGACGCACGATCCGTACGGCACCTCGTTCGGCGTCTTCGGCAACTTTCCCGGGCCGGCGATCTCGGGCAAGACCGGCACTGCCCAGAAGACCGTCCACCTCCCCGGCTACACGGGCGAGCAGGATCAGTCGTGGTGGTGCGGCTATGGTCCGGCGAACCACCCGGAGCTCGTCGTCTGCGCCATGATCGAGAACGGCGGCGAGGGCGGCGCGGCAGCCGCGCCGGCGGCTGAGCGGGTCTTCGCGAAGTTCTTCCACGTGCAAGCGCCGCCACCGATCCCCGTCAAGTCCGACTGATGCTCGAATACGCCGGATCACAACGAGCGGGCCTGCGTAACGAGCGCGAGACTCCGCATCTGCTGAGCGTCGCGCGCTCGCTCGACTGGGTGCTGCTCGTCGGCGTCGCAGCACTCGTTCTCGTGGGCCTGTGGGGCGTCGCGGGGGTCACGAAGTTCGCCGTCCCGAACGATCCGAGCTACTACCTCAATCGCCAGATCCTCTACGCCGCCGTCGGCGGTGTCGTGCTCGTGGTCGCGGCGCTCGTCGACCCGGATCTCTACCGCCGCTACTGGCGCGGGGTCTTCATCGGCACGGCGACGGTGATCGCGTTCGTCCTCCTGATCGGGCACGCGGCGCGCGGCTCGACGCGCTGGATCCACGTCGGCTTCTTCACGTTCCAGCCGTCGGAGTTCGGAAAGCTCCTCTTCGTGGTGGCGCTGGCCGGGATGCTGGCCGAGCGCCAACGGGTCGTGGGCGCCTGGGAGACGACCCTGCGGGTCGTCGGGCTCGGCCTCCTGCCTGTCGTGCTCGTCTTCGCTCAGCCCGACCTCGGCACGGCGCTCGTTTACCTCGCGGCGCTCGCCGCGATGCTCTTCGTGGCCGGAGTGCCGTGGCGACATCTTGCGGTGCTCGGAGGTCTCGTTGTGATCGTGGCGGTCGGTGTTCTCTGGGCCGCACCCGCCGCCGGGGTCAACGTGCTCAAGAGCTACCAGCAGCAGCGCTTGACGTGCTTCACGCATCCCTCGAACTGTCCGGCTTCAGCGGGCTACAACCTCGATCAGGCAAAGACGACGGTTGGCTCCGGGCAGATCCGCGGACGAGGCACGAACGGCTCGACACAGGTCAACCTCGGCTTCCTCCCCGAGAGCCAGACCGACTTCGTATTCGCAGGCTTTGCCGAGCAGCGAGGTTTCCTCGGAGCCGCGCTCCTGCTCGGGCTCTACCTCATCGTGCTGTGGCGCGGGCTGCGCGTCATCACCGTCGCCCGCGACCTCTTCTCGGCCGTGGTCGCCGGCGGCATCGTGGTCGCGCTGCTCTTCCAGATCTTCGTCAACGTCGGCATGACGATGGGAATCGCGCCGATCACCGGCATCCCCTTGCCGTTCGTCAGCGTCGGCGGCTCGTCGCTGATCGCGAACCTGGCCGCCATGGGCGTGCTGCTCGCGATCCACGCCCGCGGTCGCGTCTCGCGCGGCCGGAGAGCTGCGCTCTCCGGCCGGGGCTAAGCGAACTGAGCGCTTCGCTTCGCTACGCCGCCGCAGGGCGGAGGCGGGCTCGCCGCGCTCTGATTGCGCGCAGCCTCTGGCTCAGGCGTGCCCACGCCCAGGGCTCGATCTCGTGGTAGCGGCTCTCCGACTGGCTGTGTGTGGCCTCGAGGTACTCGAACCAGGCGTCTGCCTCTTCGATCAGCAGGAGCTCTTCGGCTTCACGTTTCGCCACTACGGTTCACCTCCCGGACGTGATTGGCCGGATCGTAGGTCCGGCCTCGGACGGACTCCGCCGGGAGCGATTGCTACCCTGGCGACGTAGGCCATGCCAAGCCTTTTCATTGACAACGAGCGCGCGCGCACCCCCACCGGGGTTGCCGGCGCGCGCTTCCACGAAGGAGTTCTTACTTGCCCTGGTTCCGTATCCGGAAGAAGCGATCTTCCGATGACCAAACCTCTGATGTACCCGAGCTCGAGGCGAAGCCCGAGCCCCAACTGACCGACTCGGCCGCCGAAGCGGCCGACGCCGAATCAACCGATCCCACCAAGCCGAAGCGCCGTCGCGGTAGCCGCGGCGGGCGGGGGCGGAAGAAGCCCGGCTCCGATTCCACCGCGACGGCTGCAGCGCCCCAGCGGAAGGAGAAGGCGGAGGGGAAGCAGCCTCAGCGCCGCGAGCTCTCTCAGCGGCAGGAGCGCCGTCGCGACCAGTCGTCGCGCCGGCGTCGCGAGCCGCAGCGCCGGGCGCCGCTCCCCGCCGCGAAGCGCGAGCTGCTCGTCTCCGTCGACGTCGGCGAGCGCCGCGTCGCCATCCTCGAGGACGAGCGCGTCGCCGAGGTCTATCTCGAGCGGCCGGAGCGCCGCTCGATCGCGGGCAACATCTACCTCGGCCGCGTTGACAACGTTCTGCCCGGGATGGAGGCCGCCTTCGTCGAGATCGGCCTCGAGAAGAACGGCTTCCTCTACGTCGACGAGATTGTCCGCCCGGAGCTCGAGAAGGGCCACGGCCGCAAGATCCAGGACCTCGTCTCGCGCGGCCAGACCATCCTCGTCCAGGCCGTCAAGGACCCGATGAAGACGAAAGGGGCGCGGCTCACCACGCAGATCTCGCTGCCCGGCCGGTTCGTCGTTCTCGTCCCGCAGGGAGAGGGCCTCGGCGTGTCGCGCCGGCTCGACGACGACGAGCGTAACCGCCTGAAGGACATCCTCAAGCGTCTCGACGTGAAGGAGGGCGGCGTGATCGTCCGCACCGCCGCCGAGGGCGCGTCCGAGGAGGACATCGAGCGCGACCTCGTCTTCCTCCAGCGGCTCTGGCGCTCGATCCAGGCGAAGGCGAAGGACGCGAAGGCGCCGGAGCTCGTCTACCAGGAAGCCGAACTGCCGCTGCGCGTCGTCCGCGACCTGTTCACCGGCGACTTCGAGAAGGCGTACATCGACGACGAGCGCACGCACAGGCGCATCGTCGGCTACCTCAAGAAGACATCACCACACATGGTCGAGCGCGTCCTCCGGTACAAGGAGAAGACGCCGCTGATGGAGTCGTTCGGCGTCGAGGAGGAGATCAAGTCGACGATCGGCCGCCGCGTCGATCTCCCCTCCGGCGGCTACCTGATCTTCGACTACGCCGAGGCGTTCACCGTCATCGACGTCAACACCGGCCGCTTCGTCGGCGGCCGCGGAAAGAACGCCGGTGGCCGGCTCGAGGACACGATCACGAAGAACAACCTCGAGGCGGTGAAGGAGGTCGTCCGCCAGCTGCGGCTGCGCGACATCGGCGGGATCATCGTCATCGACTTCATCGACATGGCCAACCCGAAGAACCGGGTGACTGTCGAGGAAGCGCTGCGGACCGAGCTCGAGCGCGACCGGACGAAGACCTACGTCGTGGAGATCTCGCCGCTCGGTCTCGTGGAGATGACACGCCAGAACGTCACCGACGGTCCGCGCGAAGTGATGACGCGCAAGTGCCCGACCTGCGGCGGCGACGGAATCGTCTACTCCGAGGCTTCCGCGGCGATCGACGTCGAGCGGCGGCTCAGGGCACTCGCTGCCGGCTCGCGGGCGCAGGCGTTCAGAGTGGAGCTCGCGGATGCGATCGCGAGCGCGCTCGTCGGCCCCGGCGCGCGGCGGCTGATCGAGCTCGAGGCGCTGACGAAGAAGCGGTTCTTCCTCGAAGGCAAGTCGGAAACGCATCTCGACCACTTCGTCGTGGTCAGTGAAGGCAAGCTCGTCGATCTGGCTCCGCCGGCGCCCGTCGGGGAGGACGCCGAGACGATGCTGCAGCTCGTCGAGGTCGACCGCTACGACGCTGCTGCAGCCGTCGGCAAGCTCGACGGACTCGACGTCGTCGTCGACGACGCGGCTTCGCTGGTCGGCAAACGCGTCAAGGTGCGCGTGGAGCGCGTGCTCGACGGGCGCGCCTACGCCGTCCTCGTCCGCAAGACGAAGGAGGCGCCGGAGCCGCTCACAGCCGAGGGCGAGGCCGAGAAGCCGACCCGCAAGCCGCCGGCGCGCAAGGGGGCTGCGGTTGCGAAGGACGCCGAGCCAGCCGAGGCCGAGGAGCCGACTGAAGAGGCTCCGGAGGCTGCGGAAGAGGCTCCAGAGGTTTTGGATGAGTCCGGCCGCGCGTCGGCGGCTTCGCCGCCGGCGCTTGCAGCCAAGAAGAAGACGCGTCGCGGCTCGCGTGGCGGACGCAAGCGCAAGAAGCCTGCGACACCGCAGACGGCCGAGACGGCCAAAACTGAGCCAGAGGCCGAAGGCGCCGCTGAGAAAACGCCTGAGCCTTCGCGCGCGGTCACGATTCACGTGCCCGGCGACGATCTCGGTCGCGAGGGAGCTGCTGAGCCGGCCGAGCCGGAGATCGCTGAGCCTGAGGCGGCCGACGAGCCGGTGACTGCCGAGGCTGAGGCCGAGGAGGCGCCGAAGCCGAAGAAGAAGACACGGCGCGGTTCACGCGGTGGGAAGAACCGTAAGAAGAAGCCTGCAACCGCTGCGACGAATGGCGCCGAGGCGAGCGAGACCTCAGAGCAACCTCAAGAGGAGCCGCAGCCCCCGAACGGCGACTTCGAGTACGTCCCGATGTCGGAGTGGGGCGACGAGCTCGACAGGAACCGTTAGCTACACTGCCCTGCCGCGGGCGCAACGCCCGCGTTTCCACGCCATGAGCTCCTACGCGATCATCAGTCTGGGCGGCAAGCAGTACCGCGTCCGAGAGGGCGAGCGGCTGCTCGTCGACCGCCTGCGCGCCGACGAGGGTGCGACTGTCGAGCCGCGCGTCCTGCTGGTCGGCGGCGACGGCACGCCGGATCTCGCGCCGTCCACGACCGTCACCGCGCGCGTCGTCGGCCACGAGCTCGGCGAGAAGATCCGCATCGGCAAGTACCGCCGCCGCACGGGCTACAAGAAGCACACCGGCTACCGCAGCCGGCTGACCCAGATCGAGATCGAGTCGATCGGCGCCGCGGCACGCGCGAAGGCGGCCGCCAAACCGAAGGCCGAGAAGGCGGAGCCGAAATCCGCCGCGGACCCCGCGCCGAAAGAACAGACCGAGACGGCGCTCCCGGAGGGCTACGCGGCGATGACGATCGCGCAGCTCACCGAGGCAGCAGGCGGCTGGAGCCGCGAGCAGGTCGAGGCAGCGCTCGAGCACGAGCGCTCCGGCAAGGCCCGCAAGGGCGCGCTCGCAGCATTGGAATCGGCACTCGAGGAGACGCAGTAATGGCACACAAGAAGGGACTCGGCTCGTCGCGGAACGGCCGCGACTCCAATCCGCAGATGCTCGGCGTGAAGCTCTTCGCCGGCCAGGACGTGACGGCGGGGATGATCCTCGTCCGGCAGCGCGGCACGCGCTTCCGCCCGGGCCCCGGCGCCGGGATCGGCAAGGACGACACGATCTTCGCGATGCGCGACGGCAGGGTCGCCTTCCGGACGAGCGGCGAGCGCCGCTTCGTCTCAGTCGTCGACGCCGGGTAAGTCATGTTCCACGACCGCGCGCGCCTGACGGCCGTCGCGGGCCGTGGTGGCGATGGCTCGATCCATTTCCGGCGGGAAAAGTACGTTCCGCGCGGAGGTCCGGACGGGGGTGACGGCGGCGACGGCGGCAACGTCGTGGTCGTCGCGGATCCACGGCGGCGCGACCTGTCGGGGTTCCGTCCGAACCAGAGGCTCAGCGCCGGACGCGGCGGAGGAGGCGGCGGCAAGCTTTCGAACGGAGCCCGCGGAGAGGATGCGGTGCTCGCCGTTCCGGTGGGCACACAGGTCTTCGAGGGCGACGAGCTCGTCGCCGACCTCGCGCACCCGGGAGCGCGGATCACCGTCGCGGAGGGGGGCGCGGGCGGTCGAGGCAACAAGCACTTCGCCGGGCCGAGCCGGCAGACACCACGCTTCGCGGAGGTCGGCCTTCCGGGGGAGGGGCGAGAGATCGAGCTGCGCCTGAAGCTGCTTGCGGATGCCGCTCTCGTGGGTCTCCCGAACGCCGGCAAGTCGTCCCTCCTGACCCGGATCTCGAACGCGCGTCCGAAGGTCGCGGAGTATCCGTTCACCACGCTTTCGCCCGTGCTCGGGACGGTCGAGGCCTCCGACGGACGGCAGCTCGTTGTCGCCGACGTTCCGGGCCTGATCGAAGGCGCGAGCGAAGGGGTCGGCCTCGGGCACGAGTTCCTCGCGCACCTCGAGCGGGCCCGGCTGCTCGTGCACGTCATCGACTCGGCCGAGGACGATGCCGACGAGCGCTGGCGAACGATCGACGCCGAACTCGCCGCGTACGGAGCCGGGCTCGACGAACGACCGCAGATCGTGGCGCTCAACAAGATCGACCTGAGCCCCGACTCGCCTTCATTCGGCATCGAGGACGAACGGATCCTCCGCGTCCTTCGTATCTCGGCCGCCACCGGCGCCGGCCTCGACGAGCTGCGCAAGACGCTCTTCGAGCTCGTGCCGCAGGAGGACGAGGCGTCTCAGGAGCCCGTCGACGACATGGTCGACTTCCTCGTCTACCGCCCGCGTCCGTCGCGACGTGCGTTTCGCGTCTACCGCACCGAGCGCGGCTTCCGCGTCACCGGCACTCCACCTGCTGAGGCAGAGCTCGAGGCGATCCTCCGTGGAGCCGGAGCGCGAATGGGAGACGAGGTCGAGGTGGGGGAGGAGCTGCTCGAGTGGGAGTAGTCCTCTTCGGCGGCGCTTTCGACCCGCCGCATCTCGGGCACGTGGCCCTCGCCGACGTAGCACGGACGCTCTTCCACGTCGATCGGCTCGGGATCCTCGTGAGCGAGCATCCCGCCCACCGCGCCGTAACAGCCTCCGCGGAGGACCGGCTCGCGCTCGCTCGCGCGGCCTTTCCGCGCGACGACGTGCGCCTCGATCCGTACCCGCGCACCATCGACCTGCTCCGGGCCGAGAGGTTCGACGACCCGGTCTTCGTGATCGGCGCAGACCAGTTCCGTGGCTTCCTCGACTGGAGCGAGCCGGACGCGGTACTCGAGCGGACGCGGGTCGCCGTCGCCACGCGGCCCGGCTTCCCACGCGCCGAGCTCGACGGCGTGCTCGCTCAACTCGATCAGCCGGAGCGCGTCATCCTGTTCGAGATCGATCCGAACCCAGCGGCCTCGACAGACGTGCGAGCCCGAATCGCCGCGGGGGAGCCGCTCGACGGCCTCGTGCCTTTCGCGGTTGCGACGCTGATTTCGGAGCGCGGCCTTTACCGTCTGTGACTCGGGGATACACTGGAAGACACGCGATCCAAGGACACGAGCAGACTCTGACCTCCCTCCAACAGGCCCGCCGAATCGCCGCTCTCGCCATCGAGAAGCTGGCGGAAGACGTCGTGATCCTCGACATGCGGCCCGAGTGCTCGTTCACCGACTACTTCGTGATCGCCACCGGACGCAACCCGCGCCAGACCGCGTCGATCTGGGACGAGGTGCACGCGCGCCTGAAGCAGGAGGAGCGGCTCCTGCCGCAGAGCGTCGACGGCACGCGCGAGGGAGAGTGGATCGTGGCCGACTACCTCGACGTCGTCCTGCACGTGTTCACGCCGGACGCGCGGAGCTTCTACCGGCTCGAGGACCTGTGGAGCGACGTGCCGGCCGTGGACCTCGACGTTGCGGCTGTCTAGGCCGGCTTCAACCCGCTTCGAGTGAGCAGGACGTTCCCGGCCTGTCTCGGGAGACCCGCGACGAGGTTCCCGCCCATACGGACGTCGAGGCTCGGCGGATCGCCGACGTCGATCCAGACAGGGCCGTTCTTCAGATTGACGGGCAACGTCTTCCCCTGCGCGAGCGTCGCTTCGTACACGGTCGGCCCGCTCGCGCTGCCCGAGCGGATCCAGAGCCAGCAGTCGCCTCGAGACGCGACGAGGACGGCACGGGTCGGGAGGGCGACGGTGACGTGGTGCTTGTGCTTCTTCTTCGGCTTCTTCGGAGTCGTGTGTGTCGTGGTCGTCGTCTGCGTGGACGCGGGTGGCGGCTCCCCTTGCTTGTTCTTGCCGGACGAGCCGGCGAGCTGCCAGGCCGCAACCGCCGCGACGATCAGTGCAATCACACCGACGACCACCACCGGGCGTAGGAGACCCGAGCCACCCAGGCGCGGGCCGGATCCCGCGAACCGCTCGGGCACGAACTGCGGTTCCTCGTGCTGCGCAAAACGGTTGTTGTACTCGTCGACGTAGAGGTTGCCGTCGAGACCGAGGTAATCCGCGTAGGTCCGGAGGAATCCCTTCACGTACGCATCGCCGGGCAAAACCTCCCAGCGCTCCTCTTCGAGCGCCTGGAGGTAGCGGTCGCGAATCCGGATCGCCTTCTGGACGTCGGCGGGCGTGAGTCCTCGCTTCAGGCGGGCCTCGCGCAGACTCCCACCGATCTCGAACATGCCGCATTGTCACGAATGCGGCGCGTAGCCGCCAATCGCCATTTAGCGAGGCTTTGCCGTACCTCCGACGAGAGGCAAAACGAGTGGACCCAGCCGGGCTCGAACCGGCGACCTTCGCGCTGCCAGCGCGACGCTCTCCCAGCTGAGCTATGGGCCCGTGGGAAGGCGATTGTAGCCGCCCTCAGGCCGAATCGACAGCGGCCTAGACTCACGACGTGAGCGAGGAGCCTGCGAGCAGGGAAAGCGCCGAGCTGCTTCTTCGCGGCTACCACGCCTTCGTCGCGGGAGATCTCGAGGCGATCGAGGAGATGCTGGATCCTGACGTGGAATGGGTCGCCGCAGGTGAGTCCGAGGCGATCGTCATCAGCCGCGACCGCGTGCTCGAGGTCGTCGCCGAGCGCGCCGCGGAGGGTTACCACGTCGTCGTCGACCGCGCCATCGGGCTCGCCGACCGTGTCGTCGTCAGCATGCGTTTCTCGCGGATCGAGATCGATCTCTCCGACGAGCGACCACTGCAGAGCCGCCGCTCGTATCTCCTCGGACGCTGGGCCGCCGTCGTGCACACGCGCGATGGGCGGGTCGTTCGGGTCGAGGAGCACCCGCATCTCGAGTCGGCTCTCGAGGCGGCCGATCTCGAGACCGAGTAGGTACAATCTAGATACCTACTACAGCTTGGAGTGTGATTCAGCCTTGTCCGATCTGCTGCTCGTCCCGCTCGAGGACACCGTCGTCTTCCCCGGCATGAACGTCACCCTCACGGTCGACGTCGGTGACGAGGATCGCGTCGTGCTCGTGCCGCGTCACGAGAGCGAATACGCGGCCGTCGGCACCGTTGCCGAGGTCACCGATCGTGTCCGGATGCGCGGCGGCGTGCGCGCCGTCACGCTCGACGGCCTCCATCGCGGCGTCATCGGCGCCGCTCACACCGATGCTCTGGGCGCCCTGCGTGCCGAGGTCGACGAGCGCCCGGACGAGAACCCGCCGCCCGTCCAGACGCGCGACCTCGAGCGCGAGTACCGCGCCGTCGTCGAGGAGATTCTCGACCTACGCGGCGCAGACGATCGCGTTCGTGAGTTCCTGCGCGCGATCAGCGAGGCCGGCGCGCTCGCCGACACGTGTGCGTACGCGCCCGACATCACGTTCGCGCAGCGCGTCGAGCTGCTCGAGACGGTCGACGTCGTCGAGCGGCTGAAGCTCTCCCTCGAGCTCCAGCGCGAACGGCTCGCCGAACTGCAGGTGCGGCAACGCATCCGCAACGACGTCGAGGAGGGCGCGCAGAAGCAGCAGCGCGAGTGGTTCCTGCGCCAGCAGATGAACTCGATCCGCAAGGAGCTCGGCGAGGACGAGGGGTCCGTCGTCGAGGAGTACCGGACGAAGATCGACGAGGCCGGGATGCCCGAGGACGTTCGGGGGCAGGCCGAGCGTGAGCTGCGGCGCCTGGAGACGATGGGCGACGCGAGCGGCGAGGCATCGATGATCCGCACGTACCTCGACTGGCTCGTCTCCGTGCCGTGGTCGAAGCGAAGCGACGAGACACTCGACCCGACGGGCGCGAGGGATGTCCTCGACGCCGACCACGCGGGTCTCGAAGACGTCAAGGACCGGGTCGTCGAGTACCTCGCGGTGCGCAAGCTCCGCCAGGACCGGGGGATTCCTAACGACAAGCGCTCGGGCGCCATCCTCACCTTGATCGGGCCGCCCGGCACCGGTAAGACGTCGATCGGCGAATCGATCGCCCGCGCGCTCAACCGCGAGTTCGTGCGCATGTCGCTCGGCGGCATCCGCGACGAGGCGGAGATCCGCGGCCACCGGCGCACGTACATCGGCGCGCTGCCGGGCCGGCTCGTGCGAGCGCTGCGCGACGCGGGCACGATGAACCCGGTCATCCTCCTCGACGAGGTGGACAAGGTCGGCGCCGACTGGCGCGGCGATCCGTCTGCGGCTCTGCTGGAGGTGCTCGATCCGGCGCAGAACCATTCGTTCCGCGACCACTACCTCGACGTCGAGCTCGACCTCTCCGAGGTCTTCTTCATTGCAACCGCGAACGTCGCCGACACGATCCCCGGCCCCCTGCTCGACCGGATGGAGGTCATCCGCTTCGACGGCTACACCGTCGACGAGAAGACCGCGATCGCCCGCGGCTACCTCTGGCCGCGACAAGTCGAGCGAAACGGACTGCGTGAGGCCGAGGTCTCCGTCTCGGACGACACGATCCAGCTCGTCGTCTCCGAGTACACCCGCGAGGCGGGTGTCCGGCAGCTCGAGCGCGAGCTCGGCACGATCCTCCGCAAGACCGCGACCCGGATCGCCGCCGGCCAGGCCGAGGCGCCGGTCGAGGTCGACGTGGGTGTCGTGCGGGACGCTCTCGGCCGCCAGAAGTTCTTCCAGGAGGCGGCGGAGCGCACAGCCGTTCCCGGCGTCGCGACCGGCCTTGCCGTGACCGGCACCGGCGGGGACGTGCTCTTCGTCGAGGCGACCTCGATGGACGGCGGCAACGGCAATGAGCTCGTCCTCACCGGACAGCTCGGCGACGTGATGAAGGAATCCGCGCGGATCGCGCTCTCCTATGTCCACTCGCACGCCGAGGAGCTCGGGGTCGAGCACGACGCGTTCAAGGACAAGTCGTTCCATGTCCACGTCCCGGCGGGCGCGATCCCGAAGGACGGGCCGAGCGCGGGGATCACCATGACGACTGCGCTCGCGTCGCTCCTGTCGGACCGTCCGGTGAAGCACACGGTCGGCATGACCGGCGAGGTGACCCTGCAGGGCCGCGTCCTGCCGATCGGCGGGCTGAAGCAGAAGGTGCTCGCGGCGCACGCCGCCGGCCTCACCGACGTGATCATCCCGGAGCGGAACCGCGCCGACCTCGACGACGTCCCGGAGGACGTGCGCGAGGCAATGCGCTTCCACCCGGTGATGACGCTCGGCGAGGTGCTCGACCTTGCGCTCGAGCCCAAGCTGAAGCCGAGCCTGCACGCCGCCTAGCTCGATGCGCTGCCGTCCCTGTCAGCCGCTTCCCGAGGAGGTCGCCCGCGCGGCCGACCTCCTCGGGCGGCGCTGGGCGCTCGCAATCCTCTGGGCTGCCGCGGAGGCGGGCGCCGTCCGCTTCAATGAGTTCAAGCAGACCCTCGAGGGCATTCCCCCGCGAACGCTCGCCGCGCGCCTGAGCGAGCTGGAGGAGGCGGGGGTGCTCGAGCGGCGCGTCTTCGACTCGCGGCCGCCGCGCGTCGAGTATCGCCTCACCGAGGCGGGACGGCGTCTCCGTTACGTGGTCGAGGCGCTGAACGCCTGGGCCACGTCCGCGTAGCTAGGCCGGAGCGAGTGCTGCGATCTCGCGCTCGCGGGCGAGCCGTTCGAGAGCCGTGGTCTCGATCTGGCGCACGCGCTCGCGGGTGAGGCCCATCTCTCGCCCGATCGTCTCCAGCGACATCGGATCCCGGTCCCCGTTGAGCCCGTAGCGGAGCTTGATCACGTGCTGCTCGCGCTCCGGCAGCTTCTCGACCGCAGCGCGCAGCAGGTGCTCGCTGAGACCGACTACGACCTCCTCCTCAACGTCGCCCTTGTCGGTGGCGACGATGTCGCCGAAGGCCGTGTCGCTCTCGTCGCCGAGCGGCTTGTCGAGGCTCGCCACGGCGCGCGCCGCCGCGCGCACCTCGCGGACGTGCTTGAGAGAGAGCTTGGCCGTCGTCGCGACTTCCTCGTCGGTCGGCGGCCGCTCGAGCTTCAGGGTCAGCTCTCTCTCGGCGCGGGCGATCTTCTGCTCGCGCTCGACGATGTGCACGGGGATCCGGATCGTGCGCGACTTGTTCGCGACCCCGCGCTGCACCGCCTGGCGGATCCACCAGGTCGCGTAGGTCGAGAACTTGTAGCCGCGCCGCCAGTCGAACTTCTCGACCGCGCGGATCAGTCCGATGATCCCCTCCTGGATCAGGTCGAGCAGCGAGAGGCCGTGGCCCTGGTACTTCTTCGCGATCGAGACCACGAGGCGGAGGTTCGAGTTGATCATCCTGTCCTTCGCCTGCGGGTCGCCGCGCTCGATGCGCTTCGCGAGCTCCACCTCCTCGGCTGCGGTCAGCAGCGGATAGCGGCCCGCCTCGTTGAGGAACAGCTGCAGCGAGTCGGTCGTCATCGCGGCGACCGTCTCGTTCGAGAAGTGGGTCTCCTCGACGTCCGGGAGGCTGCAGTCGTCGGTGAGCTCGATCCCTTGTTCGTCGAGCTGCTCGTAGAGCGACGACACTTCCTCGTCGCCGAGCTCCATCTCGGTCACGAGCTGCGTGAAGGCGGACAGGTTCACGCAGCCGGCATCGTGGGCGTGCTCCATCAGGGCACGAAGCTGGTCATGGCTCATGTCGGCCCTATTGCCCGGGTCGGCTGATCGGTAACGCATATGCGTTTCGGACCGCATCCCGGGGTAGACTCAAAGGCAGTGAAGGCGCCGGACACGCTCTGGGAGCTCGTCTTCCTCATGGTGATCCTCAAGATCCCCATCGCGTATCTCTGCTACGTGGTGTGGTACGCGATCAAAGCGGAGCCGAGACGGGGGAGGGGCGGACTTGCCGGCGTGCGTGCCTTGCCGGAGCCGCCGTCGCCGAGCTTCGACCGTGTTCGCAGGCCGCCGCGCCGGCGGCCGCCGCGGCCGCATGGAGGCCCGGCTCGGGTCTACGCCCGCACGGCGCGCGCCGCAGCCGCGCGCGCCGATAGGATCGCCGATCGTTGAACGTCGAGAGTGAGGCCTTCCACGAGCCGGCTCGCCGGACGTCAGCGGAGACGGTCGCCGGTTACCTCTCCGCGGTCGCGATCTTCGTGAGCCTGGTCGGGATCGCGTGGCACCCGCTGCGGCTGATCCTCCCGTCGGCTGCGATCGCCCTGATCGCGTCGGGGATGTCCAGCAAGCGCCAGCAGCTTTCGCTTGCGGCGGTGGTGATCTGCGCCGTCAGCCTCTTCCTCGGGTTCACGGTCGCGGTGGCTACGAGCCACCCGCTCTGGTAGTTCGAGCGCCCCTGCTACAACAGGCTTGGTCATGGGACGTCCCGACGTCGACGGGCTGAACACCGGGTACGCGGCGCTGCTCCTCGAGCAGTACCTCGACAACCCCACCGCCGTCCCGGAGGAATGGCGCCACCTGTTCGAGAGCGAACCGGAAGCTCTCTTACGCAGCCAACCGGGTCTCGCGCGTTTGCTCGAGCTCGCCGCTGCCGATGGAGACGGCCACACGACTCCGCCGGTCGCAGCGCCACCGCCTCCTCCGCCGGCCGCGCCGGCTCCGGCCGCGGCCGACAAGGAGCTCCTCGGCGGGATCGCCGCTTCGATGGCGCTCGTCAAGGCAATCCGGATGCACGGCCATCTTGCGGCGCACCTCGATCCGCTCGGATCGGAACCGCCGGGCGACCCCGCCCTCGAGCCCGAACGCCTCACGCCGAAGCTCACCCCGGAGCTGCAGGCGCGGATTCCCGCGCCACTCCTTCGCCTCCACGTCGAGGGTGACACGCTCGCCGACGCGTACCCGCGGCTGCTCGAGACCTACACCGGCACGATCGCCTACGAGATCGAGCACATCTCGGATCACGAAGAGCGCGTCTGGTTGAGGCAGGCGATCGAATCCGGCCGCTACCGGCGTCCGCTCTCGCGGGACGAGCGGGTGCGGCTGCTCAGACGGTTGAGCCAGGTCGAGGGGATGGAGCGCTACCTGCGACGCGCCTTCCTCGGGCAGAAGCAGTTCTCCGTCGAGGGTCTCGACGTGATGATCCCGATGCTCGACGAGGCGATCGACCTCGCCGCCGGCGGAGGCGCGCACGAGGTCGTGGTGGGCATGGCGCACCGCGGCCGGCTCAACGTCCTCGCTCACGTCGTCGGGCGGCCGTACGAGACGATCCTGCGCGAGTTCGAGGGCGAGCGAACGATCGAGGCCGTCGTCTCGAGCGAGGAGGGAGGCAGCGGGGACGTCAAGTACCACCTCGGTGCACAGGGAACGCGCTCGACCTCGGCCGGCGACATCACGATCACGCTCGTCTCCAACCCGAGCCACCTCGAGGCGGTTGACCCGGTCGTCGAGGGACGCGCCCGGGCGGAGCAGACCGACCGTTCGTCGCGGCAGGGCTACCACGATCCGAGCGTCGCCCTCCCGATCCTCATCCACGGCGACGCGTCGTTCGCCGGCCAGGGCAGCGTCCCCGAGACCCTCAACCTCCAGGCGCTCGCGGGCTACTCGACCGGCGGCACGCTCCACCTGATCGCGAACAACCAGGTCGGCTTCACGACCGACCCCGAGAGCGGCCGCTCCACGCGCTACTCGAGCGACCTCGCGAAGGGCTTCGACATCCCGATCGTCCACGTCAACGCGGACGACCCCGAGGCGGCGCTCGCGTCGATCCGGCTCGCGCTCGCGTATCGGCGCCGCTTCGGTCACGACGTCGTCGTCGACCTCGTCGGCTATCGGCGTCACGGCCACAACGAGCAGGACGAGGCCGCCTACACGCAGCCGATTCTCGCGGCGGCGATCGCAGACCATGCGACGGCGCGCGAGCAGTTCGCCGCCCGCCTCGTGGACGAAGGCGACATCACGCAGGCGCAGGCCGACGAGCTCGAGGCGGATGTCGTGACTGCGCTCCGCAGCGCACACGAGGCACTCAAGGAGACGTTCGGGCAGCCGGAGGCTCCGCCCCGCGACGACACGCATGTCCCGGCCGCGACCGGGGACGAGGTCGTCACGGCCGTCGCCGCCGGCCGGCTGCGTTCCCTCAACGAGCAGCTGCTCCGCGTGCCCGAGGGCTTCGCTCCGCACCCCAAGCTGATGCGCCAGCTCGAGCGGCGGCGCGAGGCGCTCGACGACGGTGGGATCGACTGGGGTCAGGCCGAGGCGCTTGCGTTCGCCTCGCTCCTCGTCGAGGGCATCCCGATCCGACTCACCGGACAGGACACCGAGCGCGGCACCTTCTCTCACCGGCACGACGTGCTCCACGACGTGAACACCGGAGGCACCTTCACGCCGCTTCAGCATCTCGACGACGCAGGCGCGGCCTGCGAGATCTACAACTCGCCGCTCTCCGAGTACGCCTGCGTCGGCTTCGAGTACGGCTACGCGGCCGCGGCGCCCGAAGCGCTCGTGCTCTGGGAGGCGCAGTTCGGCGACTTCGTCAACGGCGCGCAGATCATCATCGACCAGTTCATCGCCGCGGGGCTCTCGAAATGGCGGGAGTCGACTCGCCTCACGCTCCTCTTGCCGCACGGCTACGAGGGCAACGGGCCGGAGCACTCGAGCGCCCGCCTCGAGCGCTTCCTCCAGCTCGCTGCGCAGGAGAACCTCCGGATCGCGAACTGCACGACCTCCGGCCAGTACTTCCACCTACTGCGGCGCCAGGCGCTAGACGCGACCGCCCGGCCGCTCGTCGTCATGACCCCGAAGGGGCTCCTGCGGCTGAAGCAGGCGAGCTCGACCCTCGACGATCTGGCGGGCGGCGAGTTCCGGCCGGTTCTCGACGATGCGGGGGCCGACCGCGACCGTGTCGAGCGGCTCGTGCTCTGCCAGGGCAAGGTCTATTACGACATCACCGGCCACGAGGAGCGCGCGAACGCGCCCAGCGTGGCGGTCGCACGGGTCGAGCAGCTGTACCCGTTCCCGGGTGAGCGGGTGAAGGCCGTCGTCGCGCGATACCCGAACTTGCGGGAGCTCGTGTGGGCGCAGGAGGAGCCGCAGAACATGGGCGCCTGGCGCGCACTTCGCCACCGGCTCGAAGAGACGAAGCCGGAAAGCATCCCGCTGCTCTACATCGGACGGCCCTGGCGCGCGAGCCCGAGCGAGGGCTATCCGACAGCGCACCTACGGGAGCAGGACCGGATCGTCCGCGCCACGCTCGGCGTCTAGTCGCTGCGGCGCCGGCTGCCGGCGGCCTTGGCTGCGCGGGCGGCGAGCTTCGGGCCGTGCTTGCGCGCCAGCTTCATGAGCTGCTTGCGCTGCGCCGGAGGAAGGCGGCGCCAGATGTCCCAGACTGCGACGGTCATTGCCCAGGGCGTGGGACGAAACTTGCTCAAGCGTGGCATCGCCCCATCCTTGCAGATCGCGGCGGGGCTAAACCGCCCGTCGGTTGCCGCGTCTACGTCTTCGGGTCGTGGTTGTCGTCGTGTGGCTTCGGGGACGGCGGCGGCCGGTCCGCCGGTACGGTCTTCGCCTTCGGTTCCGGCTTGGGCTTCGGGATCGGAGGCCCGTCGACCCGAAGGTCATGGCCGACCGAGTTCCCCGTGCCGACCACCGCGTTGGCATTACCTGTGACTACGAGGTCGTGGCCGACCGAGTTGCCGTCCACCACGATCGCGTTGGCGTTACCCGCCACCACGAGATCGTGCCCGACGTTGTTGCCGCCGTTCGGGCAGCTCCCGATGAGCAACGCGCCGGCGGACGCGATCCCGCCGTCGATCACCAGGTCGTGCCCGACCTCCGTGCCACAGACATCGTTTCCGGCCGACGTGGCAGATCCGCTGAGCCCCTCGATCCGGAGGTCGTGGCCGATCGAGTCGCCGCTGATGACGATGCCGGCGGGGTTCTGGGCGACCAGGTCGTGTCTGATGGTCACCGCCGGGTCGATCAGCGTCCCGCCCGGAGCCACCGTGAGATCGTGGGTCACCGTCGTCCCGGAAGTCAGCACGCAGGTCGCGCCACTGGGAACGGTCACGTTCTTGCCCGTGCCGCGGTAGGTCCCGTCGCACATCGTCGTGTCTGCCGAGAGTGGAACCGCCACGACCGGCGGCGGTGGCGGCGGTGGCGGCGGAGGAGGTGGAGGTGGAGGAGGCGGAGGCGGAGGCGGAGGCGGTGTATGCGGATGAACCCTGTGGTGCCGCCGCGGGATCTTCGCGGGAGGCGTCGACGGGGTCTGGCGCGTCGTGTGTGTTCGTGAAACCCTGGTCGTCCTCTCCACCACGCGCGTGACGTGTGTGACGGGCCGCGCCGGAGCTTTCCTCGATCGCGGCGTCTCGCGCCTTCTCGGGGCAGGGCTGGGAACGGTGACGACGAGGCGCGGTGCGGTTACCCGTGGCGCAGCGAGATCGAGCCCTTCGCTGGGCTTCGGTTCCACGAGCACGTGGGGAACGAGCACGGCACCGGCAAGTACGCCGGCCAGCATGACCGCTGCGAGCGGACGCGCGAAGATTCCTAGGCCCCCGTCTTCCCCGGCTGGCAGCATCTCCCGAAGGAAGCAGGCCCATCGATAGGAACCGTCATGGCGGGAAATATCTCAACCCGGGTGGACGGCGCCGGCGGCGCTTTTCACACTCTCGAAGGAGAAGTGTGCGGAAATCGCCGTTATCATCCCCGCGGGAGGACGAGCACGACAACGGGAGGAAGCTTCATGCCGGTAGAGACACCGTCCATTTTCGCGCAGGTCATCAGGGAGCACCTCGACCTGAAGGAGCGCAACGCACGACTCGGCAACGCAATGCCGATCGACCGCTACAAGGGTGAGGATCCATTCGACAACCATCCGCTCTTCAAGAGTGAGGAGCAGGCGCGAATCGAGGAAACGATGGACGGCGTCGAGCCGGACTTCAGCGAGGCAAGCCTCGAGAACGTTGTGGCGTGGCCGGGCGAGGAACCGCTCGAGGAGGTCACGGCCGAGACTCGGGAAGCCGCTGTACCCGCCATCGAGGAGTCCGCATTCTGGGGCACCGGCGGCGCGCGCGACTTCGACTGGGGCGACTAGCCCCCTCGCGCGAAGAGCTGCGCTCTTCGCGCGAATTTGAAGGGCACTCCGCATTCGCGAGAGCGAGGTCTCGCGAATGCTCCGTGCCCATCCCTTAGAGCACGCTTGCCACATGCTTCAAGTCTCGGACGAACGCTTCCATCTCCTTGTGGCGGGACTCCTTGTCGCGCTGGCGCCAGCGCGGGCAGGCGCGACAGTTCGCCGCGGCGTCGCGCAGCTTTGGGAGCGAAGGCCGCGCCGGGATCAGGTCGACAGCGGAATCGCGCATCTCGAGCGCTTTCCCGCGCGTGTCGGGGCGAAGCATCGGGTCCTGGGATCACTCGTACGAGGGACAGGCGCAGCGGGCTTTTGCACCGATTCTTGATGGTCCGCTGCGGAACGTCTTTCGGAGGCTACGAACGGTGCACTTCGACGCGAATCGATTGGGAAATCGATGGTGATTCGGCCGAACCATCTTCGGCTGCTCGAGGGTGATGGCGAACCCGGCGATCCCACGCTGGTCGAGTCGTACCGGCGCCTCGCCGACGTCTTCCACGAGGTCCTCGCCGAGCAGAGCCTCGACGCGCTCCTCGTCCGCATCGCGGACGCCGTTGGTGACCTGATCCCGCTCGACACGCTGACGATCTACGAGGCCGATGAACCGAAGCGCGTGCTGAAGCCGGTTCTCGTCCGCGACGTGTACGCCGACGAGATCATGAGCACGACGATCAGCTTCGACGAGGGCATCACCGGCTGGGCTGCCCGGAACCGCGAGGCGGTGCTCTCGAACCAGGCGCATCTGGACCCGCGCGTGCGCACCGTGCCCGGTACGCCGCTCGAGCCAGAGGCACTGATCTGTGTCCCGCTCATCGCGCGTGGCCAGATCAAGGGGGCGCTCAACATCTATCGCGAGGGCGACGCGGTCGCCTTCAGCGAGATGGAGTTCGAGATCGCAAAGCGGTTCGGCGACGCGGCCGCCCTGGCGCTCGACAACGCCCAGGTTCGCGCGCGTCTCGAGCATCAGGCCCGCACCGACTCGCTCACCGGCCTCTTCAACCACAGCGTCTTCTACGAGCGACTGCTTCAGTCGCTGCAGGAGTCGAGCCGCACGCACGCGCCACTAGCCGTGCTCATGCTCGACATCGACGACTTCAAGCAGGTCAACGACGTCCACGGGCACGCGGTCGGCGACGAGCTTCTGCGCTTCCTCGCCGAGGCGCTGCGCGCGATCGTCCGCCCGGAGGACGCTATCTGCCGGCTCGGCGGCGAGGAGTTTGCCGTCGTCATGGAGGACTGCAGCGGCGAGGACGCCGTCCGTGTGGCCGAGCGGGTGCAGAAGCGCCTCGATGCGGTCGAGTTTCCCGGTATCGGGCCGATGACCGTCTCGATGGGGCTCGCCTTGGGACCCGAGCACGCCATGAACCCGCGCGAGCTCGCGGCGTGCGCGGAGGCGGCGATGATGACTGCGAAGGTGCAAGGAAAGAACCAGGTCGTTCTCTACGCCGAGGATGCGACGCGGCGGCCCGATGCGCCGGGCATCGAGCGCGACGTCCGCTCCATCGCGCACCTCAAGATGTTGCAGAGCCTGAGCGGGAAGCTCAACCGTCTGAACGACGTCCGGGAGATCGGCGACGCGATCGCGGCCGAGCTTCGCTCGCTCGTCGATTACCACAACTGCCGCGTCTTCGTCGCCGACGGAGACGAGCTTCTCCCCGTTGCATTTCTCGGAGAGCTCAGCTCCAGCACAGAGTCTCTTTCCCTGGATCTCCTGCGGATCCACGTCGGCGAGGGCATCACCGGCCGATGCGCCGAGCTCGGCGAGTCGATCGTGGTCGCGGACGCCGCGAACTGCGAGTTCGGCCGGCAGATCGAGGGCACCGATCCGATCGAGGAGTCGCTTCTTGCGGTGCCGCTCCGTTACGGGTCGCGCGTCGTGGGCGTGGTCGTCGTCTCGAAGCTCGGCCTGAACCAGTTCGACGAGGACGACGTCCGGCTGCTCGAGGTCCTCGCAGGACACGCGGCCGTCGCCGTCGAGAATGCGAGCTTGTACGAGTCGGCGCGGCGCGAGGCCGAGAGCGCGACGTCGCTGCTCGAGTTCGGCCGCGAGCTGGCGACTCTCGTCGACCTCGAGGACATCGCCCGGCGCGTCACCGAGCTTTCGGGGGAGATCCTCGACAGTCGCCACACGTCCTTCTACTTCGCGAGCGACGGCAGCCTCTGCCTGCGCGCTGAGCACGGCCATCCCTCGGAGATGGCTGCGGAGCTTGCCGCGCGGCCGCTGCCGCTCGAGGCTCTCGACGCCGACAGGGACCCGTACATCGCCGAGCCGCGGGACTACGAGCCGTTGATCGGAGAAGCGCCCGTCCCCGGCGGTCGCTACGCGGTGGCGCCGTTCATCGTCGACGGCCGGGCCGGCTGCCTCGTTGCCCTCGTCGAGCGGGACGACTTCGGGGAGCGCGAGCTACGACTGCTCGGCGGTCTCGCTCAGCAGGCCAAGCTCGCGATGGCAAACGCCTCGAGCTACGAAGGCCTCGAGCGGACGTTCGTCTCCACCGTCGAGGCTCTCGCCAACGCTCTCGAGGCGAACGACGAGTACACGTCCACTCACGCCCGCTGGATCACGGATCTCTCGCTGCGCGTGGGTCAGGAGCTCGGCCTCGACGACCGTGCGCTCAAGCGCCTCGAGCTCGGCGCCCTGTTGCACGACATCGGCAAGATCGGCATCCCGAGCGACGTGCTCTCGAAGCCGGGGCGGCTCACGGCGGCGGAGCGAAGGATCGTGGAGACGCATCCGGAGCTCGGCGAGCGGATCATCGCCCCGATCGACCGGCTCCAGGCTGTGCGGCCGATCGTCCGCCACTGCCACGAGCGCTGGGACGGCCGCGGCTACCCGGACGGCGTCGCCGGCGAGGAGATCCCGCTCGAGTCGCGGATCATCTTCGTCTGCGACGCGTACCACGCGATGACGACCGACCGGCCGTACCGGCGCCGCCTCAGCCATCGTGAGGCTGTGCGAAGGCTCGCCGAAGCGTCGGGAAGCCAGTTCGATCCCCTCGTGGTCGAGGTCGCGCTCCACGTTCTCGAGCTCCCGGTAGAGGAGCTCGAACTGGGCCCTCCCGATCCGCCGGAAGCCGCCTAGCCCGCCGCAGCCAGTTCCGGCTCTCCGCCCTCGAGCGTGTGCGCGAGGCGCCGGAACGGGCCGTCGACCGCGAGTAGCTCGCGCTCGCTGCCCCGCTGCGAGATGTTGCCGTTTTCGACCACGAGGATCTCGTCGGCGCGCCGAACGGTGGAGAGGCGGTGGGCGATGATGATCGAGGTTCGCCCTTTCAGGAGCCGGTCGAGCGCCTGCTCGATGAGCACCTCGGTGGGCCGGTCGATGTTCGAGGTCGCCTCGTCGAGAATGAGGATGCGTGGGTCGGCCAGCAGCGCTCGCGCAATCGAGATGAGCTGGCGCTCGCCGGCCGAGAGGCCTGCGCCGCCCTCGCGCACTTCGTGATCCAGGCCTCCGGAGAGCCGCGCCGCCACGCGATCGACACCCACAGCAGCAGCTGCAGCCTCGACCTCCTCGTCCGCCGCGTCGGGTTTTGCGAACCGGATGTTCGAGGCGATCGTGCCGCTGAAGAGGAACGGATCCTGCAACACGACGCCCAGCTGACGCCGGTACGAACGGAGCTCGACGTCCCGCAGGTCGTGCCCGTCCACGCGAACGGCCCCCTGGTCGGGGTCGTAGTGTCTGCCGATCAGCCGCGCGAGCGTCGACTTCCCGTGGCCCGACTCGCCCACGAGCGCGAAGCAGCTACCCGGCGCCATGTGGAACGAGATCCCGTGCAGCACAGGGTCCTTGCCGTACGCGAACACGACCGAGTCGATCTCGAGATCGCCGTCGAGACGCGGCAGCGGATCCGCTCCCGGCCGTTCGCGGATCTCCGACTCCTCGTCGAGGATGCTCGCAATCTTCACCATCGCCGCGCCGGCCGACTGCAGCTGGCCGTAGACGTCAGACAACTCCTGTAGCGGCTGGAAGACGAGCTGCAGGAGGTAGATCGCCGTGATCAGCGTCCCGATTGTGAGCGTGTCGTGCTCGTAGAAGTGCGAGCCGAAATAGACCACCGTCCCCATTGCGAGCACGCCGAGGAACTCGATCGAGGGGAAGAAGCTCGAGAAGATCTTCTGTACGTACGTCGACTGGGCGCGGTTCGCCTCGTTCAGCGCGTCGAACTCGGCCTGGAAGCGGCGCTCGCGGTTGAAGGCCTGCACGACCGCCATTCCCGCCACCGACTCTGCGATCTGGGCCGTTACGGCAGCGATCCGGTTGCGCTGCTCGACGTTCGCCGCGTGCGAGGTGCGCTGGAACCAGCGGGAGAGGATGAGCGCCGGGGGCAGGACGGCGAACGAGACGAGCCCGAGGCGCCAGTCGGCGATCAGGAGTGCGGTCACGGCAGCCGGAAGGAGGATCACGTTGGAGACGAGAGTCGGCATCCCCTGCGACAGGACGTCCGAGACCGCGTCGACGTCGCTCGTCAGGCGCGCGATGATCCAGCCGGCCTTTTGCTGCGAGAAGTAGCGCAACGAGAGCCCGGTCAGGTGGTCGAAGAGGTTCCGTCGCAGAGCGATCACGACCGCCTGTCCGATCCTCGCGAGGCCGCGGATGAGCCATGCCTGCAGTACCCATCCCGCCGCGGCGACCCCTAGATAGATGCCGACGACGATCGTCAGATGGTGCTCGTTGCCCACGATTACCCCGTGCTTGTTGCGGACGACGATCCCCTTGTCGATCGCGTTGCGGACAAGCAGCCAGCCGCCGGTCTGCGCGGCGGCGTTGCCCGCGCCGACGAGCACCATCAGCGCGGCCCCAAGCTTGCGGCCCTCCATGTACCTCCACAGACGCCTCACGCCGCCACCACCTCGTCTCCGAAGAGCGTGGCGAACTCCCCACCCGCACGCAGTAGGTCGGCCGGCGTTCCCGACTCGACGATCCGCCCTTCGCGAAGCACCACTGCGCGGTCCGCGAGCGCGACCGTCGAGAGGCGTTGTGTCGCTACCAGGACGGTGCGGCCGGAGAGTGCCGGCCTGAGCCGCGAGACAAGCCGCCGCTCGGTGAGTGTGTCCACCGCGGACAGAGGGTCGTCGAGCACGACGACACGCGCGCCCGCGACGAGCGCCCGCGCGAGCGCCACGCGCTGTCGTTGGCCGCCGGAGAGGTTGACGCCACGCTCGCCGATCAGCGTGTCGTAGCCGGCGGGGAGGCGCGGCCCGAACGAGTCGACGCCGGCTGCTTCGCATGCCGCGAGCACCTCTTCCCAGTCGGCGTCCTCGCGGCCTGCGGTGAGGTTCTCGCGCAACGGCACCGAGAAGAGGACGGGGCGCTGCGTGACGAGAGCGACGTCTCGGCGCAGCTCCGCGATCGGCAGGTCGCGCGTGTCGACACCTCCGACGAGGACGTGCCCACCGGTCGGGTCGTAGAAGCGCGGGAGCAGGTTGAGGAGCGATGTCTTGCCGGACCCTGTCGAGCCGCAGACAGCCACGATCTCGCCCGGCTCGACGCTGAGGTCGAGCTCGCGCAGCACGTCCACCTCGCCGCCGTACGCGAAGCTGACACCCTCGAACCGAAGGCCGAGCGGACCGGAAGGCAGGTGCCGCGGAGTCACCGGCTCGGGCAGCGGCTCGATTCCTTCGAGCCAGCCGAAGCTGCGGCCTGCGGAGGCGAGCGCCCGCTGCGCGAGGTCGAGAATCCAGCCGATCGCCTCGAGCGGCCAGACGAGCTGGAGGAGAAGCGTCTCGAAGAGGACGAACTGTCCGATGGTGATGTCGTGGTGGATGACGGCTCGGCCGCCGAAGAAGACGACGGCGGCGATCGAGAGCGCCGGCAGGTAATAGAGGCCCGGCACGTGCTGCGCCTCGACTCCGGCCTGGCGGAGCGCCGCGGAGCGGACTCCCTCGGCTCTGTCGCCGAACCGCTCGCGCACATCGTTCTCGCGGCCGAATGCCTGCACCATCTCGATACCGACGACGGCCTCGTCCGCCGCCTCTGTCACGTCTCCCTTACGTGCCTGAACCTCGCGCGAGATCGGCGAGACGCGATGCCCGAAGCGATTGGCGATATACCCGATCGGCGGCAAGGAGACGGCCGCGTAGAGGGTCAGCTGTGGGTCGACCAGCGCGAGGACGACACCGACCGCGATGATCATCATCACGCTCTGGACCCCCTGCACGAGCCCCCAGCCGATGAAGTATCGAATGGGATAGAGGTCGTTCGTCGCACGCGACAGCACCTGGCCGGTCGCATGCCGGTCGTAGAACGCTCGCGGGTAGCGGAGATACGCCTGATAGAGGAGCTCGCGCATCCGCGCCTCGATCCGCACGCCGATCCGCGCTGTCGCAAAACGGCGGTTGAAGTTGATGGCCCAGCGCAGGGCCGCCAGGCCGACGATCGCGGCGAGGTACGGCCAGAGCCGCGATTCGTGGTGGGTGACGATCGCATGGTCGATCGCTCGCTGGACGAGGATCGGGATCGTCGTCGAGATCAGCGTGTACGCAAGCGAGCAGCTGAGCGCGAACACGCCCAGGCGCCACTGCTCGCGCCAGAGGCGGAGCAGCCTGCGGAAGGTCGGCAGCAGGCCGAGGTCGGGCGGGTCGACGGGATTCACGTACGTAGACATGGCGAAACGGCCCTCGCAGCGGACCCCCAGCCCGGAGCGACGAGCGAAATCGACGATACCAGCGAGGCAGGCCGCTGCCCCTGCCGCGTTTCCGGAGGCGCTACGAGGCCTTCGTGCTCCGGCTGCGAGGCTTCGCTTCTGCGGCCGGCTCGAGATCGGGCTCGCTCGGCGGCTGGGGCAACGGCGTCGGAGGCGGCGGCTCGCTCTCCGGCTCGGGCTCGCTCGACGGCTCGGGCTCGGTTGGGCCGCCGCCCGTCACCCGCGCTCGTTCCTCCTCGAGCTTGACGCGCAGCCCGGCGAGCTCCCGCTCGACTTTCCGGATCGACTGCTCGCGCTCGTCCAGCCGCTCCCGCTCCGCCTTCGCGAGCGCGAGCTCCTGCACTGCCTCGCGTTCGCGCTTCTCGGCCTCAGCAATCTTCTTGGCGAGCTCACCCGAGCGGTCGGGCCCCGACGGCGCGGGAGCCGGAGCAGAAGTGCGGCGGCGACCCTGCCGGCCGGCGACCTCGAGTCGAAGCTCCTCGAGCTCCTTCTCGCGCGCGGCGACATTCTGTGCGTGCTCGCGCAGCCGCCGCTTCATGTCCTCGACCTCCGCGAGCGCTTGCTCGTAGCGGCTCCTCATGTCCAACGTGTCGTTCACCAAGACGAAGTGTCGCTTTCAAACCGGCTGGTCGCAACCATCAACGGTCGTACATCATGACGCCGGTGACCGAATCCGAGTTGCAGGTCGTGAGCGACGGCGTGGTCACGCTGCAGCCGCCGCGCCCCGGTGATGCGCAATTGCTCGTTGCGGGGAGGGACGAGGAGTTCTTCAGGTGGCTCGGACCAGGAGCCGAAGAGCCGAGCCCCACGGCCTGTGTCTGGGTCCGGGACGAGCTGATCGGGTGGGTCGACTACGACCTTGAGCACGACTGGCTCGAGCCTGGCGAGGTGAACGTCGGCTACTACCTGTTTCCGGGCGCGCGGGGTAAGGGCTACGCATCGCGTGCCGTCGAGCTTCTGCTCCAGCACCTGAGCCGCACCACGGAGCACTCTGTCGCAACGCTCCTCATTCGCCCCGAGAACTCCCGGTCGCTGAGGCTGGCCCACCGTCTGGGCTTTGTGCGGAAGGGCGAAATGGAAGGCGGCCTGTTCTTCACGCGTGACGTCTAGGGGTTCAATTTTGTGAACTCGGGGATGGAGCCGGCCATGGGCTTCGTGGTCAGCATCATCCTCATCGCAGTCGGCTTCATCCTCGCGCTCGCGGTGCATCCGACGAACCCACACCCGGTCGACGTGAACGCCGTCGGCTGGATCCTGGTCGTGGTCGGCTTCGTCGGCTTCATCGCCGACCTGGTGTTCTGGTCGTCGTGGGGGCCCGGCTACCTGCGCCGGCGGACCTACGTTGACGACGGCCGCGGCTATGGCGCCTATCCGATGCGCCGCGGCTACCAGGGCCGGCGCGTGATCGAGGAAGAAGAGGCCGGGCCGCCAGGGCCGGGTTACTGAGCGGCCTCGAATGTGAAAACCCGCCGGTTCCAGCGGGTCTTCAGGTGGAGCGTACCGGGATCGAACCGGTGACCTCCGGCTTGCAAAGCCGGCGCTCTCCCAGCTGAGCTAACGCCCCGAGAGAGCTTCAGTGTAGAGGCCGGTTCGACTCAGGCCGCGCGCTCGAGCCGTTCCTCGACCCGTGCGCGCGCGACGATCTTCTCGCGATCGCCGAAGCGCAGACGGGCGCGGACGGCTCGGTGCTCGTCCCAGAGGCGGTCGAGCTGCGTGTCGATCTCATGGATCTCCGCCCGAACCTCCGGGTCGTGCTGGTCAGAGAGCCTGTGCCAGAGCTCGGTGCGCTCTTCGCTCAGCCGCTCGATCTCCTCGTGGATCTCATCAAGGGTTCGCATGGCGGTTTCAACGGCTCGCATGCCCATCGCATTCCAGGTGAATCCTCAGCGTTAGCGGAAATACGTCACCACGCCGGGCGGCTCGGCGGCACTCTCGGCCGGCCGCGGGCGGCGAGCAGGACGAGACCGGTCGCGAGCCCGAACGCGAATCCCCCGATGTGCGCAAAGAACGCGGTGCCGCCCCCGGACTGCGGCTGCAGGAACGTGAGCCCGCCCGACCACAGCTGCAGACCGATCCAGATGCCGAGAAACCACACTGCCGGGATCTCGCGGATGAGGATGATCCCGAAGAAGATCACCGTGAGCACACGGGCCCGCGGGAGAAGGACGAAGTAGGCGCCGAGGACGCCGGCGATCGCGCCACTCGCACCGATGTTCGGGACGCTCGCCGCACCGACCCCGGCGAACTCCAGCGTGACGAAGCTCTGCACCGCCATCGCCGCGATGCCGGCGACGAGGTACCAGGCGAGGAAGCCGACGTGTCCGAGCGCGTCCTCGACGTTGTTGCCGAAGATCCATAAGAAGAGCATGTTGCCGAGGATGTGCTCCCAGCTGGCGTGCATGAACATGCCGGTGAAGACGCCCTCGTACCACGGCAGGTGGTGGAAGCCTGTCGGCAGCCGGCAGGGCCCGTGCAGCGCGCACGGATAGAAGCCGTTCCGGAAGACGTGCACGTCGACGCCGGGATGGCTCAGCTCCCAGAACCAGACGAGGACGTTCACGACGATCAGCCCGATCGTCACGAACGGCACCGTCCGTGCCGGGACGTTGTCCTTCAGCGGGAGCATCTAGACGGCGGCGAGCGACTCGCGGATCCGATCCGCGACGGCCGCCAGCTGGAGTGCCTCGCCGGTGACCTCGCGGAGCAGCTCGTCGGCGGTCGGCTTCTGGCCCTCGGCCCAGAGCTCGCGCAGCAGCGAGCCGGCCTCGCGCTTCGAGAACCACGCGTTGCCGAAGCGCTCGCGGAGGTAGGCGCGCAGCTGCGCTTCGAACGCCCACGCGCGGAGGTACTGCGAGGCGTAGAACCCGTCGTCGATGTCGCCGAGGTAGTCGACCGTTGCGGGCTCGACCTTCGTCGCTCCCATGAGCAGCTCGACATAGCGTGGGCGCAGCTCGGTCAGGTCCTCCGCGGTGTGGAACTCGAGCTCGTACAACAGCTTGGCGCAGTAGCGCCGGACGAGCCAGAGGAGCTCTGTCGCTCCTTCCGCGGAGAATTCGTGCGGGCGCGGGAAGTCGAGGCGCCGCTCGAGCCAGACCGGATCGATGGTCAGATGCTCGAGCAGCATCGCCCACCCCTCGGTGACGGCGTTGTCGCCGAGCCGTCGCTCCTCGGGCGAGAGGGAAGCGGACGTGTGGGCGAAGTGCTCGGTGTGGCCGGCTTCGTGGAATAGCGTCCGCCAGTCGTCAGGGCCGCCCTGCGGCTTCATCACCAGTACGACCCGGCCCGGCACCTCGATCGGCGCGCAGAACGCGCGGGGATCCTTGTTCGGGCGTTCCTCGAGGTCGAGCTCGATGTTCTTCTGGCCGTAGAGATCGATCCCGAGCTCGGCGAGCGTGATCTCGAGGGCCGGGACCATGGCTTCGGCGGGAAACGCCGCGTCCCAGTGGGCGCCGCGCCAGGCCCGTCCAAGGTCCCAGCGGGCGATCTCGCCCAGGCCGATCCCGACGCGCGACCGGAAGAAGCGGTCGCCTGCCTCCTCCCACAGGTCCTCCGTCTCGGCAAGCAGGCCGCGGCACTGCTCCGCGAGGTCGTCGAGGGGAAAGCCAAAGCTGCGGTACAGCTCTGCGTAGTTCGCGGCACCGAGTCGGCGCGTCTCGCGCTGGACGACCTGCGCGGCTTGCAGCTCGAGGGCATTCAGGTGCTCCTCCGTGAGCTCGTTCCTGGCTGCCTCGACCCGGGCCCGGACGTCGCGGTTCTCTTCGTTTCCGAGCCGCGGTTTGAGCATCCGGAACGGGATCTCCTCGCCGTCGACGCTCGCCGTGAGAGTCGCCTCCAGCTCGGCGATGCGCTCCTCCTCCTCGCTCACGAAGTTGCCGAGATACCCCTCGCACGAGAACTTCCAGAGCTCTCGTCTGCGGTGGTCGCCGTCGACCGAGGCGCCGAGGGCAAGGGCTGTGCCGAGCTCCGTCAGGCGCTCGTGCCGCTCGTAGATCGGCGCGAGATCGTACGTCTCCTTGAGGCCCGCGAAGTGGAGGTATGTCTCCTCGCCGAGCTCCGCGTGGAAGCGGTCGCCGTCCGCGCTGAGCTCGTCGATCACCCGTTGTTGAAGCGGCTCCGCCATGCGGGTTCGTAGGATAGACCCGTGCGGGAGATTTCCCTCAAGACCGACCGGAAGACGCAGCTGATCGAGATCACCGATCTCGTTCGCGACGCGCTCGGCGGGACGAACGGCGCGTCGGCGGCGCTCGTCTACGTCCCGCACACGACGGCCGGCGTTGCGATCAACGAGCGCATCGACCCCGAGCTCGTGACGGACCTCGAGAACGCCTTCAACCGCGTCGTCGGCGACGACTGGGAATGGCGGCACGACGACCAGGACGGGCCGAACGCGCCGTCTCACGCCCGCGCCTCGCTCGCCTCGAGCCCGCAGGTCCTCATCCCGCTCCGCGACGGAAGCCTCGCGCTCGGCACGTACCAGGGCGTCTTCTTCTGCGAGTTCGACGGGCCGCGCGACCGCAAGATCTACGTCACGGCGCTTTAGGACCTGACGCTACGGTGCGCGCATGGCCGCGCCCGTCACGAAGGGAGATGAGCTCGAGCTCGACGTCGACTCGCTCGCGTTCGGCGGTAACGGTGTGGCGCGGCTCGACGGCTTCGTCGTCTTCGTGCGGCGAGGCTTGCCCGGCGACCGCGTCCGGGCGCGGGTCACGAAGGTCAAGCGCAGCCATGCCGAGGCGCTCGCGACCGAGGTTCTGCGGCCGGGGCCAGAGCGGGTCGAAGCACCGTGCGCACACTTCCCCGTGTGCGGCGGGTGCCGCTTCCAGGATCTCGCGTACGAGGCGCAGCTCGAGCAGAAGCACATGCAGGTGCGCGACGCGCTCCAGCGCCTGGCGGGCATCGCCGAGCCGCCGCTCGAACGGATCCTCCCGTGCGAGCCGGAGATCTTCCACTACCGCAACAAGCTCGAGTACTCCTTCACCACGGCGCCGGACGGCCCCGCGCTCGGCTTCCACCGTGCGGGACGCTGGGACGAGGTGCTCGAGATCGAGCGCTGCTGGCTCACCGACGGGCTCGGGAACGCGATTCGCAGCGCCGTCCGCGACTGGGCGCGTGAGGAGGCGCTCGAGCCGTACTCGCAGGCCGACGGCAGCGGCTACCTCCGCCACCTCGTCGTCCGGCAGGGCCGGAACACAGAGCAGGCGCTCGTCCAGCTCGTGACCGCGCCGGGCGAGCGGTTCGAGACGGGCTATCTCGTCGACGTTCTCCGCCGCTTCCCGGAAGTGCGCTCGATCCACTGGTCGATCAACGACACGCCCGCCGAGGTGACGAATCTCCCCACCCGGCTGCTCTGGGGAGAGGAGTGGATCGAGGAGGAGCTTTGCGGGCTGCGCTTTCGCGTGCGTCCGAACGCGTTCCTCCAGACGAATACGGCTATGGCCGAGCGGCTGTATGCCCTCGCGCGCGACGCGGCCCGGCTCAGCGGCGAGGAGACGGTCTGGGATCTGTACTGCGGGATCGGAACGATCGGGCTCTCGCTCGCGCGCGACGCCCTGACGGTCTGGGGGATCGAGGTCTCCGAGGAGTCGGTCGCCTGCGCGCTCGAGAATGCCGAGCTCAACGGGATCACGAACGCCGCCTTCTTCGCGGGCAATGTCGGCGAGGTCGTCGAGGATCTGCTCGAGCGCTCGGGCTTGCCGGACGTCGTCGTCGTCGACCCGCCGCGAGCGGGCCTGGCAGGCAAGGCACTACGACGGCTCGGGCGCATCGGCGCCCCGCGGCTCGTCTACGTCTCGTGCAACCCGACCACGCTCGCCGGAGACGTGAAGGCTTTGCGCGAGGATTACGGCTACGACCTGCGGCACGTGACGCCGGTGGACATGTTCCCGCACACGCCGCACGTCGAGTGCGTCGCGCTCCTCGAGCGCGTCAGCGCGCCTGCCTGAACCGTCGCCAGAGGAGGTCGGCGTTCGCGAGGAGGAAGCCGAAGGAGAGGAACGGCAGCGCGGGCAGGCCGTTGACGTCTGTGACGTTGGCGATCACGAGCGTCAGCGAATACATCCCCGTCATCGCAAGCCACGTCCACACAGGCCGAAGCCTCCACCGCACCGTCGCAGCGAGGAAGAGGGCGAAGAAGAGGATGTCCGGTGGCCCGAGGTCTGCGGCCAGGCCGCCGGGTGCGAGGAAGGCGACCGCGACGGCCGAGTAGACCTCGAAGTGATGGTTGACGATGGCCTTCGTCGGCCCGGCGGCCACCGAGATCGCGTCGACGAAGGGGATGATCGCCGCGACGATGATCACCCAGCTGAGCGCCTCGAACAGCCAGAGGAACGCCCAGCCGGCGCAGGTGTAGGCGCCGAGCTTCGCGAAGTTCGAAACGAGGTGCGAGTCGAGCTCCCAGCTCACGACGGCGGCGACGCCGAACGCGGCCCCGGCGACGATGATCCAGCGGCGAGACCAGAGGGGGAGAGCGAGGAGGATCAGCCCCAGCGTCGCGGGCATCACTCCCGCCGCGATGACCGCGACCGTCGGCCAGAGCGAGACCTCATCGACGTGCGGCGCGACGGCATCCCACGTCACGACCGCCGCGGCGAGCACGACGAAGGCGCCGACGCGGCTCAGTACGGAGGCGTCTCGCTCCACCACTCGCCGAGCACCTTGAAGGCGTTCCAGAACGCCGTCTTCGCCGGCTGCTCGTCGAGCGAGGAGTCGATGTCGGGCGTGAAGAGCCCCTGGATCGTCGGCGTGTACTCCTGGAGCTCGCCCTCGGCCGGCTTCAACTCGCGCGAGAGCGGGAAGCGCGCCGCGTTGAGGAAGTCGAGCGCAGACGCGCCCATCGCGACCACGAGCTTCGGCTGCACGATGTGCAGTTCTCGCAGGAGGTACGGCCGCGACTCCTCCTCGTCGCCGCCGGCGAACTTGAGGCAGTTCGTCCCGTAGATCGCCATCGGGTCGACGTGCAGGCGCTGCAGGGATTTCAGGAGCGCGTTGCCGGCGCGGCCGTAGAAGGCGACGCCCTCCTGCAGCTCCGATGACTGCGGCGCGTACTTGAGGAGGAAGACGTCAGCCAGCGGATGACCCGAGCCGAGCACGGGCACCCGCGCACCGCCCGAAGCTTGCGCAAGCTCGTCACCGAGAGCATTGCTCTCGGTGATCGCCTTTTGCAGGTATTTCTCGTAGATCTCGTCGTTCGCCACGGTCACAGATTGCCCCGGGAGAAAGGTTCGGGATCAGCGCACCCGTTCCTTGGCCCGCGCGGCGGGAAGATCCGGCTGCACTCGTTCGTCCACTGGGCGTGCACACGCGCGTCGTGAAACCGAAGCACGGACCGGAGCTCATCGTCCGGCAGCTCCGGCGTGGCGACACGGCCGTCGACGCGACCCATCATTCGCTCGTCGCCTACGGCGACGGAGATCCCGAGCCGGTGGCGATCGCGCGACTCATGCGCTCGGGTGGGAGTGCCGAGATCGCCTTCGAGGTTGCCGACGCCTATCACGGACGCGGCATCGGCTCGGCGTTGACTCAGGAGCTCGTCATGGACGCTTGCGTCGCCGGCATCGTTGAGGTGACGGCAATCGTCCGGAGCGACAACCGCGCAGCGCTCGCCCTCCTCACCCGTGTGCTCGGCCAGTTCGAGCTGCGCTTCGAGGGGCCCGAATTGGTCGTTCGCGCGCCTCTTCCCGGACGCTGCTAGCTAACGCACCCGTTCCTTGGCCTGGGCCACCCACTTGAGCCCTTGCAGGTAGACGAGCGACTTCGGCCGGCGCAGTACCTCGGCGTCGTGGAGGGAGACGAGGAACTCCTCGGGACCGCTGAAGCGGCGCATCCGGACGGCGCCCGTGCCGACACCGGCGAGTACGTGGGCGTCTGATCCGGCACCCGGCGTGAGGTTGTACTTGCGGGCGAAGCGCAGAGCCTCCTCGTTGTACGCCTCGAAGAGGAGCCTGGCGTTGTAGACCTCCAGCACGTCGATCTCCGCCAGGTGCCGATGCAGCGTGGCCGGCTCAGGGATCGCATGCAAGCGGTCGAACGGGTGCGGGAGGTAGACGAGGCCGCCCTGCGCGCGGATGGCGGCAATGGTCTCGCCGAAGGACATGCCCCGCGGGATCTCTTCTCGCAGGAAGAGCCCGATCACCTCTCCTTGGTCGGCCGTCTTCACCTCCTCGCCCGGAATGACGACGACGCGGCTGCCGCAAGCGCGTTCCACTGCCTCGAGGGCGCCGCCGAAAACGTTGTGGTCGGTGACCGCGATCGCGCCGAGCCCCTGTGCCTCGGCGTGGTCGAGCAGCTCCTCGACGCCGATCGAGCAGTCGTGCGACCAGCTCGTGTGCAGGTGAAGGTCGGCGATCACCCAGTCGCGCTCGTCGTGCGGTCGGCGGGGCGCCGCGACACGCCGCCGCGAAGCGAGCCGCTCGTACACCTCCTCGACGTGATCGGCGAGGGATCCGACCGTCTGCGATTGAGCCGCCGTGAGACCTTCGGTCGCCCGCCGGGCACGGAAGTCCTCGTCCTCGATCATCCGCGCCGTCTCGGCGGCGGCGAGCTCGGGCTGCGCGTCGCGGCCAGGGGGAGCGGCGATCGCGGCGCCGGCTGTCTGCGCCTCGGCGATCAGGCGCGGTAGCCCGTCGCCGGCGGGAACGAAGATCGCGGCGGAACGGAGCAGTTCGGCGCGGGCGCTGCCGGTGCGGGCGGTGCGGACTCGCATCCGTCCTCTGAGCCGCGGGGAGACTGCCGGCCGGGAGGCGGGCGTCCGGATTCGCAGCAGCACGAGCTCCCAGCCGGCCTCGAGCGCGAGCTCGCGCACGAGGGCCCGCAGGAGCGGCCGCTCGGTCTGTCGCCACTCCAGCACGACGAGCTTCTTCTTCGTGGCAGGGGCGAACAGCTCCGGATCGATCCCGTGCGGCACGAGCTCGTAGCGGCCGGGAAAGCGGGTCGCGGCGGCCTCGGCAACCTCCTCGTTCGTCGCGAGAAGCGCGTCGACACGGGCAAGCAGCCGCTCGCGTTGCGCGCGCCCTGGGGGATAACTGAGCCGCTCGGCCGAGAAGAAGGTGGCAGCCGTCAGCGCCGCCGAATCGCGTAGAGCCAGATAGGACAGGCTGGGCAGGCCCGGCTCGAATCCGTGCACGACGTCGAACCGACCCCGGGCGAGAGCGAGCGAGAGGCTCGCCCGGACTCCGACCGGGACGCCCATTCGGCTGCGGCGCGAGATCGGCACGGCTGGGCCGAGGGCGATCAGTTCCTGGTCGTCGAAGGTCCCAAGGAGGGCGCGCCGCCCCGTCGCGAGGTCGCGCGCGCGGTTCGAGGGGGCCAGGACCGTGACTCCGTGCCCGCGGCTGCGCAGCTCGCGCGCAAGACCGTCAACGTGCTCGTTGACGTCGTGCGGCTGCGACCAGGCGAACGGCGTGACGAGCGCGATCCGCACGCTGATCGAGTCTAGTGCTCCTCAGAGCTCGAGCAGCATCTCGTGCTGGCGAACGACGACCGTCGCGCCGAGCGAGCGAAATGCCGTCGCGGCCGGGTCGTCGTCGGGCAGGTTGAGGATGCTGACCGGTCCGAGGCTTCGAAGCCTACGGAGCAGTGGCTCCGCGTCGCCGGCGATCTGGAGGAGCTGGACGTTCTCGCCGAGCTGTCGGTAGACAGCCGCGCCCTCGTCGGTGACGAGCCCACGCGCGTCGTCGTAGTGGGCGAGGCTCGCGTCGGCGCGCTGCCACGGCTCACGCTCCGTTCGCCGCTCGCGGACCTTCTCGTGAGCCTCTGCGGCGGGGACTTTAAGCGCCGTCGGCTCGTCGTCTTCTGCGGCGGAGAGCGACCAGACCTCGACGTCCCGGAGGGTCCGGTAGCCGAGCTTCTCGTAGAGCGCGAAGGCACCCGTGTTCTCGACGATCACCTCGAGCCAGACGCGCCGGATGCCGCGCTCGCGCCCCTGCTCGTGCAACGCACGCATGAGCGCCTCGCCAACGCCCGTGCGGCGCGCCGCCGTTACGACGCCGACGCCGCCGATCCAGGCGTCGTCCCCGCGAACACCGAGGTTGCCGAGCCCGACAGCCCCTCCGTCCCGGAAGGCGATCCGCGAGGCGTCGGCATCGAGGTCGAACGCCTCGATCATCGCCGCCGTGGTGTTCTCGTCGAGGTGGAACGGGATCAGGTAACCCTCGTAGGCCGCGTTGAAGAGCGCTGTGTACTCGGCGAGGCCGAGCAATCGCGCGGATCGAAGCTCGAGCTCGTCAGTCACGCTGTGCTTCGCAGGAGCGGCGGCCCACCGGCAGCGGGCCGCCGCTCCATCGGTTCCTAGACCTCTGCCGGAGCCTCGCGTTTCGCGGCGATGCGCGCGTTCTCGCGGATGAACTCTTCGGTCAGTTCGTACGCCTCGTCGTCGACGATCTGCTTCGGCGGCGACTTCATGAGGTACGAGCTCGGCCCGATGAGCGCGCCCGAGACGCCATTGTTGAGCGCGAGCTTCGAGAGGCGGACGGCGTCGATGACGATCCCGGCCGAGTTGGGGGAGTCCCAGACCTCGAGCTTGAGCTCGACGTTGAGCGGGACGTCGCCGAACGACGAGCCCTCCATTCGGATGTACGCCCACTTGCGGTCGGTCAGCCACGGCACGTAGTCGGAGGGGCCGACGTGGACGTTCCCCGCGCCGAGGTCGTAGTCGAGCATCGAGGTAACGGCGTTCGTCTTCGAGATCTTCTTCGACTCGAGGCGCTCCCGCTCGAGCATGTTGAGGAAGTCGGAGTTGCCGCCGACGTTGAGCTGCATCGTCTTGTCGAGATGGACGCCGCGCTCGCGGAAGAGCGAGGTGAGCACGCGGTGCGTGATCGTCGCGCCGACCTGCGACTTGATGTCGTCGCCGATGATCGGCAGGCCCTTCTCCGCGAACCGCTTGCCCCAATAGTCCTCGCGGGCGATGAAGACGGGCATGCAGTTCACCATCGCGCAGCCTGCCTCGAGGATCTGCTCGGCGTACCACTTGGTCGCCGCCTCGGAGCCCACCGGCAGGTAGTTGACGACGACGTCGGTCTTCGTTTCCTTGAGGATCCCGACCACGTCGTCCGTCTTGCCATGCGCTTTTTCGACGACCTCAGACAGGTACTTGCCGAGGCCGTCGTGCGTCATCCCGCGCGAAACCTTGACGCCGGTCTGCGGCACGTCGGCGAACTTGATCGTGTCGTTCGGATGTGCCCACATCGCGTCGGCGAGATCCTCGCCGACCTTGCCCTTGACGACGTCGAAGGCGGCGGTGAACTCCACGTCCCGGACGTGGTAGCCGCCGAGATTGACGTGCATGAGGCCCGGGACGAACTGGTCGTCGGGCGCGTCCTTGTAGTACTCGACGCCCTGGAGCAGCGAATTTGCGCAGTTCCCGACGCCGATGATCGCGACGCGGACCTTGCCGTCGTCGAGCCTTGCCCTACCGTTCGTTGCTGCCACTGGTTCCTCCAGAAAGTTGCTTGCGGACGTGCAGGATGCGCTGGACGACCGTGAGCCAGGCGGTCGCCGCGAGCGCGACGATCGCCCAGGGCAGGCCGCCCCATGGAGCGAAGATGAGACCCGCGGTGATGAGCACGACGCGCTCCGCGCGTGAGCCCAGACCGACGTCGCCGCGCAAACCAAGTGCCTCCGCGCGGGCGCGCGTATAGGAAACAAGGAAGGAGCCGACGACTGCCGCGACCGCGAGCACGACCGCCCAGTCCTTCCCGTGTCGCGAGAAGACGAGCGCGATCGCGGCGAGCATCGCTCCCTCTCCGACCCGGTCTGTCGTGGAGTCGATGAAGGCCCCGAACGGGGTGGTCTTGCCGCCAACGCGAGCGAGGGCGCCGTCGAGGATGTCGAGCAGCGAGCCGACCACGAACGTGCCGGCGGCCAGCCAGAAGAAGAGGAGCTTTCCGTGATCCTCGAACGGAACGAGGATCGCAGCCGCCAGGCAAAGCGAGACGCCGGTGGCCGTGAGGACGTTCGGCGTGATGCCGGTGCGGGCGAGGCTCGTCACCGAGCGGCTCGCGAGGGAGCGCGCTCCGGTCGTGTAGCCATGCTTGACGCGGCTTAGCCTGGGGGTCGCGTTCATCTCCAACATAGCATGCCTGCTATGTCGGACTATAGCAGGTTTGCGATAGCGGGGCCAAGCCCGCGAACGCGCGCGAGAAGCCGCGGCGACAACGCCGTCGCGAGCAGCGCCGTGACTGCGACGCCGATTCCCGCGACCACGTCGAGGAGGTAGTGGTTCGCCGTCGCGATGACGCAGAACCAGACCCAGAGAGGCCAGAGCGCCCAGAGCGCCTTCGCCAAGACCGTCCTCGAGGTGGACACGAGGAACCAGCCGACGATGAGCGCGTCCGCCGCATGCAGGCTCGGCATCGCCGCGTACGGATTGCCCAGCGTCTTCAGGAGCGCGCTCGAGTGATTGACGCCGTCGACGAAACCCATGTGCGGGAACATCCAGGGCGGTGCGGTCGGCATCAGAGCGAAGCCGAGCAGCCCGATGAGGTTCGCGAGCAGGATCGTGTTGCGGAAGCGGCTGAAGCCTTCGTGCCGGCGGAGGTAGACCCAGAGCAGCGCCAAGCCGATCACGGTGAACTCCGAGTTCCAGTACGTCCACGCCGCAGCGGTTATGAGCAGAGAGGAGGAGTCGGCGACGCGCTCCACCGTCAGCTCGAAGAGGTGGTGCGTCACGCGCTGCTCGAGCGAGATCACGCGCAGCCCGTTCCCGAGAGCCTTGCCCGGCGTTGCGTACGTGAGATGCCTGACCCCGAGGTACGAGAAGTAGAACCCGAACCAGATGACGAGTTGGATTCCGAAGTGCCGCCACCCACGCGGCAGCACACGACGCCCCAGAGCCGCGACTCGCTCCATGGGGCAACTCTAATCCTTGGGGTTACAGGAAGGCCACCAAAGGGTGACGTTAGGAGGGACTAGCCGCCGATGTACGACATCTCGACCTTCGGCAACGACGCCGTCTCCTCGGTTCGCAGCTCGGAGTACCGGTCTGTGCGTCGGGTCCAGATCGCGCGGAGTTGCTCCGCGAGCTCCTCGTCGGACGCGCCGAGGCGCAGCGGTGCGCGCAGATCGTGGCCGCGGGCCGCGAAGAGGCAGGTGTAGAGCCGCCCCTCGGCCGAGAGCCGCGCACGGGAGCAGCCGCCGCAGAACGGTTGCGTGACCGACGCAACGACGCCGATTTCGCCGGCGCCGTCGGCGTAGCGCCAGCGGCGCGCCGTCGCGTCCGGGCGCTCGAGCGCGACGGGTTCGAGGGGCCAACGCTCCGAGATGCGCCGCACGATCTCGTCTGCGCTGACGACGTCTTCGAGTTGCCATCCGTTGCTCGAGCCGACATCCATGTACTCGATGAAGCGGAGCACGTGCCCGCTGCCGCGGAAGTGCTCCGCGAGGGCGAGGACATCGCCGTCGTTCGCGCCGCGCTTGACGACCGCGTTGACCTTCACCGGCAGCCCAGCAGCCACCGCCGCGTCGATTCCCTCGAGCACGCGCTGCACCGGGAAGTCGACGTCGTTCATGGCGCGGAAGGCCTCGTCGTCGAGGGAGTCGAGGCTTACGGTGACGCGGTTCAAGCCGGCTGCGGCAAGAGCCTCCGCCTTCCGAGTGAGGAGCGAGCCGTTGGTCGTCAGCGCGAGCTCGAGCCGATCGCCCTCCCGCGTTTCGATTGCAGCGAGCAGCTCGACGAGATGCTCGACGTTGCGGCGAACGAGTGGCTCGCCGCCTGTGATGCGCACCGTGCGGACGCCGAGGCCGGCGAAGATGCCGACGACGCGGGCGAGCTCCTCGAGCGTGAGCAACTCGCGGCGCTCGAGGAACGCATAGTCGCGGCCGAAGACCTCCTTCGGCATGCAGTAGACGCAGCGGAAGTTGCACCGGTCGGTGATCGAGATTCGCAGCGTCTCGAGCGGGCGCCCGAGCCGGTCGAGGAGCGGCTCCATGCCGCCCAGGGTACCCGGGGTCAATCGGCCCACACGCGCGCCAGCTCCACGAGCGTCGCTGCGGCGAGGCCCATGTCCTCAATGCAGATCCACTCGCGCTCGCTGTGTGCGTCGTGGCCGCCCGTGAAGACGTTCGCCGTCGGCAGGCCCATCTCGGTCAGCGCGGAGCCGTCGGTTCCACCGCGGATCGCCGTTTGCCTCGGCTCGAGTCCGACGCGGCGAATCGCCTCCTCGAGGTTGGCCACGATCTCCGGATACCGCGCGAGCCCGTCTCTCGTGTTGAGGTACTGGATGCGATCATCGACCTCGATCGAGCAGCGAGGTTCGGCAGCGGCGACCTCCTCCGCGAGACCGCGCAGGAAGGCGACATGCTCGGCAAGGCGGTCGTTCTCGAAGTCGCGGGCGATGAGGCGCAGCTCGACCTGGGAGGAGTCGCCCTCGACGAGCACAGGGTGGACGTATCCCTCGCGTCCCTCGCTCGTCTCGGGCGAGAGCCTGTCCTGCGGCAGCCGAGAGAGGATCTCGTTGGCAACCTTGATCGCGTTCACGAGCTCACCCTTCGCCCAGCCGGGATGGATCGAGCGGCCGTGGATGCGCATCCGCACCTGCGCAGCGGAGAACGTCTCCGACTGCAACTCGCCGGCGGTGGAGCCGTCGACGGTGTAGGCGGCTGCGGCACCGAAGCTCTCGACCGGGAAATGGATGACGCCGCGGCCGACTTCCTCGTCGGGATTGAAGGCGATCTTGACCGTTCCGTGCGGGATTTCGGGCCGCGCGGCGAGATACCCCACCGCGGCCATGATCTCGGCGACGCCCGCCTTGTCGTCGGCCCCGAGGAGCGTCGTGCCGTCGGTCGTGATCAGCTCGTGCCCGACGTGGTTCGCGAGCTCGGGCGATTGCTCGGGCCGGATCGATTGTCCGGAGGTGCCGAGCGGGATCTCGCCGCCCTCGTACCGCACGCGCTGTGGCGAGACGTTGGCGCCGGTCACCTCGCGCGCCGTGTCGGCGTGGGCGAACAGCGCGATGGTGGGGACGTTCTCGTCGACAGTGGCCTTCAGGGTCGCAGTCACATAGCCATGCCGGTCGATCGCCGCGTCGGCGAGTCCCACGTCCTCGAGCTCGTCGCGCAGCAGCCGCAGCAGGTCGAGCTGCTTCTCCGTGCTCGGGTACGTCTCCGAGTCCTCGTCGGACTGCGTATCGATGCGGACGTAGCGAAGGAAGCGCTCGGCCGCGTCCTCGGCGAGCTGGGCGGCGAGCGTCGTCTCTGCAGGCATCGCGCGAGTGTACGTTCGGGGAATGCGGTTGCGTCTCGTCCAGCTTTACGGCGGTCTTCTCCTCTACGGCGTCAGCTCGTCACTGCTTGTGCTCGCCGGCCTCGGGCTGGATCCGTGGGACGTCTTCCACCAGGGGCTCTCCAAGACGTTCGGCCTCGCGATCGGGACGTGGGCGATCCTCATCGGCGTCGTCGTGCTGCTGCTCTGGATCCCGCTCCGACAGCGTCCGGGGATCGGGACGGTGAGCAACGTCGTCCTCATCGGCGCGACGATGGATCTCGTGCTCGGCCACGTCCACGCGCCACATGCGATGGCGGCCCGCATCGCCTGCCTCGTTTGCGGCGTGTTCCTGAACGGCGTTGCGACCGGCGCGTACATCGGCGCCGGACTCGGGCCGGGCCCGCGTGACGGCCTGATGACAGGGCTCGCCGCACGGGGCCATTCGATTCGCCTCGTCCGCACCGGGATCGAGGTGATCGTGCTCGCTTCGGGTTGGCTCCTCGGGGGCACGGTGGGCGTGGGCACGGTGCTGTACGCGCTCGCGATCGGCCCGCTCGCGCACGTGTTCGTGCCGCTCTTCGCCCGGGGCAGGCCGACGCCGGAGCATGCGCTGGAGGCCGCATAGCCGCCGTCGGGCTAGCGCTGCTCTCGGCGCTGCTGTTCGGGGCAATGAGCGTCGCTCTGCGCATGGGGCTCGAGCGGGACCCCGACGTCGCGCTCGGAACGATCGCCACCCTCTCGGTCGGCCTCGCCGTGACGGTGGTCGCGGTCGTCGCCGAGGCGCCCACGCGCGGCGTGCACCTGGACTCCGCGTGGCCGTTCGTCCTCGCAGGACTGCTCTCGCCGGGGCTGGCGCAGATCTTCGTCACGGTCGGCATTCGCGAGTCGGGTGCATCTCGGGTCTCGATGGTCTTCGGCGCGGCGCCGCTCGTCTCGGTGACGATCGCGCTCATCTTCCTCGGCGAGCCGGCGCGAGCGCCGCTTCTCGCGCGGGCAGTGCTCGTGGTCGCCGGGGGAGTGGAGCTTGCGCGTGAGCGCGACCGCCCCGCGCACCTCAACCGGCTCGGCCTGCTCTATGCATTCGTCGGTGCGGCGTTGTTCGCGATCCGGGACAACCTCGTGCGCCACTTCGCGGTGGGCGAGACGCCGGTGCCGCCGGCAGTCGCGGGGGCGACGGCGCTCGTCGGCGGGATGCTCGTGGCCGCGGTCTGGGCACGCCGACCGGTGTCGCGCCGTTGGCTCGCCTTCGTGCCGGCCGGCCTTCTCTTCGGCGCCTCGTACGTTGCGCTCTTCGAGGCGTACTACCGCGGTCGCGTCACGGTCGTGGCGCCGCTCGTCGCGATCGAGTCACTAGCCGGGGTCGCGCTCTCTGTGGTCTTCCTCCGCGGGTCGGAGCTCGTGGGGAAGAGGCTCGTCTTCGGCGCGGCGCTGATCGTGGCGGGCGGCGCGCTCATCGGCGCGACACGCTGAGGCCGGTGGCAGGCACTGCACGGAAGGGTGACATCTCATTCACAGCCGCGAGCTCCATTTCGTAAGCAGAACCAACCGGGCTGCGAAGGGCCCTTGACGGTCTCGTATCGGTGGCTGCCACCGGTCGGCGCGCTTGCTCGACAAAGTCACGAGTCATATCTGCTATAACCAGGCTAAGATTTTCTCAACGAGGAGGAAGAAGACAGTATGGCGAAGACCATCGGCATCGACCTGGGCACGACGAACTCGTGCATGGCCGTGCTCGAGGGCGGCGAGCCGGCCGTCATCCCGAACGCCGAGGGCGGCCGCACGACGCCCTCCGTCGTCGCGTTCACGAAGGACGGCCAGCGGCTCGTCGGCGCTCCGGCCCGGCGGCAGCAGGTCACGAACCCGCAGAACACGATCTTCTCGATCAAGCGCTTCATGGGGCGCAAGTTCGACGAGGTCACGGAGGAGATGACGATCGTCCCGTACGAGGTCGTCCAGGGCCCGAACGGCGACGTCCGCGTGAAGGCGGAGAGCAAGGAGTACGCCCCGCCGGAGATCAGCGCGATGATCCTCCAGAAGCTCAAGCAGGACGCGGAGGCGTATCTCGGCGAGACCGTGACCGACGCCGTGATCACCGTCCCCGCCTACTTCAACAATGCGCAGCGCGAGGCGACGAAGGACGCCGGCAAGATCGCCGGCCTCAACGTGCTGCGCATCATCAACGAGCCGACCGCGGCCGCACTCGCGTATGGGCTCGACAAGGAGGGCTCCGACCAGACGATCCTCGTCTTCGACCTCGGCGGCGGCACGTTCGACGTGTCGGTGCTCGAACTCGGCGACGGCGTCTTCGAGGTCAAGTCGACCGCGGGTGACAACCATCTCGGCGGCGACAACTTCGACAAGTCGGTCGTCGACTGGATGGCCGCGGAGTTCAAGAAGGACCAGGGCATCGACCTGACGCAGGACAAGATGGCGCTCCAGCGCCTCTATGAGGCCGCCGAGAAGGCGAAGATCGAGCTGTCGTCCACGATGACGACACAGATCAACCTCCCGTTCATCACGGCGACGGCCGAGGGCCCCAAGCACCTCGACCTGCAGCTCACCCGGGCGAAGCTCGAGGAGATCACGGCCGACCTGCTCGAGCGCACGGTCGGCCCGACGAAGCAGGCGCTCTCCGACGCCGGCCTCGACTCTTCGAAGATCGACCACGTCGTTCTCGTCGGCGGTATGACCCGCATGCCGGCGGTGCAGGAGAAGGTTAAGGAGCTGATCGGCAAGGAGCCGCACAAGGGCGTCAACCCAGACGAGGTCGTCGCGGTCGGCGCAGCGCTCCAGGCCGGCGTGCTCAAGGGGGAGGTCAAGGACATCCTCCTGCTCGACGTCACTCCGCTCTCCCTCGGCATCGAGACGAAGGGCGGCGTCATGAACGCGCTGATCGAGCGCAACACCACCATCCCCACGAAGAAGTCGCAGGTCTACACGACCGCGGAGGACAACCAGCCCTCGGTCGAGGTGCACGTCCTGCAGGGCGAGTCGGAGATGGCCGCGTACAACAAGACGCTCGGGAAGTTCCAGCTCGTCGGGATCCCGCCGGCGCCGCGCGGCATGCCGCAGATCGAGGTCACCTTCGACATCGACGCGAACGGGATCATCAACGTGTCCGCGAAGGACATGGGCACCGGGAACGTCCAGCAGATCCAGATCCAGGGCGGGTCCGGGCTCTCCGAGGACGAGGTCCAGGAGATGATCCGCAACGCGGAGTCGCATGCCGACGAGGCGCACCGGCTGCGCGAGGCGGCGGACACGAAGAACCTCGCCGAGACGCTCGCGTATCAGACCGAGCGCTCGCTCGCCGAGCACCGCGACAAGCTCGACGAGTCCGACGCGTCGACGATCGAGGGCCGGGTCATGGAGCTGCGGCAGGCGCTCGAGAGCGACGACCTCGGCGAGATCCGCGCCAAGATGGAGGCGTTGCAGGAGGCCTCGCACAAGCTCGCCGAGGCGGTCTACGCCGAAGCGACTGCGCAAGCGCAAGCGTCCGCGAGCGGCGGCAACGGCGAGTCCGGCTCCGACGACGAGGTCGTCGAGGAGGGTGAGTACGAGGTCGTCGACGAGGAGGCGCCCACCTCGTGAGCGAGGAGCACCTTCAGCAGGACGAGGCGCAGGACGAAAGTCAGGTGCCTGGCACGGACGAGCCGAGCCAGGCACCGCTCGAGGACGATCGTCTCTTGAGGCTGGCTGCCGACTTCGAGAACTACAAGAAGCGGGCGGCGCGCGAGCGGCACGAGTACGTCGCGCTCGCGAACGAGCGGCTGATCGCCGAGCTCCTCCCGATTCTCGACGACCTCGAGCGCGCGCTGAGCGCCGCCGAGCAGCACGAGGAGGCGCAACTCGAAGAAGGCGTGGAGCTCGTCCATCGCTCCCTCGCGGGGCTGCTCGAACGTCACGGCGTGCAGCCGATCGAAACGGACGGGAAGTTCGACCCGCATGTGCACGAGGCGCTCCTCTCACAGCCGTCCGAGGCGGAGGAGGGCTCGGTGATCGACGTCGTCCAGAAGGGCTACAAGCTCGGCGACCGCGTCGTGCGCCCGGCCCGTGTCGTCGTCGCGGCGGCGGCGCCGGAGAAGACGACGGACGGCGATGCCTGAGACGCTCTACGAGACGCTCGGCGTGAAGAAGGCCGCGTCCCCCGACGAGATCAAGAAGGCGTACCGGAAGCTCGCGCGCCAGTACCACCCCGACACGAACCAGGGCGACAAGTCCGCGGAGGAGCGCTTCAAGCAGGTGCAGACCGCGTACGACGTCCTGTCCGATCCCGAGAAGCGGAAGGCGTACGACCGGTTCGGCTCGACGAACGGCCGCGGCGCCCCCGGCCCTGGCGGCGTCAACGTCGACTTCGGCGACCTCGGTGACCTCGGCGACATCCTCGGCGGCATCTTCGGCAACTTCGGCGGCGCGGCACGTGGCGCTCGGGGACGCGCCCGGACGCAGCCCGTCCGCGGCGCCGACGTCGAGACCGAGGTGCGCCTGTCGTTCGAGGACTCGCTACGCGGCGCCGAGGCGAAGGTGCCCGTCGAGCTGACCGTCGCGTGCTCGCAGTGCGGCGGCACCGGCGCCGAGCCCGGCACTGCTCCGGTCATCTGCCCGGAATGCAACGGCCGCGGCGTGATCTCGGAGTCGCAGGGCCTGTTCGCGCTCTCGCAGCCGTGCCCGCGCTGCCGCGGCAACGGCACGGTGATCGAGAAGCCGTGTGCGAAATGCCACGGGTCCGGCCGCGAGCGGCGGCGGCGCACGTTCACCGTGAAGATCAAGCCGGGCGTCAAGGACGGAACGAAGATCCGGCTCAAGGGCAAGGGCGAGGCCGGCCAGCATGGCGGCCCGAACGGCGACCTGATCGTCGTGACACGGGTTGAAGTCTCGGGGACGTACGAGCGCCGCGGCGACGACCTCATCGTCCAGGTGCCGGTCTCCTTCCCGACGGCGGCACTCGGCGGAAAAGTCGACGTGCCGACGCCGGAGGGCACGGTCTCGCTCAAGATCCCGGCCGGCTCCGAAGACGGGAAGCTCCTGCGGATCAAGGGTCGCGGCGCGCCGAGGCTCAGCGGCTCCGGCAAGGGCGACGTGCTCGCGCGCGTGCGCATCCAGGTGCCGAAGCGCGTGAACAAGAAGGAGCGCGAGCTACTCGAAGAGCTCCAGAAGGGTGTCGGCTGATGAACGGCGACCTGCTCAAGCAGGGGCCGCGGGAGGCGCCCGAGCCGGAGACCGCGGAAGAGAAGAGCCGCAAGCTCGGCCTCAAGACGGCCGGCGGCGCGGTTGCGGGTGGAGGAGTCGCCGCTGCCAAGGTCGGCGCGATCGGCGGGCTGGGCAAGTTCATCCTCTGGATCTTCCTCTGGAACGGCGTGAGCACGGCCGGCCGTATCGGTGGCTGGATCGGGATCGCCCTCGTCCTCGCGCTCATCGGCGGTTTCATCCTGTACCGCCGCAGCCGGAGGTACGCCTGATGGAGACCTCCGAGCGTCCGATCTACATGATCTCGGTCGCGGCCGACCTCGTCGGCATGCACCCGCAGACGCTGCGCATGTACGAGACGAAGGGTCTGGTGCGGCCGCACCGGACGCCAGGCGGGACACGGATCTACTCCGAGGCGGACGTCGAGCGGTTGCGGATCGTCCAGCGGCTCACCTCCGAGCTCGGGCTCAACCTCGCCGGTGTCGAGCTCGTGCTGCGACTCGAGGACGAGCTGCGCAAGGCGCACGCCCACGTCGAGCGCCTGCAGCGAGAGCTCCGCGCCGAGGTGCAGAACGTCCACCGGCAGTACCGCCGCGATCTCGTGCTCGTGCGCGACGAGCGGCTTCCCGAAAGGCAGAGGAACTAGATGGATTTCACCAAGCTCACCATCAAGGCGCAGGAGGCGGTCGCAACCGCGCAGGAGCTGGCGCGCCGGAGCGGCAACCCGGAGCTCTATCCCGAGCATCTCCTCCTCGCCCTTCTCGACCAGGAGCTGCCCCGAGAGCTCGTCCCCGATGCGGACGCGCTGCGCGCGCAGGCCGAGACCACGCTCGTGCAGAAGCCGCGCATCGAGGGCTCGCAGCAGCAGCCGGGCCTCTCCGCGGCGCTGTCGAAGGTGCTCGACCGCGCCTTCGACGAGGCGAAGCGGATGGAGGACGACTACGTCGCCGCGCAGCACCTTTTGCTGGCACTCGACGTCGTCCCGCGCGACATGCTGCTCGCGAAGATCGCCGAGGTGACGGGCGGGCGGCGCGTCACGTCTTCAGATCCCGAGGGCACGTACCAGGCGCTCTCCAAGTTTGGGCGCGACCTGACGGAGGCAGCGGAGAGCGGCAGGCTCGACCCCGTCATCGGGCGCGACGAGGAGATCCGCCGCGTGATCCAGGTGCTCTCGCGCCGGACGAAGAACAACCCCGTGCTGATCGGCGAGCCCGGGGTCGGCAAGACAGCGATCGTCGAGGGGCTCGCGCAGCGGATCGTCGCCGGCGACGTTCCCGAGTCGTTGAAGGGGAAGCGCGTCTGGGCGCTCGACATCGGCGGCCTGCTCGCCGGTTCGAAGTACCGCGGCGAGTTCGAGGAGCGTCTCAAGGCCGTGCTCGAGGAGATCGAGAACGCAGCGGGCGAGATCATCGTCTTCATCGACGAGCTCCATACGATCGTCGGCGCCGGCGCGGCCGAAGGCGCCGTCGACGCGGCGAACATGCTCAAGCCGATGCTCGCGCGTGGCGAGCTCCGCTGCGTCGGCGCGACGACGCTCGACGAGTACCGCAAGCACATCGAGAAGGACGCCGCACTCGAGCGGCGCTTCCAGCCGATCTTCGTCGGCGAGCCATCGGTCGCCGACACGATCGCGATCCTCCGCGGCCTGAAGGAGCGCTACGAGGCGCACCACAAGGTGCGGATCCGCGACTCGGCTCTCGTTGCCGCGGCCTTCCTCTCCGACCGCTACATCTCCGACCGGCAGCTCCCAGACAAGGCGATCGACCTCGTCGACGAGGCCGCCTCGCGGCTGAAGATGGAGATCGAGTCGTCGCCCGTCGAGCTCGACGAGGCGAACCGGCGCGTGACGCAGCTCGAGATCGAGCTTGCGGCCATGGCCGGCGAGGCCGAAGAGGTGCGCGGGCCGCTCGAGGGTGAGCTAGCCGAGGCGAAGGAGCGCCGTGACGGATTGGCCGCTCGCTGGGCGCGCGAGAAGGAGGCCCTCGACCGGATCGGCGAGATCACGCAGCAGATCGACGCGCTGCGAATGGAGGCCGAGCGGGCCGAGCGCGAGGGCAACCTCCAACGTGTCGCCGAGATCCGCTACGGCGAGCTGCCCGCGCTCGAGAAGGAGCTCGAGGAGCGCGACTCGCAGCAGGCCGCCGACGCGATGGTGAAGGAGGAGGTCGACGAGGACGACGTCGCCGCCGTCGTGGCGCGCTGGACGGGCATCCCGGTCGACCGGCTCCTCGAGGGTGAGACCGAGAAGCTGATCCACATGGAGGAGCGGTTGCACCAGCGTGTCATCGGCCAGGACGAGGCGGTCGAGGCGATCGCCAACGCGCTGCGGCGTGCTCGCACCGGCCTGCAGGACCCGAACCGGCCGATCGGCTCCTTCATCTTCCTCGGCCCGACGGGCGTGGGGAAGACCGAGCTCGCACGGGCGCTCGCGGAGTTCATGTTCGACGACGACCACGCGCTCGTCCGGCTCGACATGAGCGAGTACCAGGAGCGGCACACAGTCGCGCGCCTGCTCGGCGCCCCGCCCGGCTACATCGGCTACGACGAGGGCGGCCAGCTAACCGAGGCGGTGCGGCGGCGGCCGTACAGCGTGATCCTCCTCGACGAGATCGAGAAGGCGCACGCCGAGGTCTTCGACGTCCTCCTGCAGGTGCTCGACGACGGGCGCCTCACCGACGGTCAGGGCCGCACGGTCGACTTCCGCAACACGGTCCTGATCATGACCTCGAACCTTCGCTCGACCGACGCGCTGCGGGATGTCTTCCGGCCGGAGTTCCTGAACCGGATAGACGAGGTGATCGAGCTCACCCCGCTCTCGAAGGAGCAGATCGCGGAGATCGTCGAGCTGCAGCTCGGCAAGTTGCGCGAGCGGCTCGCCGAGCGGCGGATCGAGCTCGAGCTGAGCAGTGCTGCCAAGGAGGCGTTGGCGGAAGCGGGCTGGGATCCGGCGTACGGCGCGCGACCGCTCAAGCGCGCGATCCAGCGGCTCGTCGAGAACCCGCTCGCGCTACGCCTGCTCGAAAGCGACTTCGCCGACGGCGACACGATCCGCGTGGACGCCGAGGACGGCGAGATCCGCTTCGAGAAGGTCGGAGCCGAGGCAGTCGCGGCCTAACGGCTCACGATGAGCGGGCCACGATCCAGCCGAGCAGCCGCGCCCAGACTCGGCGCTTGAACGGCGCCTGCTCCAGCAGGTCCCAGCCGTGGGAGAAGCCCGGATAGAGCGCGGCCTGCTTATCGGCGGAACCGGCGGCGTGGATCATCCTCTTCGCACTGGCTGCGTCGAGGTTAGTAGTCCTGCCGGGAGGCCATCACGAGAAGCGGCGCGCGCAGCCGGCGCACGCCGGCGAGGGCGTTGATGCCCCTTGCGGGAAGCTCGAGCTCGCCGGAGAGGCTCACGAAGCCGGCAACGCCGTGGAGCTTGGCGCCCTCGGCGAGCGAGGCGGCACCGCCGAACGACGCGCCGACGACGAACACCTTGCTCGTGTCGTCCGCGTGGAGGGCGTCGACCGCCGCTTGCAGGTCGGGCGCGAAGTCGTCGGCAGAGCGATTGGGGGCGCTTGCCGAGGGCTGGAAGTCGCGGAAATCGAAGGCGAGAACCCGGAGGTGGTGGGCCGTGAAGGTCGGCACGGCCGGCAGCCAGCCGCAGAGGCCGCCCGGCGACTCGTGTGCGAGGACGACGCCCGTCGAGCCCGAGCCTGCGCGGAACGCGTAGAGCCGCACGTGGTCCGAGGTCTCAAGCCACGAGGTCTGCGTCTCGAGGCGATGAGGGAGCGGGACACAGATGCGCGCCAGATGCGGCGGAGGCTCTGCCCCTATGCTCCGGAGGAGCATGGTCGTCAACGACAACGTCGAGGTCGTTCGCAAACTCGGTGAGGCCCTTACGAATCGAGACTGGACGGCGTTTTACGACCTCATGACAGAGGACTGCGAGTGGACGGACGTCCCGAACGGCCAAACAATTCGTAGCGTTCATGAGCTCGTGGACCTCTGCCGCGCCTTCACGACCGCGTTCCCCGACTTCTCGATCGAGAGCATTACGCTCATCGGTCAGGGCAACCTCGTGGCGAACGAATGGAGCGCTCGCGGAACGCACAATGGCCCGCTTCCGCGCTCCGACGGCGAGGACTACCCGCCAACCGGCCGCTCGTTCGCACGCACGGGCGTTGGGATCGTGGAGCTCCGCGATGGGAAGATCGCGCGGTACCGCGATTACTTCGACCGTCAGACCATGACGGAGCAACTAGGCCTCTAGGATCGCGCCCACGCGAGAACAGCGGTCCGGGGCCTCCGTCGCTCCGTGCCGGCCCCCACTGCCGCACGCGGCGAGCGCGAGGCCCGCCGCGACAATCCCTGCACTGCGCAGCCAACTTCGACCCACGCGGCGAGCCTAGCCCGAGATACGGTCCGCTCCGTGATGCTCATCGTCGCCGCCACCGAGCGCGAGCTCGCGCTCCTCGGCGGGCACGACACCTTCTGCTGCGGGATTGGTCCCGTCGAGGCGGCGCTCCAGACCTCCCGGGCCCTTGAAGAACGGCGTCCGCACGCAGTCGTGCACGTCGGGATCGCAGGGTCACGGACGCTCGAGCCTCCCGCGCTCGTGCTCGGGAGCGAAGCGGTCTACTGCGACGTGATCGACCCTGGGTCGACGCTCCCGCGGGTCGAGCGCGTCAGTCCGAGTGCGGCGCTCCTCGAACGCGCGCGCGCGGCGCTTCCCGAGGCGCACGTGCTCCCCATCGCGACCTGCGGCAAGGTCGGCGGCGGCACGGGATTCGACGTCGAGGCGATGGAGGGATTCGGCGTGCTGCGCGCCTGCGAGCTCGCCGGGGTGCCTGCAGTCGAGCTGCGGGCGATCTCGAACTCGCCGGACGAGGGTGACCGCGCCCGCTGGCGTTTCGACGACGCGTTCGCCGCGCTCGCCGCGGCGCTAGACCGACTCGACGTCGTCTAGGAACTCGGCATTGCCGTGGCGCGTCGGCGCGCCGTAGACGAAGACGAGGATCTCCTCGTCCGTCTCATTCCGCATCTGGAGCGGCGTGCCCGCGTGGACGACGACGACTCCGCCCGGTTCGAAGTCCACTTGCTCCCACGGGTCGCCGAGGAGCATCGTCAGCGTGCCGCGCACCGGGACGAAGACCTCTTCCTGATCGGGATCGAGGTGGCGACGTCCTCGCGTGTGTGCCGGATAGCGCCACATGCGGGCACGCGACTCGGTCATGTTTGCGGCCTCGGTCAGCGCGGCCGCGTGGCGCGGCTCCTGGCCCTCATGGCCCGGTCGCTTCTCCCAGTCGAGGTCGGCGTGCTGCACGACGTCCCAGCCCATGGAGCGACGATACCCTCCGCGCCGATGGCCGAGCTGCGTCCTGTCGCGTTGCCGCCCGCCGAGCGCACGATCGGCCAGCTCGTCGCCGAGTCGATTCGCTTCTACGGGGAGCATTTCTGGCCCTCGCTCGCCCTCGGGGTCGGCCCGGCGATTCTCGCCGTGGTCAGCGCCAACGTGTCGCGGCGGATCGTCCTCGTTCTCTCGCCGACGCTGTTCGGTGCCCTGCTGAGCGCCACGTACGTCTACGCGAGCATGCTCGTTCTCGAGCGCCGTCCTTCACGAGGGCGGCTCGTTCTCGCCTGGCTCGCCGGCTGGCTCGTGTTTGCTCCCGTCCCGTTCCTCGTGCTCGCCTACGTCGTGCCGGGCCTCGCGTGGCTTGCCGCCTTCGCGCTGCTCGTGCCGGTCGTCGTGGTGGAGAGCACTTCGTTGCGCGACGCCGTCCCTCGGGCGTGGCAGCTGGCGCGCGCCGATCTCGTCCACCAGATTGGATCCCTGCTCACGCTCGCGATCGTCGTCCTGCTGACCCAGGCCATGCTCGCGTTCATCCTGCGCGGCTTCGGCGACGCCGCGGTGTGGGCTGCCTACTTCCTCGCGAGCGTCGTCGTCTCGCCGCTCCTCTTCATCGGCGCGGCGCTGCTCTACGTCGACCAAGCGGCGCGGGTCGAGTAAGGTCGCGGGCATGCCGATCTACATCCTGCTCTCACGGCTCTCGCAGCAAGGCGTGCAGACGCTTCAGAGCAACCCGTCCCGGCTCCAGGAGGTCAATCGCGACGTCGAGGAGCTCGGAGCCAAGGTGCTCCACCAGTGGGCGACGCTCGGCGAGTTCGACTTCGTAAACGTCGTCGAGGCGCCCGACACGGCGACGATCGCGAAGGTCTCGGTCGCCCTCGGCGCCCGCGGCTCGACGCGGATCCAGACGCTGCCCGCGCTCAGCATCGACGAGTTCGTCCAGACGATTCAGTAGCTAATCGTCGACCGCGACTCGGCGGACGGTAACGCCCCAGGCCGCGCCGGTCTCGAACAGCGCATCCGGGTCGACGTCGCCCAGCCAGCCGAGAAAGTGCGGCTGCGGATCGTCCTCCGTGCACCCGTACACCGCAGGCTGTAGCTCCGGAGCAGGTGGCTCGTCCTTGCCGAGGGCGGCTTCCTCCGCTCGGCGCTCGGCCTCCTCGGCGGCGGGGCCTTCCATGTAACCGCGCGGCATGGCACGAGGGTAGTGACTACCCTCGGCGCGTGCCGGATGCGCTTGCCGTCCACGCGCTCGAGAAGCGCTACGGGTCCGTGGAGGCGCTCAAGGGCGTCGATCTGGCCGTGGAGGAGGGAGAGCTCGTCGGGCTGCTCGGCCCCAACGGTGCGGGCAAGTCGACGCTCGTGAAGATCGCAGTCGGGCTCGTGCGCGCCACGCGGGGCCACGCGGAGGTTGCGGGCGCTCGCGCCGGCTCGCGTGCTGCGCGGGCGGAGCTCGGCTACCTCGCCGAGCTCTTTCGCTTCCCGGGCTGGTACACGGCCGACGAGGTCCTGGCGCTCCATCAGCACTTGACACGCTCGGAGGGCGGCGCGGCCGAGCGCAAGCGGCTGCTGGAGATCGTCGCACTCGCCGATGCGCGCGACCGCCGCGTCGACGGAATGTCGAAGGGGATGCAGCAGCGGCTCGGGATCGCCCAGGCGCTCGTCGGCTCGCCGCGCGTCCTCGTTCTCGACGAGCCCACCTCGGCTCTCGACCCGGCCGGGCGACGTGTCGTGCGCGTCCTGCTCGAGGAGCTTCGCGCGAGCGGCGCCTCCGTCCTCCTCAACTCGCACCTCCTCTCGGAGATCGAGCTCGTCTGCGACCGCGTTGCGATCCTCCGCGCCGGCGAGGTGGTCGCGGCCGGCTCGCCCGCCGAGCTCTCGCGGCCTCGCGGGGTCGAGCTCGAGACCGACGAAGGAGTCCATACGGTCGAGGGCGCCACGCGAGAGGACGCGGCGCGACTCGTCGCCGAGGCGGTCGCGGCCGGGCGGCAGGTCTACGGCGTCCGTGTGCTGACGTCCACCCTCGAGGACACGTACCTCGAGGCGGTCGGCGACGAGATCTCGTGAGCGCCGTCCTCACCATCGCCGGCTATGGATTCCGGGAGGCCGTGCGCCGGAAGGTGTTCGCAGTCGTCGTCCTGCTGACGGCGGCCTTCCTGTTCCTCTTCTGGCTCGCGAACCACTACGTCTTCACGCGGCTTTCGACGATCTCGCCGCCTGCGGGTGTCCACGTCGACACGCGCACCTTCGCCGGCGCGTTCCTCCTCGGGCTCGCGATGTTCGCGACGCTCTTCCTCGGCGTCGTCCTCGCCGTGTTCCTCACCCTCGGCGTCGTCACGGGGGATGCCGAACGCGGCCTGCTCCAGCCGCTCGTTGTGCGTCCGATCGGCCGCAGCACGCTCTTGCTCTCCCGGTTCCTCGGCGCGGCGGCCGTCTGCATCGTCTACGTGCTCGCCGTATACGGGATCGCGCTAGCCATCATCGACCTGACCGGGCATTGGACGCCCCCGTCGAAGGTCGCGCCGGGACTGGAGCTCGCGGGCGGAGTCGTGATCGTGATCGCCCTGTCGATCCTCGGCTCCGTCGTCCTGTCCTCGACGGCGAACGGGATCGCCGTCTTCATGCTCTTCGGAGCCGGGCTCACCGCGGGGCTGCTCGGGACGATCGGCCACGCCTTGAACTCGCACTCGATCGAGCATGCGTCGAAGGTGGCGGCCTGGGCGCTCCCGTTCGAGGCGCTCTACCAGGACGGGCTACGGCTGATCTCGAGCGACGCGAGCGGGCTCACGGGCTTCCTCCTCCAGCTCGGGCCGTTCGGCGGCGCGTACGTGCACGGCTGGGGGATCCGGATCTGGTCCGTTGGGTACCTCGCGGTCGCGCTCGCTCTCGCGCTCTTTGCTTTCTCGCGGCGGGATCTCTAGAGCGCGCCGGCGACCTCGCCCGCGAGACGGGCGTTCTGCGCCACGAGCGCCTTGTTCGCGGCCTCGGTGCGGCCGCCGCTCTCGCGGTGCAGGTGCGCGAGGACATACGGCGTCACCGCCTGGCCGCTCACTCCTCCGGCCGCGGCCGCCGCCAGCGCCTCCTCGATCAGCGGCTCGACGTCGTCGAGAGGCTCGTCGGGCGGCCGGCCGAGCAGGAGCCCTGCGCCGCCGAGCCGCCAGTGCGCCTTGGCCACGCGTGCCGCCTCCTCCGCCGAGGAGACCCGGGCCGAGACGGGTGGCCCGCCCGCCGCGGCGTAGAAGAGCGGCAGCGAGTCGACGCGGAACCCGAGCACCGGAACGCCGAGCGACTCGAGCAGCTCCGCCGTCGCCGGCACGTCGAGAAGCGACTTCACGCCCGCCGAGACCACGAGCGCCGGCGTGCGTGCGAGCTGTGCGAGGTCGGCCGAGATGTCCGGGGGGTGAGGGAACCCGCGATGGACGCCGCCGACTCCGCCTGTGGCGAGAACGCGGATTCCCGCTGCCCGCGCGACGGCGAGCGTGCCGCCGACCGTCGTCGCGCCGACTGCGCCCTGGACGGCGGCGGCCGCGAGGTCACGCGGGCCAACCTTGCGCGACTCGGGAGCGAAGCGAGCAAGCTCGTTCTCGCTGAGACCGACGCGCACTTCGCCATCCAGCACGCCGACAGTCGCCGGGACCGCACCGACTGCACGCACCTGCCGCTCCGACTCGAGCCCGACCTCGACGCCTTCGCCCGGCGGGAACCCGTGCGCGACGAGCGTGGTCTCGAGCGCGACGACGGCGCCGCCGCCCGCGAGCGCCTCGCGCACCTCGTCGGCGAGGCGGATCACGCCGACCGCTCCATCTCGATGAAGCGGCTCTCCTCGCCGCGCCGCGCCTCGTGGAAGCCCGCGCGCCGGTAGGCACGAAGCGCGCGCTCGTTCCAGCTTGCAACCCAGAGGCGAAACGTCCGCGGGCGCCACTCGCGGCGCGCGTACTCGAGCCCTGCGGTGATGAACGGCTGGGCGAGGCCGCGGCCGGTCAGGTCAGGGCGCATGCCGAGGCCGAGCCGCACCTCGTGCCCCTCGGGTACGAAGTTGAAGAAGCCGACGAGCTCGCCTTCGTCGTCGACGACCGCTCGGAGATGCGTCCGCCGAGCCGGGTTCGCGAACAGCTCGATCCGTCGCGGATCGGCCGACGTGTCGTACCACTCGTACGGGAACTCGTACCGCCAGCCCGCGATCGCCGCCGCTTGCTCGTCGGTGATCGGCTGCACCTTCACGGCATCGACCCTACTTTCGCCACGCAGCGGGCGGCGGCCTCGAGGCCACGCCGTGCTGCCTCCTCGAGCGAGCCGCCGAGGAGGAACCCGGCGGCGAGCGCGTCGCCGGCGCCGGTCGGGTCGACGACCTCCGAGTCGAGAGCGGCGAAGTCGAGCTTCGCGTCGTCCGTGAACACGGTGCACCCCCGCGCGCCCCGCTTCAGCACGCCGACCGGCGCGGTCAGGTAGGCGCCTCCAAGCAGCTCCCACTCGGCCTCGGTTGCGAAGAGAACATCGGGGGCGAGCACGTCGAGGAGCTCGCGGAACTGCACGGGCCCGTAGCTGCGGATTTCCGTCCACGCGGCGACGTCGACGGAGACGCGCGCACCCTGCTCTCGCGCAAGCCGAGCAGCGAGGAACGCCGCCGCCGCGATCGGCTCCCGCAGCAGCGCATAGCCGGACAGGTGGAGGACGTCGCACTCGACCCAGGCGGCTTCGAGCTCCTCCGGTGCCAGGGTGGGCGCGACACCGGGATCGGAGGCCAGCGCGCGATCGCCGTCACCGACGATCGAGACGACGACACCGGTTGGGCCCGGCGCCACCGGGCCTGCGAGCTCGACCCTGCGTGCCGCGAGCTCCCGCGCGACGAGCTCGCCCGCCGGATCGTCGCCACGCTTCGCGATGCACCGCGCCTCCTCAGCGCCGAGCTCCGCGGCCCAGGCGGCGACGTTGGCCGCCTGGCCCCCGGCTCCTGCCCGGTTCGAGGCGCGCACGTCCCCGCCGGCAGCCAGCGGCTCCGACAGGAGAACGACCACGTCGAGCAAGACGTCACCCAGCGTCGCGATGCGCAAGGCACAATCGTCCCATGGACGCGGAGAGAAGAGGCGGAAGAGCGAGGGACTTCCTTCTGGGCGGCCTCGTCGGCGCCTCGGCGGCGGTCGCGGCTGCTCGGCGGCGGCGCCAATTGCGTCGCCGGCGTGAACAGCGGTTGGAACGGCCCGCGGGCCTCGCCGCGTTCGAGGGCGCGCCGTGCTTCGAGGAGCTCCTCGAGGAGCACAGCACCGACCACGTACGGTGAGCTCATCGTTTGGTAGGAATCTTCGGTGAGAATGAGCAACTGATGGTCCGCCCGGCCCGCCTCCTTGGCCTGCTCGCGGTTCTCGCCGCGGTTGCCGTCGCGCTCGCCGCGCCGGGCGTTGCGTCCGCGCGCCAGAACCCGACCGGGGAGAACTTCCGCGTTGTCGTCCTCGACCGGATCAGCGACGCGACCTTCGCGACGCTCGCCGAGCGCGGCGCTGTTGGGTTGCTGCGACCGAGCTACGGCCCCACGACGAATCGCCGGCGCGCTCTCGCCGAGCTGGTTCGCGGCACCGAGGTAAGTGCGCGGCTCGGCGGGGTGCCGAAAGGCAGGCCGCTGATCGACGCGCAGAAGGCCAGCGTCTTCCCCAATTGCCGCATGTGCATCGTCGTCCAGCTGCCGCCGCGCGGCGCGCCCACCTCGAACGATCGGCTCTACCGCATCGCCGTGATCGGCCGCAATTTCCACGGTCTGCTCACGTCGCCGACGACGCACATCCCGGGTCTCGTCTCGGTCGTCGACGTGGCGCCGACCTCGCTGGGGCACGTCGCGACGACGCTCTCCTGGACGCCCTCGAATCACGCGGTCGGGCAGCTGTCGCGTCTCGGCAACGCGATCGACTCGAACAACCGGCTCAAGTTCGCGGTCCTGTTCATCCTCGCCGGCGTCCTCCTCCTGCTCGCTCTCCTCGGGTTGCGCGCCGCGGTGACGGCAATCCCGGCTGCGCTGCTGATCAACCTCGGGCTCGGAATCGGCCAGGTCTCGAACGAGGTGCTTCTGTGCGCGGCCGTCTCGGCCGGAACCGTGCTCCTGGCGCTCGCACTCGCGCGCTTCTGTCGCAGCGAGTCGGCGCTCCTCGGGCTCTACGGCGGAGTCGTGGCGCTCTACGCGTTCGTCATGGTCACACGACCCGAGTGGCAGGCGGTGAACCCGTTCGGCCCCACCCAGAACTCGCGCTTCTGGGGCATCGGCAACCAGGTCGAGACGCTGCTGCTCGCACCCCTTCTCGCGGGCGCGTTCCTCGCGCGACGGCGGTTCGGGCTCGTCGGCTTCGTTTTCTTCGGCGTCTTCGGCCTCTTCGTGATGACGGACAACCGGCTCGGCGCCGACGGTGGTGGTGCGATCGCGCTCGGGATCGCATTGGCTGTGCTGGGGATGCGGTTGTTCCGCCTCGGCCTCGGCGGCTTCGTCGGGATGCTTGCGTCGGCGGCGGTTGCGGTTCTCTGGATCGTCTCGCAGGGCCTCTCCGAACCGGGACCGAATCACCTGCGCAGTGCGTTCTCGCACGGCGGAGGCGGGCTGCTCGCGTCGCTCGAGAGCAGGGTTCCGCTCTCGTACGTTCCGGCCCTGCACGCGTGGCACCTCGTGGTCCCGCTCCTGTTCGTGCTGGCGGTGACGTTCGCGCTCGCGTGGCGTGCCGCGCGGCAGCGGTCGACGCGAGACGTGCTCCTCGCGTTCGGTGTCGCCATCGTGACGTCGCTGCTCGTCAACGACTCTGCCGCCTACGAGCTGGCTGGGGGAATCGCCGTGGTGGGAGCCTTCGCCCGCTTCGCGCCGGCACCCGCGCGAGTCCGTGCCCGCGTTCGCGCGCCGGCAAGGCTCGAGCCCGAGCCCGTCCCGATCGAGACGCCGCCCCGCTAGGGCAGGAGCCTCCTGCGGCGCTGGTACCGTCCGCAGCCGTGCCGATCTACGAGTACCGCTGCCCGAACGGCCACCACTTCGAGCGCTTCCAGGCGATGACGGCTCCGCCGCCCGAGAAATGCGACGTCTGTGAGGCGTCCCCCGTCGAGCTCGTCCTCTACCCGGTCGCGATCCACTACAAGGGCTCCGGCTTCTACACGACCGATTACGGCAAGGGGAAAGCCGCCAAGAAGGACGGCGAGGGTGGATCCTCGGGCGGGGACAGCGGCAAGACCGAATCGAAACCGGCGGAGAAGAAAGCCGCTGCCGGCGGCGACAAGCCGGCTTAGTAGCCGCCCGAGCCGACGATGCAGCCGGGCGCGTAGGGCTGTCCCTTGGGAGGCGGCTGCGGCGCCGACTCTCCGAGCACCTCGTCGATCACCCGGATGTTCTCTGCGCTGCCGATGATGTAGTCGCCGCCTCCGATCGTCTCGGCCGTCCCGCCGAGCCGGCAGTGGATCGTCTTGCCGGACCGGAACTTGTTCCAGGCGAGCTGCATGAGCTCCCAGGTCGAGAGATCCGTCGCGATCGGCTTCAGCAGCGAGCTCCCGTTGAGTGGAAGGGAGAAGAATCTCGACGGGCTCGACAGCTTGCTCAACGTCGCCTGCTCGACGAGCTGCTGGTCGTGCTGGCGGTCGAAGTCCGTGTAGGAGCCGTCGAGCTGGTTCTCGCGCACGCGGGAGAAGATCAGCGCTTCGTGCCCACTCATGTGCGTCGGGCCCTTGTTGAACTGCCAGCCCTTCCACTGCAGGCACCGCGACTGCGTCGAGTACGGGCAGTCGAAGCGGTTCGAGAGGATGTTCTTCGGCACGTTGACGGTGATCCCGCCGATGGCGTCGATGAGCTTCTCGAACTGGTTGAAGTCGACGATCACGATGTGGTTGACCGGCAACGACTTCCCCAGGAGCACGTCGAGCGTCCGGACGGCGAGCCTCGGCCCGCCGAACTGCATCGCCGCGTTGATCTTCTGGTAGCCGTAGCCCGGGATGTTCACGCGGAGGTCGCGCGGGATCGAGAGGTAGTAGAGGCGGTGGTGGCCCGGATCGGTGTGGAGGAGCGTGATCGAGTCCGAGTGCTGGTCGGTGCCGCGGCCGGCGCTCCCCTTGCCGGTCGCGTGGTCCGAGCCGAGCAGGAGGATCGTTGTCGAGTTCGAGAAGAGCAGCCCGTTGTCCGGGGTGAGCGTCGGTCGGACGTTCTCGGGCAGCCGCGCGTTGGCGTCACTGACGCCGCTCGAGACGGAGAGATAGCCGGCCAGCCCCCAGAGCGCGAAGAAGAGGATCAGGAGGAGAACCGTGACGAGCGTCCAGCGCCGCCACGTCCAGCCGAGCCAGAGACGGCGGCGGCGGGGAGGCCGCTCGACGATCTTGCCGGGCCCATGTCCGTCGCTGCGGACGGCCCGTCGGGCCGCGCGCTCGTGCCGCGCGAGCGGCACCTTCCCCTTGGTGCGGCCGCCGCGATAGACGCGATACGGCTTCTCCCCGGAGGCGGCCATGCGGGGGGTTACGGTACCCACAGTGCAGGCGAGCCATGCGATCGGGGTCGACCTCGGCGGCACGAAGATCCTCGCCGGCGTCGTCGCCCGCGACGGGAGCATCGTCCGCCGTCACGAGCGCGCGACCCCGCAGGACTCCCAGGAGCACGTCCTCGCCGAGCTCGAGGCGGCCGTTGCGGAGCTGCTCGACGAGTCGGTCGGCGCAGTCGGCTTCGGCGTGCCGTCGCCGATCGACCAGGCGCACGGCGTCGTCGTGCGCTGTGTCAACGTGCCGCTCGAAAACGCGCCGCTCCGCGACCGGATGCACCAGCGGTTCGGCATCCCGGTCGGGCTCGACAACGACGCGAACGCGGCCGCGATCGGCGAGTGGCGAGCGGGCGCGGGGCGTGAGGAGGACGATCTCGTCATGCTCACGTTGGGTACCGGCGTGGGCGGTGGAGTCATCTCGGGCGCGGCTCCGTTCCGCGGCCGGAACGGGGCGGGCGCCGAGCTCGGCCATGTCGTGATCGTCCACGGCGGCAGGCCGTGCCAGGGCGCCTGTACCGGGCGCGGCCATCTGGAGACCTACGTGAGCGGGACGGCCGTGACCGCAGCGGCGCGAGAGGCGTTCGGGCCGTCGGCGGACGCGCACCGGGTCGTGCGGCTGGCAAACGAGGGTGATGCAAAGGCACAGGAGCTGCTCGCCGAGGTCGGCAGCTACCTCGGCTCCGGCATCGGCTCCTTCGTCAACGTCTTCGGGCCGCAGCTCGTGATCCTCGGAGGCGGCTTCGGAGTCGCCGCGTACGACCATCTCCGTGAGCCGGCGGAGGAGGTGACGCGGCGGGACGCGCTCGAGCCGATGCGCAGCGCGGTGCGTTTCGCCAAGGCCGAGCTGGGGACCGCCGCCGGCCTCATCGGCGCCGCCTTCGTCGGTTTCGAGGCGCTGGACGCTTGAACGTCGGCGACACGGTGCTGTTCCGGAGCATCTACGGCGGCTGCGTCCGCTGGTGCTTTCCCGGCCGCTACGTCGGCGACTGGCGGGGCCGCAGCGGCATCTACTGCCATCCCGGCAGCGCCGGGAAGGGCATGAGGCGTGGCGTGGACGGGCGGTATCTCGAAGACTGGGTGAAGGGCGTGCCTCCGTTCGACCAGATCTGGGAGAAAGGGCCGGTCCTCCGCTTTATGCGTGCGGGCGACGCGCACACGATCGAGCTCTGCTGGGACCCGGAATGGCGGTTCGTCTGCTGGTACGTGAACCTGCAGGCGCCGCTCGTAGTCGACGGCGATTGCTTCGACACGAGCGACTGGGCTCTGGATGTCGTCGTGCGGCCGGACGGAGCGTGGGAATGGAAGGACGAGGACGACTTCGCGGAGGCGCAGCAGCTCGGCGTCCTCGACGCGCGCGCCGCCGCCGCGGTACGCGCGGAGGGCGAGCGTGTGATCGCAGCCAAGCCGTGGCCGACCGGCTGGGAGGACTGGCGCCCGCCGGCGGAATGGGAGCCGCTGCAGCTGCCCGAGGACTGGCATGTCGTCTGAGCTCGAACATGTGTGCCTCGTCCCGTTCTCAGAGGTGGCGGAGCTTGTCGAGCCCTGGCTCGAACACTCGGCCGGGGCGCGGCCGTCGCAGGGGATTCCGCCGCACGTCACGCTCCTCTTTCCTTGCCCGCCGGACCCGGACGGCGTCGGTGAGATCGTCGCGGACGTGGCAGCCTTCGAGGTCGACTTCCGCGAGGTCCGGCGCTTCCCTGGCGTGGTCTACCTCGCCCCGGAGCCGGCGGAACCGTTCGTCGAATTGACGCGCGCACTATGGCGGCGATTCCCCGGTTGGCCGCCCTACGGCGGAGTGCACCCGACGATCACGCCGCATCTGACGGTCGCTTGGCACGAGAAGCTCGACGAGGCGGAGACCGACGTGGCGTCGCGGCTGCCGGTACGTGGATGCGCGCGGGAGGCGGCCCTGCTCCGCCGCGCCGCGCCCGAACGCTGGGAGTCGGTGGCGCGTTTCCCCTTCCGGGACGCCTCATGCCGTTAGCGGTCTGCGCGACGCCGATCGGCAACCTCGAGGACGTGACGCTGCGGGTGCTCGCCGAGCTCGCGGCCGCCGACGTCGTGCTCTGCGAGGACACACGCCACACGCGCGGCCTGCTCGAACGGCACGGCATCACCGGCCGCCTCCTTTCCTACCACGAGCACAACGAGGCGCAGCGAACGGCCGAGCTTCTGCCGCGGCTCGAGGCCGGCGAGCGAATCGCGCTCGTTTCCGACGCCGGACTTCCCGGCGTGTCCGATCCAGGTGCGCGGCTTGTACGCGCCGCCCTCGACTCGGGGGTGGACGTGACGGTGTTGCCGGGGGCGTCCGCCGTCGAGACGGCACTCGTCTCGTCAGGGCTCGTGGCCGAGCAGTACCGCTTTCTCGGCTTTCTCCCGCGCGGGGAGAAGAGGCTTGCCGCGCTGTGGGAGGAGCTGCGTGGCTGGCCGTGGCCGGCCGTGGCATTCGAGTCGCCGCAACGGCTGCCGGCGACGCTGCGCTCGCTCGGAGGCGCAGATCCCGAGCGGGAGGTCGCTGTCTGCCGCGAGCTCACCAAGCGGTTCGAAGAGGTCGTGCGAGGGGCGGCCGGAGAGCTCGCACAGCGATTCGAGGCGCCGCCGAAGGGCGAGATCACGCTTGTCCTCGGGCCGGCAGCGGAGTCGGCCGAAGACGGCGAGGTCGAAGAGCGCGCTCTCGCGGCTGTTGCCGAGCTCATCGAGGCCGGCGTGCCCCGGAAGCGCGCCGCGGAGGTCGTCTCGAAGCTCGCAGGCATCTCGCGCAACCGGCTCTATAAGGCATCGCTGTAAGCAGAGTTGACAACGAAGCTCGGTCGCGCTACCCTGCGCATCCTGTTGCTAATCATGACAACACTGCTCCCGAGACTCGCCCTGCCGGTGCTCGTCTTCCTCGTCTGGACGCCCGTTGCACAGGCGTGGAGCTGGCCGGTTCGCGGCCCGGTAGTGGAGCCGTTCGCCTACGACGAGGCACACCCCTACGCCTCCGGGCAGCACCGTGGAATCGACATCGCCGCCGACGCAACGGGCGAGAGCGTGATCGCGCCCGCGGCCGGCACGGTGAGCTTCGCGGGGACGGTGCCATCGAGCGGCGAGTCGGTCACGATCGAAACCGCCGACGGCTACTCGGTCACGCTGACTCATCTCGGCTCGATCGCCGTCGCCAAGGGCGCTTCGGTGGCCGAGGGAGACGAGGTCGGAACGATTGGTCCGAGCGGCACACCCGAGACGGACGGGCCCTACCTTCACCTCGGGGTCCGCACCACAGCGGATCCGAACGGCTACGTCGATCCACTCAGCCTCCTGCCGCCGGCCTCGGAGAGCGCCGGGAGTGACAGCGGCTCCACTGGGACGCAGCCCGCGACGCAGCCGAACTCGAGCAGCGGATCAGCGTCGTCGACACCGCCTGCGAGCCAGAGCCAGCCCGCACCTCCGGCGACGGCGACGACGCCGGCGACTCCCGCGGCGGGATCGGTCATCCGCACGACCCGAGCTCGCGTCTCGCAGCGCGGAAACGGGCATTCGCAGGCATCCCAGACCGCCGCTCGACCGCAGCGCTCGTCGAGGCGGCCGCCGGTGTCGCAGCCACTCAGGACCAGAGGACGGGTGTCGCATCACCCCCGGATGCCGCATCGTCACGTCAGCGAGCCGGCTCCCGCGGCACGGCGGCCGGTCGTCGAGGTGGCGGCTCCCGGCGAGCCGACCGGCCTCGACGTCGGCCATACGGTGGCGCCGCCCGGGGAAGTCGTGCAGTCTGAGCCTCGCCAGCCACAAGCCTCCACCGACGCGCTCGCACTCGTCTTGAACGGCGCAGCCGCCCTGGTCGCCCTGGTGGCCGCATTCGCCGCCACGCGCCGTCGTCCCCGCAGGAACTCGATCGCAGGCGCGCAGATTCTTCACTTACCGACCCCTTCGCTCGAGCGCCGCCGCGCAGCCTGAGGGCCGCACCGGCGCTCGTATCATGGTCGGGTGCGCTTCTACCTCACCACGCCGATCTACTACGTCAACTCGACGCCGAGCATCGGCAACGCATACACGACGGCGATCGGGGACATGTTCGTGCGCCACCAGCAGCAATGCGGGGCCGACACGTTCTTCCTCACCGGCGTCGACGAGCACGCCACCAAGGTGTGGCGCGTCGCCGAAGAGCAGGGGCTCGAGGCTCAGGAATACGCCGACCGAATCGCCGTGCCGTGGCGCGAGCTGGCTTCCCGGGTTAACGCCGAAGTCGACTTCTTCCTCCGGACGAGCGACGAGGGTCACAAACGGTTCGTGCGCGAATTCCTGCAGCGGATCTACGACCACGGAGACGTCTACGAGGACGTCTACGCCGGCTGGTACTGCGTGGGCTGCGAGGAGTTCAAGACTGAGGAGGAGGTGACCGACGAGGGGCTTTGTCCCATCCACCTCACCAAGCCGGAGTGGATCGAGGAGAAGAACTACTTCTTTCGCCTATCGGCCTACCAGGATCGTCTCCTCGCGCTCTACGACGAGCGTCCCAATCTCGTTCTGCCCGACTTCCGCTTCAACGAGGCGCGCTCGTTCATCGCGGGCGGTCTGCGGGACTTCAGCATCTCGCGTGCCGGCCAGCCCTGGGGGATCCCGCTCCCGTGGGACGAGAGCCAAGTCGCGTACGTCTGGGCCGACGCGCTCGTCAACTACGTAAGCGCGCTCACGTACGCGCGACCGGGCGAGGACCTCCGAGAGCGCTACTGGCCGGTCGTCCACCATCTTCTTGCCAAGGACATCATTCGCTTCCACTGCGTCTACTGGCCGGCGATGCTCCTGTCCGCCGGCTACGAGCCGCCGCAGCAGCTCTTCGTTCACGGGTATCTGCTGCTCGACGACCGCAAGATCTCGAAGTCGGCCGGCAACGCGGTCGACCCGCTCGAGCTGGTCGATGTCTACGGGGCAGACCCCATCCGCTACTGGATGGTGCGCGCGATCTCGTTCGGACACGACGGCAACGTGTCGGTCGACGGCATTCGAGAGCGTTACGAGAACGAGCTCGCCAACGATCTGGGCAACTTGCTCTCGCGCACGACGGCGATGGTCGCGCAGTACCGCGCGGGGAGCCTGCGTCGCGGCGAGGCCGAGCCGCCGCTCGACCTGGCGGCTCTCGGCGCCGACGCTGCGGAGCGCATGGATCGCTTCGACGTCACCGGCGCGCTCGACACGGTCTGGGATGGAGTGCGTGCACTCAACCAGTACGTCACGGCCGAGGCCCCGTGGCAACTTGCGAAGGACGACGCGAACGCGGCCCGTCTTGACGGAGTTCTCTACAACCTCGTCGACGGGCTGACTGCCCTCGCCGTCGCGCTCGCTCCGTTCCTGCCGGCGACGGCTCCGCGCATCCTTGCGGCACTGAAGCAGCCGGACGATCTCGCGTGGGATCGGGTGCGGAACGGAGTCGCGGACGAGGTGGACGGGATCGAAGCCGCCAAGCCGCTCTTCCCGCGGATTGAGCTCCCCGCTCCGGCTGCGTGATCGACACCCACGCGCACCTCGGCGCCCTCGACGACGCCGACGAGGCGGTCGGTCGCGCCGCCGAGGCGGGCGTCACGCGCATCCTCACGGTCGGCACCGACATCGACGACTGTCGCCGCGCGCTTTCGCTCGCAGAGCGGCATGACGGCGTGTTCGCGATCCTCGGGATCCACCCCCATGACGCAGGGGCGGCGACAGATGACGACATCGCCGCGCTGCGCGATCTGCTCGAGCACCCAAAGGCGGTCGCGGTGGGCGAGACGGGGCTCGACTGGTTCCGCAACTACGCGCCGCGCGACGACCAGCGTCGCCTGTTCGCGGCCGAGCTCGGGCTGGCCGCCGAGCTCGGGAAGCCGGTCGTGATCCACACGCGGGCAGCCGACGACGACACCCTCGGCGCGCTCGTGGACTTCGCAGGCACGGTCGTTCTCCACTGCTTCTCGTCGCCGCACATGCTCCCGACGGCGCTCGAGCGGGATTGGTACGTCTCGTTCGCCGGCAACGCGACCTTCCCGAAGGCGGTTGACCTCCGCCTGGCAGCGACCGAGGTTCCGGCGGAGCGCATCCTCGCCGAGACCGACTCGCCCTACCTCGCGCCGCAGCCTGTGCGCGGTCGCCGCAACGAGCCGGCGAACGTCATGCACACGGTCGGCGCGCTCGCGCGGGCGCGCGGGGAGGAGCCGGAGGACTTGGAAGCGCAGATCGACCGAAACGCCTCTGCATGCTTCGGCCTGTGAAGAAGGAATACGGCCAGCACTTCCTGCGTGACCCCAACATCCTCGAGGTGATCGGCCGCCTTGCCGACCTCGGGCCCGACGACGTCGTGCTCGAGATCGGGCCGGGCAAGGGCGTGCTCACGCACTATCTCGCGGAACGAGTCGCCCACGTGCACGCAATCGAGATCGACCGTGCGCTGGAGCCGGCCCTGAGCGGCCTCGCGGACAACGTCGATCTCGTCTTCGGTGACGCGCTGCAGATCGAGCTGCCGCAGGACGCGACGAAGCTCGTCGCCAACCTCCCGTACAACGTCGCCACGCCGCTGATCGTCGAGAGTCTCGACAGGCTGCCGAACCTCGGGCACTGGTGCGTGATGGTGCAGCGGGAGGTCGCCGACCGTCTCTTCGCCAGTCCCGGGACGAAGGATTACGGCGCCGTCTCGGTACTGGTCCAGCTCGCCGCCGAGCGCACCGGTTTCCACCCGGTTTCGCGGTGGGTCTTCCACCCGCCGCCGAACGTCGACTCGGCTCTCGTCGCGTTTCGACGGAAGGAGCTGCCTGCGGACTTCCCTCGCCTGAAACGAGTCGTCGCGGCGTCTTTCGCGCACCGGCGCAAGACGCTCCCGAACTCGCTTGCGCTGGCGGGCCTCACGACACGTGAAGGGGCCGCGGGGGCCCTCGCCGCGATTGGTCAGCAGGCCGAAGTGCGTGCCGAGGCGCTGGCGCCCGCAGACTTCGTCGCCTTGACGAGGGCATTGGAGTGAGAGCGCCGGCCGCCGCGAAGGTCAATCTCGCGCTCGTTGTCGGGCCGATCCGTGACGACGGCAAGCACGAAGTCCTGACCGTCCTCCAGCGGATCGACCTTGTCGATCGGATCGAGCTCGAGGACGCGCCCGCGCTGCGAGTCGAAGGGTTTCCCGGCGACACGCTCGTCCGCGCGGCGCTCGAGGAGCTCGCTCGAAGCGCGGGCGTCGAGCCACAGTGGCGCGTGCGGATCGAGAAGACGATCCCGGTCGCCGCCGGGCTCGGCGGCGGCAGCTCCGACGCCGCCACCGCGCTTCGGCTCGCAAACGACACGCTCCCGGAGCCGGTCGCGGGCGAGCAGCTGCTCCGGATCGCAGCCGGGGTCGGTGCCGACGTCCCGTTCTTCCTCGCGGACGGCCCGCAACTCGGCCGTGGCGACGGAAGCGAGCTCGAGCAGCTCGACCTGCCGCAAGACTTCTGGGGTCTCGTCCTGCTCCCGCGGCACGCCGCGAAGACCTCGACGGCCGACGTCTACGCGGCCTTCGACGTGCGCCACGGTGCAGCCGGCTTCGCCGAGCGCCGTCAGTTGCTTCTCGACCGGCTTGCCGAGGTGCAGCGGCCGCGGGATCTCGCCAGGCTGCCCCCGAACGACCTCGCGAGCTCGCCGATGGCGGACGCGATTCTCGCGGCGGGCGCCTTCCGCGCCGACGTCTCCGGCGCCGGCCCTGCGATCTACGGCCTGTTCCACCAGCGCAAGGACGCGGAGGCCGCAAGACGCGCATTGCGCCGCCACGGCCGAACGTGGCTTGCGGCACCAGCGTGGTACGGTTGACCGGTGTTGAGCGAGTCGTCGTCGCACGCCGTCGAGCCCGGCCCCGGCGGCTGGCTGAGGGCTCGCCGCAACCGGCTTGCGCTCTGGATCGCCGCGGTCGAAGGGATCGTCGTCGCGATCTCACAGGACGTGTCGAAGTGGGTCGTCATCGTGCTCGCGGCTCTTGCTGTCTTCGCGTTCGCCTACGGCCGGAACCACGCTTCGAACGTCGTTCGTCAGGCGCTGTGGATCTTCGCCGCGTCGCAGCTGCTCGCACTCCTGCTCGTCCTCTTCGCCGTCGTCGTGAAGTGGCTGGTGATCGTGGGGCTCGTCGTCTTCGCCGTTGTCGGGCTCGCCATTCTTCTCTTCGACCGTCGCTAGACTTCCGTGCCCCTGGGGCGTAGCCAAGTGGTAAGGCAACGGGTTTTGGTCCCGTGATCCCAGGTTCGAATCCTGGCGCCCCAGCCACCTTTCCCTGACATGGCAGACGAGCTCGCAGCAGTCGTGATGGCCGCCGGAATCGGCACCCGCATGAAAAGCGCGATGCCGAAGCACCTGCACCCACTACTCGGACGGCGCATGGTCGACTGGGTCGTCGACGCGGCGCGCGGCGCCGGGGTCGAGCGGCTCGTCGTCGTCGCGTCCCCGCAGACGAGCGATCTCCTCGAGGGGGTTGAGGTCGCCGTGCAGGAGGAACCGCTCGGCACCGGTGACGCAGTTCGGTGTGCGCGTGCAGCGCTCGACGGCGTCGCGGGTGACATCCTCGTCCTCAACGGTGACGTCCCTGCGCTCAGGCCGGAGACGATCCGCGAGCTCGTCGAGACTCATCGCACGACCGGCGCCGCGGCGACGGTCCTTTCCTTCGAGCCCGCCGAGGCCGGGGCCTACGGGCGGATCGTGCGTGACGGTGACGGCAGCCTCGCCAAGATCGTGGAGGCTGCCGACGCGTCCTCCGAGGAGCTCGTGCTGGGCGAGGTCAACTCGGGCATCTACGCGTTCCGCGCCGAGAAGCTCTGGCCTGCACTCGAGCGGCTCGATGCGCACAACGCCCAGGGCGAGCTCTACGTGACGGACACGCTCGGCATCCTCGTGTCCGACGGCGAGCCCTGCGCCGTGCAGCTTGCCGCCGATCCGCTCGAGGCCGAGGGCGTGAACACCCGCGCGGAGCTCGCGCTCGCCGCCGCCTCCCTTCGCGCCCGGATCAATGACGCGCACATGCTCGCCGGCGTGACGATCGTCGATCCGACGTCGACCTGGATCGAGGCCGGCGTGGAGATCAAGCCGGACGTCGTGATCCATCCGTACACCGTGATCCGCGGCGGCGTGCGAATCGAGACCGGCGCAGAGATCGGGCCTTTCGCCTATGTTCGGGCCGTGACCGTGATCGGCGAGGGGGCGAAGATCGGCACGTTCGTAGAGGTGAAGAACACGGCGCTCGGTGCACGCGCGAAGATCCCGCACCTCTCCTACGTCGGCGACGCCGAGGTGGGGGAGGAGTCGAATGTCGCGGCCGGCAACATCACGGCGAACTTCAAGCACCCGCCCGGTGAGCCCAAGGCGCGGACGAAGATCGGCCGCAACGTCAGGACCGGCGTGGACACTGTCTTCGATGCTCCGGTCGAAATTGGTGACGACGCTTGGATTGCAGCTGGCTCCGTCATCACGGATGATGTCCCTCCCGGGTCGTTGGCCGGGTTCGCCCCGCGGCAGGAGACGAAGGAAGGCTGGGTCTACGAGAAGCATGGAAAGTCCGACGGCGACTGAGCTGGCCCTGCCCGGGCTCGAAGGCGGTGTCGCGATGAGCGACCCGTCGCCGCAGCACTACATCGTGCGCGGCCCGGAGAAGCGGCTCATGGTCTTCGCCGGCCGCTCGCATCCGGCGCTGGCCGCGGCGATGGCCGAGAAGCTCGGCGTGGAGCTCGGCGACGTCGAGCTCGGCACGTTCCCGAACGACGAGACGTACTGCCGCTATCTCGAGTCGATCCGCGGCGCCGACGTCTTCATCGTCCAGACGGGCTCGCCGCCCGTGGACAAGAACCTGATGGAGCTCGTGCTGATGATCCAGGCGGCGAAGCTCGCGTCGGCGAAGCGGATCACGGCCGTGATCCCGTGGTTCCCCTACTCGCGGCAGGACCGGAAGGCGAAGCCCCGCGAGCCGATCTCGGCGCGCCTCGTCGCGGACATGCTCCAGCTCGCCGGCGTCGATCGCGTGCTGACGATGGATCTCCACGCGGGTCAGATCCAGGGCTTCTTCACGATCCCGGTCGACCACATGACCGCGCTGCAGCTGTTCGCGACGCACTTTCGCGACCTCGGGCTCACCGGGGACGGGGTCGTCGCGGTGGCGCCCGATGCCGGCCGCGCGAAGCACGCTGTCCGCTTCGCGGCGATGATCGAGGCGAGCTTCGCGATCATGCACAAGATGCGCGTCACGGCGGACCACGTCGAGATGACGGAGGTCACCGGGAAGGTGCGGGACAGGATCGCGATCGTCGGCGACGACGTCTCGACGACCGGCAGCACGCTGATCGCCGGCGCGCAGGCGCTGAAGGACCACGGCGCCACCGAGGTGAACGTCTTCGTCACGCACGCGCTCTTCTCCGGTGAGGCGCTCGACCGGCTGGGCGACTCGGAGATCGACCGCATTGTCGTCACCGACTCCGTCCCCATCGACCCGCGCAACCGCCCGGACAACATGACCGTCCTCAGCGTCTGCGGCCTGCTCGCCGAGGCGATCATGAACGTCTTCGCCGACGACTCCGTCTCGGCGATCTTCGGAGGCGAGAACCAGCTCTTCTAGACGGCGCGCGGCTCGGCTAGGCGCCGGCTCACGAGTTGCTCCGCGGCCTCGGCGGGCGTGATGCCGTTCGCGGCCGCCTCCACGAAGAGCTCGCTCAGCGTGTCGCCGATTCCTGCAAGCCGCTCCTCGAGCTGGGCCTCGCTCCAGCCTTCGTCCTCGAGGCCGATCAGCTGGATGATGCCGCCCGCGTTGACGACATAGTCGGGCGCGTAGAGGATGCCGCGGTCGTGCAGGCGCTGTGCGTCTGCCGGTTCGGCGAGCTGGTTGTTCGCGCATCCCGCGATCGCGCGGCAGGCGAGGCGGGGGATCGACGCGGTGTTGAGCGTGCCGCCGACGGCGCAGGGCGAATACACGTCCACGTCCGTCTCGAGGACCTGCTCGGGTGGCACCGTCTCGCAGCCCGTCGCGGAAGCCCGCTCCTGCTCGACATCGCTGACGAGAACGCGCGCGCCGGCCTCGGCCAGCTCCCGTGCGAGGACGGCTCCCACCGAGCCCGCACCCTGCACGAGGACGCTGCGGCCCGCGAAGTCCGGCGTGCCGAAGAGGTGCTCGATCGTCGCGCGGATCGCGTGCAGCCCGCCACGGGCCGTGCCGCGTCCGCTGTTGCCGCCGCGGTGGGTCGTCCCGTAGACCCACGGGCACGTCTCGGCGACGACGTCGAGATCCTCCGGCGAGATGTTCATGTCGCCCGCCGTCCGGTAGCTGCCGCCGAGCGAGGCAACGAGCTCGCCGTAGCGCCTCAAGAGCCGCTTGCGCGCCTGGCCCGCGGGCAGCTCCGGTACCGCGAGCACTCCCTTGCCGCCGCCGCGTGGCATCCCCGCCGCCGCCATCTTCCGGGTCATCGCTCCCGAGAGGCGCATCGCGTCGGCAAGGCCGTCCGCCGGAGCGGGGTAGACGCGCATGCGCGTTCCCCCACCGGCCGGGCCGCGCGACGTCGAGTGGAGGCAGACGAAGATCCAGGCGCCGCTTTCGGGGTCGAAGCGAACGACCGCGTGCTCCCCGTCCCAGCCCGCGAGAAGGTCTTCGAAGTCCACGCGCTGGACCGTACCGAAGCTCTCCTCGGCTACACTCCGCCGCCGGAATGGCCGGAGAACGCACCAAACTCGTCGTCGCCAATCGCGAGAGGCTCGGCTCCGCCGAGTCGCGCCGCATGCGCAAGGAGGGGCTCGTTCCGGGCGTCCTCTACGGGAACGGCGAGCCGGTCGCGATCTGCATCGAGGAGCGGGAGCTTCGCCGTGCGCTCACCGGCGCGGCAGGCCTTCACTCGATCCTCGACGTCGAGATCGACGGCAAGGGGTCGACGCACGCGTCGATCCTCAAGGAGTACCAGGTCGACCCGGTGCGCGGTGGCGTGACGCACGTCGATCTGCAGGAGGTGCGGCTCGACAAGCCGATCCAGGCCTCGGTCTCCGTCGAACTGCACGGCGGCGAGGACGCACCGGGCGTGCGTGAGGGTGGAGTCCTCTCGCAGCCCCTTCGCGAGGTGAGGGTCGAGGCGCTGCCGCTCGAGGTGCCGGAACACATCGACCTCGACGTCTCGGGGATGGACATCGGCGGCACGCTGCGCATCTCGGATCTCACCGCGCCGGAAGGCGTCACCCTTCTCGACGACCCGGAGATGGTCGTCGCGACCGTCACCGCACCGACGAAGGTCGTCGAGCCCGAGCCCACGGAGGAGGAGCTCGCAGCGATGGAGGCGGAGGCCGAGGGTGTCGAGGGCGAAGAGGGCGAAGAGGGCGAGGCTGCCGAGGGCGGTGCAGAGCCGGAGGCAGAGGCTTCCGGCGACGACGCCAGCGAAGAGGGCTGAGTCATGCGGCTCTGGCCGCGTCGGCAAGGCTCGTCACTCGATCTGCTCGTCGTGGGTCTGGGCAACCCGGGCCGCGAGTACGAGCGGAACCGGCACAACGTCGGTGCGATGGTCGCGGACGAGCTCGCACGTCGTCACGGCGGCTCGTGGCGCTCGAAGTTTTCCGCGCGGATCGCCGAGATTCGGCTCGAAGGCCACAAGCTCGCACTCCTCAAGCCCGAGACGTACATGAACGAGTCGGGCCGCTCGGTCGGCGCGGCGTCGTCGTTCTTCAAGGTCGCGCCTGACGCTGTCCTCGTGGTCCACGACGAGAGCGACCTCGAGCTCGGCCGTCTTCAGCTGCGGCTGGGGGGAGGGCTGGCGGGACACAACGGCCTGCGCTCGGTGGCGCAGCATCTGAAGACGCAGGAGTTCCTGCGGCTCCGCGTCGGAGTCGGCCGGCCGGAGCGGGGCGACCCGCGTCCGCTCGCCGACTGGGTGTTGTCGAACTTCGAGCCGCACGAGGACGTGAACGCGCTCGTCGCGCGGGCCGCGGACGCCGTTGAGACGCTCGACGCGGAGGGCGTCGAGCGCGCCCAGATCCAGGTCAACCGGCGCTAGCTTCGGGCCCACCGTCGAGGGCGCCGAGCCCGTGCTCCAGCAGTCGGTAGGCGCGCTCGAGGTCCTTGCGGAGGCGCCGCACCGCTGTCGGGCCGCTGCGCCCGGCGAGCGCGTGCTCGCGAGCGTTGCGGAAGAACTGCCAGTGCACGCTCATCAGGAGGTTCGCGGCGATCTGCGCGTCTGCCGGATGAAGGGTGAGCTCTTCGCGAATAGTCGCCGCGAGGTGGTCCGTGAACTGCCCCATCACCTCCATCTCCTTCGCCTGCAGTGCCGGAGATGCGGCAATCGCGCCGGCGAAGTGCGCGAAGCCGGGGCTCGCGAGCCTGCCGCACTCCTTCGCGTGCAGCGCATGCATCGCCTCGACGAGCGACTGCCCCGGTTCGCGGCTTCGAATGGCCTCGGCCAGCGCTTCCAACCGCTCGGGCACCTCGTCGAAGAAGATGTCCTCCTTCGTCGGGAAGTAGTTGAAGACGGTCTTCTCGGAAACGCCCGCCGCGCGCGCTATCTCGCCGACAGTAACGTGATCGAAGCCGCGCTTTACGAAGAGGCCCATCCCGGCGGCCGCGATTGCCTCGCGTGTCTGGAGCTTCTTCGTCTCGCGCAGGCCCACTTAACAAGATCGTAGCATTTTTTACAGTTGCGGTAAAGTTACCGAGTCTGTAAGATCGCGCGGATAGGCAACCGAAAGGGAGAAGGAATGCTGGCTCGTCTCGCTCACGTCGTCGCCCGGAACCGCTGGAAGGTCATCGGCGCCTGGATCGTCCTCACGCTCTTCGGCGCGTTCGCCGCAGGGCAGGTCTCGAAGCGCTGGTACCAGAGCTTCTCGATCCCGGGCAAGTCGGCTTACGAGGCGAACCAGCGCACGCTCAAGGCGTTCGGGACCGGTGTCCGGCCGCCGGACGTCGTGGTCTTCCACACGGCGGGTGACGCGACGAAGAGCGGGGCGATCGAGGCGGCGATGAAGCGCGCCGCGGCGGTCCTGCCCGGCTCGCGGACGAGCTCGTACTTCGCGACGCACAACCTCATGTATGTCTCGAAGGACCGGCACACGACGTTCGAGGAGGTCTATCCCTCAGGGCCTTCGAAGTTCGACTCGACGAGCAAGGCGAAAGAGGTCCGTGCCGCGGCCGCCCATGGGTTGCCGCCCGGAATCCAGGTCGAGGTCACCGGGCACGATCCGCTCGAAGAGGCCAGCACGCACGGCGGAGGCGGCGGAAACGTCCTCGTCGAGGCCGTCATCGGCGGCCTCGGCGCGCTCGTCATCCTCCTCTTCGTCTTCGGCACGCTGCCGGCGATCCTGGTGCCTGTGGCGGTCGCCGCAGCCGCAATCCTCAACACGTTCACGCTGGTGTGGGCGCTGACGTACATCACGAACGTCTCGATCATCGTCGAGTTCCTGATCGCGCTCGTCGGCCTCGGCGTGGCGATCGACTACGCGCTGCTGATGATCTTCCGCTTCCGCGACGAGCTGCGTGAGGGGGAGGACGTCGAGACCGCTCTCGTCGAGACGATGACCCACGCAGGCCGCTCGGTGATCGTCTCGGGTTCCACCGTCGCAGTGGGCCTCCTGTCGATGGTCATCTTGCCCCTGCCGTTCATCCGCTCGATCGGGATCGGCGGGATGCTGATTCCGGCCGTGTCGGTGCTCGCCGCGATCACGCTGATGCCCGCGATCCTCGCGGCGCTCGGCCAGCGGATCAACAGCGTTCGGCTGCTGCCGAAGCGGTTCGTCGACCACGGACATCCGGAGGACGGCGGTTGGGGACGCTGGGCGCGGTTCGTCCTGCGGCGGCCGTGGCCGGTCGCGGTCGTGGGCACGGCAATCGTGACCGTCCTCGTCGTGCTCGGTGTCCAGCTGAACCCGAACGAGTCGCAATTGAAGAACTTCCCAGGTGCCGGAACCGCCATCGCCGGACGCACGATGCTCGCGAACGCCGGGATCTCGCCCGGCGTGATGAAGCCGTTCGTGACGCTTGTCGAGGACGG